>Ga0179593_1759384_pt1 | contig 14238 bp, 18 predicted proteins | sample CZODoug2_1_08_16_FD_185931 | JGI IMG/M metagenome (GOLD analysis project Ga0179593, IMG submission 185931) | Vadose zone soil fungal communities from Angelo Coast Range Reserve, California, USA - CZODoug2_1_08_16fungal (PacBio error correction) | ecosystem: Environmental > Terrestrial > Soil >...
TGCGAAGGAAGGACTTCTCGTGAGAACAAGACTAGTGTTAATAGAGAGGGGGGCATATCTACTTGAACGGGATAGAAAGGCTGCGCCCTCAAAAGCGGTTTTGGGTTGTAGTCTCGGGAAAAGCCGTAAGAGAGAACGTTTAGCAGGAAAAAGAGGCCCGCGGAAAAAGCGAGAGTTGCCCAAGCACGGGAGAGGAACAAAGGGAAGAAGGAAACCCAAGGCCAAAAAAAAAAAAATGACTACCCGCAAAGAAAAAAAAAAAAAAACTACCCCACGCGAAGGCGAAGAGGGAGAAGGATCCGATCTTGCGCGAGGTGCGGACTTCAGGAACAGGGACACAGGGGCAGTGCCCGGCAGAAGGGGGAAAGAAGCTGCAAAGGAGCACTATACGAGCCCTGACAGCAAAAAAAATCGGGAATGGAGTGCGTGGAACAGGACAGTCTCTTCGTGGGGTCCGGTCCCGATAAAATTCTGGAGAAAACAAATACCAAAAAAAAAAAAAAAAAAAACAAAAAAGGAAAAAGAAAGAAAACCAAAAAAACCGCACAAAAAACAAAACGAAAAAAATAAAAAAAAAAAAACCGGACCCACAAAAAAACACACACAAAAAACAAAAACCACAAACAAAAAACGAACCAAAAAAAAGCACCACACCCAAAAAAAAAACCGCCGGGACGAAGTTCTATCTGTCTCTGGGGGAAAAATTGTCCCCTTGCAAGGGGGCGCTAGCTCAGCCGGCCGCGCCTTGCGTCAAAACTCTCGGAAAGGATCTTCGTTCAGCATAGCTTACTTCCGCGGGTCGGTTAGAAGGCAAGGGGGGGGGTCCGGAGAAAGACAAAGGGAAGCCTTATCCCTTGCGCCGAAAAAGGGAAAGTATAAATCCTATCACTTTGGGGGAAAAAAAAGATGAAATGGGGTGTGGACAGATGGCCGGAGTCAGGTTGGAACCTTGGGCTCGGGCGTCAAAGACTTTAAAACTGCAACTGTGCAGAAAAAATGATCACGAAAGGACGTAATCAAGGGGAAATCCAGGGGGGCACGATAGGGCTCTGGCAAAACGACCTGGATCCCCGAAAAGAGGGGTTCGGATTTTGGACCAGCGATAGTTGTATCCCCCTCCCAACATCACGGATGGAGGGAGGGGTAAAGGGTGCTGTATAAGAGTCCCCCTTCCCTGAGTCCGAGGCCAATGCAACTGGGGGTAGGGCCCATGGTAGAGGGGTCCGAAAAAAAAAACGGGCACTACTTTCAAAATGAGGAAGCTCTCTGGAAAAAGGACGTGTTTCTAGCGAGACGTGTTAAAGAAGAATTTCCTTGGGGGCTGTATATCATGTGAATGTCCAAGGGGCACCACCAACAGGTGCACGAGGTTTTGACAGGAAGGGGGTACCGTCTTTTATTTCACGAGACACGTCAAAGTCCCCATACCAACGCAGGAGGAAAAAAAACTCCAGAATATTTGGGAAAGAGGACGGTTGTGCTGGGGGGGAAAGGGCCCAACAACTTTGTACGGGAAAGAAAAAACGTATACGGTTGCGGCCTCCTCGCCCACCCCGGGGGTGATCTCGTACAGGAATCCATCTTTCGGGGGGCGGTCCATAGGTGCGACGGTAGTGCTGGCTTATCGAAACGCCCAGGTTTGCGAGGAAAAAAACGTCGTGCACGCAGCTCCAAGGAGAAAGCCCGGGGAAAAGGGGCGGGAGAGTGATGGGGGGCGGCAACAAGGATCGGGACCCTAGAAGGTTGGTTTCAAAAGGGGGGGCCCCCATAAAACGAAGGGGGGCCCATCAGCGGGAAAAAAAAAAACACCAATCGTCGGGTAACCGGCACTGGAAAAGTCGTCGGAACGTGGCGGTCCTCAACATTTTGAGAAAAGAAAAAAGAAAAACGTTTTTGAAGCTCTTGCCCGCTGTTGGGTGGAAGCCCTAGGGAACGGGGTGCCGCGGAACAATCGTTTGAAGGGGTAAAATGCCGGGAGGTGGGAAGCCGGTTCTACTGCGGGTTGTCTCGAAGACGGGTGTCGGCGTGGCCTCCGGGAAAATCTACAGAAGGACCTGGGCGGATCGGGAGGAAGGGGGAGATGGGGAACGCGGGGGGACCAGAAAAGGAGAGGGGGAAGAAATGGAGGGGTAAAGGGGGAGGTGGGAGGAGTGAGCTAATTTGGAACATTCTACCTGGGGGGGCGGTCAGTGTCCACTTTAAAAAGCCTGCTCGGATAAGGAGGCAGGGCCTTTCGCTTTTTTGAGGCCATAGGGGGGTTTCCGTGTAAAAATCGGACTAAGTAATTTAAAAAAAAAGTCGGGCGGACCTCAATGGGGAAAACGGGAAATATACCGGGGAGGGTGGGACAGGGTGGTGGGCCTCGTGAGGTCCATGGGGGGGTGCTGAAGGGAAAGGGGGTCGGGAAGAGGACGGTTACGTGTTGGATGAAAGGTGGCTATCACAGGGGGGGTGGGGGGGGGTGCTCGTTGGGTGGTGCCCTCGGGGAAAGACCTTTCCCGATAGAGCGCGAGAATTGTGGTGTGGGGGGCCATGGGAGAAAAAAGGGCAGCCGGAGCTAGAAGAAAAACGCCTTCCAAAGATCCGCCATCCAGAACGGCTCTGGGGGTAACTCTCCAACTAGAGGAGAGAAAACGTGGAAAAAAAAAAAAACTGTAAAAGAAGAGTCGGGGTCCACGCGGGGGACGGTCATAGGAACCTCGGTTGGGGCGGCGCCCGTCGTATAGCTTCTCAAAAGAATGGTTGCACGGCGAAGGGGAAAGAGAAAAGGCTGTAGCGCGGGCCCTGTGATGCAGAAACGTCGAAAAAAAATGCTGTAGCGCATCGGGAGGAACGGTCGTAAGCCTATGTCGAAGAGTCGCCATCACGCCGGTACACCAGTCAGGGGAATCATGGTCAGGGGCCGGGACCGTCCAGCCAGCGGGAAACTGAAACGGACCTGGAACAAAGGGGAGGCCCCGTATTGGCCAAGCCACGGGGCCTAATTGAGGAGAGAAGGGAAAAAGTCTTTCAAAAGTGAAAAGCCTCGTGAGGTTGCTGGGAAGACGCGCTGTTCACCGTACCATTTCTGAAGGAGACCCATCCCATATAAAATCCTTCCGAAAACGGCGTCCCAGTGAAGGGGAAGACTTTGGTGGGGGCCACGGGGAGACTTGTGGGCCCGGTGTCGCGACAACGCCAACATGGCCAGAAAAAGAATCGGATGTAATTTGTGAAAAAAAAGACGGACATCGTCGGCAGGGGCGCCTGTATCTGAACAGGAGGGGGGTTTTGGGGGCCTAGGTAACCCGGCTTCATACGGCGGTGCCTCCGCCTCAAGAAAAGGGGGATCAAGCGTCCGTCGAACTCGGTTCTAGAATTTGGGCGGGTAGCGAATGGGGGTGCCCGTTGGGAATGATGCTATAAAGTCTGGGGGTTAAAGTGGGGGTAGGTATCCTATGCAGGAAAGGGGATAACTACGAGCGTAAGCCTGGGGGGGGCCCTATCAAATCGAGATCACAGTTATTTTCAGGAAACGTACGGTCTGTATTTTTGAAAAACCTGTTTCGTAAAAGTTCCAAGAAGCCCAGAAATTGGATACGGCTATCCTGAAGGGGAAAAAATCGCAGGGTGGGACGGGGGGGAACCCGGCGGGGGCCTCCGGTTTGTCGGGGCGTGAGGGAAAAAAAAAAAAAAACGAACCATCCATCGCCTCTTGGGAAAAAAGCTTGCGGAAGTCTGCAAGAGAGCAGGCTGTGAAATGTTGTGGAGAATCGAGGGTGCAGGCGGTGGTGTCGGGAATTTAGGTGCCAACGCGAAAAAGGGGAAAAAAGAAAAGGGAGGAAGAAAGGAAAGTGAAAAGGGGGAGGGAACAGGGGAGGGGAAGGGAAAGGAAAAGGAAAGAGGAAGTCCCAGCGGGACAAACCACTTGGAGGTGGAAAACTATCTAACCCATACTGGTTCACCTGGCCCTAATGTTGTCTTCCGCGTGGCTCAGAAGAAGGGTCCGTGTGGCGTGGACTCCTCACGGTGGTGTGGACAGAGTAGCCTGGGGTGTCCAAATCTCGCGATGCGCTATCACCGAGCTCTGAAAAAAAGAGTCTCGCGGCGGGCTGGGGGATTTTCGCGGGGCTCAATTGTCCTGATGGAGGGGAGGGAACGGACGAAAAAATCCCCCCAACCTGGATCCCGTGTGGGTAGGATATTACTAGGGGGGCCCTGGGGAGGGAGAAAATCCATAAAGATCATAGGAACGGGGGTCACCAAAATAACTGGGGTTGGGACGCGAAGGCGAGCAGTTGCCGGGAAGGGGCGGTAAACTTATCCCGACATGGCCTAAATGCGAACGAAAAGAGGGCCCGCTGAAAAGGCGATAAAACAGAAAAAAAAAGGGGAGTAAAAGACGGTTTATTCCGAGCTGGTGCACAGGGGAGGGGGGGGAAAAAAAACAAAAGGAAAAAAAAGCGCGTGGCTGTTTTTTACGGAAACAACGTGCCAAGAAAGCTCTCCGACAAAACACAACACGGAGGGGGGGGGAAAAAGATCGCCCTCTGAAAATTAGGCCAAAAAAAAGGAAAACCGGCACACGCTTCAAGCTGGGGGGAGCTGGTCAGAAAAACCCTTTGAACAGGTCCTCGAGAGAAAAAAAAGGGATCTCAGCTGGTCCATCTGGGGGGGGGAAGGAAAAATAAACGTGCACAAGTATCGGGCATTATCCTCCAGACAAGGGAGGGGGAGACGTTCAAGTCCCGAGAGAAAAGGTCCCGGTTAGGTCTATTAGGGGGGACAAACCGCTCCGGCATGCGGGGGAAAGAGGAATAGTTCCAACCTAGTGGGACAACATAACCCGATGTGGTCCTGCATGGAACCGGGAAGGGCTTCACCACTGTATTCTCAGATAGATAGGGGTCTTCTCTTGTTACTCTTCAGTAACGGTCCAATGGGGGTTCAACACGACAGAGATCGCCGACAAAAAAAAATTCCCGTGGGACCGCCTAGGGAAGGGGTTTTTGGAAGGTGCCCACTCTGTGGGGTGCTTTTTCGGAAAAAGATAACTGAAAAAAAGACTATCCCCCACCCCTTTCCCATAGGTCTTGCCTGCAGCTCTCCATCCACAGAGGAAAATGTACTTTATTTCAAGACCGCCCCCAGTACAACAAAGCAATGTGCGCGACCTCTTGAATACCCCCGGCAGGGGGGGGGGGAAATAGGGCTTTTCAAAAGACGGAATGCGGGAAAACCTTCCTCGACGTGTTTTCCCATCAGGCGGGGGAGGGGGGTCTCTTCCGGAAAAGAAACTTTCGGTCCAAAAGGGGACCCCTGAAGAAAAAAGACTCGTCGCCCTACGTCCATACGACTATCGAAAATAAGAACGTACTTGCATCGGAAGGGGGAACCGGCAAACGAAGTCTCCCGAAAAGGAATAGAAATGCCCTAGGTTCGGGAGAAGAAATAAATCACTGGGGGTATTTCTTCCTCTTCGAGAACAAAAAAAGGGGGGGGATGCCACAAAAAATTCTTCGCTTGGCGGGTGCAAACAAACAGGTACATGCTGAAAAAAAAAAAAAAGGGATTCTTTCGTGACAGGGGCTCACTTGGAAGAGGGACAGGCGCAAGCTTCACCCGGAGCGTAACCCGACGTGATCTGGGACGTGGGGCCCGGGTACGAATTTGCCGCGGGAGGAGGGGGGAGAAGAGCTCGCGGCGGACCCTTTTCAGCGCAAGTCGGAAGTGTGCGGAATGGGTGAGCACGCCGCCTGGTTCGTGGAAGCCGCAGCCTTCAAGGGACTGGTACCCATCTTGAGACGGAGGGCATGAATTGCGAAGAGGGCGTGCCGACGAAATGCCGCATAGAGGAGACTCGGCGCATGAAAAAATGCCTCGAAAGAAAGAGATCACTCGCAGTGGGGGGGGGGAAGAGGGGGGGTTCTCATGGAAAGAACTATAACGCAGGGGAAAAAACTGTTCAAACTTCGAGCAAGCGATATGGATATCCTGCAGCGGGAAAAATCAGCCGGGGAAAGGAGAATGCTAAACAGGGGTCTTCTCCCGGAGTTTGCATCGTCCGTGGGAAGGAAAGAAAGAAGCAGGGTTCGAACCGCGGAATAAAGGGCCTGGGCAAATCCGCCCCGGGCGGTCAGGCTTGGGAGTCGGAGCGAGGCTCCGTTCCGTGGTCGGGGGGAACTGGGCCGGTCACCCCCCAACTTCAAAAGGAGAAAAAATTCTTCCAGGGAATAAAAAAGGGGGACCGGTTCAGAGGGGGGAGGCGATCTCTTGCATCCCGAAACATGTACCTTTGTCCCAAAGAACAGAATTTGGAAAGACGTGACAATCTCGGATCTCTTCTGCAAAAGTTTTCGGCGGACGAAACAGTCGGTGCTGTGTCCTTGCAACACCTGGTCACGCCACTCACCGAGTAAAATACTGTCGAGAAAGAATTCCCAGTAAAAAAACTCCGGTGTCACTGCAACGAAAAGTAACAACACCACTAGACCTGTCCTTTCTCGTTGTTTTGTTAACCTGATATCCATGTCATGTCATCCTAACGAATAATCATCACCTGGATGTCCCGATCTCTCAACCAAAAAGGAAGGAAAAAACCCGTTTCTCTTGTGAACGCCTGCCCAGTTTTGATTCCAAAAAAATTCGTCGCGGGCGGGCGATCGCGCCCGCGGTTCCGAGTGGTGGGCTGGACGAAAAAAAAGGAACGTCTGGGGCCAAAGCCGGGCCGAATTCTTGAAACTTGGCGGCCCGACAGTTCTTCCTTCCGGGGGCGGGTAGATTCTGTCACGAACGCACACGTACTCAGCGGGAGGGGCGACTTACAGAAAAGAACCGTACCTTGAAAGATAAAGTCGTCGCGTGGAGAAAAAAGCTGCCGCAAAGACTCACCAGTCCACGGGAGAGGAAAAAGGGTTTCAAAATACTCAAATGCGAAGCGGCCCGCGTTGTACAGAATTTCGTGTTTTTTGTCGTCAGGGGTGTTTTGGAGGCCAATCCGTTCTCGATCCCTCGGCTCTTTTAAAAAAAACGTCAATGGGGGCTCGTTCACACCCAGAAAAAGAAGTCCTTTAAAGTCGCCTGGGGGGGGGGGAAACCTCCACTTCGGCCCTGCTCATCGAAGAATAATTGCCATCTGTCAGTCCTCCCCCTCGGAAAAAGATCCAAGGGGAAAAAAAGTCCTCTCTTTAAGCTCACGGAAGGGGGAAGGCTCTCTTCCGGATGAAAACTCAAACACGTTGGAAGAGGGAGCCTCGCCCTGGAGAGAAAAAGAAATCAGAAGTGCACTGCAAACGGAGCAAGCCTCGGGGGGTACTGACCAATAGAACCCTCCAAGGCCGGGAAGGGGGAATTCCCGGTATCGGGGGACTCTCCTATCGGGGGTGCGAAGGGTCTTGGAAAAGGGGGGGGGGGGACAGTTTTGGGGCCGTTGAAAAAAAGGGGTGGGGGAAAAAACGTGCCCGGCGGCTCATTCACGAGCCAAAAAAGACCAAAGTCTTTCCCAAAATCGGGGGGCGGCAGTTACTCGGCCCTCGAGGAATTCCTCACAGAGGAAAAGGGGGACCCGCCGCAAATAGGAGGAGACCCAAATTCACCTCGCGGGGGGAGAAAGAAGAGTCTATGCTGAAGCCGCAGCCGGGGGGGGACATGCAGCGCGGGAAAGAACTTGTGGGCGTGCACCGTCCGCGCAAAGGGCACTCCCAGTTGCCCGGGGTGACTCGACTGGGCCAAATGACATCTTCTACGCATCGCATGTACGCCTACATCCTCCTCTCGGAAAAGCCCTCTGTGCGGTCCTTCACCTCCGGAGAGGCTTGAAAAAGGACATCTCTTAGGGGAAGGGGTTTGGCAGGAAAAATGTTTCCAGTCCACGTGTCCGCACAAGGGGGAAGCAAAAGGCATGGGGGGGTATAAGTCCCGCCCCCGATCAGGGAATTTTTAGGGGGGAAAAGGGGAAAACTCTATGGGGGGAGTAAAACGCCGAGTGGGCCTGGGGGGACCGGTATTTTCCTTTTGGGAGCGAGGAGGGTCCGAGCTGTATTGGGGGTTTCCAAACCGGGGGAATCTGCTTGACTGACTAATATCTGAATGCATCTCTTCCCCCTTCTGTTTGGGGGTCCGAAAAAAACCAGGGCAGAATCTCTCACAAGAACCATCACTACCGCTTCAGGCCAAGAATTTTCCAAGGTCTCCTTTCCAGAAGGGTGCGATACGGTTCGTCCTAATTCCGACTACTTGCAAGCATCGAAGGGAAAAAGAGGAGTATGAAAAAGAAGAAAAAGATGCAGCGCTGGAATGACGTCGCAGAACAACGAAAACCTGAAGCCGGGGGGGGAAACCATAAATCTTGAAAGACCATAATCCGGCACGAGACTGTCACGCGACCCCCGAATGTGGCGTGTTACCCGGGAAAGGGTCCGCTCGAGGGAATCTTTTCTGGGAAGCCGCGCCGACGCCCGACAGCCACCCTTCATCTCCAATCCGCGAACCCTCCTCCCCAAAAAACACCCCCGAGGGAGAAAAAATCAGATCACCACAGCCCCAAACCGAGAAGGCGAGCGCAGGGGGAAATTCGTATCAGGGATGACCTGCAACGAAAAAAGAAGGTGCCGACTGCAGAAATGTTTGCCCGGCCATAAAAAGGGCACAGCGTCCGAAAGGAAAAGAGCGCTCCTCCGATTATAATTTCGGCGGAAAAGAACAAAGAGGAAGGATAAATCGCGAAGAAACCCCGGAGATTCTAGGCGCCCGGGTCCCAGGGGGGGCGCGGACGGCCAAAAAGGGGGGAGCAAGAGGGAAAGGAAAACGACCCGCCAAATCACGGGTGAAAAAGAGCGAGTGGCCCGCGCGTGAAGGGGGTCCAAGAGAAAAAGGGCACGACCTCATTGAGCAAAGAGAAAGTCCCCTCGAGGAGGAAGAAGGGCCCCCCAGATGACTCCGAACGGGGGGGGGGGGGGGGGGAAGGAGGAATCATTTTTCTCTGACGCGCACGGGCAAGGTTAAACGAAAAAGAACTGCAAGTCATTAGAGAATCGCAAACGATCTGCTCCGAAGGACCCGTCCCATCTTTGCCTGTAGGGGAAAATTTCCGTAAACACCCAAGAAAGGGTGAAGGCCGCACGGGGGCGCAACGGGACGGATCTCGAGAAGGTCGTCCCGCACAACGGGTTGAGTCAGAAGCCGAGAAGAGCCGCCCGGCAAAGTAATATTAAGGAAAATGTCCCAGGGGGGGAAGGAAAAAAAAAAAGAAAAAAAAAATCTTGGTTGCAGAAAGGCCGGCCCTTCCAGGAGAATGATCTAGAAAGAAAGGGTGAGGGACAGGGAGTCTATCACCCCACCCTTACGTTGAAAAGAAGGGGAGTTTCACAGTAATCGAAAGGACACCAACACCGGTCTGGGGGACAACTCCCAGCACCCAGGGAAGATGCCGCCAGAAGGAGTCTTGAGGGGAAGTTTTGCGAAGTCATCACGAGAAGTTATGAGCTCGTAAAAGAAAAATCGCCCTCTTCGGGAACGATCGCAAGTCCTCGGGAGGGTGCAGGTCGACCTCCTTGTGACCGTTAAAAAGTGAAGGGACAGCACAGGATCCCCGTTGGGCAAAAAAGCCGGCAGCCTCCGAAAAAGGAAACGGCGGAAGCGGTTGACGGCCTCCCGTGCTGGCACAGTGTCCAATGACGAGGTGGCTTCATCCCACCATCAAAGAACCCCTCTGGGGGAGGTCCCCGCCCGGAGGAGAAAACCTTGGTGTGGAACGCCGGAAAGAGAAAAAGAACACTTCCTGACTAAAGACGTTTGCCGGAGAAGGGGCCATCGTTGAAAAGGAGTGTCCTTTAAGAAAAAGACGTACAAAAAAAGCCTTGCGAATCGAAAACGTCAAAAAAAATCGCGGGGTCGGAGACCAAACGACGCGATCAATTTGCCTTTCCAAAAATAAAGGAGATCCTCGTGGCGACCTCAGGCGTGCCGGCAAAAAAAAACCTCGAATAGGTAGGGGAGGCACCCCGAGCAACGCACAAAGGCTACGGAGAACGCCGCCGGCAAGGACGGATTAGGGGGAAAAATACGTCGTCATGTCCAGGGGGCGAGCCACGCGCCTCGTTTCTTGGGCCCGCGACAAAGTGCCTCAATAGCGGATGGGTGAAAACGAGGCCAAAAGAAGGAAACCCCCAGAAACGACTATCAGGAGCGACTACGAACTCCCACAGCAGGAAAAAAACGCGAGCCCATCCTCCTAAACCTCGGAGTAGCTCCGACTTCTTCGGGGTTCCCCGAATGCCTACTAAGCGCACGAGGGACCCGCCACGAATTCCTCCAAAAAAGGAAAAAAAAGGAAAGCAAGAAACTTACCAACAAGCGCAGCAAAAAAAGAGCTTCGTTAAGCGAAAAAAGATTTTGCAACTGAAACAAGAAAGCACTCACCAACATGCAGGTGCGCTCACGTGAGGCGACCCCAACCAAAAGCCGCAAAACGGAAAGCCGGCCTCGGGGAGGGGGACGGTCCAAGGTATATTAGTCGAGGCGAAGAGAAATCTTGCGAGCGCCGGCTCAAAAGGGAGAGTCCGTGCTCACCAGAAAGAACCTCCTTAAAGCGGGGGGCGAGGCTACCTACTGTCTTACGTCTCATGGCCCTCCAGCAGAAAAAACCAAACAAACCTGAGGTGGCGCGCACCTTACAGGGGGAAAAAGTGAAAAGGATTCGTAAGTAAGGAGGGGTGGGGAATCGTGAGAAGCCGAAAAAATCGACGCCTCCCAACATTATCACTAAGGGGGGTAAGGGAACATCTGAAGGGAAGTGAATCTTTCTCACGGGAGACGTTGGAACGTGTTTTTTTAAAAAAAGGCCCCGTCGCCGACGAAAAAAATCCCCCTGCAAAAATCCAGTGCAAAAAAAAGTTTTTAAAACCACGCCCTCAGGAGAAGCGAAAGGGCAGTCCGTTTGCCAAGCGGCCGAGGAACATGATGAGCCTTGAAAGAGCCCGTCAGCCAAAATTTAGGGCAGCAGGAAGGGGGGGAAAATCCTAATAATTTTGTCAAGTCTAGCTGGTAATTGATGGAGAAGTATTCGTATGTGGAGTAGGGCGGAGAGCCGATGGCAAAAAAAAAAATCTAGGAAAGTGGGGTCGCCATCGAGCAAGGCCGAGCCCAGCAGGAATTGTCTCTGAAAAGAATTACAGAAGGTGCATTTGTACGGGGTCCAAGCCCCATCACGAGGCCGGGGGAAGACGCAGGGGGCCGAGGCGCTTAAAAAATCGCGGCACTAGGGGTTTTTGTGTGGGAAAAAAAATCACAAGAACACTTCCTAAAGGCACCCAAGCCCCTTCTCAATCTTTCAGAAAGAACTGCGGGCACGAAAGATCCTTCGGGGGAAAGTGATTTGGTGTACGCCAAGACCCACGCAGACTCCACTCGAAACCCGCGTCACTAAATTAGTGCCCTGGTTTCTGAAACCGGGGGGAAAACTTTGTTCGGGTGTCAGCATATGTCAAAGGAGGAAAAAAGAATCATTCCATCTTCGCCACGGGAAAGCCCATGATCTCATTTCCTTGGTACCTTTTCGTTTTGCATAATCGCCAAATTGGAAAAAGTTTAATTAGACGCAGGGACGATGGCGATGACGCATAAACGTAGCTCGGACATAGAGGGCACCTGCCGACAGGGAAAAAAGCTCCGAAGGAAAAAGTTCCAGTTGCCCAGAAAAGGGAAAGGGGAGGATAAGATGCCCGGCTAAGCCTATAGTTACGAGTAAGGGGACCCCGATGGACAAAGCATGTCTAGGGCTTTGTTTCCGTACAACTGTTGGGATTCAGAACCAAGAGGTTCCTTCGAGGGATCTGCAAGCAAAAACGTGCAGGCGCAGGTGGAGGCCACCCACGTGCACAAAAGAGGGCAGATCCTCCAGCTCCACTCTCCGTCTGAAAACAAACAACGGGAAAAGGGAAAGGATATTCCCCTTGGAAGTTACAACATTTTCAACAGCACGAGGGGGAAACGGGCGTGCATACCCTCGCAGACCGGACAGCTCCTAGAACCCGCTGAGCTACCCTCAGGGTCCATCTGGGAGAAGAAAAAGATCTGTCATTTCCGGTTTGGCTTCAAGGGAACAAAAGACCGGCCGCAGGGGAAGCTCTGAAAGAAAGATTGAAGGGGAACTTCCTATTTGACCTCGGTCGACCTTCTGGAAATCGGGGATTACTAACCTACAGATGACTTGGGGGGAGGCATGACACGTCCACTTAAATAGGGGGAAACGGTGGATATCTCGAGCGCGGAGGGAAAGGACCATGAATGGTTACCGGGGCATATTCACACAATTCTCGGCAGACCGGAAGGGGAAACCCGGCCCCGTCAGACCGAGGGGGAAAAGTTCTTTTTGAAGCGTGGGGTGTCGTCCCCTTAACAAGACGGAAACTTTACGAGCACCCTACCCCAGGTGCCGGGGCATCTTCTCCAGGGGGGGTTCAATCGGCAAAGGTTCTTTGACACCCTGACACCGCCCCCCCTAAAACCCGAGCAATGGTCCGCCGCTGAGACGATCAAAGCAGAACTTCGTTGGGAAACGTACCAAGACGTGCCAAGAACCCCGGGGTGCCCAGGGGGGGTTCGCACCATACAAAGATCTGGACCTGATGGCCACGGGGGCGTCTCACCTAAGGGCTCGATAGGAGACCCCTCACTTCCATAAAGCTCGCATCATAACCGAAAAGGGCAAAAGGAAAAGGGGAAATCGCCCGAGGAAGGGAACACTAATTTGGGTGGGGGGGGGGGGCGCGGAGGGCGGAAAAGGAAATCATCCTGTTAAGACCTCTTCGATCCTCTCAAAATGGGGGGAAAGACTAATGAGAGAAAAAGGTACCTTCCCTTAGACACGAGGAAGCGGTGCGACATGGGGGTGAGAGTCTAAACCTGGTAAAAAACGGAAACTTTCCCCCGAGCCAGAGGGGGAATTTTTTTCTGGGAAGGGGGGTCGACATTGTCGAAAGGCCGCTACGAGAGATCCACTGCAAAACACCAGGTCAGACCAGAAATTCTGGATTTTGGGAAGGGAAATGGAGCCATGAGCCACGGGACGCAATTGGCCAAGCCGAAAGAATTTACCATGGCTGATGGAGCAGGGGGAGGGAATTTTGATCCCAAAAAAACGATGGCAAGGGCTTCGCCCTCGGGAAAAGGTCCCTCTAACCTGGCTAGAAAAAAAAAAGCCGAGCCAGGGGGCGCGATGGTCGCAAGACGGTTGGACGCGCTAAAGGACGCCCGTTCCAACTCGAGCACAACTAACGACGAAATGCTCGCGCAGCCAAGCGGGAGAGGGGTGAGGAAATCGAAAGAAGAAATGGGTCTCTTCGTCAAAAGCAAACGGCAGGTGAAGGGGAACCAGCCGGCTCCTGACTCAGGAGGAGGGGGTCGTCGGGAGAAAACTGTCTTGTGCCGGCTGGGGAAGGCTTCGCGGAAGGGCTCCCGTTCTTTGTGATGGGCCTGGGCCTCGTTTCACCCCCCACTAAGACTTCAAGGTGGAAAAGGAGCGGGAAAGTTTCGCCAGCCCTTAAATTTAAAGACGGGACATCCGAAGAAAGGGCGTTTAGGACTTACTAGAGGGGAGTCGGACTGGTGTGGAGCTCCCCGGTCTTCCATTTCCTGGTGACCCTCAGTGCGCAAAAACCGAGAATAAAAGCACTCATGACCGGGAAGGGCCATGAATCAAGTTCGCAAATACCAACGGAGCTGGAAACTTTTTCTTCGGTCGCCAGGGGCGGACTTCGAGCAAACAAGGGAGCGCACCGATTCCTAGGCAGGCACAACAAACACCGCTCAAACCCTAAAGGCAGCAAGCACTGCAAAAAACACGGGTTTGCTCATGCTTAAAAAAAAGCGTCGACACACGGTTTTAAAAAATCGTTCGGTAAGCGAGCGCCTCGCTGAACTGTCAGAGGGGGGGCTGGACCAGGACGTCCTGGGGAGGGCGCCCCGCCGAGGAAGTGAAAAAACACCCACTCGGCGGGCTTGCCTTCCATTCAGCAGGGCCTGGCCGGGAGTCCCTGCTTGAGGCAAACACGAAGAGGAACGCAGCCGGGGGAACCGCAGCCAGAACAGTCGAGGGCCTTGCCCAGAATCGGGTCCCAGGGGGGCCGCGAGCGGAAGGGGGGGGGGGGGTCCCTCGGAGAAAATGAGGTCCGCCCGAAACTGCCAAACCCGCGCCCCCCATGGGAGAATCGTCGCAGGGGGAGGGGATTTGGGGAGCTCCAGGAGGTCTGCTCCAAAAAA
>Ga0179593_1323735_pt1 | contig 14237 bp, 14 predicted proteins | sample CZODoug2_1_08_16_FD_185931 | JGI IMG/M metagenome (GOLD analysis project Ga0179593, IMG submission 185931) | Vadose zone soil fungal communities from Angelo Coast Range Reserve, California, USA - CZODoug2_1_08_16fungal (PacBio error correction) | ecosystem: Environmental > Terrestrial > Soil >...
AAGAGGAAGTCATCCAAACAGGGGAGGGGGGTAAAGTGAAAGCCGCTAACCCTCTGGGGGCGACGTGAAGGGAGGCGAACTTTAAAAAAACTTATCTTGAGCGGATCGCTCCATTATCTGAGATTAAAAGGAGGCGAGGGGGGAAGTGGTCGCGAGCGGGCAATCCGGGAGGGCGGACTTGGCGAGCAGCTGGGAAAGGAGGGGGGCCCGAGTTTGAAGGAAAAATTCTACAGTAGAAGAAGAAGAAGGGCTGGTTCGGAAAAATATTTCGCATATAGGAGCGGAGAAAAGGCTGTAAATCGGATCAACGAAGCAAAGCCTGGGATAGTCAAGTCGGGGGGAAAGGTGAGTGGGAAAACTTCCACGGGGAGGAAAAAGGATGGGGCCTTTTTGTTCTCGCTTTGTGTTGGGGGTGGGACCGATGGAGACATCAGGGCTGGAAAAAGTGAAAAGAAAGAAGAAGTTCAACAATGGGTCAGGGGGGGGACCGTGTCCTATCATCGGGGAAGGAGAAGTTCTTGGGAAAAAAAGCAGAAGACCGGGGGGCACGTGTCAAAAGGGCCGGGTTAAAAAACTGGGACACCCGTTATCGCTAAAAAAAAGGAATTTTAGGGAGAGGAAATCCCTTGCTACTCCAATCTACAGATGGAGGGGTAAGCAACTCAAGCTGAGAAGGGAGGGAGGAGTGTGTGTTGGAAGTAAAGTGTTTAGGAAAGTCGACGATTGAGAGAAAAGGAGTGTAGACGTTCCTGTAAAAGGCTCAGAGAATAAGGATGGTAGAAGGGACGCGTCTTCTGACGGATAAAACGGGGATGCTCAAGGGGAGGCCGGAGCCATAGAGAGGAAAAATACTCCGTCAGAGAGGAAAACTTCGCCGCGTCACAGGGGGGAGGGGGGTGACTAGGGACACTTATTCTATTTTATTGTGAGGGGCTCGAGGAGGTATCCGGGGCTGTACTTTAAAAGGGAGGAAAAAAGAAGTAAGATTGAAAATTTTGAATAAGATGGGGCCGGGTTGAACGACAGGGTCGTATTGGGGGAGGGGAGAACCGAGATGGAGGGGGAAAAGAAAAAATAAGAGATTCCAGCGTGGGTGCTTTTTCCGAATTCAAAAAAGGGAAAAAAGAAGGTCCTCCGACCACGATACCAGCAGGGTTTAGAACACGTGGAACAGATGGGGGGGAGTAGTGAGCGCCATTCTGGGGGAAGAAGCAATCGGAGAGGCGAAATCGGCGGAGCGTAGGGTGATCGCCGTTCGAACGAAAAGGGAGAGGAGGGGAGCAAGCTTGAATGTCAAGGGGGAAAACATCGGGACGAGAGGACCAGATCGGTCAAAGGTCAGAAATCGGCGTCCGGATTCATAGAACCATAAGAAAAGGGACGGGGGGATTACTTTTCCTAAGCAAAGCCCCGTCAGCTTCATAGAGGAGTAGGGGAAGAGGATGCGGGCCGCCTCGACGTAGAAAGGGAATCGGCAATTCCCAGCAAAAAAAGAAAACGTCAGAACAGGGGAGAGAATAGACTGCCCATCGTGACACTGGGGAAGCCATGTCAATGAAATTGGAGTCCTAAAGCTACGATCTCTGTTCTAGAAGGGGAAGGTTAAGAAAAGCGGAGTCTGAGGAGTCAGGTTCAATCCTTTGGGGTCCGTGTTTTTGCCGGGGGAAGCGAAGAGGAAAAGGGGAGGACGGAGTCAGAAAAAAGAGAGTTTGAGAGGGGATACACATCAAGTAAAAGGAATTAGGTTCCGACGGGGAAAAAGGGAATCGAAAGGAAACAGGGAAAAAGGTAAAAAAGAAAACCATTGGAGAGAGGGAATCTCTCAGAATTTGTCCACTCTCGAGGCCGGAAAAGGATTTCACTTTGCGCGAAGGAAGCAAAGAAAGGGAGGATCGAAGACCCTTGATGAATGGGAATGTCTTTGCGCGGCTTAAAAAACGGAGTTCTCAAGACTAAACGAACCAAAAATGGGAACCTGCTGAGAGGGGAAGGGGGGAGCGGACGGTGGAAAGAGGGCGCCATGTTCACTGGAGACCGGCGGAGGAAAAAAGATAGTAATGCCCTGGGAGGTCTCAAGGAAGGTCACGATAGCTAAAGACAACAAAAAAAGGGGGGGAGGAAAAGAAAAAAGAGAAAATTAGGGGAGGGGCGTCTACAACAAGAGCAGGCGCTTTAGAGGCAGGAATCAAGGGGGAAATGATCTAATGTAGAGGGGAACAACGGCAGCGAAGAGCTCTGGGCATCCATTTGGAGAGGGCATCGTAGGAAAAGGCATCAAGTAAAGAGGTTTGTGGAAGGGGGAAGGTAAGGCAAATAATAATTCGAAAAAGTTTGAAGAACAGATGCCAGGGACAGAGGGGGCTTGTCCAACGTGAAAAAGAGAAAGAAAGCGGCCCAGTCTGGAAAGGCAAAAAGATGGCTTCTCACAAAGGAAGAGGATGGATAATTCGCGGGGTCCTGTTGTAATGGCAAAGTAAGAAGGTGCGGAACCATCAATGGGAAATGTGGGGGTAGGATCTAAGACAAATTGAGGGTGAGGAGGGGGACTAGAAGATTGAACGGGCAGAATCGATGCTTTCCCCGAGCAAGAGGGGGGGCGGGGGGAGACACGCGGGAATATTCACGGTCAAAGAAGAGGAAGCTAAGTCGGAGTTCAAACATCATGACCGAATGAACAATACGGAACTGGAAAGGAGGAAATGTCTCAGAAAAAAAAAGCTGACTCTTAGAGGAGCCAATCAGGAAAAAAAGAAGGAAGTAGTTCAAGATCGTCGTAGCCGGGGGCGAGCATTCTAAAAGAGTTAGAAAGCGCGGGACAAGGACGGTCGTCAAGTACAAACGTAAGAGACGGAAAAACGTGGAGGGGTCAGGTACTCTACCTTTTAAAAGGGGTTAAGGGGAGGAACGGAGGATAGGGAAAGGACGAAGGGGATGACAAAGGAGGGAGTCTAGGAAACAAAAGGGTGAACTGCTATCCAGAGTAGAGGGGGGCCGATTTCGTGAGTATCTTGACTCTCGGCGGCTCGACCCACAGAGGCCAGGGGGGGGAGCAGAAAAAATTTTTACTGAGGAAAAGTCGGAGATCGCCCTTCAGCTAAGTGGAAGCAGGGGTGTGGAAGAGGCTGGGAATGGCGCTGGTAAGAAAAATGGATGACATTTCTGTGGGGGGGGAGGGGGGGGGGGAAAAAACACTCGGGTGGCCTACACCTTAAAAATGTCTCGGCAATGATATAAGCATAAAGAATTTGGGGGAAAACTGGGGAAAATAAAGCCCTTCCTAGGGATGGTTCGGCAAGGAATTCTGGGACGGGGAACGGGGCAAAAAAGTAGTTTACTTCTCAGAAAGGGGAGGCTCAGGAAAACGGTGAAAGGAACTAAAGGAAAGAACTCATCGGGTTGTAGAGGCGACTATGATTCATCGGCGCGGTGGGAAGAAGTCGCAGTCAGGAAAAGTGGAAGGAAGGGGCTCGAGACAGAGAAAAAGCCTGGGGCGCTTTTGGGCTTGCAAAAAGGAAGGAAAAAGGGAACGCGACTGAGAAGGGGACGACCAATAGAAAAGGGTTAGATCAGAGTCGAGCTGGGGAGGGAGGAGTAAACGTCGGGAGAAGAAAAGGGGGAGTGGACCGACCGTCTCTGACAACAAAAAATAGGCCGCCGTCGAAATATTGGACGTCAACGGGGGAGCTGTCCCGATTGTCTCCGAAAAGCTAACCGCGAGATGGGGGGGAGAGTGTGGGAAACAGAAAAAAGGTGGTTCCCATTCCCGGGGGAAAAAAAGGACAAAAAAGAGTCGTATGTGAAAAAACCTTGGAAAGCCGTCGAGGCCAGACCATGGCCCATGGTTGAAAAAGAGCGGGTAGCAACGGCTGAAAGAAGATGTAAAGTCATAAGGAAACCAATCCAATAGAAACCTAGAGAGGGATCTCTACAGTGTAAGGCGAGGCGTCCACGACCTCTTGGGCAACAACCTCAAGGAAGGCACAAGGACGCTGCGGTATTCTCTTCCAGCTATGAAAATACCTTCAGAACTCCGAGGGGGGATAGGAGGGAATTGAATGAGAGGGGAAGAAAGGACCATTTTCAGGGAGAGGGTTCTACAGGGGGGGGGGCTCAAACCTCAGGCTGGGCAACATCCGGACGAAACATCTCGCCAAGCTGAAGGGGATGGGGGGGGAGTAAAGAGGAGGAAAAGTCCAAGCGCAAGGACAGTAAAAGGGAAGGATATCCGTTAGAATTCCAAAAAGAAATTGAGAAAGGCGAAGAAAAAAATGGGTTCGAAGAAGAGGAGGGTGAAACCTGCAGGGATAGGAAACCAGGACGGTAGCTGGTCGATGGGAGAGGGGACGACCGTCGTTCGCATTAAGCGACGGGGGACGGGAGCGGGGGAGAGAGAGTAAAAACTGTGATCCTCTGTACAGGGTGGGGGAAGGGGGAGAGGAAGAAGCCAGAAAAGTCGCCCAGTCTAAGCTTGCGCAAGTGGAACGGGTGGGAGAGGCCGGAATAGGGGGGAAGGGCTCTAGACCACGTGGGGGCCTACAATAAACGAGTGTAAGGGGGATACATGGTAACAGTTGAACAGAAGGGGGACATGGTTGAAGGGCTAGGATTCGGGTTGGGTGTCTTTTGAGGGTATTGGGGACGGAAGCCTGGCTGAGCGTTGGGGACGAGGTAGACGAGGGGGGAGAAGGGGATGTGAACATCTATCAAAAAAAGAGGGGGGGTGAATCTATAGGGGGAAGCAAAAACTGCGCGACTAAAAAAAGAAACTCGGAAAAGAACCTGATGCAATAGAGGGGGGAAGCTAAAGGAACAATCATCGAGAAACAAAATCATTCTGAACGAGGGAAATGCTATACTGGAAAAATGAGGACGAGAAGTGGAGGTGCCAGAAAATATCCCTTGGGAAACTCGCAAGTGGGGCTCTTATCCTTAAGGGCTCCTACAGAAGGGATCAAGGCTTATTTGGGGGGACAGAAAGTGTATGGCCGAAGTCACCGGAACCATGACGGAAGAAGGGAGTGGTTTACTCTTCTCCTGGCGTTCAGGGGTGCAGCGGCGTTTAACCGACGAGGGCAACGACTGTCAATGTCAAAGGGCTAGAGGAACATATACCGGGCGGTAAGGGAGGGAAAGTCTTGGCAAGAACATAAGAGTCCACATCGGAAGAAAGGAGGGCGACGTTAACATTGAGGCCTAACAAGGGTCTGGTCGCGCAGCATGTAAGACTTGAAGATTTGGGGGGGGGGAACGCGCGGGCCTGGAAAGGAAGGGGGGGTCGCTCAAGACCTTGGCGGACATATGTGGCGTAGGAATGGATGGGGCCCATAAGGTGGAGTTTAAGAAAGGGGGCATCCCGTCATGACTCATTAACATGAAGGGGGTAGCCGTGTGCGTTAGTATTCCCTAAGATAAAAAATGTGACCCGCGCGTGTAGACGAGTGGGGGGGGGACGAGGCTAGCAAAGGGGGCTTCAGTCAAAAGGACGGTGTTGAAAAGGAGGGGGGGTGCTCTATTCAATTCACGGGTAAGACGCGACCACGTCCCGGTTGGCTCAACTGGTGGTGCCCGGGGGGGAAAAAAGTACTGCTGGAAGCGGGGGCGGAAAGCCAGGGTCCAACCCTTCAGGAAAACATCGGAAGCGATCAAATGGGAGGGGGAATACTCCGGAGGGGGGCCATTTAAAAGGAAGGGGTTTGCAAAAAGGGAGCCGGGCAAGAGAAGCCATATAGTGTCGCGAGGAATAGTCTGACATCCGACAAAAGGAAAGGGTGCGCAACCAGCACTACGTAGAAAAAGGAGGAGCGGTGTTGGAGGGGGAAACACAATGACTAGGAGAGAAAAGGCAGGAAAAGAAGGGCAGACGAATTATAAATCTGTCGTCCTGATCTTGACTTGGCTTAGTTCGTAAAGACTAAGAAAAGGGGAGCGGAGAGGGGGTGACCTCTAAAGGATACACTCGCTCTATTCTAGACGTCAAAGGTTCTAGTTTCGTAATGACGGAGAGCGGGTCGGGGAATCGCTAAAAAGTAGGCAGTTGCGGACGAGGTTTCAAACGGAGGGAGAGTAAGGGAAAGGGTGTCTAATTTTTGGGTGGTGAGGGTAACTGCGGTGAAGATGTGGGCTAGGCATCACGGGAATGAAGTTGCAGGTATCGGTAAACAGAGAGGGGTAAAGCGTGTGCGGGTCAGACCGTAAAAGGAAGGGGTCACTCCAATTCAAAGGAGACCCTTTCTATAGCACGAGGCAGTTTTTAAAAGCAAAAAGGAACAGATTGTGGGGGGGCAGGAAAAAAGCTGTTCATCTTTCAGCAGCCGAAGAAAGGGGGGTGAACTGCGGGAGACGTGGATCGCCGGGTCGAAAGGGGCTTATAAGAAAGGGAAAAGGCATTATCCAAGAGGAGCAAAGCGGGAAATGCTCCAGGGAGACGAATGAACAGAGCTCAACCTTCTTAGTTCACGAGCCCTCAAGGGAGGGGGAAGGAGGTTCCATCGACGACCGTCAAGGACTGGGCGGGATCTAAAACGAACAAGGAGAGGAACAATGACGGGAGGACGATAGAAAAAGATTGATCCTCGTAATCGCGACGAAAATGGGCACTACAGATAGGGAACCGTCCAGAACGAGGTGGGAGAGAATTTCATAGAAAAAGTACCGAAAGGAGAAATCGAAAGGAGAAAAAGTAGCGGAAGGAAAAATATCGAGAAGAAAAGAAGAGGCACTCCGGGTTCCGGTCTTCTCACAGTCAGATGAAAGTCGGTGCAGGCCACGACTAAATAAAGGGCCGTAGATCTGTACCCCCATCAAATGCGATTTAAGCATACGTATAGACATCCCACTTAAGAACGGCCGCAGAAAGGAATGGTCAGCTAATCTACTCAGTCCCTAGGAATCTCACCGGGGAAAGTTCTACTGGCAAGGTGATCACTCGCAATGGAGGAAAGAGAGGGGAAAAAAAGGAAAAAGATGGGACATTATTTCTTTATTGTGGACACGGAAAAACAGAAGTTGGTTTGACGGTTCGAGAATGAAAGCCTTGTGCTATGTGCGAGGGAAAAGCAAAAAGGGGTGGGTAGAAGGGTGAGGTGGAGGAAAGTGGCAAAATTGAGGAAGAGGCCAACACAGATCAGATGAGGCAGGGTCAACGGATTGAAAAAATCTAGAAGCAAAATAGGGAGGTAACTGATCGGGGTACTCGAGAGAACCCGCACGGGACCGAGGCTGTGCAGAGGGTGGCAAGTTGGGGGGGGGCCCTGGAATATTCAAGTCTTAAGCCACCGCGCGAAGCAGGCTCGGCAACAGTGAACGAGGTTACAGCGGGGGCGAAAAGTACTCTTTGATAAGGGGTGGGGCATAAAAGAGCATTCATCCCCTTGGTCGTACTCGGTCCTCCTGAGAGACAGGGAAAAAGGGGGAAGAAAACAGCGGCGGAGGCGATGCAGACAGGTAGAGGCTCTCGCAGGGACGGGTGGGGGGGGATAAATCCTGGTAGTGGGCCCGGATGGAAGTTGAAATGTAGGCAGGGGGGGGAAAAATAACGCAAATTGGGAGGGGCGTCGTCAAAAAAGAGAAAGGACTACTTTTCCTCTGGAAGGGGAGAAAGGGGCGGCTTTTAATCGGGGGGGGAGAATGCGAGGGGAACCTCTCGATTCTCTAAAGGAAATGAGGGAAGCAAAGGAGGAAAAGGGCTGCAAGAAAGTGACCGGAGGGGGAGGGTTTCAAGGGAGAGAGAGCTTCCTGGATTAGCTTCTCAGCAGGAAGAATTCGGTCAAAGTCTCCGGCTGACTGAAGGAGACGCTCAAAAGACCAGAGGACCGGGACGGGAGGACGAGCCAACGTATCGGGACCTGTTCGAGGGTCAGATGATCTACGACGATTGGGAAAGGGGGGGAAAAAGGGTCTCCTAGAAGAGGGGGACCGAGCAGACGAGGCTTTACCTACTGGGGAGGAAGGACGAAGCGGAAATAACTGCGAAGCACAATTGAGTGGTAGGAAGGGGGAACGACGTCGGGTTCGAAATAGACAGGAGAAAACGCACAATCTTTGTGAGGCGTAAAAACGGTTTAGACTGAGCGAGGGAAAGGATGTGATCTCAAGGGGGGGAAGGGAGGGGAAAAGCAACGGCGGAATCTATAGGGAGAGGGTCCGAGACCTGGAAGGGGACGCCAGGCTTCGAAAACGGCAGTGGGACGGGAAAAATTGACCAAAGTAATCGGAAAAGGACGGAGGGACGAACCTTGGGACGTACTGGGGCATAAAGGAGACTACCTAATCGAACCGGAAAAGGGACAAAAAAAAGACTCTATTCTAACTGGGGGCAAAAACATGGATTTCGTGGAGCGGAACGTAAGAAAGAGACGCGAGGGGGAAAGTTACTCTCGAAACCTCTCTGGCACCGTCCTTTCTGGACGGTTAAACAGTCGGGAGAAATAATACAGGAAACAAGAAAAACGAAAAAGGCATATTAAGGGACATGAAAAAAAGAAAGTGAAGGAAGAGCAACTCTGGACGGCCTAGAAGGGGGGGGGAAGAAGAAAAAAAATAAGAATTAATGAAAATTTAGATTGCACGATGTGGGAAAAAGGGGGGGGGTCGTAGAAAAGAAATGAAGAGACGACAGATTCTCTTACGGGGGGGAAAGAGAAGTTGTTTGCCCCCAAGAAAGGGACAATGGATGACAGTTTCCGGTGTCACGACCTGGACTCAAGGAGCGATGAAGAGGGACAAAATGCCATTAAATGGGGGGGAGACTTCTGAACCGTCTTCAAGAAAGGAGGGAAAAGTGTTCCAGGGTAAACAAGCGGAACCAGTCTGTGTCGGACTCGATCTCCGCAGGGGGGAAGGCGAACTTCACCACGACCGGTGTCAAAAACCGACACTTAACAAGACGCAGGAAGTCGCACGGGGGGCCGAGGAAAAGAAAGGGACGCAACCGCGATTCATTTGTCTCGACTGGAAGACCAGAAAAAGGTTCCGGGACTACGTCCTAACAAGGTGGGGCTCAAAAGCTCCGCTGGACCAATAACAACTACGCACAAGCCATCAAAAAGCAATGAGGAAAGCGAACGGGGGGGGGGGGACTAAAGAAGCAGCTAGAAAAAGTTAGATGACTGCAAGGGTTGGGTGGCCGAGATTTACAGGTTCAGGGATGAAAAAGGTTTGATAAAAATAGTGAAAAAAGGGGGGAGGGAGAACCTTCTTCTTCACCGGGGAACTGTAGGAGGGAGAGGGCATGTGATACTAAGGGCTGAGTGAAAGGGTGAGAAAGTCTTGTTAGGCCCGCTGGTGGGATAGTCACGTTCCTATGGAAGAAATTGGGAAGTGCTCGGGGAAAGGGGCATATAGGATTCCAATGAGTCTCCTTTTAATTCTGGGTGGGGGGAAGATTTACTGGTTGTGGTCATACAAGTCGAGAGAACCAATTTTGGCAGGACAAACACAGAAGGAAATAGCATGAAGGGTCAAGTAATAGGAGACAGGGAAGGGGAGAATCAGTATTGGGACTTTGAGTGCAAAAGGAGTCAGAAAGAAACGCTTCATAAGGGTGGGGCGTCCGCAGTTGAAAGAAATTGTGAATGGAAACGACTCTAAACCAAAACAACAACGTATAGTAGGAGAAGGAGGGGAATGTGAGAAACAAAAAAAGAAGACTAGGAAAAGAAAACTTAGGAGCGCAGGGGGGAAGAGAACACCCAACTACAAAAAAGAAACCAAAACACTGGGGGGACTCTTCAGGGAAAATGGGAAAAAAAAAAGATAACTGCCCTTAACATTTAAAACCTAAAAAACTTTGGGTGGTCCAGAAGGTCAAAGTTTGTCAAGCGTCGGAACGACACTTTATAAACGGAGGGCGCCCAAAGCGAAGGAGGAAGGCGATCGGGGGGGTGGGAAAACGGTGGTAACTTGACAGATCCAAGGCAGGAAAGAAGGGGGGCTTGAATGAAAGTCCAACTCTTTGAAAAGAAGGAACTCTAGTGCTCAACCCCATAGACAGGAGAAGAGTTAAGGGTTGAACGGAAAAAAGTTTCGAAGGAATCAGCCTCAAAGGGGAACGAAAACAAATTCTCCGCTTTATCATTATATGCATTAAAAAGGAGGAGCGCAAGGGGACAGGAGGAATAGCGAGGAAGTTGGACGACTCTGGAAGGAAAATCCAGGGAAAAGCGAAGACTTTTCGGGAGCAGAGATGGTAGTGCCGTTTTTAAAGGGGAGTAGGAGACATTGGGAAAGCCCTTCAGTCAATGACAGGATGCGGTCAAAAAGTCAGCCAGACCGGAGGATGAAAGGTAATCGTCCGCCAGGGGAAGGAAAAATCATCATCATGGCGTATGAAGGAGGTTGTCAAGGGAGGTGGGGAAGGAAGAAAGAATAAACATGTCTTCTATCAGACGAACCGGAGAAAAGTGTTTTGCTCTCGGGGGGCGCGGAGGGAAAAAACTGGAAAGCGCTTTCCGAGAGAACAGCTTGAAAAACATTACTTGAACTGGGGAGAGGCGGGAGAGGGGGGGGAAAGGAGGTCGTTACCTCAGGAAAAATCCTGGGCAAAAGGGTTGGGTCGCGTGGGGAAAAAAAAGTCAAAAAACCGTGGAATCGAGCGGAGATCTTCAGCAAGAAGAACTGGTCTGAAGAAAAATCGACATCTCTTGAAAAAAACGGAAGAACGGGGACGGGCCAGTCTTTTTGGAACGCTGAGGGGGGAAAAAAAGGCTGATCTTAAGGTGCCGTAAATGGGACATATGCTCGAGAAATTAAGAAATAGGTAAAGCGAGGAGGGGCCTGACGGGAGGACATGAAAGCAAGGGGACGGAAAGAGGCTCGATTCAAACTAACAAAGGCTTGTCTATACTGAACCTTGGAGGCACAAATTTCTTGCGCGGAAGACGATGCTAGTAAATTGAGGCGAACTGTAGGAGAAGGGAGGACAAGGAAAAAAAAAAACTCAGTGAAAGTGGTTGGTCTGACGTTACTGTTCGAAACAGGACAGTCTAGGGGAACCGAGGGAAGGGTAGGTGCCAGAGCACAAGAGGATGTCAAGGGGGAAACTGGTCCAAAAAACACTGGAGAAGAGCAAGAAAGGGGAAAAAAAGCAGCCGGATAGAGAACACGGTTGGAAGTAAAAAAAGGGCGGGAACAACGGCACCAAAGGAGCGGGTCGAAAAAGTCGGAAAATACGGAAGTAACGACCTATTGATCGACCTTGAAAACATCGCGTCTCTCAGGGGAAAAGAAAAGGTCAGCAATCTTAAGGGCAAAATCACGAACGACGCCGGAAGGAAAAGTAGGAGGAGTAGGGAAGAAACCGAGGGAACAAGGTGAACGTAGAGGGGGGGGGAAGCACGACGTCCCGTTCCTGCTGAGAGCGTAAAAAATCAATCTCAGCGACGGTAGAAGAAAGAGGGCCTGGGAAGCGCCGACTTACAGCCGACAAATCGGAAAAGGCAAAAAGATTGGGGCGCGGAGGGGAATAATGTGCGTAGTAGAAGGGAGCCATCGAGGAATGTAGAGGCCGGAAGAAAAAAAAATCTTAGCACTATTGCAGAAGGGTAAGGCCGAGGAGTCGGCAGCGGCAGAGGGGAATCATTAACAAAGGTGACGTAGAGCGTACCAGTCACCCATGGAGAAGACGAAAGGGCAAGGAAGGAAAAGTAAACGAAGAACAAAGTCATGGGAAAATCGGAACGGGGCCATTGTTCCGCATCGGCAAATTCAGTTATTGCTTAAGTGGACAAGGGGGAGGCATAGAAATGAAATGAGAGAGCACTGGGGCAGACGGCTGGGGTGCAGACGGCTAAAATTAGTTAAGGAAAGAAATTACGGGAAAAAATCAGCTTTCGGACGAGAAGAGGCAGCGAAGGGGTGGAAAAATGAGTTTCCATGCAAGGGCAAATCAAAGACCCGAAAACTCTGTCATAGGCAAACCGGAGGGGTCGCCACGGAGATAAACAAAACGGAAAAAGAGGAGGTTCAGGGAGGGAAAGCATACAAGAGTCGAGATCTTGAGAGGCGAAAGGAGAGAATTGCACACTGTACAACGCAGAACATGCACTCAGGGGATCGCGGAAAGAAAAAAAGGGGGGGACTAAAGGGCATTCTTCGAAGGAGACATTAAATCCTGGGGGGGGGGGGGGGAACAGGGAAAATAAGGACGGCAACCTTGGGGATCTGGAGGGTCCTCATGGAAAGCACTGGAAAGGAGCAAACCGCGTGCACTCATAGGAGGAAAATGATTCTTAGAGGAGGGAGAAAAAGACTTTATTGAACTGTGAAAGACTTGGGACTAAGGGCAGTACAAATGTATTTGGTATGTTTACGGGTCCGAGCGACGCTCAATTGTATGGGCGGAGATCTCCGCGAAGCTGGCAGGAGAAGGCGGGAACGCGGATTGCAAGTAGGGATAAGAGGCATATTCCCTGCCCAAGTCGAAAAATCTCTCCGGAGACTAAGAAATCCATGAAAAAAAAAGAGCTGCACCAGCAGGAATTGAAGGAAGGGGGAGCTTTGCCGCTAGGAGAGGCTGCAGGCGGGAGCTGAATCCCTCCAATCGTCCTATAGGGTCTCGGCGAACCTAGGGGCTATCCTGGGAGGAAAGAAGCGAAGTAGAGAAAAAGAAAATACTGGTCACGTAAAGTATGGTTAGCTTGGAAAGAAGAAAAGCAGAAGGGAAAATTTGAAAAAATCGTACTCCTCTTATATGGGTCCTCGAGAGGGAAGAGATTGGACCTTAAGGGAAAATGCGAAGACTCCGTGAAAGCGATAACTGCCAGCTTGTCGTAGATGAGGGAAGACGGCTGCAGAACCCTCAAGCCACAAAGAGAAACTGGTGAAGGGAAAGGGGATTAACGTCTATTAGGAAAAAATGCAATGGTGCTCGCTGGGAAGGAGAGGCACAGCCGCAGGGTCTGGGCTTCAAGCCCTCTAAAAATGCCTGCAGACTGCCATCGACCTGCATTGAAGGGGAAACAACGGAAACAAAAAGTAAGAAAAATGAGTCGTACTCTAAAGGGAACAGATCAGGCGCCTACCGAAGGAAAAGAACCAACGAAAAGAGAGCATCAGGGGAGGGAGAAAAGAAATTGGAGTTACTCTGAGAAAACGGGGAATGAAAAAAAAAGCGTAGGAGGTAGGCACTCTCTAAAAGAAGTAATCCGAGCGGTTTGGCGTCTAAATAGGACGTTTATGCACGAAGAAAAAAAAAAAGAAAAGTGTCCGTGCAATTGAAAACAGCGGAGCATCTAGAGAATTCCGTAGAAGACTGAGATCCGTGGATACCTCTCTGTTTCCACAAGAACAGCCGTTAGAAAAATGAGCGTTAGATGAGAACAGCAAGTAATGGGGGAAGATTATTCGGGCGATTCCGTTGAAATGGAAACCAACAAAAAGAAGAGATCTGTGGCTGCAGAATGTGAAGGCGACTTGGAACAAAGGCGTGAAAGAAAGGACACAAAGGATAACATTTTAAAAATAATGATACCAAAGACGATTACAAGAAAGGGGGTGGGGGAAGGCGGAGACTGCCCCGAGGGGGCCGTGACTTCTCTGAAAAGAAGGGTCAAAAAACGAAACAACAAAGTACCTCATTCTTCCGAAGAGGCGGTCGAGGACCAAACGAAAATTGTTAAAGAGACAGACACTACTCTCTGATTCGAAAAGGCGGCGTAAGGAAGGAGCCAGCGAGGGAGGAGAGGCGACGAAGGGGGACGCGCCGACTTCCTTTTATCTTTGAGGGGGGAAAAATCACCTACTCCCGCTGGTAAGAGATCTACAAGAGGCGAAAAGGGTACTTATCAACTTAGGTGGGGGGCCCAAGAGAAAGAATCAGATGCAGAACGAAAGGGTCGTCTAGCCACGGTTCTTAAGAGAAGGTTCTCATGGGGGAGAAGACTTGGTCGAAATTTACGGAGGGGGCAATACCTTCCGGATAACCGGGAACGGGTTATCCTGGCCGAGGAGGGGGAAAACATCGGGCAGGGGGGGGAAGCAGCCTGAAGAGGGAGGAGGTCACTGTAACTCAAAATGGCCGCGGCTAGAGCCAAAAACGTGTCCCACAGAATAGGGCAAGGGTGTCGAGGCGGTTTGAGAAAGGAAAGAACTTGGGAAGCACCGAGCACTGACCACTTATGACTGGAAGGGCATCAGGGGGGACCTCGAGGGGAAGCAAAAGATCTAATGAGGTAAGGGGTTTCGTAAAAAAGTTATTCGATGGGAAATGCGCTGAAAGGTTCTTTTGGTCCAGGGTTTGA
>Ga0179593_1332639_pt1 | contig 14237 bp, 12 predicted proteins | sample CZODoug2_1_08_16_FD_185931 | JGI IMG/M metagenome (GOLD analysis project Ga0179593, IMG submission 185931) | Vadose zone soil fungal communities from Angelo Coast Range Reserve, California, USA - CZODoug2_1_08_16fungal (PacBio error correction) | ecosystem: Environmental > Terrestrial > Soil >...
TATTGTATGGCGGGGTTCTCTGAGTAAGTTTCTGCCAAGGTGAGACTGGTGGAAAGGGGGGATAGGAAAACGAGTAAAGTGCGATCTGGAGGGGTGAAAACGGTGGACGTTGGACTCAACGGCGACGCAGATTATTGACTGCGGGGGAGGCGGGCGGAGAATGGGGGGGGCTCAACGTTCAGGAAAGGAGAATATAAATTGGGACGGGTGGGTGTAACTTGGTTGTGGAGTTGAAAAAAGATCAGCACGATACTCCGAGGCTGAACTTGAACTTATCGGCACGGCAAGTGGTACACGTAGCAGCAGAAAAAATATGGGGGGTCAAATCACTATGGGACTGGGGGGGTGGGTCTTAATCGTTCCCGGATAAGGGGCAGGTCCCAAAATGCGCGGGGGAACAGATTTGAAAAAACTCATCGAATAAAAACAATGTGTGGGAAATCACCAAATCTCTCTGGATAGCGTGTGAAAACAAATGCCGTCTTATGTACACTGTTTCGGTGGGGCCTAGTTTAAAATTCCCAGAAGATTGGGGAAACACGAAGAGAAAATTGATATATTTAAGAAATAAAAGGTCAGTAACTTCATGAAAGACGGGTGGAGAAAAGGGTAGGGAGCAAGAAAGGTGACGGAGGTTTGGGTTCTTAAAAAGAGGACGAGAATCCTGCTGTAAAAAGGCTAAGGGGGAGAGGCGAAAACGGCCAAGACCTTGGTTAAAATGGGGGGGAGGGGGGGCTTGAGGAGGGGTATTTTGCCATGTGGAGTGGGGGTGAAGGAGGAGAAAACATTTTATCAAAGTTTCGGCCTCTGCTATGGGCAGAACCGGGGTGTGGGGTAAAGGGTTGGGGACTCATAAGAATTTGGGTCTAATTTTAGGGAGGGGGCCCGAAAATTAAGGGGGGAATCGGAGTACCATCTTTACTGAAGTTCTCTATTTTTCGAGGTTGGGAAGGGGGGGTCCAAAGAGGAAACGAACCATCAAGTGCTAGTGGGGTTTGGGGGGTAATAGATAAGGAAGTACAGGGGGGGAGTCGAACATTATGGTCCTCCTGATGGATCGGGGGCTGTAGCAGTATAAGGAAGAGAAGGGGAACATGGGAATGAAAAGGGGGAGGGGAGAAATCAGATGTGAAGCGAATCTATTTGGACGGAATTGGGGACGTAATTAGATAAAAAAAGAGGGTCCCAAGGGCAAAATACACCAAATATCGAGCGAGGTCAGACACAACGAATTGGCTTCGGGGGATGTTCGAGTGTGAGAACAGACCAAATCAAGAAAGAACGGAAGTAAAATGGTAGGGGGGAAAAAAAGGTTTTGAAAGAGGTGGTAACTTTGTAATTCGTGAAGGGTGCGGCCGAGGGGACCATGCAACATCGGGGAAAACCTAATCTCAACTAGGAATTCGCGTTCGAAAGCAGAGGGACATACTTTGGTGTCGAGTGAAGGAACTCGGGCGGTTCAGAGCGCATGCGAAGCGCGAACGTGGGGTGAAACACAACAACGAGTGAACTAAAAGAGAGATATGGGAAGGGAAATGCGTCGGTCGGGCCTCTCAGCGCAGAAAGAGCCAAAGTTTCCTCGCTTCGAACGCGAAGGACTCCGGTAATCCAGGTTGGGGCCGTCTTGTGATGCATAGGGCGCACCATTCACAAAAAAAAAAAGGGAAGGAAAAAACCCATCAATTCCACTTCGCCGCATCAAAAAAGAACGTTGAAAAATGGGGAAATGGTAAGAAAAAGGGGGAGCCCAAAGCATCTTCGGGGGGGGTGGGCGCCAATGCGTAGAGATGGTTGGACTGGACGGGAGACTCCTCTAGTCATTACGAACACTGGAAATCACTAGAGGAAAAGATGGAGAATAAAAAGAGTATCAAAATCTTTAATCCTCAGGGTGTCCTGCGAAGACAGATCCGGGGAGACCTCAAAACTATACAGAGGTACCTTAACCTGTATCCAAACTCGTAACCAAGAGAGGAAAAACCAAAAGAGAGAACGGTTCGAAGAAGTCTGGAAAAGTGCAAAAAGAACCATCGCGCAACTCTGCGCTCCAAGGGGTGGAGTTACGAGGGGGACAAAGGGAAAAACCTTCTCAAAAAAATGTGATCCCTGGGGACGCGCTAAAGACGGTCATTTTTGCTTTCCTAGACCAAGTGGGCCACAGGGCCCTTGGATTGGGCACTATGGAAGATGGGTCTCACAAAACGTTCAACAATGGTAAAGCTTCTAGAGGGAGTTGTTCTTGGGCAAATATAAAATAACCATTGATAATAATTTTCCACGGGACCTTCAACCTTCTATTTGGGAAAACTTGAATTCGGGGCGACTCGGCGGAAAAGGCTAAGACTTTAGAAAAGGAAAAGTCATGAGGAAAAATCAACGGCACCTCCATCGGGTCGAAACGACATTCTGGAGCATGTAGAATTGGGGAAAGAAGGCCGATAAAAAAAGACAGCGGTAAAAGAAAAAAAAGGTCCGAAAAGTTGTTTTTGAGTAGCTGAGTGGGGGGGCCAAAAATTTTACAGTGTCCGTGCCGGAAAGCTAGATCACGGAAAAGGGGATTGTTCAGCGGCAACTCCAGGGGAAAAGACGAGTAGGAGTGAATGACCCTTGCAAGCGCAACCCCTTTGGAGGATATTCGGGGGGTGGGTTCAAAAGAGGTAACTCCGAGGGGAATGGACCATAAGGTTCATATGGAATTGTCCCACTCAAAAAGATGGGGTAGGTTGATGGAAAACTCAACCTAATCATAAAGTTTCAGGTGTTCATAAAGAGCCCCAACCCCCCAATCGCTGAGAGTGTAAAAAAAAATCAGAAGTCTATTAGGAAGAGAGAAAAAAGGTACAAAAAGGAAAGGCAGCACATCCCCCCAATAAGAGGATACTTGGTTAACCCGTGGCGCCTCAGGATAACGAACGGCAAAAAAAAAGAAAAGATCTTGAAGATAAGAGGAAGCCCCCGGGGAAAACATTCAAATTGGCCTAGGACATAAATGAAAGAAACAAAACATAGAGCGACAAACAAAACGGTCATTATATGTGAAAAAGAGAGAGATAGAAGGTGAAGTTGGTCGAGGGAAGTTTGGGGCAAAAGTTGAGGAACTGGTGGGGGGACATTTTATGGAAATCTTACATAGAAGATCTGTCGGGGTGTTGGGGGGGGGGGGGCCGGGGTTGGTATCCTGACGTAAAAAGGAAAAACAAAAAGAAATTAGCGGGGGGGGGGGCTGCCCGGAGGATTTGTAGAAGGGGAGAAGGGACATCTACATATCGGATAATGATTAATGGGGGTGGTTGGGAAATTGGGGGGATTGTGGTAAATCCTGAACTTTCGGAAACTGGCACACTATCTCTTAAAATGTACTGGTAGGCCGGGTAATCCAATGTCCCAATCATTTGCATTGGGGCCCCAGAATCAAAAACAAGCACCGACTCTTCTCTCAATGTATGTAAACACCTTTTCTCGTAAAAGGTATTTAAAACCCCATGCTAGGAAAAGGACAAAAGTTTTATAATAAATGTCAAAGTATGGGATAAGTCGTGTACCTCCGAACGCCCTTAGCTTGGACACCGTGAAAGTCTGAGCCGGGCAATGGAAGGGTGTTTAACTATAGTGTATTAGAAGAATCCGCCGTCAAGGAAATCCGGTTACGAAAAGGCCCCGCCTCCCAAAAAAAGGGGGGGAGGCCGGGGTTGGTCAGGAAGCGAACAACACTGCGGCTATTCGAGCCTGAAGGGGCTGAGAAGAAAGCGGACAGGTGAACAAAAGGGCAGGGTAGGGTGGGGAAGGTAGGGTGGGGTGGTTTACATTCGAAAAAAGGGAAAGGCAAGGAGGGAAAATCTGGCGAGGGGAGACCTTGAAAGGGGGGGGGGGAAAATTGGGGGATAAAACTGAAGACAGAAAGGTAAAATGGTTGGGTGCGAATTCTAGGGGCCGCGAATGGGGAAAAAGTTTTTGTGTCACTTAATCACAATCGGGAGCGGAGAGTTGGGCGGGGGAGGTGGTTAGGAATGAAAAATTTGATACTGAGTAGAACACGCGATGGAAAAAAAACGATTTTGGGGGGTGCTAAGGTTACTTAGTTTCTGACATGAATAACGAAGGTAGGGTGGGGGGGCGTAGTATAGATTCAGGAAGGGGGGGATCATGAACATGGAAGGAGTGTAGAGGATGTGAAGAAAAGGGTATGGAGAACTTTCTGAAGATAGTGAAGAAAAGGGGGGAGGTCTGAAAAGGGTGGACCACATTTAAAAACCGGGGATATTTCCAGAAAGAACGGGACTGGCTTCGTGGAAAGGGGCTCGATGTGAAAAAACCCCTTACTAAAGGTGGAGAAGAATTCTCTTAAGGGGGAACATGGGGGAAAAGTAATGGGTACGGCAGGGGGAATGCCAGGCCCCCCAAGTTTTTAACGGGGAAAACTTTGGGATCCCTCCAAATGGGCGATTCTCTTTAGCGGCGGGGGGCTGAAAAAAGTGGGAGATGGCCTGACAGCTAGGGGGGGCTAGGAAGCGGAAGGCAGGTAGAGAGTAAACAAACTGGATTCTTAAAACTAGATTTAAATACGCTCGGCGAAGCAAAGAAAGGGGGGAAAAGATAGGGCCGCGCCGTGACGAAAGCGGAAATCCAAAAAAAGGGGGGGGGAGCTGAATTTTTCTCGGAACTTGGTGGCATGGAATCAGAAAAGAGACAAGACCGGAACCAACTCGCCCCCTCTCTCACTACGTTTAGAAAAGAAAGGGGGTCTGGGACAGACAAAAATCAAGCCATCGCGGCCATTTGGGGGGTTCGCCCGAGGGGGGGAGATGGTTGGACGGGAAGCAGGGGGAAAAACTAAGGAGAGAATTAAATAACTTGCATCAACGCGTCGCGAACCTTTAAATCACCATCTGATCCCTCGGATCACCCTCGATGTTCCTGAGAAACGTCGGGATACTAACCCATAGAGGGACTGGTCATGTCAAGGAAAAACAAACCAGGAAAGACATTATCAAAAAAAAAAAGAGAAAGCCGCTGGAGAAAAAAGTCGAACAACCGCGAGCGAGCAAGTCGGCAACTGGCGGGCTTTATGACAAAATCTACGGCCCAAAAAAAGAAAAAAAGTAAGGGGAAAAGTGAGGAGCGGGGAAGGTTTTCAGACAAAAATCTGACAAGTTCTTGACACGAGGGACGAGGGACAGTCAGATTGCGTCCCACTGGTTCTAGAAGAAGGGGAAAAAAAAGCAAAAAGAGCCAGAAAGACCAACTCAATCGAAAAAAAAACAAGGCCTTCCTGAAGAGGAGCTGTCATAATTGGGGGGCGCCGTTATGGGGCCAAGAAAAAAAAAAATGGCAACAAGAAGCCAAAATGGGTGTTTTTGAAAAGGAAAGGAAGGGGAAATGGGTCCCGTACAACAACAACTGATTTTACTGAGTTGAAAGGGCCCAGGAGGAATGAAAGATTAGGGGGGACTGGGAAATCGGCCAGACACCGGAAAGAAATATTCTTCTGAATCACGAGGTAGACAAAGAGAGAAGCGAAAAAAACAGGGGGGGGGAAATGGAAAGGGTTCCATATTTCCAGTGTTTGCAATGCCCTTAGGAGACAGGCAGAGGGCGGGGTGGAAAGGGGGGGAAAAAAGGCATCAAAAAAGGACGCGTCGCGCAAGGGAAAAAGCCGTTACCCTGATTCTCTTCGATAACAAAAAGAGGTAACAAAACAGAAATATTCAAAAGCAAGGATACAGGTCAGAAGGGAAAGATCCCCAGCATCGAGCACGGGGGGACCCGGGCGAAGGAAGGAGTAACCGGTCACCAGGAAAAGCCCAGATCGTAAAGGTAATCCGCTTCAATCATAACCACCTGGGGCCACAGTAAGGAAGTGGCATAAAAAACTTCCTCAGCAAAAAGAAACAGAACCTTATAGAGTCAGAAAATCCACACCAATGAGGAGGGACAGAGAAGATAAGACGGTGCAGGGGGTTGCGGGAGGAAGTTTCGGCCAGGTCGGGAACTTGGGTAAACGTGGATGAAAAGGGGTTACGATTGGGGGGGGGAAGGGGGGCGGGTGGTTGTTGAAGGGGACGGTTAGGGGGAAAAAGGCCGATAGTGATTGCGCTGAAGGGGGCTCGGACGCGAAAGATAGAAACTATTGAGTACGGGTGGTGTACGTGGGTGTGGGTTGGAAAGCTCGCGAGGAGCCGGGAAAAAAACCTGGCACTTCGCTCGGAAACGCCAAAAAAGGGCAAGTCGAACGGAACTCAATGTCCAAAAGGCTCCCTCTCGGTTAAGAGGGGGGGCATGAAGAAGGAAAAGAAGAAAACAGAATATCAAGGTACAGGCAGGGTAGTTTCGTCATAAGAAGGTGGACATGGGGGGGGGGGGTGAAAGGGGTTGGGTTCCAGGGAAAGTAAAGGGAACTAATATTGGGATGTAAAGCGAGAAGTAAAAAGGAAGACGTGACTTAAAAATTAAATTACAGCGACTAAAAGGTGGCGGAGGTGGGAGAAAGGCGTAAAAAGGCCATACGAGGGAGTTCCCAATTCAGGAGTCTACGAAACTCCTTAGTGAATGGCGGAGATGAGGGGGACGAGGGGGGAGGGAAGGGCCGGGGGCTTTGGGGGACATTCAATACTGGGCGCAACTCTGGAGGGAAATCGGGCGGGGCAAGAACAGGGGGAGAGGTTGAAAAAAATGGAGGGATAAAAGCGAAAGCTTAAAAAGGGGGGTGTCTAATGCTTAGGAAAATCGAAGGTGTGTGACCAGAAAATGAGCCAAAGGGATCGAGAGGGGCAGGATCTGGTGTCGCGGGTGAACTTTGTGGCCAGACTTCTTAAAAAGGATGAAAGTGGGTTTGGGGGGGGTCAGATAGAGGGGTGGAGGCCATGAGGAGAAGGGGGGATAAGGGAAGGGGTACAGGATGCGAGGGATAAAACGAGGAAAGGATTAGAAAGGAGGGGAGGATCAGTGTGAAAGGAGGAAGAGAGGGTGACCAGGTATGGTGAGGGGGAAAGGAGTTCCAGAGAGGGGGACGAAACCCAAACATCTAAATGGAGGGGGAGAACACCTGAAAGGCAATCGATTAGCGGATCGTGGGTATGAACCAGTAGAAACTAGGTGATGCGAGGGGGATCTTAAGTGGTTAAACTTTGATTCGTGAGGTTGCACCGAGGCCAGGTTCCCCCAGTGGCGCGACAAAAGGGGAAAAATCACGCAACGGCGGGATTTCACTGAAGGGGAACGGACGCCAATCGTGCAAGTTGCCTGCGAGAGAAGGGAGAAAAGCGGAAGAAGCGCGCTCAACAAAAGGGGGGGGAAAATACGGGGGGGAAAAAATGCCTAGCTAAAATCTACGCGAAGGGGAAAGCTCACAGAGGGGGGCCTCGGACTGCTCTAATTCCGAGTTGGAACCATGTTTTTGTCCGAGTTGGGGGTCGAGTACGACAAGAAAAATGAAAACTAAAAGAAAAATCAAAAGAAATCAAAAGACGTTAGAAAAGGAGGGTCTGGTCATAAAAGAGAAAGCAGGTCCAATTCTGTGCAAAGAAACTAGATGTTGAACTGTTCTGCAAATGGTGGACCAGAAAGACTGGCAGCGAAGCGAACATACCAATCTCAAGACGAATTTCTAAAAACCATCTGATCTCACCGTCATTCTAAGTGCAAGAAAGGCAGGCGCCGCCGAAAGGTACTCCGCCCACAAAAGTACCGGGGAATTTCAAGGCCTCCAAAGACGGACACCCGATATCGCGGGGCCGGCACCAAACAGCAGCTGTCAGACTATGTATGGTCGCTCGAAATGGAACCCAATTACCACGGCTCCCAAAGGACAAGAACACTCTATGCTAACGCAACACGCATCTTATAGTACCTACTAGGGACCGACATTGAGGTATTAACAGCAAGGGTGGGGAAGCCGCAAGGGTTCGTCGCACGTAGTAAGGGTGAGCGGGCGCAGTACCTAAAAGAGGGAAAGAGGCGAGGGGAAATGAAGTAGAATCTAATGACCAGGCGAGTGAGGGAAGACCAAAGGGAGAGGGTAAAGAAAGGAGGGACGAAGGGTGGAAAGACCGAGGGGAAGTAGGAAAAAGGCCTCCCTTACATACAAACAGCAATAAAAGGATTAGGAGCCGTAGTCTGGAAATGGGTTTTAGTTAGAGAGGGTTGGGGGTGGGGGTGGAAAATAATTTTATAACGTTAGCCAGGAGGAAGTAACTCAAGGGAAGAAAATTGGAGTGCACTCAGGAATGGGGGAAGGAGGAGTGAGGGGGGAGAATCAACCTAGGCAAGAGATCGGCAAAAAGAGAAGAGGAGGGAAGGCAAATATTATTGTCCCCTAAGGCAGAGGTAGTACCATAGAGGGCGGCCTGGCCCACTGGTTAGCAGATGGGAACACAACTCAACGGCAAAAATCGAAAAAAAAAACTGCAAAGTCAGCTTCAGAAAAAAGGAATGAGTAAGAAGGCCTGGACAGAATGGGGACGCCGGGACCGCTGAAAAGGGCAAGCCAAAACTCCGAACTTGGTTTGTATTCTTTGAGTTAGTGGTGACCAGGGAAAGAGGTTACGGGAGGGAAAAAAAATAGTTTCAAGCAGGTAGGGAAGGTGCTTTAAACGCTCATAACACCTTTATCATCCGAGTGGATGAGGGGATGACAATCAAGTAATCCAGCTCGCAGAAACCCTTTGGTAGGTATTTGGTAGAGTTCCAGAAAAGGGGTTGGGGAAAAAGGAAAGGGAGCGACAGAAGAAAAAGAGGCGGTAAACAAGAAGGGGGGCCTGAGATACGGGCAACGCCGGGCGGAATATATAAGTTCCAGGGTCAGCCACGGAAAAAAGAGAAGAGCTTCTCACTACCAATAGAGCAACCACAATACTATCACTATTCGTGGCCTCCTCGCGACCTAGAAACCGGAGCTGCAAGGGATCCTGAGTCCCAATACGGGTAATCTCTCAAGCTTTAAGGGGGAGAATAAAGGTCTTCCGAAACTGGTAAAAGCGCAGTACAAACCCCCGGCCTATGAGCAATTACCAAAACGAGATCGTGAAGGGGGAGTGGGGGGGGCCCCGTTAAAGACTTCGCTAGCCCAGTGTCCCCAAGGAAAGAAGGTCCTCCCCGTTGTGAACCCAATAAAGTAAGTGTTCGCTCTCAAAAGGGAAAAGACGCCAAAAAAAGTCGTGTCAAGAAACCACAACTATTAGGAGAGAGAGATATACGAAGGTTGCAGGAGGGGAGCTTTATTAATTGGGCGTCCAATGTCACTTGGGTCCCGGGTTTAGGAGGGAACATTAGTAATGGGGGAAGGGGGAGCTTGTCGTGGGTTTTCCTGGAAAAAGTTACGCCGCGGCGACGTGACCATAGGGATAGATGGGAATAGGTGCGCTGCCAGAAGTTTCTCTTTATAAAAAGAAACGCGAATATCGACTGTTGGTGACGGGTTGGTTAAAAGATACGGGGGGGTGAAGTTTGGGGGGAGAAGCGAGAGGAAAAGGATTAAACATAATCGGATCGGCAAGAAAAGGTTGCCTATACGCAGTCCAAGAGGGAGTGGTCCAAAACACTCCCTCTTGCCCTCGGAGGGGGCATGAAAACACATGTCTCGGAATAAGGGAAAAAAAAGAATATCAAAAAAGGGGGTCGCAGGCGGGGGACTGAAGGAGGTGGGAACGGTGAGGGTATGGCCGATGGACAGTACAGGGGAAGAAAAGGGATATGGTGCAGAGAAATCCGGAAACCGCAGGAATCGGGGTAGTGATCAGCTAGGAAAAACAATTGGAAGTTTTGTTGACTTAAATCTTACCTGACCCGCCTTCGGATTCCCAATGATGCCCTTCTAGACTAAGAAAGGGCAGGTCCTGAGACGGTACGAATTTCGTTGAAGGGGTTGCTTTGGTTCTGAGTAGATTCCGGGGTGTTCTGGGTTTTATAAAAATACATCAAAGTTTAAAAAAGCGCGCAAGGGTAGGACATCTGAACCGGCAGAAGGGGGTTCTGCTTTGGAAATGAATACGAAGTGGTCGGGTACAGGGGGTGGGTTTTGTCAGTGATTGGAAAGGAAAGGTAACCTATGGTGCTACAGAACGGCAAGAAAGGCATAGGTAAAAGGACAAGGAAGAGTAGGGTGAATGTGCTAAGAAGGAACTGGTTAGCGGGATCCCAATTTTGGAGGTCCTAAACGGTTCTGGTCACTCAAGGGGCGTAGGGCTTTTTGTCTCCAGGGTCCCTTCCAAGAGGAAAGAGAAGTGGAGCGCTTTCTCTAAGAGTTTTCATCTAAGTGGGGTTTCGCAACGGAGGACTTAATTATACCCAAAAGCATATTGGTTGCACAGAGAAAAAGTACTATAATAGAAGCGGGCAGGCCGGAGTGCAAGAACTATCAAGTGTCGAGGTCTCGGGATGGTTTGGGGACGCTGCTCCAGGTACTTCGGGGGGGTGGGGCATCCTACTCACAACATGAATGTCCCAAATAGCCGAGCGGAGCGATACCTGGATGTGAATAGCGAACAGAAGATAGAAAGTATTACTGACAAATAGATCCCTAATATGCAGGCGAATAGCACGTCCAAGAGGGGGGGGCTGATGTCTCCAAGCTCTGGATGTTCAGCGTTGGGTGAAACAGGTTCGTCCGCGAGTGGCTTCAGGGTAATGTGAACTCCTGTCAGAACCTGAAAAGTTTTTTCCCCTATTTCGAAATGACAACCCACAAGCGATCGTTGGCTGAAACCTGGGGCGTTTCGGCAAAAAGATGGCTCGAGTTCTAAGATAAAAAGAAGGTAGGACTGTGGGGGGGGATAGCGGGAAGTTTTTGAACTGGGATTTTGAGGATTCATTTAATTGGTAGAACTTCATATGCAATGCCCAACATTTAAAGTTGAATATCACACACAAGGTTCCTTCGCGGGATAACTAATCTTCCAAAGCGGTTTTTTCTCATTAAAACGGCAACTCAGCGGCTGAACTATCTCATGGCAGAGGAGAGATCAACAACAACAAGGGGGGGGTTCAAAGGAATTTCTGACAGAGCCTATGTCTCCGCGAAGAAAGGGGAGAGGGAAAAGAGTCATAAATCGCCGTGTTGAGGAACCGGGGGCGCTAAAGGGGGGTTGGACAGGGCTCAGAAGGAATCAATCAAGCATCACACTAAAAGGGAACCAACTTAGAAATTGGATGGGGGGAATAAGGGAATTCCGGCTATACCCCGCCAATATAGAGTCAACCTGAAGAGGGAAAGAAAAACAGAAACCAAGAAGGGGAGAAATTGACGACGAAGAAAAAGGGAAATTTGCTGTAAGGGACCAAGAGACACGGTAAAGGGGCGTGGTCATCAGTAAGGAAAACCCCGAGAATACAACGCTACGAGCCAAACCGTCCAGGGTCGTGTCGCCAATAGTTGGTTGGTTGCTCACTTGGGGGGCGCTCATCTCGGGGGGAAAGGTACTAAAAGTTATTCATGAGGCGGGTACAATACGTAGGAAACAAAGTAAAGGAAAAGGGACCTGCCCCGTCAAATCTTTCGAACGCTTTAGCAGGAAGGTTAACCAAACGCTAGCCGGTAGGTTAGCGAGAGGGGTTGACGGAATTAGCTTCGGCCGTCAGCAAGGAATGGTGAAAGATGAAAAATAAGGTTAGGGAGGTAACGAAGGGAAGTCGGAATCTATGGGGGGTGTGCCTTAGTAAGATACCCCGAACTAAGCCGGTAGTAGCTCCATCTACATCCTCCCGCGCTGGTCCCTTGAATGTCCAGCAGCCAAAAGAATAACCAGATATCTAATCAAAAACAAATCGTCATCCGAGGGTGGAAAAGGTCTGGAACAAGGACAGAGAAAACAGAGGGGGCGAAAAGAGGAGGGGGAGAAAAAAGGCGCTTACTCTCAAATCAAGTAAAGCTCCCAGACGAATTTCGAAAGGGGAAGACAAAAGTCGAGCGGGGCAAAAGTTTTTTCTCTGGAAAATGTCAAAATCTACAAGGTTGCGGAAGGCAAGGGGGGAAAAGAGCGTGCGTCCAACGTCTAGCAAGGTAAACACTCCCCAGGGAATATACCCACCAGAAAAGGGAAAAGACCAGACTTCCTCATCAAAAAGGGGGAAGTAGAAACGGCAGGGGTGGAACCTAAAGGGGGGATTTCTTCTTCATCTTTGACGACCAAAAGGAGCAGTCAACCTGTTGTGGGTGGATTCGCTAATTTAGGTTTTTCCCGTCACAACACCGAATTGGGTTTAACTTTGAGCCTCAGTTCGAAAAAAAAGGAAAAAAGGGTACAATTGTACTTGTCCATCAGGCCAGGGACGACTTTGGGAACAATATGGGCTGAGAAATGACAATAGTAGAAGCTCGGCACGCTACAAAACAATTGGTTCAGGGGAGGGGGGGGGCCATGGTCCTCTCCTGTGTTTTCGGAAGGGACGACAGAGAAGGGGGGGAGGGGTGTCCCAGCCTATTTGACCTTCTACTTCAACGGGTAGGAATAGCGGGTTGTAGGGGGTAAGAAACGGCAAAAGAACTCGAAAAGTCAACAACCAATCTAACAAAAAACCGACTCACTATTCAGGGGGTACTCAGAGAAGAGCCCCATTCTAAGCAATCACCACCTCAATGAGGAGCATAAGGTACCTAGGCGAAGAGTCAAAAGTAGAACCGACCCAGATCGGCAAAGAGGGAAGATCGCCACACAACCAAAGTGTCCTAAAAATATCCTAAAAAAAACCCGGGTCTTAGAGAGATCAACAACAAACGGAGTAGTAGGAAAACGATGTACACTGTCTGGCGTTTATCTGGGGAGTAGGGGAGGACAGGGGAGGGGGATGGTGCTTTGTTAGTTAATCGGGTATTGTCCTATCTGGGCTGGTGTTGAAGGGGGGGAACGGGTGCCCTAGCTCATAACAATACTCAGTTGAAAGAGGGGGGGGCTGCAAAAGGAGAAGGTAGCCGGGAAGGAGGCTTGGGCTAATCAGCATGAAAAGGGTGGATCTGGGTTGTTCTTGAAGAAGATAGACCTAGTACTTGATTAAACGGTGGAACGGTCTAGAAGCGAAGGATTGTTTAGAAGTATCCAGAAGTACCTACGGGTTTAGTGTGACCACCCCATCTTCCTCTCATCTGGCTTGATGAAGGGTTTCGTTAAACAGGCTCGGGTTAGTACTGGAAAACAATAATAAAAAAAAAAAAAGGGGGAGTTGAGACGCGGGAGAGAGGGGGGGGATGCTTTGCAATTCAGCATAACGAGTAGGTAAACTTGATAGGTCAGAGGACCTTCCAATGTTTTAACAGAAAGAAGGGCGTATTGCAGCCCGCCGTTAAACTTCAGTAAAAAGAGGGGGGTCCGGAAAAAAGGAAAGTGGAAAATTAACAAAAACCTGGTGTCTGCGGTGTTCTTCAATGCGTCGGGACGGGGGCCGTCAAGTCTGCGTCCCAAAGCTTAACCTTCTGTCTACGCAACTCCTTACAGGGGAATTATCATATGTGAGTTGGCCTTAGGTAGTTTTGGGCTAAGTGGGGGGAATTGCTGGTGGTGGAACCTGCGTGGATCCCCCGTGGGACAAGATCGTAGGTGCAGCACCACTCTGGCTAAAATCCCTCAAGGAGGAATTTTGAACGGGTCTGCTCTCAAAATACCGCAACAAAAAAAAAAGTTCACAAGTTAAACCTTTTGGTGGGTCAGGAAGTCACCCCACCGCGTGGGCCGGCAATGCTTGTTGGAGAAAATCGTACAGGAAAGAGAGGAAGGAGAGAGTGCATGTTGTCGTTTCCTTGTTCCGAATTCGGAGGGGGAACGGTGTACGATTGGTTTGGTTTTTGATCGATATAGGTCGGAGTGGGAGGAGGGAAGAGGTATCCTTTGAGATGGCTTATAACTAAGATGCGAGGGGGAAAGATATCGAAAGGATAGAAGGAGGATCATATTTGGAGATAACAGGGTCGCCAACGGAAAGGGGGGGAATGACCAAAAAGGGGAGTATGAAGCTGCCGAGTTTTTGCCAAGAGGGCTAAACCATCAGACTGGAAGCGGAGGGAGAAAAGAAGGGCTTAGGATTATTTCTCGAGGGATTACCATAAAATACGGGTAGAGGGGGATCGAGATCAGGGAGGGGGGGGGGGGGGACGGATGGGGGAGGGAAAAGGGACTTGGTTAGACCGGAGGCCAGGCAAAAGTTCGGATTACAAACTTAAACCATCAGAAACAGGGGGGAGTAATACTCTTTCGAGCGCAGGGCAGAGATGGTAAAGGGAAGTGCAAGCGAGAAGGGGGGGAAACAAGGGGGGA
>Ga0179593_1340281_pt1 | contig 14237 bp, 10 predicted proteins | sample CZODoug2_1_08_16_FD_185931 | JGI IMG/M metagenome (GOLD analysis project Ga0179593, IMG submission 185931) | Vadose zone soil fungal communities from Angelo Coast Range Reserve, California, USA - CZODoug2_1_08_16fungal (PacBio error correction) | ecosystem: Environmental > Terrestrial > Soil >...
CAACTGGTTAAAGGAGGGAAAGAAAAGAGAGAAAGAGGCTACTCTTCTTCGGAAACAGATAGGGAATTGGAAGGGCCAGAAGAATAGTAATTCTTTGAAACGTATCTTGCGTGGAGGCTGTGGACATCCGCGGGTTTATTCCACAAACTAGCAAAGGAGAATCAAACCTAAGAATTAGGAACCTTACGAAGAAGGGAGAGAAAGATTCCGTGCTCGGACAAATCACTCTGACCGGCGGCCATGGGAAATGGGCAAGAGACAGGAAGGAGCGTCGCGGGGGGGGTTTCGCAAAAAAAACACCCCCCTCGACGAGGGGGGGGGACTCAAACTTCATGGAGGAACGAAGACAAAGGGAAAGAATTAGGTGACTGCAGAAGAGTCTGGGAAAAGTCGGGAGATTGCCTAAAAAAAAAAAGCCTGGGTATGGCCTTTAAAAAAACAAGACCTGGGGGGCAAACATCGCTCAGTGCAAAAGGCAAGATACCAATAAAGTGAAGAGGGTACTAACACGGGGGAGTGCTTGCCCAGGAAGAGGGGAAGGCTATGGGGGAAGATCTGAGGAGAAAAGTGAAACGTCAGAGCTTCCGCTCAAAAGGCAGAGCAAAAAGAAATCCCATTAATAAGAATGGGTCAACAGAAAAAACTGTTGGAAAAGAAAAAGAAGGGGGGGGGGGAAGGAATCGGGGTGACCCGAAGAGCACGCGTTATGTCACAGAAAAACGCATCTTTGAGAAACTGCTGTCCGAAGTCGGAGAGGGTGGAGAAGGCCGTGAGCAAGCTTAAGGGGGGCAAGGAGGCAAGTGGGGTCTTTTCCCGGGATAGAGCAGAATAAAAAAAACACGTCCTAGTCAGATTTACCCGAAGCGAGGGTGGAAGACGGCGCTTAAAACGGGAAAAAAGGGGCCGAATTGGGAGCAGCAGGGCCTGCATGGCATTTCCCGCGATCACACGATTCTGGGACGGGTGAGCCAGAAAAGGGGGGGAAAGTGTGGAATGTGGACCAAGGATGTAGACGGGCGAAATAACGACCCAGCAGAGGGATCGTATCAGACCCTCTGTTTGATCCGGGCATGGCCTGAAAAGGAGGATACGAGGCGCTTCATTACACACTCGCAACTTCCCTAGGCGAAGAAAGGAAGAATCAAGGGTGCTCAACGGAGGGGCAATGCTTAAGGGGGCCAGAAAGGGGTCCAATGCCCGGGCGGTGACCATGTCCGGGGAAAGGGAGAAAGAGAGCGCCAGGAAACGGCAGCCTGGCAGAGGGCAGGCCAGCACTCCTCAAAACGGGGATGACTGGAGGGGAGACTCTTTGGCAGGGGAGCCGGAACTCTGCCGAGGAAATCGATCAGGACTTCGAATAAAAAACTCCGAGCGCGGCGTGGCCCGAAAAAACACCCTCCATGGGAGGAAAGGAGAAGGGGAGCGAGCCCTCTGATCGCCGCCACCTCTTAAAGACACGTCATGTGGAAAAAAAAAATAGGTAGAATGCGGGAGCAGACAATCTCCTCCTTAGAGAAAAAACCTGGGGGTACTGATATAGCTGGTAATGTTATACGCTGCATAAGAACGCGCCTGAAGCGCGGGGGGGGTTCGAAACGGCAGGAGGGGAAAAGGACAGCAGAGGGCCGGGAAGGGACTTCCTCAACGCTCGAATTCGTGGACGGAGGAAGGAGGAGGCGCCTCACGTCTGCTTAAGTCCCACCAGGGGCTCCACCAGGGTGAAGGGTATTGGGGTTCTGCCTCAGGCCCGGTCAAAGCTTGAGAAAGGAATGTCGGGAAATGGTCCCAACAAAGGAGCCGGAGGGGGGGAGCCAGAATAAAAGGAGGCTTCTTTACAGGAAACGGGGAAGGCACCACGGACCAATTCTCGAGTGGATGGATGCCGTTTTACTAGACCGGCGAATCTTGGCGAGGAGGGGGAGATCTCAGGACCAAAAGGTCTTCAGAAAGGCATAGGACGGCAGAGGGGGAAGGCAGATGAAACATTCTAGCTACAAGTTCCCGGTACGCTTCAAGAGGGGTCATCGCTTCGTGCTTTCAGGAACGCGGTGTGGACTGGGACAAAAAAGAGGGAGGGGGGGGGATGGGCGCCGGCCAGCTTGGGGTCGATTTTTTCCGGTAACAGCGGACATGCTGCGGGGGGAGTATGGGGGACGGAACATCCAAATGGGGGAAAGGGGCGAAGAAAAAACGAACTCGGTGCGGTGCGAGAAACGCACGAGGGGAATCGAAAAATGCGAATCAGAGTGGGGGAACAGCCTCGTAGCACAACCGGCCAAAGAAAGCCGAAGGGGGGCCTAGAATGAAAGGGGCACAGGGAAAAAGACGAGGGCCCAAGCTCAAACGGGATCACGGCGCCGGAACCCGCGATCAAAGGAGGGACGACAGGCCAAGAAAGAAATCAGGAGAACCACGGGCCCCTCGCTTGGTCGGAATCTCACCCTTCACAGTCTTAAGGGTACCCAAGCCCAGGGCTCAAGCGAGACAAAGGGCACGAGGGAAAGTTCGAGAAAACGGGGCCTTGACATGCGTCAGCAAAGGGGATTAATTCGAAAACATAGGGGACAGGTAAGGAGAGAGAGGGAGGAAGCGAATCCTTTTACTCAAAACCAAAATCCAGTCTCTATGGAGGGGCAGGAGATGACAGGCCCTCTCAGCTACGAACTGGGTAAGCGGAGGGCGACCGTCCTGGAGAATTCTACCTAGGATGAAAGAACCCCGAAAAATAGGCAAGCTTGGAAAGGACCAGTAGGCGCAGGAAATCGGCGGCAGTGATCGCAACGTCCTCCCTTTTGGGGGGGGGTAGAATCATTATTCCAAAAACCGCAAAAAGCACCTCGGGGAAAAAAAAATGGAGGAGACGTGCAGTAAAGGTCCTCAAACCCGTAACAATGCCTGCGATCTTGGACATCCTAAGGACGGCATGGAGATAAGAAGGGTGTCATCTGGGCGCGGAAGTGGGAAGAAAAGGGATAGAAAAAAAGTTGGGAATGGGGAGAAATGTCCATTTATAATAAGGATCTCGAAGCAAACAACTTAGAGGGGAAAAATATCTAGCCGTTTCTAAGGAAAGAGGGAACAAATAAATGTACCCAGAGTTCCGTATATAAGAGGGGACAATGGACAGGAAGAGTCAATCTTAATTGCTATTTTACCGTTAGGGGAGGAGCGTCCAGAGGCCGGCGTCTTCATTTCACCTTCAAGGGACACTTCTCGGGAAATCTAGAAACCTCACGGGGGAGTTCGGAGCCTTGGGGGGGGCCACAGACGGACGAACGGTCGGACCGGAGAGCGGGCGCCATGGGAGAAGGCGAGGGAAAGATACACTCAAGTAGAGGGGACGTCCATAGAAGAGGAGAAGGACGTCCATTAACTTGCATCTCGACGAGGGGCGAGCCAGGTCCGTCGCCGAGAAGAGGACGATCTCCACCTCAGGGAGAGGGGGGAGATGGGGGGGGGTTGTCTGAACAAGGGAAGGAGCTACTCCGGACAGGGCAGACGAACACTGTCAGGGTTGAGGGGAAATGCCAGGTGAGAGGAGTCAGGGGTCCAAAAGGGGGATTCAAGGCTTCGTGCTCGGTGAAAAAGGGCGGTCATTTTAAAGAACGCATTCCTGTGGTAGACACGGGGGAGGGGGGTCCGGCAGGGTCGACGAGAGCACTGTCTTCGACCAAAGCGCCTCGTGCCCTACCTTGGATCCGTGGAAAGGGAGGAAAAATTTCGGAAAACCTGAGGAAGGGGTGGGGGATGGTTCCTTATCGCTCCGAGGAGAGAGGGGGACGGGTGGGCTTCGCGCGCTCTGAATAGACTCATCAGCGTCTACATCGTTGACCAAAGGGAAGGAAGGTCCGGGGGGAAACGCCGCAGAACGAGCGGGGTTCAGGTACCGACAAAAATAGAAAATTTTCTAAAAACCAATAACAGTCTAGTAGGTCATTAGGGAAAAACAATGCCTGAGAGCGTACCAAGAAAGTATAGGGAAAAGGGGGAAAATGTAAGATCAGGGAGGATAGCGGCAATCTTGAAACCATTATACTCTCAGCCCTGGGGAGAAAAAAGACGCAAAAAACACGGAGTAAACAGGAACAGACGCAAACGGATCTCAGAAAAAGGGCATAGCGCAATGCCTACAGTTCGGCACCGGTGGATAACCACTTCCGGTTAAAACCGATAATGGGTTATGGAGGCCAAAACTCGGGAGGCAACAGGCGGGCGTTAAAGAAGTTTTCTCAAAGGGCAGGAGAGCCAAGGACCACCTGGGGGCTATCTACCAGAAGAGATTCCCTTACAGTTGCTCCAGAAAGATCGGCGAAGAAAGAAGAATCGGAGCAAAGAATTTTGGCAGAACCGGGGGAAAAGTGATGCGAAATTCGCCAATGAAAGCTGCAAGGGGGAGGTAAATAGGGTACCCAAAATCCGTTGAGTTCGGCGCCAAACGATCAAAACCAAGGAGTAATGCACGCGGCTTCGAACCAGGAGAAAATCTTATATTTTCAGAACACGGTGTCAAAAGTGGTCTTTATCTCTGGCATAGGACCTTAACGAAATCGTAAGGGCGACTCGATGGCGGCAGGCGCCGAATCTGCATATGACGCGGCGGTGTTCCTTTCGGTTGCAAAACCCGTCTCAGGAGGCTCTGCCTTTGTTGGACGACGAAGGGTACACAGAAGAAGTGTAAGGTCGCAAGCGCTTCCCACGCGGCTCTAATATGGTATGAAAAGAGAAGACTGGTCTGCTTGGCGCTTGGAACGACGGAAAAGGGAACGGTACTGCCTTAGGTCCAGAAGGGAAGAACGCGAACCGGGGGTTGGTCAAGGACCTGGAGAACTTAGGGCCAATCGCATCACTTCAAGTCCCTGCCGCAAAACCACGTGGAGCTTGGCAAAAATGTAAAAGAGAAAGATGGACCCATCATAGGAAGCGTTCAAGGATTAGAGGGTACAGAAGCCGGAAAAGGGGAAGACCTTTGAAGAACGAGAGCCACGGCGGACATTTTACGCCCAGGCTTGGTAAGGATCGGGAAACAAAGTCGGGAAAGTCCCGCAATGGAAAAAAAAAGTGGGAAGGGGGGGGGGCTAGGGGAGTAGAGAAAATGAAATTCCTCTGCAGGACACCCCTCATTAGAACTACGGGTGGACGCAAAGCAACATTAGGAAAGCCCCTGAAGTCCTCTATATGAGGTCGGGAAGTGGGAAGACTAGCTTTCAAACGGAAGGGGACAACTCGCCTTCTGAAAACTTGGGACAACGTAATTCGGGTCCAAGGAGGAAGCGAGGCTCGACCGAGGGGAAAAAAATTGTGACTCAAATTTAACGCGTGAACGAATTGACGGTTTTATATCACACCTATACGGAGTCAAGAAATATGGACTTAACGGCAGGTTGAGGTACTAAGAAATAAAGGCGGGCCTTCTTTTTTGAGGGGTGGACGCGCCTGGTGCTTCCCTCAAATTAGTAAAACATTGGGATCCTCCACTCAAGCCACTACCCGCGCAAAAAGGAGCACAAAGGAAGGAGGGAGGCAGACTAACGAAATGAGGGGATGAAAAGGTTCACCTTCTTCTAGGGGCTGAAAAAAAAAAGAAAAAAGTAGGGCGTCCATCACCAAGGGGGACTTCAGACAGGACACTATGTCAAGAAGGAGGGTCAAAAATCGAAGGGGCGAAAAGATCAATAGGGAAAAGTTTACCAAGGGGGTCTTAGGGGGGGTTTGGCAAAAAACTCAGAAGAATTCCATCACGCGAGAAGGAAAAATTACTTTCCCTTAAAAGGGAAGGTTCGTCAGAAAAGGAGGGAGAAGAATGAAAAATCGCGACTACTTTATTATGGGGAGGTATCACGGGGAATGCGCTTATCACCCTAAAACGAGGATTGACTGAAAGAAAGTGGGGAAAAAAACCGCCCTAGAGAAGCGGGAAATCAAAGTCAGGTAGCTGGCTCCGCAGGCAAGACTTCCTCTCACCTCGCTCAGGCGGAGGGTTCGAAAGAGCTGCTATGTTCTAGATAGAAAAAACAAAAACAGGAAAAGATCATCATATCTTCTCGTGAGAAAAAAAGCAGAAGAGAGGGTGAGCGGAAAAAAGTCTTCCTTATACTAAGAGGTGGTGACGAGGATTAGGAGGTCAGCACGTTTGATTCTGGAGGGGACGAGTGAAAAGGCGGCGGAAAGGGGGAGGCTCACGTGACTCGACAAAAAAGAGAGAAAAAATAGATACCGTCATATACTCTTCCTAGGGAGCCAGAGAGGGGCCGGTCCTCCACAACGATAAGGGGCAGCCTAATTTTGGGAGAAACGGGAGTGGGTTTGGGGAGGATCACACAATCCCCTCTCTTAGTCAATCTTTCTATGGGGGGTGGATTCCTCGATCGAAAGCTGGGAAGACGAAGAGATCAACAGTGGAAAAGGGAAGGAAAAAGCATGGTGAATGGGGGGAAGTCAACCCAGAAAGTGGCAGCACGTCGCAGCAGTGCAAAAGGACTAATCCCATGAAACAAGAGGGAGGGCGGAAAAGAGAGTGGGAAACGGCTATGTGTCGCCGAGGGAGGGGGGGGGGGAAGACCTCGTAAGAGGAAAAACTGTCCGCGGGGCAAAAGGTCGCGGACAACAGCAGACAAATGTAGATTCAAAGGAGGCGGACTGATGGGGGGGCCTCCTACGCCCTTTCGCCGGACGGGAACCGTACCCGACCAACACGCTTTGGCAGAATCTGGGAAAGTGCATGAAGGTGCCGGGTCCGGAAAGCGATTGTCGAAGGCCTGTAGCAACTAGCTTCCTTTGTACACAAATTTGATTGGCGCGATCCGAGCGAAAAAAAGGACCCCACCGAAAAGGAGGGCAAAAGAACGGCGGAGGGGTACGGTGAAGAAGCGCGAAAAGGGAAGGGAAAAAAAAGCAGGGGGGGAGGATGGGCCGACCGCTGCGCTGGAAAGAAAAGAAGACCGGAGGAATTGTTCTCGGAGTGCGGTCTACAATGGACAAGAAGGCATGGGGACGTCTCCAATGAACGACCGTCTAACGACGTAAAAGAGGGGGGCGCGCTTTTCGGCAGAAATGAGGAATGAATCGAGTCAAGCGGGTTACTTCGCAACGCGAAGGAAGTAGGGGTGGACCGGGGACTCATCCCGCATAAGCAGCGTGTGCGCAGGCAGGTCCTTATATTGAAATACGTTTCAGAACTTGGGGGAAACAAAATGCCGTGGAAACATCCGCGAAAACATAGGATGGGGAACGGCCATGCTCACCTTCGGAAAGCAACAACAGGTGCTTTCGGAAAGAACATTGGAAAATGGGGGGGGGCGCCAGCGGAAGCAGGGCAATCTTCCGGCGGATAAGAGCAGTGAAACTTCGCTCACCAAAAACAGCGGAAGGGCCAACGGGGAGGGCCAAAACAAAACCGAAACAGCGGCAACTAAAGATGAGGCTCGGAGCACGAGCGGCATCAGAAAATCGAGGGCCTACCTCGGAAAAGAGTTGCGGAGTTCTCCTTCTGTACGCGGGGGAGAAAGCTCGCCTCTGCTAACTTTCCTTAAAATATATCTGGAAAATTTTGAAGACTATTCCGAATTAGCGAGGGAATGAAAGGTCCGCGAGGGGAGAGGGGTTTTGGGGTGGACGAAAAGCACAGGAACGGACCGAAGAGGATTTCAGGTTCGCATTCTTTTAGTCCATGCAGGGGTATGCTCCCATGTACAATCTAGAAGGAGTTCTGAAAGCCTTCGAGGAGGGAGGCAAACACCATGGAAGAATAGGATCGTGGGGTGTGGGTCTATCTCCGAACCGCCGGCGAGAGGGGACGTGCAAAGCGTCATTTTGACGGTTATCAAAGCATAAATCCGGGCCTCAGCGGGTCCAAAGTAAGCTGGGAGGGAGGGATAGGGAAATGACAGGTCAAAACAGCCCCTTGGAAATGATTTCGGTTGAGGGGAGAGGATGGGGTCTCACTATGCTTCTTCTTTTGATTTGGAACCTCATCTCCTTGTGTGGGGCTGAAGGCCAAACCAAACGGGTGAGCGGAGAAGGCAGAAGTGGGCAATAAGCAGAGGAAAAGAAGGTCCCCGAGAGCGAGAGGGATACGATGTTCTCTATTTCACTTCGCGTGGTTACCAAGTGACGAATATCGGGGAGGGAGTGGCGAAGAGGGAGGGTGAAAGGTGAAAGAAAACCTCTTATGTCGTCTGGGAAAAAGGGAGAAGAAGAGTGGGAAAGGTCGACAAGGGCGGAAGACAAGACTAGGGCACAAGGAAGCGAAAGGAGCCAGCCTCGTCCTAGATAATCGTATCACCTGGACGCCAATAAACCTTCCGCAGGAGGTAAGATTACCCGCCACATTAAAGAAGGGGGGCGGGGTCCTATCAACCTGGTAAAGGAAAGGAAAGAGGAGCTGTCCATCCCTAAGATCTCAAAATACCAGAAAATGGCTACCGAAAATTGTGAAGGGATCAGCCAACTGGAGGGCAGGGATAGTAAACCTGCTTCTCAGAGAAAAAGCGGAAGGGAAGATTATAGAAGACACTGTTTTCAAGGGTTTGGAGAGGGAATATGCAGAAACAGGAGAAACTGTGGGAGAGAGACCTTTATGAAAAATGTCGGACATGCGCCGTAGGATCCGTTTAAACAGCAACATCTAGAGATGAAATGGATATCACGGAACGGTGGGGAGCGGAAGGGAAGAAGTTTATATCGAAACAGCCACTCCTGGACGGTGCTCAGAGATCGATTAAAAACGAACTAAGGAAAGCAGGACGAAAAAGGATCAAGAAATGCGCCGGATAACACCTCGCTCCGAGGGGCGACAGACGGTCAAAGCGTGAATGTGGAACAAGGAAAACAGCATAAAGAGGCAGCAGAAAAGAAGGGAAACTGGGCTTCCTTCTCAAAGGAGGGTCCTCCCCCGTGATCCTAAAAAAAGTCATGAAAGACTAAAAGGGCGCGAGGGGTACTATAAGTAACGATAAGATCGAAAAAGGGTGGCCCAATATGGGGGAATAGGATACGAGAGGATGAAGGAGAAGGACAACCACACGGGATAGGATAAGAGAGATCCTGCAGTTTCCCTAGTGGGTCTTTCCATGGGACCAAACTGTTCAGATCGGGGGACAAAACCTAGGACAAAAGGATCAAGATGAAGGAGGGGAGAACGGAGAGACGTGATCATCGGGACGTTATCTCCTGAGCAGGTGAGGACCGGAAGGCCGTACCTAATGAACATTACGGGACTCATTGATTGCAGGGGGTTCTGAAGGCCAAAGAATGCCATCGTAGGAAAGGCCGAGAAACTTCTCTCCCAATTCTCCAGTGGGTGAGAGCAGATTGAGAGAATCCATTCAGTCATAGACGGATTTTCCGGTGCGGGAAGGTGGAAACAAAAGAGAGAAGTGCGAATAACGGTCTAAGGAAGTACTGCTACTCGACCCTACAATTTCGTAGCAGCACTAGTCCTGAATCTCCAAGAAGAGGATCAGCGGTGGAAAGATGGGGGGGTCGTCACCTACTCTCCCGCAGAAAGAATTGACCACGACTACCTGTCGCGGGTTGGAACGGAAATTGCCAGGAGATTTAGGCGCATGGCCACCCTTGTCGGTGAAAATCGTCTGGAAATGGAGAGAGTGGAGATGAAGGGCAGTGGCTAAAGGACTTGGGTCGACAATACACGGGTGTCCCGATTTTAGAAGCGAGGGGAACGCTGAGCGAACTGAGGGCCACGCCCTAGTTCAGCCGTTAAAGTCCCGTTGATCGCTCCGTCAAAGTGAATTGGACGGGAATAAAGGAGGAGCCGGCTTTAAGGGAAGGTGGTCTTACAGTAAGCTCAGAATGGAAGGGAGAGGTCGAGCATCCCCGCAGGGAGTACTTCGCAGCAACGGTCTAACAGCTTCCAACCTGGGGACAGTTCAGAGATTTTGCCAAGGAGACGCAGAAAGGTGAGGGGGGGGAAAGAAAAAAAAAAAAGAAACTGGAGCAGAACAAAACCGCAAAAATTCAGGGAGGAGGAAACCGAGAGCACATAGCGGGAAAGAAAAGTAAAATTCAGGGGAGAAGGGAGGATGTAAAGTCGTCGACGAGCTTCCAGCAAGAGTCGCTTGCCACGCTCATTCGGAGGAGGAGCGATCAGACCGGGGGAGGAAAGAAGATACCGCCGACGAGCTATAGGAGAGAAAAACGGCAAGGCTCAAAATCGAGCAGTTCAAAAGGGTCCCCGTGGATCCGGGGGCAAAAAGGGTGAAACCAGAAATAAGGGGGGTCAAACACCATCTTCGGCGAGGGAGCTCTTTGCGGGGCTTCAGGAAGGGGCTAACTAGCGAGAGAGCAAGAGAAGCACGAGCGTCGAACAGGACAGACTTCCAAAAGGAACAGGAGGGCCGTAGAAGGACGCCCTCTCACGCAAAAAACCGCAGGAAGAGGCGAAACGAACTGGCTACTATTGCATCATCACTAATGAGCAACGGCCTTCTGCGTTAGGAAGGAAAATATGTGCCGTGGGAAAAGGGCACGGAAGAAGACCTCACGAAACTAGGCGCGGACGGCGGACTGCATTACAACTCTATTGGTCATGAAAAATGGTAGAAGGGCGGGGAAAACAACCGGCATGCTGAAGGAAAGAGCAGTCACGGGCCTTCTTGAAAAAAGGACTCTGTTGAGGAGGGGGGGCTAGAAAAGGAAAAAGCAAATCGGGGAAGAGGGCCGAAGAAAGAGGGGTTCGGAGGGTCACACGGGAGGAGCTGCCGGGGTGGTTCTCGAAGGCGAAAAAGTCAAGTTCTCAAGGGCCGAGGGACCGGACAAGGCTAGGACGAAAGGAAAGGGGGGTGTAGATCAGTCCTCGGAACTGAGCGGAAATGGATCCCTTCAGACGAAAAACAAAGGTTAAGGACCGAGCTGAAGGTCGGAACGACCGGGGTGGGGGGAAAATTACCCTTTCCGACGCGGAGGGCAAAGCTCAACATTCGTCCCACACCCGCACTCGGATGCAAGGTCTGCGGATGACACATCAGAAGAGGGTCAAGAAAGGGGAGGAAAAAGATAGGTCATCCTCATCCTTAAACTGAAAGAGAAAAAAGGTTCATCCGGTGGCATTTTCTGAAGGCGAAGAAGTTACTAGGTAACAGCAGTCCCGAAAAGGAAAGCATGCGGACAAGTCAGACAGAAGGTCGTTATCTCTTACATACATAACGCCGCTGACGAAAAAGCACAGCGGGTACCTGCCCGTTCCTGCGCGGCGGGGCAACTTAAAAGTAGAACCGCCGGAAAAAAAGGACGATCAGTCTGTGGAAGACTCGATCCGTAGGGGGAAAAAAAGGAGAACTCAAGGGCGACAAGGGAAAACGGAAGCTTGGCAGCCAAGGCTTCACACAGCGGGTGCGCCTTTTCGACATAGTTTGCCTCAAAAAAGCTAGGGGGGGAGACGCTTGAAGGGGGTCGGGAGGTCAAGGAAAAAGTCAAAAATGGGAAGAAGTCTTCAACCAAAAAGTCATGTTGGAAAATTTGAACCCTCAGGACCAGAAAAAAATTTTTCCTGTTTGGCGTAACAGGTTGAAGCCTCAATCTGAAGCCTGGGTGGAAAGAAAAAAAAGACACGAGAACCGTCATAAAGGAGGGCGAAACCGAATCCAAGCAGTGCGGGACCGCTACTCCCGTCAGGTGTGGGCACCTTTGAGAATGCGGCCCAGACCCTAGGTGTAGGGACATCACAGGGGGGGGGGTAGTCAGAACGGAACAACTGTAGGAAGGGAACAGAAGAAAGAGAGAGGTAGGGAGACAGAGACGAAAGCTTTAGCCCCAGAGGGGGTTCCCGAAAAAAAAGCCGACTAAACATGCGAAAATAAAAATAAAAGAGGTCCTCACGCTTAGGGAAGGGAGAACGGCAACTAGGAATGTACTCACTCATGTACTCGTGAGAAGGGGATGGGGTTACGTGGTGTGCCTCGTGAAAGGTGAGCTCCACACGCCAAATCGATGAGAACAAGCAACGAGAGATCAAAGAAACCGCATTAAAAAAGAAGGGAAATAAAGAAGATCTGCGTCCGCTAACCGGAAACGCTAACCGGGGACGGCGCGGGGGGCTTGGTTTCTAACGAGAGACGGCGATGATTATAGAGCATAAAAGACACACCGGAGGATGAGAAAATGCATAAAAAAAAAAACGAATCGAGCAACCGAACCCACCGAGAAAAGGACTGACTCTTCTTCAGACTACGGGGGGAGGTATTGGCCGAAGAAAGATAGGAGGGAATAATACCATTGAGGGCGTTGCTCTTTGGGCAGAAGCAGCTCGGGGGAAGAGGGTCCGGGACGAGAGCAAAGAGAAAGGAAAAGCCAGAAAGGAAGGGACAGAGGAAAAGAAGTCGTAGAAAGAAGGGGTTTGGCCGGGAGAGGAAAAGCCAATTCATTCCCGGGGCAGGAATTCGTTGATGCAGGGGCCAAGCAGGAAAGTCGGGGGCTGGCGAAAAAAAAAATCGAATGCGCAAGAAAAGAGGGAGGACACTACGACTCGGAGGAAAAGGAAGAAAGGAATCTCTGTCGTTCTACATGTAATCTAACTTGAACGATGCAAGACCATGGTGGAGGTCAAAAATGACTCAGAGAAATTGAGACATTAAGAGCACCAAAAATCAGGGGGCGGACAAGAAAATGGTCGGAGTTTGGGGGGGGGGGGGGGGGGGACGGCCTTCATCGGAGTGGGAATCGCATTCGCTCTGGGGTGCTGCGAACAGTGGGGCAAGTCGGCGGGACGCGCAACAGGAGCGAAAAAACAATCCACACAAAGGAGGGGGAGCGGAAATTGCAACTTAGTCTGGGTTGTAATAAGAGAGAAATTGGCCCCAAATGACTGAAAAAGGCAAGATAGGCCGCGGCATAGGGGGATAACCTGGTCGGTTCAAAAGAGGGAGGTCGAGGCAGATGTTGGAACTAATCAAAAAGCGGCCGTTTAAAAAGGACTAAGTGGGGGTATTGCAGAACGAATCGAATAGCGAAACAGGTCCTCTCCCAAAGCCGGCGGAATATCTAAAATGGTAATTGGAACCCAGCGCGAAGGGATGCCCAGAGGAGGGGAGGGGGCAGAAAAAACTGGCAGAGCTGTCCGGGTCAACGAGGTTAGACTGTTCTCGCAAGAAGTGCGGTGTGACTTTATTGTACGTCCTGTTGGTAATATACTTCCCATTAAGACGCGACCCTGCACGCCGCGCGCAGAGTAAACGAGTGGCTACTTCCTTTTCTGGGCGGGTCTTACGTACTGAAAGCGATCCCGGCATTTACACTCATCCCGTGAAGGGATTCAAAAAGGGAAATGACAGGGGAAGCGGCATCACATCAGCTGTTGGAGCACTGGTGACTACATGGCGGAGGGGCCAGAGATCCCTCCCTTTAAGGGGCGCACCAGTAGCGGGGGGGGACGAGGAGAATAGAACGCAAGGTGAAAAAAAACCTGAACAATGTTCATTCGGCTATTGCAGCCACAGCTGAACAGTTAGGAAAAAGATAGCTGCAGATAAGGTGGCGTCAACAAAAAAGGAAGTGAGCAATGGAAATCGGCAGGTTCTCATAGCGACTCCTTGCGCAAACAACGACTCGAGCCTCTTCTCCAGGACGTGCCAATCGAAACCACAGGCTACTAGAAGATGCCCTGCCACTCGATCGGCACAAAAGGAAAACAGAATACGCGTTCTCCCGACCAGCGATGAAGGAGGGGAAGTGACGTCGCACGAATATAATCGACGCCACGAAATGGTAGGAAGCGGTAAATTTTTCAACGCCTTCTCTGACATGACTGGACTTGATCATTGCCCGGAACGTAGGGGGTGGTTTTTGGGTGTTTGAGGTATGGGTTTGGTTTCGTGGAGGCCGTGGGAGTGAGCAACGTGACCGCTCGGAACTCCCTTCTTGGTACAAGGAGTGAGGTACCTTCAGGCAACGTTCGTCTCAAAAAATTCGTGCCCGAGTGAGTCGCCGAAAACGTAATATTATTCCCATGGTCTAAGCCGGGAATCGTAGGGTCTATAGCATCAGAAGCGGGATCTTAACCCCGAGGATGATGAGCACGCATGGAACTCCCTCTGCACGGGGCCGGAAGGGGGGGGACGGCCCAGAATTCATGAGTAGGGGAAAATCCGACTGAGCAAAAGCATTGCAACCGGCTGTCTATTTGATGATGATGGTGGGAGAGACATCCGAGGGATCGGGGAAGTCATTTTGAAGCCTAGCTAAGGGGGGGGGTGGGAAGCCTCAGCCTCTTACTAAGCTCAAAG
>Ga0179593_1607156_pt1 | contig 14237 bp, 17 predicted proteins | sample CZODoug2_1_08_16_FD_185931 | JGI IMG/M metagenome (GOLD analysis project Ga0179593, IMG submission 185931) | Vadose zone soil fungal communities from Angelo Coast Range Reserve, California, USA - CZODoug2_1_08_16fungal (PacBio error correction) | ecosystem: Environmental > Terrestrial > Soil >...
ATTCATCTGTGTTATAAGGTTGTCAAAGCTTCAAAGAAAAAAAACAAAAAAAAAAAACCGGTCTGAATGTGTCTTCGACATCTCGCTGGTAAGGGGGGGGAACGGGAGGGGTATCGGGGGAATTGACTAACGAAAATTTTGAAGTGTAAAACGACCCGTGGAAAGCAAGGGGAGCCCTGTAACGGTTGAAGTATAAAAACGGCAATTAGAATGAGGGAAAAATCAAGAATCTTTTAGCCAAAAAGAATTTGGGGACTACATCCTGCCTTCTAAAGGAAACGGAGGGGGGGGCCACAACTGGTCCACAGGCAGTCAAATAGTAAGCATCTGTGCCTCTGGTGGTTCACAGGAAGGCATCCAGCATTCACGGGGAAGAAAAAATCCAAGATTCTGTTTTATGGTACGGAGGACTAGTACATACAGTGTTAAGGGGAAAGGATGCGGGTTCTAACTCTTAATAGCAAATCCAAACTTCTGGGGGGAAGGGGGAAAAAGCCTTGCTAGACAGTGCCCTTGGTTAGGAGGATTCAAACTTGGGGGAGGGTGTAAGAATTATTGGTCAATAGGAGCTGTAATTCTCACTCACAAAAGAAAAATATCACATATTCATAATTCTTTGGGGGACTCGGGGGGGTGTGCCACCAGGATGCTCATATCCATCAGGGGGACATGTATCTTGGTTCCAGAAAGAGGAAAAAGGAAAGGGGGGGAGCCGGGGGGTTTAATTATACTCTCAGGGGTTTTCACCCCAAAAGCCAAAAGACCACACAAATACAAAATGAAACCCCACAAAAATAAACCAAAAAAGAAAAAAAAGAAGAAAAGAACATGGGTATAAAATACCGGAAACAAAACTTCGATAAGTGTTGGGCAAAAAGGTTCTAGTTGGCCAAACAAAACAAAAGGGAGAGGAAAAAGAAAAAAAGAGGGTTGGCAAAACGAGGTTTGGTTCAGGTGGGGGGAAGTTTGACAAACATAAGAAAGAATTGGCTGGGGTAAAAAAAGCTCCTTAGAAACTGGAAAGAAAATGGCACGGCAAACCTTGGAATCTTAAAGCAAAAGTCACCTTTTGATTCAGAAAACCAGATTCAACATGCTTCCGTGGTGCCACATTCCATCCGGAAGACAGGAAAAGCACCGAATTGAGGCTCTGTGCCGTCCATGAGTGAAAAGCTTTAATTTTCCTCCTAAAAGCTAGGAAAAATAACCAGTCGGTACACCCAAACCCAAAACAAGGGGGGAACACGATGTGATCTCAAGCTGGACAAACACACACACAGAGAAATGGGGGGAAGAGTACAAGTTTTAAAAGCCGGCAAAGAGTCAGTTAGAAACCTAAATGTATATGGACAAGAAACCAATGAAATTTAGTTCTTGTAGGGGTGATTATTATGCGATGAAAGGGGAAAAAAAAACAGATGCTTTTCACTCAGGGACGGACTGTTGGGGACCATTATTGGCCAAACCAATGGACATGACAGGATCATGTAAAGATTGACGTCATAGGGGGGGGGGGGGAATATTGATCTGCCGGGAAATGGGGTGCCTGGGGTTTTTGAAAAGGGACCAGAGTGACAGTGGACCTGTTGGAGCAAACGGGGTGGGGGAAGGACGTGTCTGGCAAAACGAATCTCCCAAAAGTCATTACATGAAATGACTCCTCATCATACAAGCACACTTCCATCATTGGAGGAGAAATAAGCTTGCATGGTGAATGGCAGGCTACGGTGAACATAGACGCTGAGGGGATATAATTGAACTTAGTTTAAAATGGGGGGGGGTCTTGGGGGGAATGAGGTTGGGTGGAAAAAGTGTAGACAACATATGCATGACTAGGAGGTTGGGAAAAAGTGGTAATGACACCGAGGGGAAATGAGGAGGGCAAGTTATTGTAATTGTTTGAGAGGAAGATCAGAAACTGCTCTTATGCTAACAGGGGGGGAACTTTAAGGGAAAAGGGAGAACTCATATGATACTGAGGTGAAGTCACAAAATAAAGAAAAAATTAATAGAGAGACATAAGGGGGGGGCTTAAGAATAGACAGGAGCAGAAAGAGAGTAGACAGGCAACCCACCGTTCTGCAAGGGTAATGACCAGGGCCCAATGTGTTGCAACCATATGGACAAGGGGGATGGTGAGAATATTATTCGAATTACCACTTGGACGTGCGTTCAAAGGAGTTTCAGGGTGGAAAAGGAACAAAACAGAGATTAGGAAAAGAAAATAACCTTCTTTCAAGACACGCCACAAGAAGGGGGGGGAAAAAAGATTCCTCCACCATAACATGGGGTAGTGTTGAACACCGTGGAAAAATGGACTTTATGGGAAGCAATCATTTTCTCTGGAAGTAAGACTAGTAGCTAATAATTATCTGGAAAAAAAATGGGAACTGTGAAGGGGGCGAGATCATTGTAAGCTTAATTGCGAGAAAGGGGGGGAAAAACCGGTCTCATAGAGCTAATCCCTGTATCAGAGCCGGGCTCGGCACTTAGGGAGGAAAATTACACAGTAACTTTCAGACTGCATTTTAAAACATCAGGGTCAATTCAAAGAAAAACCCTCGGTTAGTCATGATTAATCTGTTGTGAGACAACACATCATTCCCCCCAAAGATGTCGAAGAGAAAAAGCACCTAAGTGCGGAAAAAATATAAAACTGGAAGAGTCAGGTGACAGATCGGGGGTGAAGGAGCCCATGCTTGAAAGAAAGCAAGAAAGCTTCGACATCAGCGTGGATGGGGGGGGGGAAAAAAAAGTTAAAAGTATAATGAGGTGAATGACCGGAACGGGCACTTAGAAAAGGGGGGGGAATAGTCTTGAAAAAAATGGGGACGTTGGACATCAACAGAGGCCAATGTAAAGGGGCGGGGGGAAAATTAGAATGGTCAACAGGGGCGATACATGAACCAAAGTCCCACTAAAATGTGGAACTCAGGGCTGACAGGATAAATGTAGAAAGGGCAGAGTTCAGCGTGGGCCACATCAGGGAAAAGACCTCACAAGGTATTGCTTGAAAGGCATCTTAACTGGGTCAAAACAAAGGAATCGAAAAGAAGGGACCACCCTTCCCGGAAAAAAATGGGTTAGTTTAACATGATAAGGGGGGGAATACCGTACACGGGGTCCTTGATGGCGGTGTCTAACCAGTTGTACCTCTGAAAAGAAAGGCACGGGGTTATTGGCCAAGATGGTCAGAAAGGTTTGGGTATTGTAAGTATCAAGAAATTTTTGGGCGGTGTAATACATTAGGACTGGTGGGAGGAAGGAGAAAATATAAACTCTTTAGCCCACACATCCATTCTCTTGCAAGAAGGGGGGGTAAGCGATGGTTGGCAGCCATGAGGGAGGAAAAGGGTGAGCTCTGGGTTGTTCAAGGGGGGCTTGTCTCAGGGGTAAATGGGGGGAGGGGGGGGAAAGACAGGGAAGAAGACTCTCAGTGAGATTGTGGGTAAACGAAATCGATAGGGGAAAAGGAATAAACTGCAACAACATATTTTTTCATAAAGGAAATGCTGAGGGGAGAACGGCGCACAACAAAAAAGGAGGGTAGAGATCCACTAGCAGGGGGCCCCTTTAGTCCCTTATGGTGGAGTTGGTATATTTTGACCAAAGTGCGAGGTTGGGCTGATGACCAAATCAAGGGAAAGGGGGATGGGGGAAAGAACGAGTGTGCAAGCATTGGAAAGGGCCATACATGTGGGGAAAAAGGGGAAAAAAAAACAAAGTATGCATAGAAGGCATACAGCACAATGCCGCGGTACTAAGATAATGGTGACTCCCTGTGGATTTGACGCTGCCCATGGTGAGACATAGACCTCAAGTCCCTATGTACAATCCGGAGAAGACCCCTAAAAAGCGTGAATGATTCAGGAAAATGGACCAGGATTGGAAAAAAGGTCAAAGCACAACAGAAGATTTTGGGGAGGTGAAACCCGAGAAAAAAGAACAGGACATTGGTAGGACCTAATCCGTAGAATGTTAGCCATAAACCGAATTTCTGGGGCCTGGAGACCGGTGAATGACGTTATGACTGATTGACCCCATAGACACATCAGGGAAAAGAACAAAAGGGGACTGTTTCCCGAACCGCTTAAATGTCGGAAGGGGAAGGAAGGCATGATTATTGAATGGGACGGAGGTCTAAAGGACAAGGGGAGGGAAAAGGTACCGCATCTAATTTGCCATGTGGGTTACTCAATAAGGGGCACAGTGGCCGGGGATGTCAAACAGGGGATCTCATAGACATCCCCTTCACATTTCAAAAAAAGGGGAGTCAGCAAATCACTACGGAATTAGGACCAAGGGAAAAACGAGTTAGGCTAAGACACCGTCAAGCGCAGCTCGGGGAGAGGGCCGAACAACATGATAAGGGTAACAAAAGGGTTTAGTATTGTCTTCTTGACTATAAGGGGGAATGGAGATAGGGTAGATGTGGACGAGACAAGAATCCATGACTAAAGAGTTTGGGGAACATGGTATTGACACGGGTTGAAGCAGGCTGGTCCTGAAAGGGGAGGATGGAAAAGAAATCACAGACGGATTCTAGGGATTAACCTGGAGAACTCTATGATACTGGGGGGACAGTCAAAGAGGGACAATGAGAGTCAGTAAAAAGTGGGGGGGGGACGAAGATCAAAGTTACGAGACTATTACAAGGGAAAACATCGGGGGAATGTAATACAATAAAGTTCTTGCAACAAGGGGGTTTCAACAGGAGGTTAGGTGGAAAAAAAAATAGATTCGACTAACTTGGAAGGGGGCAATCTGAAAGAGTGGTGAGCGAGCAACCCAACAACGAAGGAGTAGACTATAATGAACCTCTTTCGAATGCAAGCGGAAAAGGTGAGGGAGATAGAGAGAGAACAGCAGCCGGTGGTCAAAACAAGGTGAAAGAGTTATTGTACATTAAGAAGACAGGGTTTCTGGTACTATATAGTAGCAAGTGAGAGGAGAAGAACCAACTCTTTTATTGGTCGATATCATGGGACTTTGAGGAATACGGTTCACCTCAGTCTCATAGTTAATCGGGATCCCTTAGCATCAGGCAGGGCTCAAAAAGGTCTCTCTAACCCAGGCAAGGACGAAAAAGAAGCATGGAAACCATCGTGGAAAAGGGGAAAAAAACAGAAGGTGAGTACATGGATTTCTGTGACACAGGAGGACACCCACATCATACAACCAGGTCGAGGAGCTAATTGGAACCTAAGTCAATGAAAAAAATACAAAAAGGAAGAGTCGGGTTACAACCAGGGTGGTTGGAAAAAAAAACCCCCCTGGGGAAAAAAAAAACCCCCAATGCTTCAAGAAAAATTCCTATGATGGTAGGGAAGGTGGAAAACGCTGGACTGGGGGGGAAAAGGGGGGAGGGGACTGACCTTAAGGTGCAAAGCAAGGGGGAGCGGGCAGAAGGGGTGAGGTAGTGAATGCTTGCAAACTTGACATCAAAGGCCAGGGGGAAAAGTATGAAAGTAATGAAAAAAAGGGCAAAAATGAAAGAATGTTCCATGGCAAGAAAAGAGTAAGAGCCGGACCAAAGACTTTGAACAATCCTACATGGAAATGCCCCAAGGGAAGGAAGGGGAAAAAAGGCATTCCAGGGTAGCTTGAGAGCAGCGGGGGGAGAAAAAAAAAAGGCATCAAAGTGGTTCACTGGCCCTACAAGCCAAAGGAATCTGGGGAGGGGAACAGGAATAATGCTCAAGGAACCTGTACAATGGCCGTAGATGCTGAAAAAAAGTGACTCGACAATCCACATTCCTGTGGGCCTTGTTAACTCTTGGGGGACAGTTTTTGGGTGGGGGGGGGGCAAGCTTTTGTTTTCGGGTGGGGAGACTGAGGGATGGGGGATAATGGGGATGAGAATAGGAATACGGGCCCGGTACATCACAAGTCCCGCAATCTTGGGCCTGTGAACAAGGGGGGCAAGGGGTCCATGCTGGATGCTATAGGAAAAAAGGTGTGAAAAACACAGAAGATGGGGGAAGTTATGATTTGAATCACCGGGAATGAGAAAAAAAAGGGGAGGTATGGTTTGGTCCAGACACAAACATCTCTTTTGGGAAAAATATAAGAGAAAAAAAAAAGGGGTACTTTCAGAGTAACAAAGGCTTCGAGTGGATAGAAAAAAAACTCAAAAAAAACAAGGGAGGGGAGGGGAAGGAAGGACAAGAAACCACCTCGTAGTCGACCTTCTAAAGTACATATGGTTATTTTATATTTTAAAAAAAGGGGGGGACTTATGGGACCAATATAACGGAAAGGGGTCTTAAAGGAGCAATCATTAAGCTGGGGCTACATGGTGACGGGGAAAAAAAATAGGAAATGGGAGCAAATAGGAAGGGACAAAAAATTCCATCTAGAGATGCAGGAAGCGGTTCTTTAAAAGGGCCTGATTTCATCTTGTATTGGCTCCTAAATCCTCCCCAGTTGGGTGGAAGAGAAAAACTCCCGTCTTACAACCGGAACTCGATTGGGGGACGGGGGGTACACACAACTTTTCACAATTGAAAAGAAAGGGGAGTCAAACGATCCGGAAGGGTATGGAATCTTACACGGGGGAAAGAAGAAATACTTACATTTGACAGAGCCATCAGCCGGGAAAGGAACTACACAAAGTGGTCTTGCTGGCGGGGGGAGAAAGGATTTAGGAATGTCAGGGGGAGGAACCCAGAGAAATGGACGGACGATTGCATGGGGGGGGAAAGAGGCACACTCGGAAGGGGGGAAGTTCATGAGAATGCATTATATGGAAGAAGAGGTTGAGGGGGCTAAAAGACTTCAAAAATGCCCAGGGTTGAGGGGTTCAGGGTAATATTTTATCATTGGACCGAAGGGGGATGGAAAAACGGGTTCTTCGATTTTCAGGGAAAAAATCAAGTACCTCCTGACGAGGGACCATTGCAAAGCAAAAGAAAAAATAATCAATTCATGGACAAACTTACGCGCTTGATGTCGAATCCCCGGGGGACAATAACAGGGAGGGGGTAAGATAAGGGTTCCCTTCATGAAAAACAGGGGGGAAACCTCTGCATAGTTGGGGTTTGGGTAGGGGGGGGGGAATTTAAAGGGTTCCATGAGATGAGGGTAATGGGGGGGAATTATGTGGGTCACTTGTAAAAAAGGGAGGCACTGACTGGGGTTTGGGTCCATTTTTAAGATCGATTGGTGGGGAAAAAAGGCACCTTCTCAGTTACTGGACTGGGTGGAAACCCTCAGCCACAAAAGGGGATCTAATGCTCGGCTAAGGGGATTTAATCGACAGGAGCTAGATTGTGGCAAAACGGGCAAGTCAAAAGGGGAGTATATAGAAGAACTAAGTGTTTGCTGAGGAAGGGGAAACATAATTCCCACCCACAGCGTCCACTACATTCGAAAATATGAAAGAGAGTTTGCAAACGGTGGGTTGCAATATTACAGGGGGGGGAAATGGTGGTTAGTATGGGCGACATGGACTGGGAGGTGTGGAAAGAAGAAAAAATAGAAGTACTCATAAAACACCAAAAACGGATAGGAGGAAAAGGGGGAAGTTTACATCATGAACCTTCAGTTCAAAAGGGAAAAAAACGGTGAGTTGATACAAATTATAACATTGGTAAGAAGGAAAAAAACGTGTGTTCAATAACAAGGGAATTAAAGGGATGGGACACGGTCCGTATAGGGAAGACTTTATTTAGGACAACATCTTTTTACTGGACAGAAGTAGAGAAGGCTCGTGGACTTTAGAGGGTGTAACCTCATGAAAACCAGTGCTGGTCTCTTTGAATACAGTAGTGCGAACTCAGGGGGCTCGAAGAGCTGATGCTCTAGCCAAATAAAAGAGGAATAAGACCCTTCATTGTACCCAGGTCAAGTACACAGGGGAAAAGTCTGGGTAGTCTGGGGGGGTAGGGTTTGAGACGAAATTCCACATCATTAAAGAAAATATGGAAATACATCATTGAAAACATAATGTGAGAAGGGACAGAGACTAAAAAAAGTTTAATTTGACAAGAAATTGGCATGACGTCCATGCTTCACCCCTGAAAAAGAGGGGTTATTGAGGTGAAGGAGCACGAAGACTTTGAATTGTTTTAAGAATGACTGGGGAGTGCAATTAGGGTCCTTAAAATGTGGGGGGTTTTGTAAAAGAGGGGAACAAAAAAGTGACGCCGTTGTACAGGCCCTGTAAACTTATGGGGGATGAAGATGTCAAAATTGAATGTTTGACGCTCATAATGGAGAAAAAGAGTCAAAAAGGTTTTGAAACAACTGCTCCTGGAATGCACAAGGGGCATAGGTGTTCCCAGACGCTGGTCAGGCAGTCCAAAGGAGTCGGAAAGAGAAGGGGGAAAAGTGGGGAATCGATATCTCAGCAATCAAGTATAAACCGGTCCCAGACCTTCTTGGGGGGGGATATAGGCTTAGATAAGGGGATGGCTTCGGGTGAAAGAAGTGGAACTCTTCAATAAAAAACTAATAGGGGACAAGAATAAAGGACACTCTTGTTCAAGGGGTTGTTTGTTGGATGGAAAATGAAAACGGGTTTTCGGTGGGGAAAGGTGGGGGGAGAAGCTGGAGGTGAAGGGTAAAATGGGGACACGCATGGGCAGACAAGAAAAGAATTCAGTTTCTTGCATATGTTTGGGGGGGGCCTCGATGGGGTGAATTGGGGGGGTAACCAGGATGGAAGCTCATAAGAGTGTTTTTGACGACAACATGTACTGGGGTCAGGTTGCAAAAAGGAGGGAATCCTGGGAGAAAAACACCTCAGGAAGAAAAATATAGGTTTTCACAAAAAAATCTTGCATGGTTGTGAAAATAGAAAAAAAGGAAAAAATTATGTACTTTCAGAAGGGGGGGGAAACAAGATATAGTATCAATCAAAAAAAAAAAGGAGGGGGGAAAGGGAAAAGGAGATCCCACCTAACGCAGGAAAGTTTGTTTTTTGTATTTGGGGGGCCAAGCAAAAGGTGGGGGCAGATGGGACCAGAAATAGAAATTTTAGAGGTTGCAAAGTATTCAAAGAAATGGACTCTTTATGGGACATCAAGGGCTTCAAAAAACATGAGGCATATGAATCCGCATTGGGGAAAACTTCCACACGCGTGTAACGCAAAACAGATGCAGAAGGAAGGACTTTTAGGTAAGAGTCATTAGCAGATCGTACCGGCACACATTGACAATCCCTCAGGGAAGGGAAACAAAAAGAAAACAAGCTTGAATCGGAAATACAGGGGAAACAGGGATTTTGAAAAGAACAACGGAGAAACTCTCACACAAATGTGGATGAAGAGTAAGGGTTAAGAAATCCCCATAAAGCCGGGCATTGGGTCCTTCCCGAAAAAAAGGGTAAAACCAGATTTCTGGCTTGTCAGGGGCCGTGGGGGGAAGGACTGCTAAAACAAAACACAGAAGGGGTGGAAAAAGGCACTACCCTTTAAGTGAAATGGATGGTGGCAACGAGATGGGGTGGCATTTTCAAAGGACAAGGGACAAGTCAATCAGGGGTTTTAGAGGAGAACTGAGGAGTTCTGCCAAGTAACAGCTAAATTGGATTTACTCAAATGGTTTTAGAATCTGTGTGGCAAAAGGCTCCATGTTTCGGGCAATACTAAAAATGGAAGGGCGAAAAGGGGGGAAACGGTGACCATTCACTCCTCAACAGACGAACAATCCAGCGCTTGACGAAGAAAAAAAAAAAGACTTGAGGTGAAGCATGGGACCATCAGAACAACAATCTGGTGTAAAAAGAGACTCTGGGATTTTTGGTAGAGGGGGATGGAAAAAAAAAATTAGGTTCAATGGATAAGGAGACAATGGGGGAATGAAGTGGGGGGTAAAAAAGAAACTGAAACAGATAATCCATGAAGAAAATAGAGGTCGTTAAGTGATGGGTAATTCAGGTTTCATGTAACGTGGGGTCCAGCTCTGCCGAGACTGCTCAAGGATAAATAAGGGAGGTGTCCCCTTATAATACTGGAGGTTACCAGTCTATAACAAGGAAAAAGGGAATGAATTCGAATACGCAAAGGAAAAGATTGGGTGAAGAGGGGAGCAGGTTACTACTGGAAGGCAAACACAGCGTGTCATATGGCTGAGTAAGTACCAGAAGAAGTTCAACACGGTGTTGCAATTTTATAGGATGGGGGTGGGGGGAAAAGAATAAAATAACTAAACCTGGGGGGCAGGGGCTGAACTGGGGGAAGAGAGCAGGTAACACTATCAACACCAACAAAGAGGGGAGAGATGGTAATCATCATGACATGCTTGCAAAAAGAAGGGGTGTAAGGTCCGAAGGGCTGCCATCACATTGGGGTAATATTGTTGCAAACTAAAGTGGCCTACTTTCCTTTACATGAAGGGAGAAAAAGCTGGGGGGAAGGTAGTAACTTGAATTATAAGAAGAAGGGGAAGGCAGATCTATAGAAATGGTACTCTTTATAACAGGTGACACCGCAGAAATGAGGACTAAGGGCTCTTTTCAACGAAGAGCGGTGCATCAGAGGCTCCGTCCAGATCTGAGTGAAATAAGAAAAAAAAGAACAGTTAAAAGGGGGGAAAAAAAGCCTGCATTAAACAGGGGGTCAATGGGAAAAATAAAAAAATCGAGTTTATTCTGTGGGACCTGTTGTCGAGACACACATCAAAGGAAAAACAAGAGTGTCTACAAAGACCATTGCCCGAAGTGAAAAGGGCATAAAGAAAAGGGGAAGAAAAGGGGACTGTGTAAACATGGTGTTCAAGAACTGCCCCGGATTCAGCAAAAACAAGGGGGATGGCTGGGAAGGTGAGCAGAAAGACGCCTTTATAGGTTTGTGAATGCTGATGACTGAGAGTGCCTGGAGCAAAAGAAACATGTGTGAAGGATTGGAACCTTGACGAAAATAGAAACCTTGTGACAGGGGGACTAACTTATGAGGGGGAAACATGGCATTAAAACCTGGGAAGAAAAAGGGAAGAGCATACGTGGACTTGGAACGCATCCTGGAAATAAACTGGAATAAAAGAAAGACTTGGGTAACATCCATTTTCGACAGGGAGGAGGGAGGCTTTAAATGCGATGTTTGCGGAAGGGAAGCGAAAATTCATGCACCACGGTCCCTGAAAAGATCGGGGGTGTAGGGAACAGAAAATAGTCAGGGAGGGGGAAAGGTCCTGTATTTGCGGGATGTACTCTTCAATCCAATCTCTTGTTAGAGTTGAAGGGGTGAAGATCCAAGTGCAAAAAACTGTTGTGTATGGGGATTAAGGGAGTTGGGGTCTGGTGTAAGCCTGGTCCAGGGAGCTGAGGGGAAATGCTCACGCATCCAAGGGGGAAATAAGAGGATTATACTGTGGGGAACACCGAGTGTCAGGTGACACCATTCGGGGTGATGCAGCCTGGTTTTGGGGAGAATGGAAAGTTTGAATAGCAATGGGAATCCCCTGCTCTCGCTGAGTGGGTAGGGGGGGGGGGGGGGAAAAAAATCCCAACATCTGGGCATGGTGTAAAGACAAAACCTTAAACAAAATATTAAGGGGGGGACACACTGTGAAATCGAAGGTGGTGAAAGTAGCTGACAACACTGCGGAGGAGGGAAAAGAAGGGGGAAAAAACCTTAAATAGGTGTGAAACGTAGAATTTTTCAAGTGTTTTGAGCGGGGAACATTCAGTCAATTTGGGGGGGGGAGGGGGGGGGACAAACCATATATCTCTGTATGTCATGTTATTTCAAATCATTGACGAAGGGATTTAAAGATACATTTTTGGTCGTCAAACCAAAAGTCTATGTCAAAAAGCCGGGTCAAATGGGAGGAAATTTGAATAAGAATTTAGAACGTGGGGAAAATGACCTTGCTTAATTAAAAGAGTTAGGACTTGAAGATCCCTCCATTGTGAAAGGCAGCATACTTCAACTGAGGAAAAACACTTAATAATTAAGAGGGGGGTTAAGGGTAGAAAAGCGTCGCGAGTTTTATTTATAGAAAGGTGGTGTAAAAAAAAAAAGAAAACAAAAAACACAAACTCAGAAAAAACACACATAAAAAAACACATAAAAGGAAAAACAAATAGAGAACAACGGAGAAAAGAAATAACACCTATAAAAAAAGAGACACTAACAACAGAATTCAGGTGAGGGAGGGGGTACCTGGGATTGATGACTGGAGTGAGCCTCCAGAAAAAACACTAATGAAATCACTAAAGGGATCCTGGGAAGGATTTTCACAAACTCTGAATGGGGGTCATGTCAGGTATAGGAGTTTACAAGTCGGGAATGTTCTAATAATTAGGAGACCAGGTACTATTTTTTTATGACCTTTTTGGTCGACCTCAACTAAGTGTGAAAAGGTCAATAGGGTTCAAAGTTTCCTTCATAGGGAGAAAATAACTAACCCTTCACACAGGCAGGACTGTACCATTCAACAGAATTCCCAGAGGCAGCATGACAAACAAGGTTGATGTAAGCCAAAGTCAAATAACCAGATGTTGGGGAGGGGAAAGAAGGGGAAAAATTATCTGGTGTGCGACTACTGCATGGTTTTTAGGGGGGAATGACTTAGGGGCAGGAAAAGAGCGGAGGTTTTTTAAAGGGGGGGGCACCTTTTAAGAAAACACGAAAGGACTAAAATAGAGGTTTTGTGCCAAGAGGGACACGATGGGAAAAAGGCAGGAGGGAACGTGAAAGTGGGGGGTTAGTGAGGCAAGAAGGAGGAGAAGTCAGGGAGCTTATTAATAGGGGGATTGGAAAGAAAATCTAGAGACTGAGGTGACCAAGTCTACAAGTCAAAGAGAAAAAAAAAATTGGGGTGCTGGAAAGAGAAAGAAGATATTACCGCAACCAAATGGAAAAACATTCTGATGGTAAAATAAAGTATTGAAACAGAGATTGTTATGATGGTGGGTAGAAAAGGGTTCAAACACCTTGGGGGAGTCAGGTTAAAGAAGGGGAGAGGGTAAAGACAACAACAACAACGGAATGGGAAATGGTACTAGAGGAATGAAACGGATTTCAAAAGAATCACACAGGGTAAGTGGGGAAAAGGTCCCCAACATCCTAACATGGGAATGGGGGGCAAAAAAAGGGGTTTGCAATAGGGGGACATGAAGCAGACTGTATGAAAGAGTCCTGTATAGAAGGGGAAGGCAAGGGGGGAGAAGTTAAAGACCAACTTTTAACTCATTACGAGCTCAGTGAAGAGACTTGTTCACCTCAAATCTCAGGGCAGTGGGGGGATCCCTTAGCAACAGAGAAGGCGGAGGGGGGAAAGACTAACGCGAAAGGTATGGCAAAGACTTCAGGGTTAACCAATGCAGAAAACCCTCTGATCAGGTTGTCTAACACGAAAACAGAAGCAAGATTAAATCCGCCGGGGGGCAAATGCATCAATACTAAAAAGTGCAGAGGAGAGGGGGAAACAGATAGGGGGGTGTGGACATGAACAGTCTTCACCTGTGCAAGAAAAGGGGGGGGGGGGTTGGTCAGAAATCAAGATCTGGAGGACAGGAGGTATGACTGAGGAGCATGAAAGAGTGAGAGGGGGAAGGGGATTTATAGCCATTGCCAGAAAATAAAAACGCAAGGTGGACAAAAACAGATTCACTGGAAAAGGGGGGGGGGAAAGAAAAAACAGTTGCCAAAGGATAAATTGAAAGGCTCTCAAGAAGTCTTTAGCAAGGCCCAAAAGGGATAACTGATAGGAATGCCACATTTCAGAGGTGGGGCCACATCCAGGGGGAAAAGAGGTTAGTAGTTCTTTAAATCAGATGTTTCGGGGTCAGAAGCATCGCAGGGTCAGGTGAAAAGGGAAGATGGACAATCAGTGCTGGTAGGGGGGTAACATTATATGCGGTGCGGATACCAAGGAACAACTGTGCTGGGGGAGGTGTTTGAAGAGGGGTACTCTTGTCAAGGGATGGTTATGTGAAAGAAGGTGATCCTTTGGGATTTTGTGGTAGGGGGGGGATGGGGAAGTATGGCAGGGGGGCCGGGTGTAAGAACTGAGTGAGTGTCGAGGGGGATAAAATTAAATATAATGGGATCCACGCGTTGCACCAGAAGGAATGAAGAGCAATCCAGGAGGGGGGAATCTTGTGAAGGTGGTGTCACAAATGATGAAAGGGCCTCCTGGGGGGTGGGGGGGGGGGAAAAGGCTTGGTCCATCAATAAGTTCACCTGGTGAAGGAGAACGAGGAGGGATGGGTTGGTCACATCGGAATGAAATGTTGTGTGGGAAAAGGGTAAAATTGTAAAACAGAAGGGGACCCACAAGGAGAGGGG
>Ga0179593_1655550_pt1 | contig 14237 bp, 29 predicted proteins | sample CZODoug2_1_08_16_FD_185931 | JGI IMG/M metagenome (GOLD analysis project Ga0179593, IMG submission 185931) | Vadose zone soil fungal communities from Angelo Coast Range Reserve, California, USA - CZODoug2_1_08_16fungal (PacBio error correction) | ecosystem: Environmental > Terrestrial > Soil >...
AGTGGGGAGAAGGGGAAGGGGAAAACTTAAAAGCCCATTTTAGAAAGTTCCGTTAGGGATTTCTCTTCGCATTCAGAACCATCCGTAGTGGGGAAAGGGACGTTTTTGAGTGAGGACGGTCGCATTTCGTGAGGGAAATAGAGCGCCATGCGGGAAAAAAAAAAAAAAGCGGTCCCTGCGGGGGTGACCCCACTTTTGACTTGTCAAGGTGAAAGGGTATGATTTGAATGGTGAACTGGGTGGACTTGAACCCCCTGAAAAAAGAGGAAAGGAGTGGGCGGCTAGGGAAACTACAGCCCAAAAAGCACCAAACAACCCTAAAGACTTAGACAAAAGTCACCGGATCGAAAAACAAGAGGCGGCAAAGGTTTTAATCGCAGAAAGTTTTGGTACCCTTAAACTCGGTGGAGGGGGGTCGCAAGGGCCCTACCGGGGAGAAAAACAACCGCCCTGCCTGGAACGGGGGGGGGTCTTCCTGGTCTGCCAAAAAATTAAAAAAAAGAAAAGAAGAAAAGTTGGAGTCACACCAAGCCAGCAGAGATTGGCGTGCCAGTCGATCCACTCTGGCAAAAAAAAAGGGCAAGGGTTTCAGGGAAAGGGATGAACAGAAAATTCCAGTGAAAAATTGGAAAACATCAAAAGAAAAAAGGGAGAGCCCCTTGCCAGCGAAAAGGCAACTCATCTGAATTGGGTAAGAACATCGGGGCCGTGGGGGGAGGGGATTTTCAAGCCATGCCTGGTCTCCGAAGGGGGGGACCCATTCCAAAGTTATATTCCGCGGGGAAGGAAAAAAACCCGGCGGGAGAATTCGCAACAAAAAAAAAATGGACGATGTACATGGACACGGAGGGGTAAGATAGGTTGTGGCGTAGGGGCAACCATAGTTTCACTACCGTGTGACCTCGCCGAATGATAGGACTGAACGAAAAAAAACTCAAGAATAGATAATCCTAGGCGTCCCCGCAAAAAAAAAAAGTGGGAGAAAACCCGTTGCAACTCCCGTTCGCAAATGATCTCACCTCCATCAGGAATGGATCCCAGGAAGCTCCTGGTTTGGGGGGTGGCCTTCGACCCCCCGTGCTAGCTGTAAGGGCGGGCTTACAGAAAGAAAAAGGGGGTCCAATTGTCGGCTTGAAAAAAATTCGGCCGAAAAAAACCGAGAAAAAAAATCGGGAAATAAAAAAGGGGTCCATGGCCAGATTGCAAGCAAAAAGCTTACGAACGAAGCTTTGGAAAAAGGAAGTTGGGAGCCCCTGCAGGTAGAATTCGCCCTGCCCTGGGGGACGAATGGGGGGAGGGAACTGGCTGAAGGAGGTGAACCCGCATTCGACTTGGGGAAAGTATGGTCCTCCCCGCAAGGGGGGGGGGGGGGGGGGGGGGTGAACCGCTGAAGATGAGGGGGTAAAGAAAAAAACAAGGGCTGGAATGGCGTGGTGGAATCACCAAGGGACAGGAAGGGGACGTGGGTGATGGAAAGGAAAAAACAGGTACGCGGCTGAAGCTTGATCGAAGCGTGGTCAGTGGATACGGGGGGGATTGAAACACAAGAAGTGGGCCCTACGAAATCCTGGTTGTTCCCATCCTCATAAGACTCAGCGTGACCCGTGAAGGGGGGGTTATGAAAGACAGGGGAAAAAAGTCAGGAAATCGCGAAAAGTTTTTTATCGCAAAATCGGAAATTGGGGCGCCCAACAGGATCATCGCAGTCCACATGGGGGGCAGACTCGCTTTTTCCAAAGGAGGCAAAAAAATAAACCCACAAATTGAGGAAAAAATGGGCGCTTTTTCTTGGTGCCTTTTGTGACCGCCAGGCGGGAAAAACCGACCAAAGGGGGGTCATACATCGAGGGCCTGCAGGGCCGAATTTCCCGAATTGTACAAACTGTGACAAAAGGTGATGGGACGCGGGGGGGGAAGAAAAACCTGGGGGGAGAAAAGGCTGCTCGAGAAAAAAGGGCAACTTCCACGGTGGGTACGGACACAATCTTCCTATAAAAAAGAGGGGAAGAGAGAGATCGGACGTTTAATCCTGAGTTGGGGGCCCACTGAAGGAAAAACGAAAGGGCAAAACATTTTGTCGGGGAAAAACTTGCCGCCAAAACCCGGGCTTCAACGGGGGGGGGGGGGGTGAAAGGAAATTGCGTCAAAGTTTTATGCGCCCTAGTGGAAACGCCGGAAGATAAGGGGATTCACAACAAGAGGCAAGAAAAGCCAAAAAAAAGGGGAAAAAAATGTGGCGTAGCGGCTTCGAGTTTTTTAAGGCCGCTTCACGTGGGGGGAAGCCCAAAAGAAAGTCAAATTGCCAGAATAAAAAAATGGGTGCGGCATCCAAACTGGAGGGTCAACAAATTCAGAAAAGCGGAAACATGGCGGAGAATGTCCGCCAAGATTTTTTCAAAATAAAAAACAAAAGCAGAGAACTTCCCGGGACCAGAGGGGCTGGGCCAAAAAGCAAGAGGCGGCGATTGTCAATCAGATTGATAACAAAAAAGATTCGAAAAGAGGGGAGAAAAATCACACTACATTGTGCCAGGAAAGACAAAAACGTTAATCAGGAGGCACGACCGAATCATTGGGCGGGGAAAAAAAAGTCAGCGGAGACAACGCGAAACCAAGAATCCAGCCAAAGAAGCGGGGATTAAAAGCATAACTAGACCATTAACCAAAGCGAGGTCCCTGCAAGGAAAAGGCTCCAATTCCCAGCAGTCCCAGGTCCTGGGGAAGGGTTTCGCATTAGCGCTTGGGGGGGGACAAAATCATGTGAAAAGGAGGGCAGAAGACGCTTAACGTTAGCCCGGGCATTTTGCCAAAAGGAAAAAGGGGGGTCAGAACGGGGCCGGGGTTCCGTATCCGACAGCGGAAAAGCGGAGGCGAAGGCCCGTTTTTCCTTTGAAAAACCATGAAGCCCAGGAGCAATGGGGGCAGGGGGAAGATTTCCAGAGCGAACGGGGAGGTAACAACGACAAAAGCCAGACTTTTGGAAAAAGGGGAACTCGCAATTCCGAAGATTATGGGGGGGGGGGGGGGGATGGAAAGATCGGGAGTCGAGCGGAGGAAACAAAGGTAGGTAAAGAAGGGGGATAGAAAAGAAAGAGTTAACCCGGGTCAAGGGGAAAAAAGTCAGGGGGAGGAGGGGCGAAAGAAAACTGGACGCAATGAACACGAGAAAATTGTGATAGTTGAAATGAAGAAGGGAGACAACAAAAGGGAAGAAAAAGCACAAAAACCTCGGGAATGCCAGATCAAAGCCGAGATGCTTCACAAGGAGAGAAAAAAAGCAAAGGGTTAGCAGAAAACGAAGAGTTTTTCAACGAAAGGGAAAGGTCCGTGTAAGGAAAGAAGGGGGAAAGACTTCTGGGAGAAGGCAGCGTGATGGTCAGCCTGGGGCAAGAAACGCATCGGACCCAGCCGGGGGGGAGACAAATCCCAGATCTCTCGAAGAACAAGGAAAAAAAAGAAGCAAAGAAGGGCCCGTACGGGACGGTATTTTTTGTAAGCTGAGAAGTGTCCAAAGGGGCAGGAAGGAGTTGAGAAATTAAAACCGTCAAGGGGGGACCTTATTCAACGTGTGGAAGGAGAGGGGAAGGTTCTGCAAATTTAGGTTGTTTGCATTGGGCTGTATCAAGGGGCCGAAAAAGATAAAGATGCGAAAAGGGGGGGGTCAGGGCAAAAGGAAAAAGGTAATCAAAACAGTAAATTTATTTAAAAAAAAGTGCCGGTTTGACAATGGTCAAAGGGGAAAGAAAGACATAGGGCTTCCTCAATTTTCGCCAGCGTCCGATACTTGGAGAAAAAAAACGGCACGAGCAAATGACCAATGGAAAGAAAATTATAGGTTGGAAGGAGAGGCATGTGTCGGACTAATGGACAATTAGGCCACTTTCTTTGGACACCACATCATGGGGTTGGAGAAGACGAAAAGGAGAGGGTCCTCAAAAAACACGAAAAAAAAGGGGGAGGGAGGAAAGAAGGAATACTGTTGAATAGGGACTGAGCCAAAAGGGGACTTGTAAAAGGGCCAGGTAAGGGATCCTGACGAAGTAAGGTTCCTAACCATAAAGTAGTGAAACTTAAAGAGAAAAAGTGGAAAGTGAAGGATGCTCATTTTTTTAAACGTGCAGGACTTCGTTGCCAAGGAAGAGACATGCGACAAGACTTTCAATTCTTACTCCAAGGTTGACGGAGAAGTGAAAGGAAAGGGGAAGGGGGGAATGGTGGACTGGTGGTGGACTTGAAAAACACGAACTCGCCCCTATCAGGCGGATAGCCACAAAAGCGAAGGGAAATGGAAAAACTAAAATCTGAAACGAAAAATTTCACCGTAACGGAAAAAAATCGGGCAATTCCTAAAAGATGGAGACTCTGGGAAGATAAGGTGTTAAAAATACGGGGGGGGTACCCTAAAATGGGGCCCCTTTTTAATTCTCAAGTCAAAGAAAGAAGAAAGGACGTAGAAAGCTGGAGCTTCAGGGGGCGACTTGGATCGGCCCCGTTGAGGTATCAGAAGAAGGTGGGACCTCTCTCTCCAAGACGTTTTTCGCGGTGCACGGTGCCGGACATCAGAAAAAATGAAGGGCGAGGAAAACTTGGAGAAATTCAGCGGTGAAAAATTGTGGAAAGGGAGTCAAATTTGCCTGGGAGCCCCTGGCGACGCGGAGGTCGGGATCGGAAGAGGGCCGGTGCGGCTGTTGCTTGTTCGGGTCATGCTGGTCTCCGACGCTGGAGGATGGTAGCAACAAAGGGGGGGGACGAAGGGGGTGCTTTCCCACACAGGTGGCGACTGAGGAAAAAAAAACTTAAGAAGGGGACAGGGGAAAGGGGTAAAAAGATAGGTTAGGTATGGCATTTAACAATAAAGTTAATAACCAAGATGAAATCGGAAAAAGAGAAGTGAACCGAACCATCCCTATTCTAGATAAAAAAACAAGGGGAGAGAGGAAGGCACCATCCCTTCGTCCCAACCATCCTTTCACCGGCACCATAGGGCTCAGGGGAAATAAGTGTGGCCGCGCCCGGTCAAAGGAGATCTGAAGGTCGGAGAAAAGACAGGAAAATTGGCACATTGGCGGGGGGGGGCAAAAAATTCGCTAACGCTGCATAAAAACGGAGAAACGTATGAAAAAGGTTTGCAAGCCGCTATCCCGCGAAGCTTGGACATAGGACCAAAAAAAAAGTGGGGAGGCCCTGCGGAAATCTTATTGACGCGTCGGTGCGATTGGAGGTCTGGATGAGAATTGCAGGGGCCCCAGGCGGTGGAAACTTGGCTGATGCTTGGATAGCGAGGAAAAGGGAAACCACTGCAGGCAAACGGTTGGTTATCACAGACCAAACGGGACGTGTTTATCGGAAGGTTAAAAAAAACGGGGACGCGGGGGGAACGAATCTTCGTTATCAAGGATTGCCAGAAGTCGTACAAAAAAAGTTTGGAAAAGAGGTTGTGACTTGCCCTATTCTTCAAAAGCTGCGTGGGGGGAGAAAATGGGAGAGTGGAGAGCTAAATGTTGTATCGCCATATTAATTGTTGGAAAAAAAAAAAAACGGGGGACCAACAATCGAGGACTTCCAGAATTGGGGCAGACTCGGGAAGAAGTAAGAAAGAAGAACAGTCGCTAACCCACTTTATTCCAACGGGAAAGGCTTGGGGAAGCAAAGGGGGGGGTGGGAAACGCCGAGATGGGTTGGCACTGGGGGGTGCCGCCCGAGTCATAGAACCGACCAAAGGGTCAAGCATGCTTACACTTTTGACGCCGGTGCGGGGACAGCACATGGGGGGGAAGGGGGGGACGCGGCGTGCTGAAAGGGACAAAACATAAACAGGGAGTGACGGCACTGAGGTCTCAGCAGGGGAGGGGGAAAGAAAGTGGGGAACTTTAATCGTGAGTTTTTCCAATAATCTAGACATCGAGAAACAGGGGAGGGGAAAAAAAAAAAAGGTGCAGGACAACAAGAAAAGAACGGGAAATATTTGGTGTAAGAGTAAGGAAAAAGAACTCTATTATGAAACGCCGGCACCCCAAAGTACAGAGCTAAGAAGGGAACGAAAAAAAAATATGCACAAAGAAAAGCGCAGCTGGAATCAATGGCCACCGGGAAAGCGTGTTGGGAAAAGGGGAAGGGGGGATCCGTGGTGACCCTAGTCCTTCAATTCTGTGATAAAAAAAAAGAAAAAAAAAAAGACAGTGGAGCCAAAAAAAAGTAAAAAAAGGGCGATTATACACAAAGGGGCGGGTGGGAAAAAGTAGGTTCCCCATGCGCGTAAAGAAAAACAAAAATACGAAAAAGAAGGGGGCGCGCAAGAGGGGGGGAACTGAAAAAAAAAAAAAGATTTCGTAGGGGGCAAACAGGCGGCGAGGCTGAGTTAAGAGGGGGTTTCGATCAAAATCGGGGGAAAGAAGAAAGAAAAACAAAAAGAAGAAAACAAAGGTACGCGCTGGTGGATCAAAAAAAGAGCCCACCCCAAACAGTTTTTGGGAAACGTCCAAAGGGGCAGGACAAGAGGATATACCCGACAATTTCAATTAGAAGGACAATAGAAAAAGTTAACAAGAATCCATATCCACAGCTCAAAATAAAAGGGTAAAAGAGGAAACATTCGCCAGGTCAGTCCGATATAAAAGGTAGAGGGGACCTTGCAAAAAAAATCTGTGCAGCCGGGGGGGACGGGCCAGAAAAACGCTTAGCCAAGCAAACGGGAAAAAACTGGCTAACCGCAAATTTCTGGGGAAAGAGACAGGGGGGTAAAAGGGAAAGCCAAAGACAGATAGCCGGGACCAGGAAAAAGGGGTGGGTTAACCAGTGAGCCCATTGCCAATGGGGAGGATGGGGGGAGGGGGGAAGGAGAGGGGAAAAGTGGAAAACAAACTATGAGGGTTGAGGAAAAAACGGGGGAGGGTAACTCTCTGGATTCCTTAGAAAGGAGGCGGCTTTGGGGGAGAAGAGCTGGTTGGCAGGTCCCAGGAGGAGGAAAAAACAAAAAGGTGGAAAGGGGTTAATAAACATACCTAAACGAGACTTGACAAGGGGGGGGGACGGGAAGGTCCAGGGAAAGTATTCCCTTGGGACTCCCGTGTTTTGAAAAAAAACGGGACGCAATGGACCGCGAAGGTTTGTGAAGGGGGGCGCAAGAAAGGGAAAGAAATGGAAAAAAAAAAGAAAAAAGCAGGAAAAACCAAGACAAATGCATCAAGCGGGGACAAGGGGGAAGGAAAAACGCAATTGAGGATGATTGAAGAAAAAAGTTGGGGAGGGGGGCAGCTGGGTAATTGGGCAGGGGAATCTTTTTCCACGAAAAAAAAAAAAATCAGGAAGCTGCATGAAGACAGTGGAATTCAGCCGGGGGGGGAAAAGAAAGACCGGAAGCGGGGGGATACAATCTCTCAGACCGGGCTTAAAAAAAAGAAAAAGAAAGAAAAAAAAGGGGGGGAAGCTCCCACTTTTTCAGGAGAAAATCAAAAAAAAAGACAGGGGAAAAGACAAGGAAGAAATCCCGAGTTTGGGTTTTTTGGACAGTGAAAAAGGGAGGTCACGGGAGACAAAAAGGTACCATATTAAAAACCGGAAGTGTTTGAAAGATCAGTGGGGGATGAAGGGGAAAAGGGAGTGAAATTTTAAAGGGGGGGGGGGGGGGGGGGAAAGTGGAAAAAAAAAGAAAGGATATCTCTTCCCTAAGGCGAGTTCTGTGGTTAAATTCAAACAAAAAAAAAAATTAAAGAAAAAAGGAGAGGGAAAGGGGGTGTTCACTGGGGGGGGGAAAAAAAAGCCGGAAAAAGGTGAAAAACTAAAATGAAAAAAAAGCAGGGGACATCCCGGGCGAATCATTGGAATAGAAAATCTTCAAAGGGGGGGGGAAAGAACAGAAAAAAGGACATGGGGGCAGGGACGAGAAGTTTCGAGGCAAGGGAGATACGAAAGGGCAAATGTGGCCTGGGAAAGCAGGCAACTGGAAAGGGACATCCTTTCGCAGAAATTGAAAAACGATCATCTCTCAAAAGACGTATGATACGGGTTTAAAAAGAACTTCTTTAAGCACAAGCAGCAGGGGTGGAATCCAATGGGGGGAAAGAGGGGAATCGGTAAAAAAGGAGGACTAACAAAATACAACGTAAGTCCTCTGGCCAAAGATTGGGGATGGAAAACGCTATTCGTGCCCGCCTTCTATTCCAGGATTGAAGAAGGGAAAAACGAGGGGTGGGGAGGTCGGGGCCAAAGACGGCAACCAGGATGGAGTGAACCACTTTTTGCGGGGAAAAAAAGAGCAAATGGGGGGGAGGTTGGGGGGTGAAATTTTGGGACAACTGGTTGGTAATTTAACCAACTCCCTCGAAGGAAGGGGGAGCATATCACAAAAAAAGGAGACTACAAGCCACATGCAAAAACAAAAGAGTAGAAAATTTCAGGAAAAGATCGTCCAAACTCTGGTACGTCAAAAATTTCCAGTTAAAGGCGAAGGGGTGTACGTAAACGCGGGGGAAAAACTGTGGAAAACGATAAAAACAAGACAAACTGGCATCAAAAGGGCCAAGAAAGGAAACCGACTTTCTGGGCTCCTTGGGGATCGGAACGGTGCTAAAAAAAGGAGGAAGCGGGTTTCGAACAAGGATCGACCAAGATGCGTTTTGCGGCAAGCTGACCGAAAGAAAAAAAAACAACATCGCAACCTGATTGCCTACAAGTAAAGATGGAAAAGAGACAGAAGCCAAGGAAAAAAGAAGAAGAATTGGGAGAAGCAACCACTTTCACATGACGTTTCCTCCGGGCGGGGGGGGGGGACATCGCACAGGGGGTGTCTTAAAAGTTGCCTGTAGTTGCCATTGCTGGTCCGAAAACTCAGGAGGGGGAATCACACGGAAAAAAAACGTGGAAGGGGAAATTGCGTCCTCAGGGGGCCGATCGCAACAGGAGCAAAAAGACGGGGAAACAAAAAACGGGGGGGGGGGGAAGAGGGTTAGGTATGGACCCAGTAAACATAGGTACCAGGACGGCAGGAAAAGGAAAGAATTAAAACCTAACCGAAAGTGGGAAAGCAGGCAGTCAACCACCAATGTCGACGAAAAAAAATCAACCCAGGAAAAGAAGGGAGCTCGAATCTCCACCTCACCCATGGCCATGGCTAAAAGGAAAAAAAGATAAAAAGGGATTGGCACTTCGCCGTCCCTGCTTCCTGGTCGACTGTCGGGGGAAGGACAAAAAAACAAAAGGGGGTTAAAACATTTTGAACGGCGGTTGTCAAATAGTATAAATTGAGGGGTGAAGGAGAAAAGAACCATGGCAACATTGCAAGCGGCAGAAGAAATGAAAAAAAAGAGGAGCTAATTGGCTCAGTAACTGAAAGGAGGAGGGCCCGGTGGTCTAGGATAGTAGCGGAAAAAATTGCGATTGCAAAAGGAAATGGCCAAGGGGGCTGGGGGATACCGCGTTCCGACTGAAGCTGCTGGTTGGAGCGGGGGAGGGGGGGAGAACAAAAAGGAATGGGAAATGTTTGTATACGGTCCGGCTGCAAAAGGAAAAAGTGGAAAAAAGGGGTAAGGACCAGTCGTTATCTCTGTATGGGGCCCAACACAGAAGAAAGGTTTTTGAGCAGGAAAAAGCGCGAAAGCTGCAGACGGGGGGGTCAGAAAAGGGGAAATCGGGGCGCAATCAGAAAGGTGGGTCTATCGAAGAATTGGAGTCCAAATGGGGATTCAATAACACAATCTCTAAGGCATGAAAAAAGGCTTGGAAGAAACCGGGGCGGCAAGCAAACGCCGAAAAACCCATTCCTCTTCAAGAAAACATTTGATTAAACGAGGAAAAGGGGGGGAGACGGGGGGGGGTTAAACTCCTGGAGTTGATGATTCGGTGCAGCAAAAGAAAAGGGAATGAAAAAGCAAAAAAGAGGAAAGGGGAAAAGAATTTCCCATGCTTTACAAAGTGTGAGGGAAAGGGGAAAGTTTACAGCACCCCCGGGTGACTGCTCGCATCAGAGACGGCAAAACCACAGAGTGAAAGGAAAAGATCGGAAAAAAGAAGGAGGAATTAAGATCTTGCCGAATCCGTGGAAGTGTTTGGTTCCAAAAGACAGACAAAGAAGGGAAAAAAAACGGTGGGGGGGGGGCAAAACTTGGACAAAAGCACCGGAAGTTCAAAAAGAGGAAAAAAAGGTAAATGGAACTCTATTAATGACGCCTTGCTTCACCCAAAAAAGCAATAGTCCAAAAGAAAAGAAAAGAAAAAGGAAAGTGGGGAAGCAAGGGGGGGGGGTAGGCAATGGCTTCGTTGCCACAAAGGGGGAACGGGGGGAAGCCCCTAGTCTGCATTCGGGGGAGAATAGAAGAGGGGGGGGGGCAGGGGGGAATCAAAGTGGCGGAAAACAAATCCAATGGCGATATAAACAAAAAGGGAAAGATTAATCGGGAAAAGTACATGCCGCGGAATAAAACCGAAGGGGAGGGCGGACAATCCAAAAAATCGTGCGGCAAAAGGGAAGAGAAAAAAAAACAAAAAAAAAGCACGGGCGATGAGGGTCAAAATCAAGGGGGTAACTAACGGGAGGAAAAAGAAGCAAAATCCCTGACAAAGGGGGGGACCATTTAGAATCAACGCACTTCCAAAAAAAGAGGGGGGATCAGCAGAAAACAGTGGCAAGGCACATCAGCTTCCAAAAGACAAGAACAAAAAAGGAAATCGGGGGGCAAGGGGTCAAAAGACGCACTGCCGCAATTCCGCATGGTCGCAGAAAAAAGTTCCCAAAAAGAAAAAAAAGAAAAAAGGGCTAATTAAGGGCTGGCGGCCTGACTCCAAATGTTCCAAGAAGTTGGAAAAAAGGGGGGGAAGATAGGGTGCAAAATCAATACATGACGTTTGGTGATAAAAACTAAAAAAGAGGGGGGGAGCAAAGGGTGGGAAACCTCCTAAAAAAGGTCCGGTTGCCAAAGGAAAAAAAGTTGGGGAAAAAGGGGGGCGAAAACGGGGGAAAAGGAAATAAAGAAAAAACTTGGGAAGGAAAACATTCCGGAAACCCAAAATTGCCAGAAAAAGAGGTTGATATTCACGGTAGCGACAAAACGGGGGGGGGAACAAGGGGAGTTGGACTCTCGAAAATCCGAGGAGAGTGGGGGGGGAGGAATCAAAGGGGGGAAAAAAATCGATCAATCTGGGATTGTAAAATTATGGGGGGGGGGCGGGGAGGGAAACAAAGGTTTAATGTCATAAGGGGGTGACTAAAGGTGGGGAGTAAAATCCAACCGCCGTTAAAAAAAAGAAGTTACCGGAAGAAAAGGTTATAAAGGGGTGGAATGCGAAAAGGGAGAAAAGAAAAAAAGCCAGCTGACTAAAAGCACACCTCAAAATAGGGATATGAAAAGGAAAACTTGCAAGGGCCAAATAAACGTCAATTTTTGTATTGGATTGGCATCAAAGGGGGGGGGGGGGGTCAGCAATTTCTTAAAAGAGGTCCCTAAAACGGTAGGCAGGGGCAGGAGGAAAAAAAAAGCGGGGGAGGTCCAGCCCCAAAAAGGGCAATAAAAACGCAAATCGGGGAAAAAAACGGAAAAAAAAAAAGGGAAACCTTGGAAAAAAATCTCGTACGGAAAAAAAAAAAAGGAAAGAAGCGGCAATTCGTCCGGGATCAATGAAGCCCAAAGGAGAGGGCCCAGAAACCGGGGGGGTGTTTTGGGGACCAGGGAGAAAGCAAATGTTGAAGAGGGTTAAAGTAGCGATTAAAAAGGAATGTTTTGGGTTTGCAAAGTACGCGTGGTTGGGAAAGGGGGGAACTTTTAAACGGAGAAAAAGTATAGGGTGGGGGGGGGGCATTGGCCTGGAGCACGGGGGTGGCGAAAAGGGCATGCACTAGAGGGGGGGATTGGGGGGTGAATTTCCACCAAAAGCAAAAACCCATGAAAAAAAAGAAAAGGACTGAAAAAAGGGGGGGTGGAAACACTGTGAAAAGACCTTCAAAATTTGAACTTCAACAGGGAAAGGGGGGAAAGGGCCCAAGGAGGACAAAAAACACTCCCTATCGGGAAAATAGGGAAGCGGCCATCAAAAAAAAAATAAAAAAAAAAAGCGGCTGCACGGTCCCGAAGGAAACAAAGATGTAAAAGAGGAAAGAATGATAAAAAAAAAAGGGCCAAGTTGCAGGAAGCAAGCCTGGTCGGGTCCCGTGGGAAAAGGTATCGTCCTCCTTCAACAAAAAGGGGGAAAGGGGAATCGGTTAAGAGAACATCGGAAGCCAAAGGTCTGGTGGGGTTTCCGGGAGGGACGGGTAAGAACCATTAGGAAAAAAAAAAAGCGTATTCTTGGGACCCGGCAAACCCCAGAAAGTGAAAGGGTTCAGGGGGAAATGTCTTATTTCCAATGAGGGACTCTTGGACGCAAAAATGCACGAAAAGGACCTGGCGGGACCCAAAAAGGGGGGGGGGGGGGACGGGCTTTTCCAAAGTGAAATCCCCGTAAGGGGGAGATTTGGAATGGGGGTGGGGGGGGGAAACCACCGACCCTGACCACTTTCAGGGTCTAAAGCATCAAATAGCACAAGAAAGGGAAACAAAGGAAAAAAAAAAAACAAAGAAAATCTTTCAAAAAGAAAATTTCAAGTATCGCACAAAAAAGGAACTTCAAAAAAAAATGGGGGGGGCGCTAACTTTTGAAAACTAAACTCTTTGAAAAACACCTTGGGAAGGAAACTGAAAAAAGACCGGACATGAAGGGAAGGGGGGCCCTCCAGGCATCGGCCTTCATTGGGAAAAAAAAAAAAAGTGGAGGGGACGTGGAAAAGAGAGATTTTTCTCCAATAGATGCCACAAAATGCGGGGGGGGGGAGGGAAAAGGAAGAACGCTGGCTGCCAAGACAGCCTTGGCCCTGATTGGGAAATGGAAAAAAAAAAAGAAGAAAAGGACACGTGGTGGGAAATCCATCAAATGGAGTTAGAGAAAGGGGAAAGTTTCGAATGGGTGTCTAAGTGGGGGGGCTGGTTGTCAGGGTTGGGGGGGACTTTTTCCGTAAAAAAGAAAAAAACTCGAAAAACAAAGGGGGGGAACAACCGTGGAGCGGGTTCATTGGGGAGACCGGTGGCGAGTCAAAATAGCAGGGACTGAAAAGGGGACCGGCGTGGGAAAAATAGTGGGGTAGGTAGGGCATTAACCAGGGGAAAATTAAAGAAAAATGAAAAAATCTTAGAAGAAAAACATTTCCTCAATTCTCAAAGGCCGTCAAAAAAAAAAAAAAAAGGAAAAAGCTCGGGAAAGTGGCAACGCCCGGCAGGGCAAAAAAAAAAAAAAAAAACAGGAAGCAAAAAGAAAAGTTGCTCCAAAGGGCTCTCCCTCGTTAAAAAATTGGGGGGCGCCGGACTATCGGAAAGGGGGTATTCTAGGAACCAGGCAATTGGGCCCACCAGGAAAGGGGCAGTAAAAAAGGTTAGGCACTACACGCCTGAAAGAAATCGTCTGGTTTCTGAACAGCAACGGGGGGAACCCCCAAAACCAATGGCAAAAAAGGGGGGAAAACTCCTATCAAGCGGGCTTGGCAAGCCACTGGAAAAGCAGAAAAAAAGAAAAATATGTGACGCGGCGTGGTGGACTATTGATGGTTGATCGTAAAAAAATGGGGGACGAACGGATACGTGGTGGGGGGCTTGAACTGGGCTAAGGAAAAGAAGGGGAAAAAGGATAGGGGTTTGGCCTGCATCTGGGGGGGAGGGGGGGTGAAAAAAACTGGGGGGGTAGAGGAAAGTGGAAGGAGCGGGGCTTCTCCGGGGGTCTGGGAAAAAAAGAGGATTTGGGGAAAGGGGGCCTGTTTGGTGACCCTACGGAAAAATCCTTTTTGCAAAAAAGGAAAAACTGGAAAGGGAAGGGAGGGTTGTTATTAAGACAGAAATCTTGCGCAAGAAGGATGTGTGGGGGGAGAAAGAAGTTTGGGACACTTGAAGGGGGACAAAAAAAAAGGAGAGAGGAAGTCCAGGGGAAACGACGTTAAGTGAAAAAAACGGACTCGCACGGCAAAGACAAGCCATACGCTAAAGAAAAAAAAAGGGGGGACCACTATGGGGTGGGTCAACTTTGAGATGGGGGGTGAAACGCCGCCGAGGGCCTTGGGAAAGCCGCAGGACATACTCGATGGAGGAATAAAAAAAGGGGGGAACTAACGTGGTCCATGCTTACACTTGTTTGAAGAAGCAAAAAAGTTTGAAACACCGGGGGGGACAGAAAAACTGCAGGGAGGGGAGGAAGGTGGCAAACAAGGAGAAAAGGGGTCACAAATC
>Ga0179593_1288511_pt1 | contig 14236 bp, 15 predicted proteins | sample CZODoug2_1_08_16_FD_185931 | JGI IMG/M metagenome (GOLD analysis project Ga0179593, IMG submission 185931) | Vadose zone soil fungal communities from Angelo Coast Range Reserve, California, USA - CZODoug2_1_08_16fungal (PacBio error correction) | ecosystem: Environmental > Terrestrial > Soil >...
CGAGCTGCTTAACATAGGTGGGGCGAGGCACAGGGATCGTCCGTGTAATGCCTGAAAAAAGAAGCCGCTTTTCCGAATAAGCAAGCAGTAGGGAGTAGCGTGGAGTCGGTGCCATTCGGGCATCCCCATAGGGAGGGGGTGGAATCCCCGAAAGATGGAAGTACAAGTAACGGTTCGGAGGGGAACTTTCAAGAAAGCCCGCATGAATGTTCCGGTCACTGCGGGGGGTGAACGACCGGGGTTTAGGGCCGGAATATAATCTTCGAGACCGGACTTGAAAAATGAAAGCCGACGAGTAAAGCCCCGTGCTTAAGGTGGAAAGTCAACTAGGGCGGCGGCATAAGAATTTTAACCGGGACCGCGTGCAAGGTCGTGCAGGAGATGAAAGGCATGCAAAATCATTAGGAAACACACTTCTCGCGCGCGAAACGAGTCTCTTAGCGGGGGGTGCGTTGAAAGGACTCGTGGGGGCTCCAGGGGCCAAATGAAAGGAGGAGGGATTTGGCTGGTATAAAGACGGAGTAAGGAAAGAATGCCCCTCTTGCCGGTACAGAGTCTACCGGCTGCTTTCCTGCGGCCAAGACTTCTAAAGAAGGAAAAACCCTCTCCGGAATAGGAGATCTACTTGGACAAAATCCCACCTTCTAGGACTGGAAGAAGGTGGCTGTTGCGGTGCATGCCTGTTCTACTCATTGGAGTTTATTAGGTTCGCGAAGGTACGGCCGAGATAGTTAGCAAGGGCATAGGAAAGAGAGGGCCCGTATCACCATATTCTCTTAGCCAAAAGGTCGGGAGACTTAAAAGAGCGGGGTCTGATGAGAGGGGAAAGTTAAATGAGCGTGTCTGTTCAGGGGGGTAACACTTCTTTCTCTCAGGACGTTTGGTGGCGTTAGCGAGAGCGCTGATGGTTCGGAATACTTCGGAAGGGCCAGGTTGCCGGCTGTCGCCACTCGAGAACGGCTGACGTGGCGTAATTAAAGTTGTACTCGGAAAGTACGCTTCATGTACTGGGAGGAGACTGGCGGGTATCGAGAAGACAGAAATCGGAGGGAATGTGTGAAAAAGCTTCCAGCACACTGCAGTAGGGAGGCCAATATTCGGGGGCAAGCGAGTCAAACCCGGCCCAAATAAACTTCCCTATCACGGGAGCCACAGGGGGTCGGGGAGAAAAACTTTCCGAGGGTCAAAAACTGGGTAGAATCGGACATCAAATCGGAGAAAACCTGCGTTGGATCCCCCGCTGACTCGGGGCTGAAGAAAAGTATCATTATAGCAGTACAAAGTGAAACTCAATAAATTCGTGGAGATTGAACGACAGCGACAATCGGGGGCTACTTACGACGGAGGAATATGGAGATTTACCGCCAAGGGAGATCTATTCCTGTTGAGTCGTGCCTCAAAAGAGAAGCGGAAAGAGATGGAACTATCCTCAAAACGATGTGTCGAGGGTCACCTGTCGGATGGGGGAGAGGGGCAGCAAGCCCGGACGGGGCAAACACGGAGCCGCTACCATCGGGGGCTATTCGTACCGAGGAAAATACATTCCCGGAAAGCGGACATGCAAACCAGGGTCTTGCACCACATTCACAAGAAGACAGTCGGAAGGCACCATTGCCGTTTCTAAGAACTTGTGTAAGCGGCTATTCTTAGGGAAAGAATCTCGGCAGAACGAAGGTCTTATTTCAGCTGGGGGAGCGGGAAAAGTCCGGGGCCGGATTAACATAATCCTGGAACCGGAATCACGGGATGGGAAGATCGGACGGTGAGGGGGAGCGTGCTGACGAGGGAACGGGCCTGTGCCCATCCAGTCGTGAGGAGCAGAAACTCCCACCTGGACAAAAGTCTGCGGCGGCCTTTTTAATAAGCACCGTCGGTAGAAACAAAATGGTCCTAGTTCAATCCGCCTCAGGGGAAGCAGATACAGAAAAAAAGTGGCCGTGATTCCTGGATGCTTGAGGAGTTCATCTCACCCGAGAGGGGGGAAAGGATATATGCCCATGGCCTCCACCGCAAAAGAAAAAAAAAAGGGCCGTCAGACGACCCAAGGGTCGTGATCTGTCCATGTAGGGGTTTCAGGGGGGGGGTTCGAATACAGGAAATGTGTACCATGAGTGGGCCTTCACATAAGAAAGCCGAAGACTGAACACCTTGATCTGGTTACGATATCCTAAGGAGAAAATGCCAGCCCGTAAGATCCTGTTCCCGCACCTTTCCCTCCCCCCAACAAACCTGAGTAAGCAGATCGTACCTATTTATGTGGGGGTGGAAGGTTAAAAAAGATTTGGATACTCCCTTAACCCATTCAAAACGGAGGGTAGCAGGGGCAGGGGGGCATAGGAAAACGGGTTGACACATGGAGCTTCGACTCTAATTGATTCGAGATCTTTCATTTGCGAAAGAAGGGGTGCGCAATGACCGGGGTGGGTGGCATTGCCTTTCGTGGAGATGGAAAGCCCGGGGCGAGTTCCCTAAATCGCCTCGGGTCTTGGCTTCGAACTGCAGGGCATGTCGCCATCGCCCCCATATCTTTTTCACGCAAATCGCTGTGAGAGAGGCTGCTTTGCGATTTTTCATAATTGGAATGAGCGACCGGAACCGTCTATAGCCTTTTGGACGAAGGGGGTGGAACAGAAGGAAGAGAAGGGGGAGAGGAGATTGGAGGGGATCCCACGCGACCGACCGCTCAGGGGCGGGCCGTGTTACGGGAGAGGATAGATGAGAAGTGGAGCAGTGGCCTTTATCAGTCGCTGGATAGCAGCAAAAAAGCAGGGGGCAGGGCCAGCGATGGGAACTTCCATTAACGGTCGGGAAACCGATGAGTGTTCGACGTTCAAAATCCACGTGGAATCGCTGGATGGGGGAGGGACGCTTCTTGGCCTGGTATTCGTGGAGAGGTGTGCCTGGCGATTGGCAGGCAGAAAGCATACGGTGAGGAAGCTGATCAATGCAAAATGGATGGAGGTCCGACGAGATACGGGCCAGACGCCGATAAAAAGTCTTTCAGCTTTTAATTTCGCGAGAAAGGGAATGTACGCGAAGTCGGAAGGCAGTGAAGTGAGGGGGGACTCCACTCTAAAAGGCCACGGGGGGCTTGGATGCTGTTGGCAAGACCTCGAGGCTCCACAAAAGAACAGACTGTGCCGTGGGGGGTCTCGAGATAGGTTACCAAGAATGCGTTCAAAGGGGTAAACTTCCTGAGATAAGAGAGAAGAAGGCTCAAACTACCCGATCTCGCTAGGAAAATTGGTTAGGGGCCGGCCTCTGTTAAGCTAGAACGGGGAAACGTAAGACTAGTAAAAAAAAGAGGAAATCTCGAAAGCAGTGTGACGGAACGGGTCTACTCGGAAAAAGGTGGCGTCACCCCAGTATCTGACATAGGACCCATAGGAAGGTGCGCCGTCACCCTTTTCCCCCTGGGATAATCGGGAGCTCCTCTTGATCGGAAGGGAGTCCTAATACGTCAAACCTAAACAGGGGGGAAGCCCGAATATGGAAGAAAGCGGTCTTCTTCCAAGGCTGAAAGCCCAAGAATATAGAAAATAGCCTCCCTTATCGGCTTGTGGGGGGGGGGAAGAGAAAACGATGGGCGTCCATAGACTGGACTACGTGAAAGAGGAAAAAAGAGTAGACTCCGGATCTATTAACCTGTACTGAATCCAAGCTCATCGAACCGATCGCCGGGGGTAAAACTAAAACACATTCTGTCGAGTAGTTCGAAAAAAAAAGGGGGAAATCGTTTTACGAAACCCCAAGTGGTGTCAGGGATTGGGGGTGGGCCGAGAGAGTAGGGCCATCACACGTGTCGGAAAAAAAGGGGAAAGCGGAAAAGCGAAAGGGAGGTTTCGTGGTCCTGAGCAAAGAAACTCATTGGAGAGCTGGCGGCGCGTTCGGGGAGGATACAAGCGGATTGGGGTAGAGACTTAGCCAATAAGGTCAGACGAGTAAGACTACAATGGAGTAAACAAAAGTCCCTCTAGGCTAGACAGATCTTGTTTCAGGACTCCTATCAGATGAACATGGTGCTAGGACAACTTTTGGAAGGGAAGAAGAAATCTGAAAGGGAAACAACACAGGAGGAGGGAGAAGGGGGGAGAGAGATTGTGTTGTGGGTGGGGGGGGGGGGGGGTGGATCTCGTCGTACCCAATCGTGAAGAAACTGGGAGCGCCGGACGCCGGGCATCAAGAAGAAGGCGCTGGACAACACGCTCAGGGACAGCGAAGCAGGTGAAAGTCTTTGAAATCGGTGGATCTTTGGGATAGAGCCAAATCTGTCATTTTGGAGAAGAACAAAGGAGTCAGCAACCGGGGGGGGGAACGGTAAGGAGGGGAAGGGAGCTCGCACCGGACGCCGTTCCCGATTCGGAAGCTAGGGACGACCGTTGGGGGGATTTCCTCGAAACTCGTTCACCACCGAAAAATGCAAATAAATCACAGGGCACGGAATTGACTCAAAAAAGATGCAAGAAGCTGGCGCGCCGAGAAAAGTGAGGATACCAGAGGGCAGCACGGTCTCTGGGGGCGGAGAATTCGGAAGGGCATAAGCAGGGAGACTCAATGCGCGCTCTAGAGGAAGGTCAGGACGGGGAGCTTTCCCTGCAAGCGGGAAGTAAAAAAAAAAATTGAAGCGCAAAGGGAGTAGTGTAGTATTCGGGTGAGGGATACGGGCTAGTCAGCCGCCCTCTGGGGCAGTAGCGGGACGACAAAAACCGTTGCGTAGGGAGTCTTCGGCCTCTGCAGCCGGCAAAGACGAGATCGTCTCCAAGAAAAGGGGTACCAGGCTTGCGCAAGATGGTCGTACTGGTAAGACCTTTCAGGGAGTTTCCTAAAACTCGTCTGACGCAGGTACGGGGGGAGGAAGGGAGGGAGGACGGAGGGTGAAAGCTATCTGGGGCGTGGGGGGAAGGGATGAAAGAGAGTGTTCCTTTTGAGAATGGATATATAAGGAATAGCGAAACCAGGTCAGCAGATTCGTAAGACAGGAGTGAAATGGAAGGGGAGCCAGAGTGGCGGGAGTGGGAAGCGCTCTCTCTGCTCAGACGGGTTCGCGGGGTCGTTCTGAAAGATGACGGCCGGAAAAAGAAAGGACCGGGGACTTTTCATTCGCCCTACCTGGTAGGGAGCGACTTCGCCGGACGTTTATGGCGAAACGACAAGCTGAAAAAGGATTGGAAAAGAGCAACTTTCTTACAGTCATCGGAGTCCACCTGAAAGAATGGTGGATGAATCTTCCCTCAAAGGGGGGTCGGGGGGAGGGAAGCACCCGCAATCAACTCGCTTAAAGCATATGAACCTAAAGAATCTGAAGAAGCGCATCACCCAGTTGGGCCGGTTTAACGAATCTTGTCACGAAGCTTAATAACCCAATGCATCGAGTGCCACCCTGCATTTATCAAAGAAGAAACTCGGTCCCCTCAATCTACAGAGAGCTAGACCTGTCACAAAGGGACCGCGGCGGTGAGAAAGGAAGACAGCAGGACACTGCTTCCTCACCGGCTAGGGAGAAAGCTTCACGACTTACCTTTAAAAAAAGAGAGAGAGAAACGGTTAAGGAGGGCAGGCCATCTACCACTATTCATAGAGCCATATCTGACAGGAGAGTGGCGTTTCGGAGGGGATCTTGTGGGGGGAGGGCAAGCACGGAACCCTCCAAGGCTTGGAGATGCTCAGGCACTCTCGAAGCATGGATCAGGAAAAGAAAAAAAAGGTTAAGTAATCACGTATTTCGGAGGGCACGAACCCCATTCGATGTGAAAGAGGACAGGTGGAACCACGTCTGCAAAGAGTACGCTTCAGCAGGGAGAGAAAGACGAAAGGAGGACTGAGTTCGCAATGTCGGGAACATGGCATTAAGAAATAACGAGCTCGGGAAGCAGTGCGGGGACCTAGCAAGGGGCGGCGCTTTTTCTTCCGAGGGTTGGACGATTAAATGGATAATGCCTAGCGAGGTGAATCCTCAGCACGGCTGCATTCACTTCAAGTTCTAAGGAAAAAGCAGGGGAGGTCCCAAAGGGAAGGGAGTCAAAAAAAAAAAAAAAAAGAAAAAAAAAAAAAAAAAAAAAAAAAAAAAAAAAAAAAAAAAAAGACTCGAAGAAGAGGGAAAGAGCACTCTCAAATCCGATGCGGACGAGGGAATTCTGGAGGCCGGTCAATCGATATACAAAAACAACAACGATTATCTTCCCCTCGAGAATTAAGGTGGACAGCATGGCCAGAAGAGGGAAAAGGTTGTCGGGGAGAGTACCCCCATTTATTGCGGGGTTTGTTCTGATGATGTCCAAGGGGGGGAGCAAAAGGGGGCCTTCAGACTACTATCGAGAAAGGAACGGAGTGATTCCGGCGAAGGAGCCACTTGAGGGAAACTGTCAAGGAAGCACGGGGGAAGAAAAATCACCTTCGCGTGAAAAAAGGAGTAGGGCAAGTTCCGTTATGTAAGCCGGTACAGGGACTGGCCGACGACTTCAGACAACGAAGAAGGCCAAAATCTATAACGGGAGGGCCGGATCGTGAGCAGGGGTGGAAAAAACAGGCGCGTCTAACTGAATGGGGCAAGGACGAAAGGGGGGCGAGAAGCGGGGGGGCGCACGCCCTTTGTTTCTTCACGGGGAGGGTTTAAGGGGGGCTTCGCTTAGGGGAAAAGCGCGAGCCAACCGTTGTCGGTTTATCAATTCTTGCGGCCAGAGGGAGTCGACGGTAAAAACTCTGTCGCGTTATATAGGCTTCACGTGTTCTCGAGGGTGCCCGATAGATCCTCACTACGCAAACCGGGGATATTTGTCCCTTGGTCTTGCAACAGATCCTCTGAGCGAGACGATGTACTGGCGTTCATATCCAAAGGCACTTCTTTTCTGTTCACCTTTGGGGGATTTCGAGAAGGATATGAAGTTGTGCAACAAAGAAAGTAGAAGAGCTGGGGGGAGCGTCTAAAAAGCATTTTTGAGTTGCCTAGGGGTCGAAGGTTAGAGGGCTTACTTAGGGGGGTGGCAGTTCGGAGAAGACTAAACGATGCAGAAAGGGAGGGAACGTCTTGGGTCACTCTTCGGGGGAAGAGAAATTGGGGAATGGGGAGGAAATGGGAGTGCCAGACCCTGCGAGTCAATTAAAAAGAGGGGGGGAGGAGAAGGCTTCCGGAGATCGCGCAGGAGAGAAAGGCAAAGGTGGAAACGTCGCTTTCGTACCAGGAATGAACGAAGGATCAAGCATTCGGCTCTAATTTATGAGGGAGCCGGATCAAGAAGGGTTCTAGGGGGCTGGCGGGGATCTTACGCCAAACTAACTCCGGGCCAGCATAATAGAGTAAAAGAAAAGCCGCCACTCTAACTTTTCCACTTCCTGAAGAGAGAAAAGCGACGAAGGACGCACGACCCGGTTCGGGTGGCTCGATATATTAGAGAAACAGGGCTCTTTAATGACCTCCATATAAACAGGAAGCCGCACTAAAGTTTACTCGATCTCTCAAGCAGAAGACGCGCGTTCCTTCACCTAAAAGGGGAAAACCGACCGACAGTCTGTCCTGCGAAAGAAGGAAGAAGGGGACCAGCCTGGTCCAACTGATGGAGAAAGGCGGGAGGGAACGGAGAAGAAGGCCGAAACGGCAATCCAATGGTGTGTAAGAAAAACCGCCGGTTGGAAGAGCTGTCTTCCACCGCTATCAGAAAAGAAGAAAGAATACGCAGTGAGGCCTGCAGTCTATCAAAAGAATAAGAGGACGAACAGGATTATGCTAGGAGAGCGATCGTTCTTCAGCCGGCTTAAAGGTCGGGCAATAGCAAGCAGGCGTGCATGGAGGCTGCAGAAGAATAAGCAATTGTTCTAGCGTCAGCCATGATGCATCCGGGTGGGGAGAAAATGGAATCCGCTGTTCCTAGATAAATAAGGGGGGCATCGCCATAGAAAAACGGTCTGACGAAGCAGGTAGAGGGGGGGGGGAATATGGGGGGGGGGAGGGGGATTTCGTTTCGGAACGGTAACAAACTCAGTTGAGGAGATGTTCTGAAGAACTGGTTTGTCCACACATGAAGAGGGGAGATCAGTCGAGCCCTTCCATTGAAAGACGCCAAGAAGAAAGGCGTCAACGGTTGCCCGAGAGTCAGCGGTGACAACGCTCGATAAGTACGGGATGTAACAGGGGGGCGCCAAATGGTAAAGGAGTGCGATCACCATTTTGCTATTGTGGGGGTGAGCGAGAGATCATGCTCTGTAAAAGGGAGCCGTATAGAATGATATAGGGTATCATTGATCGCTCAACCCGTGTTTTGCGAGCAAAAAGGGGGATGCTGGGAGACGGAGAGTTCCGGCCTCTCCATAAAAGGGGAGTCGGGTCGAAGGAGGGGGAAGCGAGGCACCATCTTGACGTGTCGTCGTGGCCTTAGGTGACAGATGCAGGGGGGAGATATCTGCGCAATCTGCAGGGGGGGATCAAACAGCTTCCGCCTCAGAGACCAGTCGTTCGATTGGCAGGCAAATCGAAAGCGCAAGGCTGTTCAGCTTCGGGGAGGTGTTCGGATGACGGACTCCCATCGGACATGCGAAGGAGAGGAGGGCCAAGGGTGAAGGGGAAAGAATATTGAACTCTGGCAGATTTCTTTAATCGTGTTCAAGAAGGTCGCTTCGGTTAAACAAGAGGGGAAAAGGAAAGAAATTCAGCGACAGGCTAGGAAAGGATCTAATGAGTCATCTTCTGAAACGTCAAGAGGGGAAATACCACGAGTCCTCCATGGTTAGATAGGGGAGTGGGTGTAATCCTTGCTTCCGGCGCCGGCCAATAAGAGGAAAAAAAGGTTCGCGGGTTCCTCTGCGGGAGAGAAAGACCAAAGGCCCGCCTCGATCTCTCACAGAAGGTGAAGGCGGGAGGCCACTTAAAGGTTCGAAAGGGAAAGACGGTAGGGCGGGGGGACAGCATCGCCGGGCAAGGGTGGAGGGGAGATGCCGATTTTCTGCCAGAAGAAGGGCGGAGAGGCAGGTGAGAAGAACTGGAAGTTGACAAAGGAGTGGAGAGAGGGGATATGGCACAAAGTCGGGACTGGAAGGGCGATATAGGGGGGGAGGGGATTGACAGCGACGGCGGGTCAACAGATCGGAGCGGATAAATTCTTAGGGGGGTTAGCTCAAAAGACGAGGTACGGCCGATTCAGACTCGGGTGCAGGTTGTGAAGCCAACCTAAATCATCAAAGCACTTCGGGAGTTAGACTGGAAAAAAGCGAAAAGATTCACGACGTTTGGGCCTTGGACCGGAGTATAGGAAGCCTTAGGAAGGGAACGAAGGGGCTCTCTCCGCTGAGAGGGAGGGGAGGAACATCCCGTGCCTGCGGCTTGCAACGCCAAATCGTCCCTCCTCAATACTCTCATGTTGAGGGAAAGACGCGACTCAGTTTTCCCGCACTAATCGTCAAAGAAAAATCGGAAGAAGAACGTGACACACGGCTGGGAGCCGGCTCAATCGATTCTCATGCTGCCCTAAAAGAGATCAAAAGAAAAATAGAGAGCCCAGCCCCCCTTTTCCAGAAAACGCCGAAGCGGGGGATAAAGCAAGGAGGACGGAGACGCACCTCGGAGAATCACGAAGAGAAATTTCCAAAAGAGATCCTGACGGTGGAAGGGAGTGCAACCTCTGCGGCAAGGGACGAGGCCAACAGCCTCTGAAAGCTTGTCAGGTGAAACCGGAGAGGGCTCTCACTACAGGCAGATAGCCAGAAAAACGGGGGGAGAAGTCAGCAGTAAGGAATCAAGGGAAAAAAAAAATCAAGGACCTGCAACACACCAGTACGGGATCACTCTCAATCGTCGAAGGGGCAAAAAAAAGGCAGAGGGTACGCCCCTTTTAACCAAGAGAGGCCGGGATCGGCAAGAACGGGATCTGGGGGGGAAGTCGGCTGGCGTCAAGGGTCCTGGAACCGGGAAGGAACCCATAATCGTTCCTGGGCGGAGAAAGAGTCCGGGGTGATAGTTGACGGAGCAGGTGCGGCCTCTTTCTACTTTGAGGCGGAAAGGCGAGGGTCAAGCCTATCGTTCTGGGCTTGGGGAGGATTAGGGAGGGGGAGGAAGGGAGTTTTTGGGGGGGGGGGGGGGGGGGTGGGGGGGGTTTGTTTGGGGTGTTGGCATGTGGCGATCCAAACGGGGACGGGAAGGGAGCCCGGCGACCGCCCACCTACAGGTAGGGAGTCTGCAACCTGTGTTCCTATTCTTCGGGGGATGCCGGAAAGGAAATAGTCAATTCAACAACAACAAGAGTTATGAAATAGAGTTCAAAAGGGAAACCATCAGAAGAAAAAAGGCCTCGTGACATGAGAGTGTATATGGGCCCATTTAGTTGGTTCTGGGGGCTACTCCAAGTTTTGGGAAGCGGAACATGCGTTTCCTTAAGCCCCGTAAAAGAAGCAAAGGAAATTGAGGCAGGAATTGAAAACCCTCATGAGCTCATTATTGAAAAGGGGGGAAATAATCAGCGGAACACCTGGAGGACCAAAATGTTCCGAGGACCATCGTATTCCGAGCCGAGGAGGACAAGGGATTATACCCTTTTACCGAATTGTGGCCAGGGGGCATCAATCTAAAAGAGGATGAACCATATGAAGGCAAGTTCCATAGGGAATGGTGGATCGGTACCGTAGAGCTTTAAAGGCGTAGGGGGAGTGCTTAGAAATCTGGGCACGCGATTGTTGTGGGGGCAGGTGAATGATGTGTGACTTAAGCCTTCAGAGAGGGGGGGGAAAACACGGCACCTCCTGGTAAGAGCTTCAAAGTCACGGGCGCGAAAAGACGGGGCGGAACGTTGGGGCAGACTGAGCAGAGGCGGGTAATGAGGCTCCGAGCCGAGAAGGCAGAGAGTCCTAAAAACTTGCCGGTTGAAAAAGGAGAAGGGCCCGGATCGTGGCAAAAGTCCTCGCGGCTGGCCGAGTCCAGGTCGTTCATTTGGAACCCACCGAGGAAACTGGCTTTCGGGAAATTTTGGATTTCTCTTAATGATATCTTTTAGTGGCAACGCCAGACGTCGCCCGCTCAGGTGTACGGCTCCAGGCGGGGGGGTTGCATCGATCGTTCACAGAGGGTTCTGAAGAGGGGGTCTTTAAAATCTTAGGTCAGGGACGGGCAATCCTGGGAGGCGACTTAATGGCGACAAATGGGCTTTCCTGGCAGAGAAAGAGGCGGTACTAGGGGTGGCTCTTGTCGGATGGGGAGGGCAGCAGGAAGAGATTTGGTGAGGAATAGGAAACTCTGGGGGCGAAGCCATACGGGCCAAGCAATGAAGCAAAGACTGGCTGGGTGGGCGGGAAGTAATGAAAGCTAATGCAAGGGGAAGCGGCGAGTCTTTCTCAAAAATCAGGCGGTGTGACGTCTTGACAAAACTCTAAGAAACCACTCCTGACTGGTTCCTTAGAAGACGAAGGTGACAAAGAACCTGGGCAACGCCTTTGGGTAACACTGACACAGGGAGACGCATCCGCAGACAAACTGTTTGCGAAGCGGGGGGCTACAACGGCCGAGATCGGTGAGTCCTCTAGCCAATCAGAACTCGGAACTATCAGAAGGGGGGAAGGGGCAATCTAGGGAAACATGGCCCTCCCTGACCTACGAGAGAAACAAGGGGAACGACAGGCTTAGAGAGATTGGCTCCCGAAGAGAAGGGAGGCGAAACGGTCACCTTATGGGGGAGAAGAAAAGAATAGGAGGCGGAGCCGCCAGCGACGAGCCGGAAAAAGAAGGCAATCAGGAAAATGGTGGTCCGGCTCCCTTGCAAGCAGGAAGCGGTGTCCTTCCACTGGAATACCAGAAAATAGAGATATCTATACTCGGCCTATCTGACAGTGGGGAGACCAAAAATGAGGTAAGCAGAAGAAAAGGGAGACGGATGTCGCTTGCCGCAGTGCTGAAGGACCTGACGCAAGTTAAAGGCATATCGGAAGAGAAAGCTAAGACGTCCAACAATCTGACCAAGGAATTCCATCGTTTTTAGTCAATGAGAACCGATGGAGATGGAAATGTCAGGCTTGGGGAGAACGGGATCTCGTCATTACAGAACCAAAAAGTCTTCAAGAATAGGTGCAGCGGACAGAGGATGGCGGGGGCGATGGGCTGACACGGCCTTAAGTACCGCATGGTAGGAGCGTGTCAGTAACTCCTGGTGAGGTATCGAGGCATAGTTGGCAAACCAGCTTCTCCAAAATCGAAGAGAAGACTGAGGAGGAGCCGCTCACTGAGGTAGCGGAGATGGGGGGGGCGACTGGCCAAAGCAGAAGATCTGAGGATGAAAAGGGCGCCTCGGCACGATATAGAATAAAGGTGTCACCTCCTCAAACACGGAGTTGTTGAGCTAAGAAGATCGATCTCTCTCACAACGAGACTGCGTAAGTATCTATCGACTATGAGAGGCTCACCACCATGCTGGGGGGGGTTCTCTAACCATTGAAAGTGGGTTAGCATAAGAATCTGCAGCTGCTCCTTCGCATCCGTTACGAAGGTAATGTCGTGGGCGTGAGGGTGCCATTCTTTGGAGCTCTAACAATGCTGGAATGTCAGCCCTAAGCGTTCCCTCCAGCTCGACATGCAGGGGTCGTTCAGGAAAGCGAAAAGCCATCTTCCTCGCAGCCTGTTCGGGACAGACGGGGGGGAGGGCACGGACTATTAAGGCCCCATCAATGCAAGGGCGAACATATGCTTGGACATGTCACGGAAGATGGCATCAGCGCTGGGCTCGACTCGAATACGTATACCACTTCTGGCATCCTAGTACTTGCGGTAAAATGACAACACCGGGGGAGAGATTCGTCGCCTATCGAACTCTTACGGGCGGGTCAGGGACTGGACGACATGAGTGGCGATCCCCTGCCTCAATTGGTAAGATGATATAGGGGGTGGGTTGTATACTACAAGGACGAAGACGATGCTTCCATAAATCGGATAACACCATTGGGGTAGCTTTACCGTAGGAGAAGAGGTAAAGCAGTCGGTGGGCTCGTAGATGGAGGAGCGTGGAACGTTACTACCTTCGGGAGGTGAGAATGGACATAAGGGGGCCGGTTCATGCGCGTAGGGGGGAAAAGAGTCGATGAGGGGGAGGAAAGTTCCATTCTAAGCGATATTGGGCCTGAGAGAGGGGAGGGAACAGTCAATCTTTCCCGTTGACAAATTAGACTGCGAGTATCGCCAATTGTGCTCGGGAGATCTTCGATAAATCAAAGAGGGAGGGGGAAATTAGGTCGCGTGAGAGATTCTTGTTCCGGCTATTCTCCTCTGCAAATGATGCTTGGTTTGATATCGAGGATCCGTAGGGGGGGGGCCGACGGGAGAGAGAGCCCTTGGATCATCGAAGGACCTTGCGCATTAATGCCGGTTCGTACGCGGAAAGCGACAGATTCAAGTTTTAGCATGGCGGGGCCGTATATCTCTCAGTCAGAGAGGTTTTCATGAGGGCCTTCCCGCAAGGGTCGGGCCAACTCAGAAAGAGAAGCGGGCGAGGAGATTCCCCGCCAGAATCGTACCCGGAGAGACCCCGTTGGTTGATGTGAAAGAAATACTTCCAGAATTTTCCTTGAGGAAAAGGAAGACATATCGGGGTGCAAAGTGGGGAGACCGGCGGGGCTACGGAGGGGGTCTAAAGAAAAATATAGTATATCTAATCAGGGGACGCAAAAATCGGGGGAGGGGGTGGGATATACGCATAGCAAGAAACTACGCCAAAAAGGACTCTGTAACAAAGACGTGGTCCGCGGCAAAAAGGCCGGGATTCGGCAGGGGGCAATCTTCTAGCTCGGCCAGATCCTTCGAAGGAGAGGGCCTTTTGTCGTTCGAGTGAGGACAAGAAAGGCATGGGAAGAGTTCTATTCGAGGAAAGATCTGTTCATTCTCGCATTACCATAACAACAACCCAAGGAGGGGCGCACCTATTTCGGCATCAGTTCGAGGCGAAAGGAAGAAGGCTCGCGGCGTTTCAACGGCTGAAAGCTGGATATGCTCTGCGGGAAGAAGGCGTCGGGTTTCTGGAAGGGGGGATCAAAAATCCACAGGAAGACGCATACCGGAAAGAGAAGGGGACAAGGGCGTTCCTCTCCGTGCGGGAAGCCGTTGCGCCTCTTGCCCGGGCCGAAGGAGGAGACGGAGGCGGGTTCAATCATCCCGGACGCATGTGAAAGAAGGAGCTCTTAATGCAGGACAGGCGGGAAAACTGAAGAGTCTCCAACGAGAGGAGCCTAACAACACCAAAAAACGGGCAGATCGGACCTTGGATATGGATGGCATGTC
>Ga0179593_1383369_pt1 | contig 14236 bp, 14 predicted proteins | sample CZODoug2_1_08_16_FD_185931 | JGI IMG/M metagenome (GOLD analysis project Ga0179593, IMG submission 185931) | Vadose zone soil fungal communities from Angelo Coast Range Reserve, California, USA - CZODoug2_1_08_16fungal (PacBio error correction) | ecosystem: Environmental > Terrestrial > Soil >...
TGGTAAACGTGCTTAATATTCAGCGTAAGCGAACGAAAGAGGCACTATCTTTGGGAATATGAAAAAAAAGGGGTCAAGATCAGAATGGGGAAGAATCAGGGTGGGAAGACATCGCGCAGAAGGAGACAAAGGTTAGGGAAAGCCTCAAGTTTCGCGCCGTGGGCCTTTTGACCACACTGGACCGGAAGTGGGGGTGGTCAAAAGGAAGCAATAAAAACCGTGTGGCCACCGTTTCGGGGCCACAAAGCTCAGAAGGGGAGATCGGAAGAAACCCGAGCATAACTCCCGGACGAATTTTCGGGGGGGGGGGGACAGAGTCCCCCGAGTAGAGTCGAACCGCGGAGCTTCCATAACAGGCCACCTATGAAGAACGAAAAGAAACGGCATGCCCCCTCAAGGGGAAAAAATCCGGTCGGACTCCCGAAAAAAAGGCAATGGGAATGGGCCATTAGTCAAAAACCGCCGGGCCTGCCGAGTAACTTCTTGGGGGGTGGAAAATGAAGTAAGCAAAAACAAGTTCCTGAGAATAAAGTTTCCTGAACTCCCCACCAGACACAAAAGTCCAAAGGGAAAAAAGAACACTTTTGAGGGAGGACATCCTTCATCATCTCCTAAAGAAGGACATATAGTAAAGAAGAAAGGCGACAGAAAAACCAAAGACCTGTTGAAAAGGCTAGGCCTGACATCTGAAATCCTCTACAAAAGGGAAAGAAACGTACGCAGTGGTAAACTTCAAAGGGATACAATAGTATCATTTCGAAGATGGGTCTTCCGCGGAAAAATGCATCTACGCGGTCGGGTCAAATTGTCTAGTGCCGATGAGAGGGTCCATGCCAGTCTTCTGTCGGAATAAGATCTCTCCCGGGTACCCTCATTGCCTGCTACAAAAAAAAAAGCAAAAACCTAAACGAAAAAGGAGACTTCGTGCTAAGAGAAAAAAAAAAAACCCCTCCATAGAGGCGGCACAGATGGAAAAGGATTTCGCCCAGAGTGGAAACAAGGCATAAAGGGAGGTGTCACATACTGGTTCCCGAAAAAATAGCCTAGAAATGAGTTGAAGTCTCGACTGAAGAGAAATGATCAGGTCGGGGGGGAAAAAGAGGACCAATTGAGGTGAAGATGAAAGGACCGAATCAAAGGGCTTCATGGGAAAGAAAAAAAGACATCCTAGGAAGAGGGAAAACGTGAAATATTGTTGAGCGAGATTGTAAGGCGGAACTGTAGACGGACATCCCGTATCTCGAGTTATGTCAGTAGAAAGGAGAAAGGCGATCGCACAGAATCAAGCACACCTTGGGAGAACATCCCCAATGTTTGTGAGGTGTGCTGACGGGGAAAGAACTAAAAACTTCAAAAAGAACGCTCCGTACGGAGGGGAACAAGCGAAAACAAAATTGAAAAATTAGGGGTCAGCGGGTGATAACTGGCAAAAAGAAAGCGAATATAAACAATTCGATTCACAGTCACATTGCTAGAAGACAACAAAGGCGAAACAAAGACATGCCTACAACTAAATGCCGAGCGCTCTGAACTAACCCTTGCCGGAAGAGGGGAAGATAACGCAATATCCAAAAAGGGAAAGGATAGTAATGGAGCGGGAACCTATTCAATTCGCACGGACGAGAGACTCAGGGAGGGAATGGACCTTGTCGGCCGTTTTGGTATTCAGGAAAATGAGGAAAAAAGGGGGTGGGTTGTTCTAGATCGAGGGAAGACGAAGAAAAGCGAAAGATCAGAGGTAATCAATGTGGGGGGATGCCAGGTGCCCGAGGAACAGGAAGTTGAGGATCTATCAGACGAAGAGCCAACAAACAAAAATGGGGTAGTCAAAGGAAGGTGTGCGAGGGGCTTCTGCGAGAATGATCCACTTGTCAGCCAGCCCCGCGAGAAGGGGGGAGTGACACATCAGAAAGAGAAGAACGTCAAGGAAAAAGGTGGAAAGGTTCGTTTCTGGCAACTCGCAAAGGACCTAAAACCTCCTTCTAGGGAAGTGACAAGAGAAAGTTCCATGTTGCAAACCGGATATGAAAGTCAATCAAAGAAGGACAAGGGGAGGAAATTCAACAACAAAAAAAGGTATGTAACCAACCCCAAAATTAAAGGAATTTAAAAGCGGAGAATTTCCACAAAACTTCCCAAAGGGAGGGGAGTTGTGGGGAGAGTGACCCCGCACGTCGCTCGCGTTGGTGGGGGAATTGCGCGGGGGGGGGGAGGGGATGTAGTGGGCAGGAGGCAAGCCATCAGGATGGAAATCTTGGAGGACAAAAGGGGGAGGGGTGAAGAGAAAGGCAATAAAATGGACGGGCGACGCTATTCCCGAGGAAGCCCCGCAATACAAAGGATACATTAGGAAGTTTCCCATCCGATGTGGGGCAGGCTTAGGAAGGGCAATCATCAAACTGGTGACGAGTTGAAGGAAATCCCCAGGTGGGAATGATCAGATTGGAAAGGAGTGAAGGAGTGAGTGATGCGGATGAAAGCGAGCAAGCCTGCACCGAAACGTGACTTCGGAGAAGAATTTCCAGGCAAGTTTCCCGGGGGAGGGAGGACAACACTGATGCAAAGAAGGGGGAAATTGGAAAATAAAAAGGAGACCGGGCCTTGCTGCCAAGTGGCAGAACGAACTGGATGCAGGAGGAAGAGGAAAGAGGTAGGTTCATGTTAGCCTTGAAAGGGTAAAAAACAAAAAAAAAGGAAGTGTTCCGCGACAGTTAGACGGGAGCGGGGAAAGAATCCGGCTGAGTGAAGATCCTCAAGTCCGGAGGGTTCTGAATTGGGAAAAAAAAAACTGGTGCCATCACATCGCGACCACACCAGCGTCACGGGGGGATCACACAAACAAAAGGGGAGCCGAAAAGTGTCATAGACTCTGGGGTAGGAAAAAAGGAATGCCAAAAAAAAGACTGACACGTGTTTTCGGAGCGGACCCGACGCGGAATGAACGGGCTGGAGTCAAAGGATCAGACTAGGCCATCGGACCAAAAAGATGAGTTCGCGCGAATCGAGTGTACAAATGGAAGGAGAGAAGGAGGGGGGGGGGCTCGCATACTTTTTCTCAGCCGGTGGTGCAGGTGGAGGGGGCGGGGGGGGCTGGCAAAAAAGTGGAGAGGTGAAACGAAGGACGAGGGAACTACACAAGGCGGGTGGACAGAGCCCGAAAAGAGTTCAAAAGCGTTTAAACCCGGACGCTTCCCCAAAGTGGCCGGGAAGGTAGGGGGACCGGGGAATAACACTCGGTCTAATGATCATCACCTGGAGAAAAAAAGCAACGGATAAGATAGGAAAGAAGAGTAGCGGGTGGTATAAAACAGGCAGCTGTCTATCTTTGCTACGATTGCTCTTCTGGAGAATGTAGACAGCGGAAAGGAAGCATCTTTTATTCTTGCTGGTCTGCAGTTATAGAGAAGAGGAAGGGGCTTAGAAAGAACCATTCCGTACATCCGATAGTGCGGTTCAATACCAAGTTGGGAAATAGGGAGGGAGGGGAAGGACCACTTTCTGAAATTCAGTTTGCAACTCTTTGCGAGGCACGAAGACTGATTGCAGCAAAAAAGAGGAAAAAGATAAGCCAAAGAACCGCGTTCCGGATAGCTACTAATAGGGAGCCAGAATTGAAGAAAATAAGGTGGAAAAAAAGGTTCAGGGAACGCGAAGAGAAGGTTCGGATCAGCTGCGAATCCGTTTCCGGCGGTAGCAGGCTTCGTAGGACGGAAGGAAAAAATGATAAATAAACGAACAAAGGAAAGGGGCAGCAATGCCAAAACAGGACGGAGGTCCAAAACAAGAAAAAAAAGGATAGTGATCCGGTATAGATAGGTCCCGAAAGAGGGCTGTCAGGAAGATGATGATTTTCAGTGGTCGACGGGTAAACAAAAAGGCTGTGGATTAGAAAGGTGAGAAAGAGAAAAAACAAAAAAAAAAAGGAATGGGGAGGAAAGAGAGAGATGACAACTCGCTGGGAGCACCGAATCTTGTTTACAAAGAAAGAGGAAAAGGGACCCGGCCGCCGCACTGCAGGAAATCGGTCAGAAGGGAAACCCTTCTATAGCGTGCTCTAAAAGAGAGGGGGAAAAGTCAAGGGTCAAGAGGGCAGGGGCGGCCGTCACCGATTGGCGGGAATGTATTCGACGGAAGGGGGAAAAACCGGGCCAATCGACGATTCAGCCTGCATCCGAAAACGTCGGGCAGGGGGCGCTTAGGAAAGTGGTGGAAAAGCATAAATGGAAAGAGGAGGAATAATCTCGTCATCCGGAAAGCGCGCCTTTGTTCGGAGGGGGAGAAGAGGTCGGCAAAAACTCCATGGGGCCAAGAACTTTGAAACAGCTATAAAAAAAAAGGGGGGGGGCCGAGTCGAAATTGAAAAGCAGGGGGGAGGGAGCCGAAACCTAGTTAACTGGCAACAGCGATTTAAAGAAATAACGACATCAAAAAGGACATGGAGAAAAAAAAAAACCAAAAAAAAAAGAAATTACACAAAAACACACCAAAAACACAACACAACAAAGAAAAAAAGACACACAAGCATGATTCCGCTCATGAAAGAAAAGACAAGAAAGGCCGATCCCGACAGAAGATAACTGCCCTAGGAAAAAACAAAACGGAGGGGAAAGAAAGATGAATGGTTTGCTGGAAGGCTCATTATCACAGGAGGGGGACACGCGGACCGGCCCACGGTGGTAGAGGGGGCTTCAGCTGGTAAAAAGGGGGGGGTGAAAGAGGGAGGGGGCGGACCGATGTACAAAAAACTTAGTGGAGGAAGAAAGTATGTTTCCAAACCAAGGCCAGCACCAGCCACGATACTTCAACCACAGGTATGGGAAAAGAAAAAAAAATGAAGAAGGCCAAAAGGAAAGATACGAGAAAGAGAAATTGCAATCTATTCGCCGCGACATCTTTTTCGTGGGGAAAAGGCCTTAAGCGGGCCAGAGGGTTTACGATCGGAACAACGCCCAGGAATCATAAGTGGCTTTCGGGGGATCATATGCGAGAAAAAGTATGAGAGAAAACGTTCGAAGCCGACAGGGAAAAAAAGCCAACTTGGGAAAAGAGGAAGTGGATCAATCACCCAGCGTGGTGGGCAGCCGTACGTCCTACACAACTCTAGGGAGGAGGGGCCGATCCAGATCTTGAGACGCTAACGAATGACGGCAGATAAGGGCTAAGAACTTGCGGAACCGCCTTTCATCGGCGAAAAACCTCTGCAACTGCGAAGCCATAAAAAAAAAGTCAAAATGAAGGAAAGAGGGGGATTCACGTCTAAACATGCGATGCTGAAAAGGGAATTCAAGGCAAGCCGGGCCGAGCTAATCTTAGGGGAAAAAAAACACATTGTGGTCACAGGGAACTGCAAAACCTCAAAAAGGAAAAACCTCAAGCAGACGGTCGGGAATGTAAGGCGGGAAGTCGTTCATCCAAAAGAAGAAGAAGTACCCGGAGCAGGGAAGAAAACTGCGCTTTCCTGAAAAAAGAAAACGGACGACGATAAACGAGGGGGAAGGGAACCAATCGAAAGTTAGCAGGATGGAAACTTCCCGCAAAAGGACAATAGTTATCTTGGGGACAGGAAAGGGGGGGGGAGACTTAACTATTGAACGAGGAAATCGAGAATTATTCTGCTAAAGAAAAGGGGGGACGGCGCTGCGATGGAAGGGGCCAGGGAGGGGAGAAAAAGAGGGATGAAAGGGTAAAGCCAAGGGGAGTGCAGATGTCCGCTACAATGCAGGGAAACAAACACAGAAAAGGAAGGTCAAAAAAACGGGGACTCAAAACGCATCCGCGTAGAGGGAGCGGGAATATTGGGTAGGACAGAGGAAAAACAAGGGGGGACCCAGGTCTCTTGTCGTGTTGGGGCTCCATACTTTACAACAAAAAATCGCCGGAAAATTGCGGTGACCAATCACGAAAAAAAGAAACCAGCCAAAGGGTGGGAGAGTTGAAAAAGTTGGTGATATTCAATTACAAAGACAATTTAGGAGTTGACTGGAATGAATAGAAGCACTAGAGGATCCAACAACCGGTCTGACAGGACAAATAGGGGGGGAGATGCGATGAAAGGGAAGAAAACCTCTTCGGCGGGATGTGCTGCTTGAAAGTAATAGCCACTGAGCCCGCCCTAAAGGTTCACCCAATGAGTTTTGGTTTAGGGGGGCTGGATATGAAAACGAAGCGCTACAGCACCACTTACTACGTCTTGCGAGAAAGAAAAAGGAGCCAATGACAGAATGCGAGGGGTGAAAAATTATTCTTCAAGAGCTCCGAAGGAGAATCAATTCAGAATGAAAAAGGCTCAGCCCAAAAAAAACAAGTCAGCATTCCGAGACAGAAGCCGGGATAACACCCCAAGAAAAAAAACCCCCCAAAAAACCAAACACACCCAACCAAGAACAAAAAAAAAAAAACCCAAAAAACCAACCAAAAAAGGAATAAGGGGGTAATCTCTTATATCTCAGAAAAAAAAAAAGGAGGGGAATGAAAATATATATGGAAGGGGCGGTAACAGCTTCTATTGACGGTAAAGGTCTCCTGTCAGGCTGAAAGGACTTGGGAGGGAGTTGGAGAAGTGTTTTTGATGAGGGGAAATCAGGGCAGGAAAGGGAAAGTTTTGAGGGATAAGCGAATGTCGACCGAGAATAGAGAAAAAAATCGATTTGCTCACTGGTGGGGGAGTGGGAAAAGCCAAAAGACTCAAGAAAGTTAATGCGGGCTGCGCGTCCCATAAAAAAAAAAAAAATAAAATCCAAAAAAAACTGAAGGAAGGGAAAAGAAGGTGGGGAGCGGACGGAGGGGAGAAGGCGCAAGATTTCCAGCGCACAGAAAGCTAATATTGTTACTGAAGAGAAAAAAGGAGGCACATTCAAAAGTGTAGGGAGGATTAGACCAGGACAGAACGCTCAATTTGTTACGAGGTCCTTGTTCATCTTAAATCAGGGTTGGAACCACACTGGCTGGAAACGGGGATGAGGAAAAGTATGAAGGAAAACGCAAAGGGGAAGGAGAGAGGTCGGCGAGGAACGGTCGGTAAAAAAAAAGACCGTATTCACATTGAGTCGAGGAGTATTCTCCTAGGAATAAAGAGACGAATTCGGGAGGAAGGAGTCACCAAACGCATCGCAGGAGGTTGGCAAAAGCATTTTAACCTTGGGGCAAGAGTGGGAGAGAAGGAAATATCCAGGGGGTTAATAATCGGTAGAAAAAAGTGGAAGGGAAGAAGCGGACCAGGACCTGTAAATTGAAAAAGCTCTATAGGAGGCAAGACTAGTAGAAAAGGAAGGACTATTTGAAGGTAAAGGAAGTGTAAAATGACTATTGGGGAGGTATCGCTGTCAATTAGAGCAGGATAGATCCAAAAGAGAAAGGAATAGAAATGAAAAAGGGGGATTGGAGGGGACGCTGGACCAGGGGAAGTGAAACAGGATTGAGTAAGATTAAAAGGAAAATGTAACATGGGAGAAAAGACCTTTCCACGACCGGGCTTCGCGACTCCAAATGAAGGGACATCCGTGGACCGAATCAAGAGAGGGACTTAAGATTATAACGGGTGGCGAGGAGGGACTACCATATCACGATGGGAGACCGTCGTTTTGTTGCAGGAGGGGGAATACCCATTCAACACATCGCCGGGGAATACAAGTATAAAAAGAGGGAGGAAGGGAAGAAGCGGAGGAGCAGGTGCATGGGGGAAAAAACCAAAGAAGAAGAGGAAAGCAGACAGAATTGGCGTGCTAATGTGACTCCCTTTATAGGAGCTTCGGCCCGGCGAGTGACCCATTCAAAAGGGGGTGTCTGAACTGAAAACGGGGCCCACACACCTTTGGTCTGTCACATCAAGAGGGGAAAAACAAAGCGGACACGTTTTACAAGCAAACGCAACGAGAACGCGTTCAGGCTTAGAAAGGGTTCGGATTAAAAAGGCGCAGAGACAACTGAGGTAGTAGATCCGGACTGGTTGGGGAATCCCCGGAAAAGGGGGGAGAAGGGGGGGCGAATTTCTTCTCTTACGCAGGGCAAAGTACGAACGGAACAACGATACGGCGGCGGGAATCTGACTCATTCGCTTAGAGAGGGAGAACTTATGGGGGGGTTTTGTCAAGAAAATAACAGAGATAAAATGCGGGAGGGATTGCCTCGAGGGAATGGTTGAACAGAGAAAAGAACACGAAGAGGGTACGAACGGGAATACGACCAAATCTGAAAAGAGGAACACCGCTGAAGAGAGAACCCGTGCTGATCGAAGTGAATGCTATCACACCGGGGAGATGATCAACAACGGATCCTAATTATCAGGGGGAAGAAAATTCTCTGGGAATTTGGGGAAGGTGAAGAGGGCAACCGTCTATCATGAGACAGTTGGGAGGAGAGGGGCTGGAGACGAAAAGTAGACTCACTTGGCTTAAGCGAGGGTTCGGAGGGGTGGGGGGATTGGGGGGAGGGAATAGAAAACCCAATCAGAATGGGATGGGGATACTTGCTGAAAAGAATGGGGCAAAGAGGCAAAGGATGAGGGGAAGTCCACGTAGTGGGAAACGGCTATCGGGGCGTACGTAACTTGAGGCAATTTTTTGCAAAGAAGGCGAGGTCCTAAACAAGGAAAGAAATGAAAACCAATAGAAACGCCATAAAAACGGGCATAAGCTGTCCGGATAGATCGGAATAACAGGAAAAAGGGCTGTGGGGCAGAAAAAACAAAGGTTTTTACAGCGCAGGGATGCAAGGACGTGAAGGCCTGAATAATGCGGAAGGAAGGGCTTTAACATTAAATACATTTAACCAATCGGACGAGCCGCTGCCAAAATGATTGGAGGAAGAGGAGACCCCAAAGAGGGGGAGAGAAGGTAACAGTCGCCGAGCCAGGCGGAAGAAGTTGGGAAAAGGGGATGGAGGAACCGGCTAGGGGGGGGGAATTCGTGGCCCCAGCGAGGTAGGAATCATAAAAAAACGTAGGCGGGAGAAATAACTCGCTGGGATCCACGTCAAAAGATTGTTAACACAGCGTCAACTACTCAACCGACGGAAACGAAAGGGCAGTAAGAATGAGGGAAGGAAACCCTCTATACCTGGATCGCCCAGATCTGGGGTCGACGTCGGGAAGAAGTATTTGTTGAAAAAGTGCCAAAGCGCCATTTTTCCGATGGGAGGAAATTCGCGATTTGGAAAGCACTGAGAAAAAAACCCTCCAAGAAGAAAAAGGAAAGAAGTCATCCGAAACTGTCGCGGCGCGTCCTTCACTTTGGGGAAAATCAGGGGAAAAAGAAGGTGAGAAGGAGGAGCGTCATCCGGGGTGATGTCTTGAATCGGCAGGGAGTTCGGCATAAATACCTCGGGCGCCTTCAGAGAAAGCGCTTCTTGAAAACGCGAATTGCCGAAGTGGGGGACGGAGCACAGCTTATAAATCCGTTAGAGGGAAGAAAACTATCCAAACCCGATGGCCTAAGGGAATCGAGAAAAGAGAATACAAAACTTCAAAAAAGGGACGAAATGCAAAACCATCATTAGAGAACCAGGATTACTCAGGAAGGGGTATCCCCAATCTGCTCAAGGAAAGGGGAGCACAAAGTATCAAAGAGGCGGAGGACTGCGATAAAAAAAAGCTAAGTGCCCCAGATCTTGGGAAAGATAAGGGTGCCTAAAGGTACAGAGCACCGAGTACGTAGACGGTAAAAGGGAACAAGTTCGTTCTTAAAACAAGGGGGTAAAACGCTTGTGGGGAAAAGAGGTCGTTGAACGGTAGAGGGAAAAAAAAAGACGGGAGGTCCGTCCCCAGCGACTAGACATCGACACCCGCGATGGGAGGAAACCATCCCACGAAGACTTAAACAGTTGGGGGGAAAAAAAAATCAGAGGACTGGCAAACAAAAGAAGAAGAGATAGACTGCGGTTTCAATGAGAGAGCACAACAGATCTTTCGTTAGAGGGAAGAGGAAAAGCAGAGAAAGAGAGCGGCGGATCCAAAGGGGAAGAAAAACCGGAAACAAAAAGTCACGGGCAGGACTTAATCAGGGGAGGCGGCAGCAAAAGTATTCAGAAACTTTGTTTGAGGGAAAAAAGGAAAGATGACTCCTTGTAGGAAGAACACGTGACGCTTATGGGGCAGGTACAAACAGAAAACCCAAGGGGGGTTCACCTTGAAGGACGACAACTCTCTGAAGTGGAGAGGAAACCAGAGCTCGCATGACGACAATCTAATTCGGGGAAAGGTAGGAGACAACACTTCCTTCTCCGGTCGCTCTTCCCTACCAACAAGCTGCAACGGGAAATCAAAAATCGAACACGCATGCCCTTAAGACCATGTTTAGAAACGGGAACTTGGAAAGAAAAAAGGCGAATGGGAGCACACGGAAATGCAACCGAAGGCAACCCGCCGTCAGATCGAAAAGACGGAACAGCCACAAAAACAGGGTATGGGGATCCTCCAAACAAGGGCCACCGCGCGTTAATCCCGCACGAGGGCCTTGACCACTGAAGACACGGGGGAAGATTGCTCTCTGGGAAGATGCATCAAATACAAAGTGAAAGAGACAAGGCCATAGAACCATTCGTAGGCTGAACTTAAGCACGACAGATAGAAATCTAGGGAAAATTCTAAATTACACGGATGGGAATCAGAGAGGAAAATACAAGTAGGAAATCGTGTCGCCGTGGTCTCTAAATTATAAAAGATTCTCCGGAAAATGTTGGTGATCTCAGGAACGGAGGTCCATAAAACAGGAACTGGGGGAAGAATTCTTCACGCCAATCACAAGGCGGATTGCAATCCGCCACACAAGGCAAAAAAAAAGGGAGCAAAAAAGAAAGGAGAAAGGAAACGTCGGGTCATATATCACAAACACAAAGCGCTTGCAAGATGCGCAAGGAAGCCGATTTGTGCAACAAGAAAAAAACATCGGAGGTGGGGGGTTGCACGACAGAGGGGGTGATGCCGACCGATGAGGAGAGAAAAGGGACGGGGTGAATTCTCCAAAAAAAGGACAGCTCCGTCTCCTTAGGGCATGGATGCTGAGGAGTAGAAACCATCAGTCAGGAGCGGGCTGGTTCCTGGGCGAAGAAAATCCTAGACAACCTGGGAAACGGGGAATATTGGGTTGAGGCGCTTCGAGGACAGCCAAACATCCTATGGGAGGGCGGGGAAACTGGACCCTGTTTCGGAGCGACTAGCCGAAGGGAAAAAGGGACACACAGGCTTGTCATCCAAAATTTGGGGGGGGAAGGGGCCAGGGATTAGAACTAGGCCCAAACGTCCCAGTAACCACGAACCTAGCTTGGGCCAAAGGAGAAAAAGGAGGCAGAAGAGTGATTGATTCTTTGGAAATCGCACTGCTTATAATAAATCACGAATGGGAAAGGAGATGGGGAGTCCACAAAAAGAAAACGGAGCACTTCCGAGTACTCGTACGACACCTGAAGAAAAAAACGGGGGGGATAGGGGGAAGCGTCCTGACTCAGCTCACAAGGAGGGAGTAAAGAGAGTAAAAACGGGAAAAAGACTGGAAGGGATTCTGAGGGGGGGGACTAAAATTCGTCTGAGACGTCGATTTTGTTGAAAGGTGGTGGTTGATTGTAGCCTTTACATTCAGGGAAAAGTTTATGGCGGGCGATTCGGCGGAAGAGCAGAAAAAAGAAGAGATGAAGCAATGGTTCAACGCGTGGCCCGGAAAAAAGGGGGCGGGAAAGGAATATAAATCCATCTCCAACACAAAAAGAATTTGAGAAACAAAGGGTATCGGCTTGACGTCAAAAAAGTCCCCTCAAAAGGGGTAAATCAACAAAAGAGAAAATATTTTTGTGAACCGTGTTTCCACACCCCCCACAAAAAAAAACAAAAAACCACAAAAAAAAAACAAAACCAAAAGGGGGGGGGGGGGGGGGGGGGGGGGGGGGGGGGGGGGGGGGAGGGGGGGGGGGGGTGGGGGGGGGGGGGGGGGGGGGGGGGGGGGGGGGGGGGGGGGGGGGGGGGGGGGGGGGGGGGGGGGGGGGTGGGGTGGGGCAAACAAACCCACCCCTCACAAACAAAAAAAGCCACACACACAAACACCCAACCACACCCCCCCCAACAAAACACTTGGCCAAGTAACAAGAATTGGAGGGACAAGAAAACAAGAAGAACCTCAATGGGGAAGCAGCCTTGTTCATCTTCACCGCAAAATGTAAATGCCTTTAAAAGAAAGGGAGAAAGAGAAAATGATGGAGAAATCACAGCCAAGTTCGCTCGGCGAGGAACAAGTGAGGCAGGGAAAAAAAACGAAAAACCCCTTGGGTCAGGGCAAAACGCGGCGATTTCTTCTAACAGAAAAAGAGCGCTCTGCGTATGCGGGTGAGAGATGAAAGACACTCAGGGGAACGCGGAAGGGGAAGGGTTGCCTTGAAATGAGTTGTAGCTAGGTGGAAAGGAATCACCTACATGGTGGCAGTAATTGAGGCGAACAGAACTGCAAGACTAGGAAAGAGGGTAAGACAAATGTGACGATCAGAGCGATAGAGAAAAGTTAATATACCTCCGCGCAAAAGAAGATGTATGCATTTAGCTGGGAGGGTTCCAAGAATGAGGCGGGAAGGTTAAGCTGTCAAATTCCGCACTAGAGAAAAGAGGCCGGAGCATGGCAGAAGGAACAAATGGGATTACTTAAAACTTTTTACAAGGGGGGGGGGTGCTATAATTATAGATGCTGTGGGGGATGAAAAGGCTAGCACCTTCCCTTAAACGATTTGAGGGAAAAAAATAAATGGGCAGCCGTTGGGATTTCTGCCCGAAGGAACTTACATGGGAGTAAGGTGAAAAGAACTGGGGGGGCGGCCTGAGGAAATCCGAGGCACCGCGGGTTACGAAGGTTAGGCCATGAAACCGACGACGACTCGAACAGATTAGAAACGTTTCGAAGTGGCATGAATTCAAATGATCATTTGGGGGAAAGAATTGGTGGAATGAACGAGTTACTAGGAACGGGGTTGCCGCGAAGGAAGTGGGGAAGGAGGGGGGGGGAAGGTGCGACCGGTTTCTATTCGAAGCCGATGGGGAGGCGAGATCGCACTTCAAAAAGTTTGTAGGGAAGAAGGGGCCCAAAAGAGGGGGGGGTTGCTTGTTCACACGCCGAAGCTGCACGTGGGAACATAAAAAAAGGGTCATTGTCGCAGCGAATTTCTATGATATATTGTAGTGCGCCTAAGACAGGAACAAAGGGGAGGGAATTAAAAGGACTGGAGCCAGGACATCGTGGGTCCGATCGTAACCCGAGGGGCCGCCGCCGGGGAAGGTGTACTAAAAGAATCAGAGGAAAAAAAACGGAGGCGAATGGGGGAAACACAAATTGCGCTGATAAAAATTGTGAATAGTTTGTGGGCTCGAAAAAGAGAAGTTGGTTGGATCTCCATTTGGGCATGTAGGCGCGGGCTGGGGGGGGTTGGTCGATGGGAAAGAAGGACGAGAAGAAAGCGGACCAAAAGACAACAAACCTCTTTCAAAAATTTTACCCGCGAAAAACGATCACCTGTTGGCCGGATCTATTTCCGTGGCGAAGCGGGAGAAGACAACAGCAAAACCGGAAAAAGGAGAATATCTGTCCCTAGGAAATGGGGGGACGGTTTGATAGCAAGGCCGCGTCAAAAGTTGAACTAGGGACGAAATAGGCGGTCTCATGGAGCCCTTCATAGAATAAAAAAAAAATGGGTCTGCATTTTGCTGGTCTGCATCGAAAAAATGGACAGATCATCGGACTGGGGGAGGGGGACAGCGGGGAAATTCTTAAAAAATCAAAATTACGGCCAATCCGGGATAGGTTCGCAGGAAAAGGAGGGTTCACGTCGACTTTGCTACGAAACGGACGGCAATTCTATTGTTAACAGAATCTCTTTCGAAAAAGCCCGAGTTAAGTGAGGGAAAACTCCGGGGACCAATAGGAAATCAAGAACAACTGCATCTTTCCGGAAAAAGCTCGAAGAGGGAAAATCATGAGGAAATGCTTATGGGAAAAATGTTTGGAGAAACGCCCGCGAAGGTTCGGATGCAGAAGAAGTTCAGGAAGGAGGGATGAAAGGAGCAAGGAAAATTCAACATGAAAAGAATACATTTAACGCAAGAGAAGTAAGGAGTCCGCTGAAGGAACTGGAGTACCAAAGAAAAAAGGGAAGAAGACACGGGTATATAAGGGTTTCCTCGCACAAGACCGATTTCCTGTCAGGGAGGAGCCTGCTCGAGAGGGGGAGGGGGAACGGGCGGGGCATATTCTTTGGGGCTCCAAGCGAGTTA
>Ga0179593_1552752_pt1 | contig 14236 bp, 16 predicted proteins | sample CZODoug2_1_08_16_FD_185931 | JGI IMG/M metagenome (GOLD analysis project Ga0179593, IMG submission 185931) | Vadose zone soil fungal communities from Angelo Coast Range Reserve, California, USA - CZODoug2_1_08_16fungal (PacBio error correction) | ecosystem: Environmental > Terrestrial > Soil >...
AAAAAAAAAATGAGGCATCGTACATGGGGAATGAAAGGGAAAGAAGAGGAGGGCCCCCCCCACCTCGTTGATGAAGAATGGGAAAAGGAGGTTCTTCTCTTTTCTATACTTGAGGAGGGAAGAAGAAATCCCCACCGAATAATTGCGCCATAAGAAAGGAAAGAAAAGAAAGAGGGAAGGGAAGAATCGGCAGATTATTTTTACTCTTTCCACCCTTCTTGCCGGGGGGGGAGTGGAATTTGCAAGAAGGAGAGGGGGGAGGAAAGGGGTCTTTGACAGAAAAAAAAAGGATGGCGGTCTGTTCGCCGCGCTTGTCGAATGAGGAAAGGGGAGAAATTGGACGCCGTCCTCGAAAAAAAAGGGGGGAAAGGAGAGGGCACGACTCGTTCTCTACCTTGGTGATGGCGGGAGATCGACCAAAACCATTGGGTACGGGAGGGGGGGAAGGAAAGGAAGAAAAAGGGAGGAGCTTGGTCCATTTCCTCCTTCATCATCGTAATTTTTAGAGGGAAGGAAGGGGAAAAAAAAAAAAAGTACAAGGCAAACCGTCCTTCAGTGGGGGAAAAGAAAAGAAAGGGGGGACAAGCGGAACAAATATTACCCTTTGGCTGCCGAAAAAAAAAAGAGATAAGAAGGCATCGGCCGGAGGAAAGAAGGAAAAGAAAGAAGTTTTCCGATAACCAAGCACCTCACAAGCTTCTCGCTGGAAAGATACCTGGGGTGGGTGCTCTCGCTCCGCAAAGAAAAAAGAAAGGGGGAAAGAAAAAAAAAAGAAAAGCATGTACGTTGAGAACATTCTTCTCAATGCGTCTCAAGCTAGGATGGGGGGGAAAAAAGGACTTGAGAAAGTTTCCGCCGGCCAAAAAAGGAGGGGAAGAAAAGAGACCAAGGAGCTGGCTTAAATGCTCTTCTACCAGAACCTCATCTGACCATCCGAAGAAAAAAAGACCTAGAAAATCCTCCACCCCGTCACCATCAAGCTCCGAAAAGAGTGGGAAAAAAAAAAAGGGGAGAATAGGCAGCCGTCGGCCGCGATGCCGTCCTTCCTACTTCAATACCGCTATCATTCCGACTGGGAGAGGGGGGGAGAGGATGGGGTCTCGTCCTTGCCGAAAATCCGCCGCAACGACTCAGCTGCATCGGAAAAAGAAAAGAAGAAAGACGGTGGATCGAATTTATCGCTCGCAAAAATAAGGAAGCCGAAAAAGAAAGAAGCCACCACGCTGCTTAAGTCCACTGTTCGTCGTGAAGAAAGGGGGGGGGCAGTTCTTCAATGCCTGCGCAGGTGCGCAGAAAAAAGCAAGAAAGAATGCTCGGCGTGCCGGCAAGCTTATTTTCCATTACTTGACACTGCAGGAAAAAAGAAGAAGAAACCGGCGTTATTCGCCGTCATCAAGAGGGGGGGGAGCACGTGATTGGCCGTCCTCCCTTTTTGCTTTGAATAAGTTCTTCTCGGAGAAAAGCAAACAGGTGTTGGAAGCCGTCCTCTCCGCCGCCGATGAGCTCTCAAAAAACTGGACACGATACCATCTGTCACACCGGAAGGAAAAGGGGAAAAGGATGAAGGGCTACCTCTCTCATTCGGGGGAAGTGCTAGAGGTGACGGCCTCGGCGGCGAGTAGAGGAAAAAAAAGAGAAGCTTGCGTTCTCGACCATGGGAGGGAAAGAAGGAATCAAAGGGTGAATATATCTCCGACCTCATCCTGAGGGGAGGGGGAGAAAAAAATGGAGCTCGCGTCCATCCTCGGCGCGCCGCAAGGGCGGAGGAAGAAGAGGACTAAGATGCATACGATATTTTAAAAGGAAAAAAAAAAGAAGCATAATATTTCACCAGCGCCATGTTCGAACCAGGAGAGGGAAGGGGGGAAAATAGGGCGGTCTTCAAGGGCTTGTCGGCCCTTAAAGAAAAGGACGGTCTTGTCGCTCTGTCCTTGATACGCCTCCTTGACGATAAGGGGGAGAGGGGACCCGAAAGGGGGATTGATATAAGAAGACGAGTCGCCCGGAGGAAAAAAAAAAAGAAAGGTGCGCAACCCCGGCACAGGCTTCGCCCTTGGCTCCTTTTGCCACCGGACGGAGACAGAAAATTAAAAAGCCATTACGCATTGTCATCCCTCCGCCTTGAACGGGCGCGTCAGAAGGAGGGGAAGAAAGAAAAACCCTCACAGCCCCGCTCATATATTGCCGTCGAACGGCATTTGATAAGAGGGAAGAAGGGGCCGAAAAGTTCGATCAGCACCTGCGCGGTGAATGAGAAGAGAAAGGGCAAGGGATCTACGCCGCTGCCCCCATCGCGAATTCAGAGAAGGGGGAAAGGAAAGAGAGATCTCCCATCCCTAAATTCCCGTACATGGGGGGGAAGGAAAAAAAAAAAAGTTCGCTGAAAGCCGCTCTTATCCAACTCCGCAGGAGGAAAACCTAAAAGAACACTATTTCCTGCCGGATAGAAAGGGAAGAGAGGAAACGGCCCCGTCCGAGTTTGGTGATAGGGCCGTATTTCGAGGAAGCAAGATGCACAGCGGAAATCCGAAAGCCAGCTTCCACCCGCGGTGGGAAAAATCCTCTTCTCCACGTCAAATATGAAAAAAAGATAGGAAACAATGGAGCCGCTTCCGCGATCACCTCGGTAGGAAGGGGGGGGAAAAAGGGAGAGTGACGGCTTGGCCCTTTGGCGAGATGAGACAAAAAGTGAGGTCAAAGGAAATTGCAAAGGAGTCGCTACCAGGATGATGTCTCCGGCATGGAGGAAAGGGAAGGGGGAAGGAAGTAGATCTCGAGGAAAAGGGGTGGGCTATCTCTTCTTCTCTCGCAGGGGGAGGGAAGAGAGAGAAAAAAAGGGGAGAAGAGGTACCCCCACGCACCTTCTCCTATCACCTCTACCTGATTTTGTAGAAGGAATAGGAAGGACAGGGAATTTTCTTCGAATCTTCATCCCGCGCTATCGTTGGGGGGGGGAAAAAAAAAAAGAAGGGGGGGAAATCGTAAAAACACCCTCTGATCAAGTCCGCATTGCTATTCTTTTCCCGATAAAAGAAGCGAAAAAAAAAAGAGGAAGAAAATCAATGCCCTCTTACTTGATCCGAGGGTGGTACCGGGGGGGAAAAAGAAAAAAAGGGAAAAAAAAAAAAGTAAGACGGATGACGATTCTAAGAAAATTCATCCCGGTCTGAAGCAAAAGGAGCAGGGGCTCTTCTCCTGTCTTTGTGGACCGCGCTAGACAGAAGAAGAAAAAAAAAGAAAGCAGGCGAGCGCGCCGATATCGCCGCCACTCGGGCAAATCAACAAAAGGGAAGAAGATGAAGGAAAAAACCTACTTATTTCCTCTTGCCTCAGCCGGTAAATAAAAGGAAGGAAAACCTCGCAGAAATCTGCGCGGAGAGGGGAAGAAAAAAAAATAGGGCTCTCCTTCTCCAATGTCATCGAGCTCGGCACGCACGAAATGAGAAAAGAAAAAAAAAGCAATCACAGTTAGGTTCCTAGTTTTTTGCAAGTGACGGCGCGAGGAAGAACAGTTTTTACTCTTTTCGGCTGCGACGAAACGCTCGACAGAGAGAGGAGAAAGAGAAGTACGGACCTATCACACCTCGGACTTGCCGCTGGTGTCGGATCGGCGGAGGAAGGGGAAAAAAAAAAGGGAGGTTATCGTTTGTCGGCAGAACTCGTGCGCCTCGGCGCAGGAGGGTGGGGAGAAGACGCTCCTTCGGGCGCGCAGCGAAAATGGAGGGGGAGATGATCCTTACCTTTTCGATCCCTGCATCGCGCAATTTCGAGGGGAGAGAAAAGAGAAACGAAACGGTAAACGGCCGCATGCCGAATGAACCGAGAAGCGAACTGTCTTCTTCGCAAGATGTCGATAGGAAGGAAGAAAGGAAGAAGAGGGAGGAGGCTATTTGAAATCCTGCTTACGAGAAAAAAGGGGGCTTACTTTCTTTTGAAATCGTACCTTCGGAGAGGGGGGAAAAAGGGGGGGGAAAAAAAAGGGGGCGAATCCTGGACCGGGTGCGCAATTATCCCGAGCGGAAATAGAGTCTGGGATATCACTCTCCAACTATGTCAAGAGAAAAAAAAAGGAGGGGGGGGAGGAAGAAGGAACCCAAAGAAAACCGGCAATTTCTTCGGCGGCGACTTTGAAGGATTGACGCCTGTTTTGGCCTATTGCCGCCATCAAAAAAAAAGGGGGGAAAAAAGATTCAAGGCTGTCGGTGCAAAAGGGGAAAAAAAGTAAGCGTTCTTTGCAAGTTGGCTGGGTTTGGGGGGGGGAGAAGAAAAAAAGGCCCGGGCGCGCGTCTCTCATTATGGCCGCGAGTCCAGAAAAAGGGTCGAGGGATTCGCAGCTCCTCATGATGATGTCGGAGATATATTCCACAACCCGGGGAGGAGGGAAGGGGGGAAAAGAGGTGGCCGAGACGCGCAAGATCGCTCCTCACCATTGAGGGGAAGCTTACGCCGTGAGGAAGAAAAAAAGGAAAGGAAAACTGAAAGGAGAGTGCGCTTTTCGACTGGCGAGCGTATAAGAAGAAAAAAAAAAAAGGGGGACGAGGGTATCGTTGTACCTATCTCTTGCGGCATATCGCCGCGGGGGGGGAGGGAAGAAAAAAAGACGGGTCGCACACCTGTTTGCGGCGGCGCGGGCGCTGGAGAAGGAAAAAAGAAAATGGCGAAATCCGTCAGTCTAAATCTTTATGCCGGCGAGAGCAAGAAGAAAGGGCTGAGAGACCTCGCTGACGTTGCGGAATTGTAAAGGAGCCGCTCAGGATGCCGATGGAGAGAAAAAAAAGGGAAGAGAAAGGCCTTTCCTCCCTTTTCCTTTGAAGGTAAAAAAAGAAAAAAAGGGAGGCATTAAAAGGGGACTTCAGTCCGCTTTTTTTCGCCGCGGGTGCCAGGGGGGATTCGTTTCCCTTACGGATCGCGGTAGAGGGCCGAGCATGAGAAAAGAGGTCGAGCGCCTTCATATGTCAGCGAGACGTGGAGAGAACCGCCATCCTATGCTCCTTGCGCGGGGGGAGAAAGATAGCAGGAGGTGTTCAGTCGGGGCCGGCGGCATTCGCGGCCGAAGGGGAAGAAAAGAAGACGGGGACGGGGTACCGCATCTAGTTGAATTGCGCTTTAAAAATGGGGGCCGGGGGAGGAGGTTTCCGTTGGCGCGACGATGAATAGTGAGAAAAAAAAGGGAGGGAAAGAAGAGGTAAGCCAGCTCCTTGTCGAATGGATTAAAAAGGGGGAGGGGGGAAAAGTTGAGAGGCTGAAACGGTCCGCTCAGAAAAGGGGAGAAGGCCTTTCTCCTAATGTTCTCAAAGTAAGGAAAGGTCAAAGCTCTCTTCACCTAGGTGAGGCCATTGAGGGGGAAAAAAGGGTAATAGATACTTATATCGGCCGCGAAAGAAGAGGGGGAGGGAGTATCTTAAAACTCGATCGGGGAGGGGAAAAAGGGGGAAGAAGGCCGAGGCCTTTTATTTGTCTCCGCTGCTTGGGAAAAAGTCTTTTGATGCGCCACAGGACTATTGTGGAAAAAAGGGGGGGAGGGAAAAAGAAATCGGTTTCAACAATGAAGACGGTTTGGCAAGGGGAGGGAGGGAAAAGGGGGAGGGAAGATGTCCGAGAAAATTTTTACGATGTTCCGGAGGGAAAGGAAAAAAAAGAGGAGAGAAGGTTTCGCGCTCTTGCCCCTACCCCAAATGGGTGGGATCGTGAAGACCTTCACGAATGTCTATAACGCGTCGTGAGAAAAAGGAAGGGCGGACGCAATGTCTCCTGTAATTTCAATAGAAAAGGAGAAACAGAAGCCATCCTCTGTTAGTCGACAATCCCTCGAGGAAAAAGAAAATTAATCAGAAAATTCTTCAAATTCGCGCAACAGAAGGATAAAGAAAGACGTTTACCGCGTCACCATCTATATGGAAGGAGGAAGGAAGAAAAAAGGGGAGGAGGGGGAGTCGGCGGAAATGCACTTCGGTGGTAATTTGGCCGCTTCGCGAACAGACAGTCCTCGGAAGCGCATCACCGACTTCCAATCCCAAAGCGCAGAAAAGAAGAGACGGACGCGCGCGCAAAAGGTGCCGCGGGAAAGGAAAGGGGAGGGGAAGCGGGGAGGCGACTGGTTCCGTGGTGGTTCACGCGCATCTTCTCTCAAAAAAAAAAAGGGGGGGGGGGAAAAAAAGGAAAAAAAAGTTCGACGCCGCGCTCTGGCAATCCGGATAGGAAGAAGGGGAGGAAGCGCATTCTTCGTCTGCGTTGATGACGATTGGGAGGAAAAGGAGGGAGAGAATTCCTGCAAATACCACCGATAATTGAAAGAATAAGAGAGAGAGTCCTTAATCATCTTCAGATATGATGTGACGAGGAAAAGAGGGAGGAAGGATGTTTGCGATTTTCATCCTTCGTGGGAAAGATGGAAGGGGGAAGTGAGCTCCGAGGGAGGGGAGACAAAAAAAAAAGAGGGGGGACGCCCTTTTTTTTTGTCGAGATACGGGGAGAAGAGACAAGAATCGAACCATTGATCGAATGTTTCCGGAGGAAAGAAAAGGGGAAGAGAGGGGAAGAAAGTCGATGCTCTTGCCTGTGGAGGGGGAAAAAAAAGAAGCGAAGAGAGCTCATACATCTCGCGATATTTGGGGGGGGGAAAGATAAAAAGGAAAAAAGGGAAAATAGAAGGGGTTCTCGTAACATTCCTTAACCCTCCACCCATGCGAAAGGGAAAAAGGGGATTCAAAAAGATTGTTTGCAACTATTATTCGTCCGCCCGCCCCGGCGAGAAAAAAGGCGGGGAGAAGGAAGAGGGTAGGGAAATCAACTGCAATCGCCTGGCTACCGCGGGAGTAGGACACGAGAGATTTTCCTATAACCAATCAACCGCAAATCGGCTAGATGGGGACAAAAAAGGAAGAAGTAGGAATAATATTTTGTCTAGCGCCAAGGAAAGGAAGATAAAAGGGAAAAAGCGTCCTCCTTAACCAACTGATAATAAAAGGAAGGAGGGGGAAAAAGAAGGGGGGAGAACAAAAAGTGCTATTCTTAGCTTCCCTTTTCCGCAGTAAAATGTACAGGGCACCCTCCTCTTTTTAATCCCTCGCCAAGAGCTGGGAGGAAAAAGAAAGGAAAGAAGAGAGGGGGAAAGAACTATTCATTCTTTCGCTGCCAACGGAACCGATAAGAAAATATCTATTTCTGTACCACAGAAGTAAAGGGGAAGGAAAGGGGAAGAGGAAGGAAGTCGGCCCGCTATTCCTCCTTCCTACTTCATACCGAGAGCATTAAGAAGGGGCACAAGGCGCATCTTCTTTGCTCTTTGTTCGCGGTCTTGAAGGAAGAGGAAAATAGGAAAGGTCGACTCCCCTACCCTCTAATTCGCGATAGGGTAAAAATGATCTCTCGCACCGTCGATCCGTCCGGGCAAAGAAAAGAAAGAAAAAAAAAGGGAAAAAACTCTTCTGAAGTCCAATTTCGTCTTGGGACGAAAAAGGGGAGGGAGGGGGAAAAGAGTCAAGGGTGCCTCAATTACTCTACTCCGCCAATCTGTTGAGAAAGAGAGAAGCGGGGGGGGAAAAGGGAAGGGAAATTCCGGCAACTTCCTCGCTTTCTCTCCCCCGGTCAAGGAGTGAAGGAGGGAAGAGCGATTTTCTCACTTTGATGGCGTAAGAAGGGGGGGAAGAAGGGGAACAGCTCCCTCTGCCGCCGCCCACATGTTTTGGAAAGGAAGGAAGGAGGAAGACCAGAGACGTGCCTATCTCGCCATAGCTATGTCCATGATCCATCGTAAAAAAGAAGGAAGAAAAAAGAAAGGGGCGAGAAGGAAAAGAGAAATGCTCCTGTCGCAATGTCGGTGAACGGGAAGCTTCCCTCACGGCGTAAGTTCCCCTATGGTGAGGGAAAAAGAAGGAGGCGAAAAGCCTCGAGACGGCGCTAACGCGCCTCCTCAGAGTGGGGAAGAGGAGAAGGGGAAGCTAAGAGTCGTCGAAGTCTTTACACAACTCATTTGACTCGCGGCAAAAAAGAAAAAAGAAAAAAGGGGGAAGAGAAAAAAGAAAAGTCTTCAAGACGATTTTTCCATTCCTCAGAGGGAAACGGGAAGGAGATTTCACCAGCGCCCTGTCGACCAGTCGCTTGGAGGGGAGGGGAAAAGGGGGGGGGAGGGAGGCCCTTCGAGTCGACGCAGAAGAAATGGGAAGGGCTCGGTTCTGGGATTACGCCTCAGGGAGGAGAAGGGAAGAAAGAGGGGTGGAAAGAGAAGAAGACGAGGTCGCCCTGATTGGAACTATATTTTGCCGCGCGGTGGAAAGGAAAAAAAATTGGCGTCCTTTGCAAAAAAAGGAGGAAAAAAAAAGGTTCGATTTCACCGCCGTAGAAAGGGGGGGGAAGGGAGAGGAAGCATGCTTTCACTCGGGGCAGAGGCAGATCAGATTGCCGCAACGGCATTTGAGAAAAGGGAAGGGAGGAAAAAGTTCGATCAGCATCCGCGCGGTGAAGGAGAAGGAGAAGCAGGGGAGGCTTCTCTCCGCGTCCCCAGCGCGATGACGAGCGAAAAAGGGGGAAGGAGAAAGAGAGGGAAAAATAAGAAATTCCCGACATGTTTCCTCTGCGAGAAAAGAGAAGAAGGGAGGAAGCCTCTCGTATTCAACGCCGGAAAAAAAAAAGAAGATTCCGGCCGAAGAGAAAGGAGAGCCGCCTATCTTCGAAAGGAAGGGGAAAGAAGGTAGAGGAGCAAGCCCTGCACCATCGCTCTTGCTAGCGTTTCGGTAGAAAGAAAAACAGTGTTAATTCCGCGCGCCACGTCTCTGCAAACTATGAAAAAAAGGGGGAAAGAAGGAGGACGGGAGAATCAACCTCTGTCCCACCACAATTAATTTGTGTCGTGCCGCGATAGGAAAGCAGCTGGAAGTGGATATATTATTCTCCAGTTCTTCACCCCGAGGGGGAAAAGAAAAGGGGAATGGGAAGCGGCTTCTTCAAAGCGCCATATAGTCGGCCATCAACGCGCAAAAGTACAGTTTTATTTTCCCTCGTTTTCTGCGATCTCGGCTGAAGGAGGGGGAAGGAGAGGGAGGACGGCCCGCTCTTCGTACTTCGTCGTATTCTCTGTCCCACACGAAACAGGCGAAGAGAAAACAAGAGCTGTCTTCTCCTGCTATACCTATTACTTTTCTTTAGAAGAGGGGGGAAAAAAAAGAAAAAGAAGGAGGAGCGGGGGGGGGGGAGGAGAATGGATTAAAACCGGTACCCACCCTTGGATCAAGTAAGGGAGGATGGAAGGGAGAAAAGAGAGGGGGGGAAAATATATATATTTGATCATGAAAAGCAGCCTCGGACTGATAAAAAAAAAGGGGGGAAGGGGGGAGAGGGGGAGAATGAGCAAGACCAAAATATATATCTTTATTACTCATTCGAAGAAAGTAATACAAGATCTCGCCGTCCTTACACATCATTCTGCGGTGATCGGAGAAGGGGAGGGGGAAAAAAAAGAGGGGGCCGTACCGCAACTTCGTTCTTTACTCGACGAAGCCAGGAAAATCCTCCACTCTGCACAATCCCAAACTGTCCCCGGAGAGAGAAGGAAAAGGGGGAGGGGGGAAAGAAGGAGGACATCATCCTGTCGCTACTCCTCGCAAAATATGAGGAGGAGGGTGAACGAAAAAAAAACCTCTTTGAAGCCTTCGCAATTGCATAGAGAGAGGGGAAAAAAGAAAAAAAAAGGAGAAAAATGAAACCTTCCTCCGTCTTTGCCGCCGGGTGGGCGCTCTGCCTTCCCACCGCGGTGACGAGGGGGAGGGGAGAAAAAGGAGGGGGGGACATTCTCTGGGCTCATCGAACTGAAGAAAGCCTCGTGACGTGCGCGGTGTAGGAAGAGGGGAGGAAAGAGGAAGCGTGTTAGTCATTAAAACTCTTCTCCTCGGCGCCGGAGGAGTGGAAGGAAAGAAAGCTAACTTTTCGTCTTTGACGCGCCTGCGGGCGCGAAGAGGGGAGAAAAAGGGGGGGGAGAAAAAAGAGAAATGGTCGAGCCCTCAGGCATTCGCGCATGGTAGAGAGGACGCGTGTTTGCGCGGTCTATCATCCGCCACGCGTGTACATGGGAAAGAGGGAAAAAAAAAGGGGAGGGAGTAGGAAAAGAATGTCTATATTTCCGTATAAAATCAGTCGAGAGATCGGACTGTGTACGATCCTATTCTTCGATTGAAAGCTGCTGAAGAGAAAGGGGAAAGGAGAGGAGGAAATCGGAACCTTCTTCCTGGTCTTGGGGCAAGGGGAAGAAGAAGAAAAAGGTTGTTCGCAATTTCACCGCGAGGGGGAAAAAAGGGGAGAGGAGAAAACGACCACGAGTGCAAGAGATCGTCGGCATCGAAAGAAAAAGGAGAAAGAGCGACAATACTCGTTCAAGTTCGTCGGAGGGAGAAGGGGGAGAGAAAAAGGGTGAAGAGGGGCCTCCATCAATACCGACAACGACTGGTCGAAAAGAATATGTCTTTCTTTCAAGGTGAAAGAGGGGGGGGAAAAGGAAAGAAATAGCCTTAGGAAGCGCGCCCTTGCGCGCGCTCGGAATGATGGGCCCGAGAAGCGGGGGGCCATCCTTCTAGACTCTGCTTTCGTCCAAGCTCCATGCGGAGGAAAGGGGGGAGGGGGAAGTAGAAAAAAGGGAGGGGGCGAATCATTGTTCGAAGACACGCAAGAGGAGAGAAAGGAAGAAACGTGATTGTTAAGATTACTCGCCGCCGAGGAAGGGGGCAAAAAAAGGAGACAGGGCATAGGAGGAGTCTAATCTCGTTCTATTATGCGTCTTACGAAGCGGTGACAGAAGGGGGGGAGTTCTTCATCATCTCCGCGTGTTGGAGAAAGATAAAGAGGGGGAAAAAAAAAGGTGGGGGAGGCGTCTCTTGCTCTGCGGCCGGATAAATACGCGACAGAGAGGAAAGAAAAGGAACATCAACTTTCTAAATCCTTCAGCTAAAGGAAAGAAAGGGGAATGGTGGTCATCCGTGCTCTTACGTTGACGGAAATTGGGAAAAACGAGACCCGTCCCTCGCTCATTATTCCGATTGCGCGCAACAAAATGGGGAAAAAAGGAAGAAGGGAGAATTTGCCTTGAATGTCAGCACGACACTGTAGTTAAAGAAGAAGGGTAAGCAGCCCTTTTGTGTCGCCGCGGGGTGCCGTTTGAGAAAAAGAAAGAGGGGGAGAGGGGGAGCGCTATCAATTCGAATCACCTCCGAGAGAAGAAATGAGAGGGGGATAAAACCTTCCAGAGTCCTCTATACGTTTCGGCGATTTTTCGGGGGGAAAAAAAAAAGAGAATGGCAGGTGACTCCGTCGAACCTCTCCCCTCGGAAAATGAGAGCGGGATTGAAGTGAGGGAAAGAAGAAATCGGAAGGCCGCGATGCTAGTTCTGTGTCGGCGGCGTAGCGAAAAAGAGGAAGAAGAAAAAGGAAAGGGGGAAGGGGGGGAAGTGTGGCTGATCGCGGTTTCGTGGGAGGGGGGGTTCAATCTCTTGATTACGCTGATGGTCAGCCTGGGTAAGGGGAGAAAAGAAGGGAAATTCCCAGCTCCTTGTCGAGGCTTAAGAGAGGGGGGAGGACACGGCATTTGTTTTGATCGTCGAACCGGCCGCTCAGAAGAGAAAGGAAAGGAAGGAATTGGCTCCGAATGTTCTCAACTGAAGGAAGGGGGGGGGGGAGGGGCAAAATGCTTCCACCTAGGGGATTCAATTTATGGGGTCAATTGGCAGGGGAAGGGGGAGGAAGGAAGGGAGCGGGGGGGAAAACGAGCCGCTTTTGCGGTTCTTTTGTTTAGAGGAAACGAGGGGAGGGGAAAGGGAGAGGCCGGCCTTACCTCCATCGGACGCCGGCCGGAGGGGAAAAGGGATATGAGGGAAAGAGGGGAAGTTATCCTGGCATTGTCGGGGGAGGCAGAACAAAGAGGGGAAACTTCGGCTCCTGTCGGGTGTCGGAAAAGAAGGAGGGGGGGAAAAAGGGGGGGAGGGACTGTTCACTGGAAGAAGGGGGAGAAGGGGAAGGAAAGGGGAGGGGAGGAGAAAGGGGTCGATCATTCCACATATCGATCGAGAGAAGGGGAGACCTCTCTCCCCATTTTTTCTTGGCCGAACAGGAAAAAGAGGGGAGAGGGGAGGGGAAAAAGAAAGGGAGGAGTGAGAATCCCCTGCAACATTCGTAATCAAATGGTTCGAGGAAAGGGGGAAATGACATCTACGCTGCATCTCTACAAGCGTGCGACGCAGAAAGGAAAGAAAGAAGAGGGGGGAAAAGCGTAGGGTAAGGAACATCATCTACCTTCATCTTCACGAGAAGTCTGCAAAGGTAGCAAAAAAAGAAGAAAACCCCCCGAACGGGGAAAGGAAAACATCTATCTTCATCTGCCGATGATTAAGGAAGAAAGAGAGGGAGGGAGTCTCACTTTCATTCTGTTTTATTTTGCCGGATATAACAGATCGAGGAAGAGGCAGAAAAAAAAATAAAAAATCTTCATCAACCAGACGAAGGACTGCGGGCGGCAGAGGTGCCAGGAGGAGGAGGGGGGAAAAGAGGCTGCGTCGACCTGGGTCGGGTGGGAAAAAAGAAGACACAAAGGGGAGGAGGAACAGATGAGAGATGCTCTGACCACAAAAAAAAAAAGAGAAAAAAAGGGGAAAAGAGAGGCAAGAACATTGGCCTTTCAGCGCACTTCTTGCCAGCCGGAAACGTTATACGATTTTGGATTGGGGGGGAAAGGAGGGGGGGGAAGGGAGGGGAAAGAAGGAAAAATACCACCGAATTAATTCGCCTATCCGCGCGAAGGCAAAGCAGAGTCCGGTCATCGTCATATAGATGTTGACGCGGTCACCAGGGGGGAAGGGAAGGGGAGAAGGGGAAGCTTCGTCGTGAAGCTGCCGTGTTGACTCAGGGAGAGGGAGGAAAGTCTTTTCTAGATGCCGGTCCAGAGGCCAATGAAGGGAGGGAAAAAGATCAAACGCGAACCATTTGATCGAAATTTTGACTGGGGGAGAAGAGGAGGGGGGGGAGGAAATCCAGTCGATGCGCTTGTCCTGTGAGGACCAGAAAAGGGAGAAAGAAAAAGCATACCTCTCTCTATCTTTGCCTGATCGGAAAAAGAGGGAGGGGAGAAAGGGAGAGCGGACATCTTCACCCTCCAAAAAGCCATATTACCTCCTGACACTGCACACCGTCTTTAAGGGGTAAAAGGGGAACGAAAGGCTCCGACAAGCGTAACAAATAGTACCGTGGGAGGAAAAGCAGATCAAGCCGCGGGCGAAGAAGAAGGAGGGGAAAAAGGGCGTCAGGCCGGCGCCTCGCATCACGATCGGCGTTTTCCGATAAAAAAAGAAAACAGAAAAAGGAAGCAGGAAGGTATCTATTACTTAGTCCTCATATGGTGGGCTAGCGCTAACGAAGGAAAAAGAAAGAAAAAAAAAGGAGAAAGAAAAGAAGTACGTTGAAACATTCGGATCAGGCGTCTAAAGAGGGGGGAAAAAGACATCGATTCTGAGCGGCCCTTTTCCGCCTATCCCACCTGCAGGTGGAAGCAGGGAAAAAAGAAAGAAAGGAGGGGGAAAGAAAAACCATCTACCCATCCTCCGCAATCAAGCGCGGGAAAGACTATGCACAGGAGGAAAACGGAACGCGTCCTCCACACCTGTTCACCATCAAGCGCTCCACGAGGGGGAAGGGAAAAAAAAAGGGGGGGAAAACCGACTCGCATCTGCAGGCCGTCGTCCTCTATGCCGCCGGCCGACTGAAAGTAAAGGAGGGAAAAAAAAAGGTCGCGGAAGCCCCTCAAGTGTGCGCATCTGCTTTGGGCGGCTGGTAGAGAAGGGGGAAAAAGGAAGAGGGAAGGGGCACGCCCGCTACCCTCGAATTCGCGCTCGAAACGCTCGCACCTCTATCCGTCGGGCAGAAAAAGAAAGGAAAAAGCTTGCCCACCATCCTGCTGAAGTCCAAATGTGCGGGTTGAGGTCTGACCCTCAAGGCCAATTTGCTTCAATTCCGTGCGCAAAGGGGAGGGAGGGAAAAAGAAGGGAAAAAGGGACGGGCACGCGGAATTTCCAGTACCTGGACAATTCCGGCAACGGAAGAAGAAGGGACAAGTTCATTCTTTCCTTCGTTAATATCGCCTGCATCCAAGATGGAGGGGAGGGGAAGGGGGAAGGAGGGGGGGAATCGCTGTCGCGTAATTTCCTTCCGTGCCGCCATCGCCCGCGGCCGAAGGGAAAGAAGAAAACTCTCCTGCCGCCTAATG
>Ga0179593_1604554_pt1 | contig 14236 bp, 19 predicted proteins | sample CZODoug2_1_08_16_FD_185931 | JGI IMG/M metagenome (GOLD analysis project Ga0179593, IMG submission 185931) | Vadose zone soil fungal communities from Angelo Coast Range Reserve, California, USA - CZODoug2_1_08_16fungal (PacBio error correction) | ecosystem: Environmental > Terrestrial > Soil >...
GGGGAAATTTTTGTATATAATTTTGGGGTTTTTTTGGATGTTTAGGGGTGGGTTGGTTAATAAAGGGTTTTCTTATTAGTTTTAAGATTTGATGGGGGTGGGAGGGAATACGCTGCATTGTCTTAAGGGGGGGAGAGAAAAAGGATCCAAAATCCGCGCGCCCTGGGCCCAAGAACACAGGACGCACGGGCGAAAGATGCGGAAAGCGACACGAGAACGATTGGAACCGCGGCAACAAATCCCGGCGTTCATGGAAGAGCCACTCACGAACGGTTATATACAGAGGGGAAAAGCCTGTGAAAAAGGGCTGAGGCGAAGTCCCGAATTCTGACATCAGGGTGCAGGCGCGCCAAACTCAAATGGAACTAAAGTCTGCTTTCTGCAAAAATCGGAAAAAAAAAAGGGTGACGAAGAAAGAAATAACCGGCTTGGAAGGTTGGGGGTGGCAGAGGCCAGCGTTTTGCTCTTCGCGTGTGGGAAAAGAGTTCATCAGGAACCCGAGTAAAAAGAAAGTGGGGCTCCAAATAACGTGGGTTTGGGAGCCTGGCAGTGGACCCTTTCCTCAAAGCCCGTGGGGGAAAACTTCCTCCCAAGAGCCTGAGACAGGCTCAAAAGGGACTGTTTTTGCGCTGGGCGCACTAAGAAATCAAAAGCTGCTGCTGCTCGTCGTCGTCATTGAAGCCAGAGGGGTAAACGAATGGCGGTGTTGGGTCTGGTCAAAATGCGAAAAACAGAGATCTATCCGAAAAAAAAGAAAAGCGGGAGCCGAACCACCGAGTATCCGGACAGCAAAAAAAAAAAAACGGCAGGCGTCAATTGTCGAACGCCAAACCGGGGGAAGATTCTGGAAAAAAAAATTCAAAAAAAAACCTTGTAAACTCCCCTCGGAATGGCTGAAACCTGCCTAGAAAAAAAACGAAGGAGGTGGGTGGGCGCGGGACGCGGTGGGAAAAAAACCACAGTAAATCAAGCGGCTGCGTGTGGGAGATGGGCTGACCGAGATATACCAAGCTGGCAAGAACAAAAAAAAAAACGAAAGAGGCGCACAATACACGAACATGACCGGGGGGCAAAAACGAAGCCCACGCCCGATGGGAAAAAAAAAAAAAAAAAAAAAAGGAAGAAAGGAGCCGCCGAGCGAAATCAGAGCCGTTTTGAGCGAAAAGGACGCACATTTCGAACAATTTGGTCACCAAAGGATGCCACTTAGAAGAACAGGTCCTCTGCTCTAAAAGCGGGGAACGTGGCAGATAAAATGCGGCGACAACGAATTCCGAGAACAAATCTCAAGAAGAATTGGGGGTCCTACGAGTTGGGGATTCTGAAGCCAGGAACAAACAATACTTCAGCGACAGCAAGAGGAAGTGGCGAGCGCCGCTTGTCTAAGGACGATTTCCTATGAAATGGCCGGGCCCGCCTTCCCACAAATCCTGAAGAGCGGTGGAAAAAAACAAGGTGTTTTTTGATAGGCCCTGCCAAGACGAGGGGAGAGCAGTTCGATCATCCTTCCTGCTCCTATGGAAACAAAGAAAAATCCTAAATAGAGGGGTGGAGAAACAAAGAAACGCAGGGGGGGGTGGAAGGGGGAATTTTTCGGCGGGATTTGGGGGGGGAAGCGCGGAAAGATTCGGGGGGTTGGAAACACAGGAGAGCCAAAAAGGGGGCCTGTGCGCAAAAAAAAGGAAGGGACAGTCTTCGATAGCTACCTTACCGAGAAGTCTCAAGCTGGACTGGGTAGAATGACAGCGACACAGTCTCGGTACCAGAAAAAATCCTCATTCGCAAGGAGAAAAAAACACGGTCGAAGCAATAATTCAATCAACAAGGGAAAGAGGGAGTGGCCGTGACAGCCGAAGGGTGAAAAAGGCAAACGAAAGGCGGGGCGTGAAAAGTCTCAGCATCACCGCAGGGGGTGGCGGCAGGGTATATGGAAAGGAGGCATGAGGGCGTTGAATGCGCGCCAGGAACATCTTTGGACAGAGTCTTAAAAAAAGATGCCGCGGAAAAAACAGGCCAACGGCGAACTTAAACGGCCATTCGAAAGAAATCCGTAAGACTTGAGATGCTTGCCCGGTAATCCTAAAAAGCGGGTCGTCGGTCAGGGTCGCAGATCGCACAAGGGGAAAGCGAATCCAAGTTTCCGACAAACAGCTTTCAGCAGATGAGGGGGGAAGGGCGGGCCCGAAAGTGTGTTACCCAGGACGTGAACAGAAAACACAGGACCAAATCGAAACACCGAGACGAAAAGGTCCGCGCAAAGAGTTGAAGATCCCTGAGGAAGCCGGGTCGCTGAGAGAAAGAGAAATAAACTGACTGTCGTCCGAGTGGGCACAACAACCCTGACTCCAACGCTTACAAACAAAGCGAAAACTCGGAAAAATCATCAAATCTCAGGGACCGAGGAGACCCGCTGCCTAAATGGCCACAAAAATGTGGTCTCCAAAGAGAACCGAAAACCTTTTACCCCGAGACGGAACCGCTTGGGGCAACGGAAGGAAGGGGAGTGTAAAGATGAGGCACTGTCCTACGCCCTGACTCAGCGATCATGTGATGGTCAGGTCAATTATTGAAAGTGAACAAAATCTTTGGAGCCCAGAAAAAAAGGACGATCAAAACCAGAAGGTGATTGGGGACAGCAATCAAATTGCTCAGCGTGAATAGAGGGCGAGCAAACAAAATCGAGCAAGAAAACAACCCAAGGAGGGGCCGCCGAGTGAGACGCAGAATTCCCCCCCGAAAGGTCCACTTCACCATTGGTGTGAACCTCGAGATACAAAACCGGAGGGAGGCGTCTGAAACCCTCAGCTACCTGCAAAATCTCCGAGCCAGTAAACAGTGCACACAAAAAAAAATCTCCAACAACAATCAAAAAGATGAATTAACAGGAGATTCCGCAAGGTGGCACAAGAAATGGGGGGGAACCTCCGCCTTTCTTATACTTGCGTATTGACAGAGGGAAGAAGGTAAAAAGGTCATGAGACGGCGAAAAGAAGTGCCTTCACACGGAAGAAAAATGCCTAAATCATAGCCCGGGCCCAAAAAAGCCTGCAGGAGAAAACGTTGAATCGAGCCCGTAAGCCCATATTCCAGGAGAAAGAAAGGGGGGGTGCCGGAAAGAACAGGACGGGTTTGGAAAAGAAGGCACAAGGTTTGGGAACCAAGCTAGAAAAAAACTCGACTGATAGTGTTTGCTCATCAGCGGGAGCGAAGAAAGTTTTCCCAGCCAGGACCACAAAACCATTCCGCGAAAGTTCTTCAGAAAAAAAAAGTAAAAGCCCGAAAAGGGGGGACGAGACCAGGGACGCCCAGGTTGCCAGAAAGGCAGCAGACAAAAAAGGCGAGAGAAGGAGGTCGCGGTAAGGGGCAAGGCCCTGGGGGGGGAGTTGTAATCAGGGGGAATTTGCTTGGACACACAGCCAGCCAAAAATGGTCTCGCAACCCAATACGAGAAAGGCTCTTCAAAAAAATAAGAATGGAGAGAGTTCGCTGACCTCATCTCGACGGGGGGGGGCAGGGGGTTGCGGCAGTGGGTCGTAAGCAAGTCAGAAGGGGGGAAAAGGGACCGCGGAAACCCTGAGATTATCCTTGTCCAGCACGTAGAAGACTACCTAAGTGTAGCTAGGGGGAAAAAGACGAGCGATCGAGCGAATGTGCAAAAAGGTTTTATGCCGTCTCACAGAAAGGTCGAAAAGGGGCTTTTTTGGGTCCTAGGCGTCAACATCGGAAAGAAGAGAAAAGTAGATTCGAAAAGAGACGGGTTAAACCTCGACCAGCGAAGGGTTTGTTAAATATTGACCAAAGCCCGCGGATTGCGGAAAACTGAAGGGCCAAAAAAAAAAAAAAGTCGCAAAATGGTCAAGACCGAGGTACAACAGTGGGCCTGGGTGTCCACGGGGGACACGAGCAAAAGTGGACATTCGGTTTGAAAAGCGCAGGAAAGGCACCCGAGGAAAAAGGGAGAAAAATATTTTGGGCTGAAAACGACTGTCGAACATAGAACCCTAAGATGAACAGCAAAAGGAGACGGTAAGGAGTGAGCCGGCAGGGGCTCCAGGAAAAGAAGAAATTGTGAGGGGGGCGAAAACCCGGGGCAGCCGCCGATAAACAAACCGCCGCCGAAATACGCACCCAAACGAGAAGTAAAAAAAGACTTATTCCGCGACCTGAGAGTTGAGAGCGGGAGACAGAGCTGAGCAGGGGAAAAAAGAGAACTAAAAAATGAACAGCGGTCTCAAGGCTCCTTCAAAAGCGTTTTTCAGCTAAGCGTGAAAAATGGGGACAGTGCAATAACTCCGAAAGACCCGGCCATGACGCGGATCAAAGAGGGAAAAAGAAAGGAGTCCGAGAAAAAAAAGGCGGAGCGCAAAAGCACTGCGGAGGACGATTGATTTTAATCAATGTGGGACAAGCAACTTTCCACAGAGGGAAAATAAAAATTGAAGGAAGGCCCAGGGAAAAAAAGAAAAAAGGGTGAAAAACGTGGAAGCCCGACTTTAGGCACCGTCAACCGCTTCCGACGGACGGGGGTTTGATAGAGCCTCAAAAGGGATGGGAATGGAGAAATGGAAGTGGAGAAAATCAAACGGACTAAAAGTGCAAGCGGAGGGGCACTTGATACCGTGAAAGGGAAAAACTCCGGTGTTCACGGTCCGGGTTACCTACTTCAGTGTGAGGGAGTACGCGCCGGGGGCCCCGAGCCAAGCGGAAAAAGGGGGGTAAACGGGAAGTAAAACGACGCGCCTTGACCAGCGGGGTTAATATGTGGGGACATCAAACGCACGCCACCAATGTAAGCGAGGGGGGATCGAGGGAAACCATTGGACCGTAGAGGGCAAGCCGCGCCGGCAGGTTGGAACGCCAGCCCTGGTTTTGCGGATAAACCCTAGGGGAAAGAAGACCTGGGAAGGAGTGCAGGTTCTGAGTACGAATTCCCGCGCACGAAGTTGGACGCGAGAGATGCAGGGAGATCGATCGAAGAAAAAGGAAAAGGATTGTCAAAAAAAGGCCCCAAGAGAATGACCGGGGCCGAAAACGACGATCATCAAAGGTGAAGTGCCCAATAAACGAAAAAGGGGAAGAGGCGGTAAAGTCGGCGAAGCGAAACGACAGGGGAGAAAATATGGAAATCGAAGAGGACGCAGGTCAGCCGTCTCACTCCATGGGGTCGACATGATAAAGCGAAAATGGGTAAACGCGAAGAACAACAGCGGGGGAGGAACAGGGAGATATTGGGCCAAAAAAAGAAGGATGTAAAAGGTAGCGAAAATCGACAAAGCGACGCTTGTCGGGAACAGGCGAAAAGAAAAAGGAAGGGCGCAGAGAACCTCCGCCTTAAGCAGAATGTAATCACCAGAAAAAAAAGGGCACAGAGGAGGTGAAAGAAAAAGGAGTTGGGGGGACTTTAACACGATGCCAATGACGAGTATGGGGTAAAGAACCTAAGCCAACGAGTTTGAAACGGGTCCCGCCATAGCGCCCGCAGAGAAAGGGGGGGGGTTTTCAAAAAGAGAAAAGAATGAAAGTTAGGGGAAGCTTCACCCAGCCGGAGCGTATGGAAAAGATCTCTCACTCAAAAAAGAGGGGAGAGATTTAAGTGAACAATGTTGGGACATTTTTTTTGTTATTTTTTGTGGGTTTTTGTTTTCATTTATCTGTTTTGTCATTTTGGGGGGCACTTTGGGGGATTTTTGTTTTGGATTTTTTTTTTTTTTTTTTGTAGTGTAAGGTGTTACTTTCCTTGGTCCTTTTCCCTTTTTATTTAACGGGGGGGGTCTTGGGAGGGGTTTGGAGGGGTGAGTTTTTTTTGGTGTGTTAGTTTTTTGTTTCTAGGGGCCACTTCTGAGCCCTTTTTTCCTTTTTGGTTCCCAGAAACGTGCATTGTCAGGAATGTGGGAAAGACTCCATGCGCATAAGTCCGCGTCGCTGGGGCTCATCTCAAACGGGGCTAAAAGGTTGCACAGGAAATCAAAAAGAAGCCAAGGAAAAATACGTCAGTATAGTGTTTCCAAAAACCAAAACGTGTTCTTTGTTTTTTACCTAGTGGAGACACTCGTTGGATGGGGGAAAAGGGCGGTGGGGGGGAATACTAGAAAAAAAGAAGGAAAGGCCGGTGCAACATTCCAACAACCGAACACAAGCGTCACTGTTTGCCCAGATAATGGAAGGTACCAACAAACGAGAGGGAAGTGGAAAATATCAAAAAAGACTCTGTGGCGGGAAAATCAGGTTGGGAATGGCGCTCTTTCCATCGGAGGCGAAACCCACTAGTGAGAGGAAGGGACGTGACCAAGCCCGGCTGGAGCTGGCAGTCAAAAGAGCTGGCTCAACGGGAAATTAAGCGACATGACGCCTCAGAAGCAAAGGCTGTTTTTTTCTCTGCGAAAAAAAAGTGACAATAGGGACTTCCGAAGGGAGGTAAAAAACCTCTCCTCAAGGCAATTAATTGGCATGCCTTGAAGTGAAGGGAAGAAGGGGTTGTCTAAAGTCGCTACCCGCCATCCCAGAGGGACGAAGCCGGCGCAAGAGGTCCGCGATTCTGTAAAAGAAAAATCCTCAAAACATAAAAAGAAGAAGCGAAGGACAAGGCGTCCCGGTTTTCAAACAGGCCGCAAAACCGGAAAAGAGTGGCAGGCAACCGGCACGCGAGCAGTGGTTGAAGCCCGCCGCCTCAATTGGAAAAAAGAAAAAACCCTTGGAAGGAGACTGAAGCGACGCTTGAATTTTGCGAAAGTGCCATCTGAACCTCGGAAGGGCGGGAGAACTGGGCAGCAAATTTAAAATAACAGCAAAAGGGGGGCCCCATGACGGCACTCAACAACAAAACGCACAAGACGTAAAAACTCCATTACCGGGACCAAGAAAAAAGAACCAGGGGGAAATACTAGAGGAGTGCCAAGGTTAGAAACACACCCCGCTTGAAGTCCGTGGTGAGAAGAGTTTTGGGGTATCAAAGGAGCCCATTCGCAAATGTGGGAAAAAAAAGGCCACCAGGTTCAGAATCGAAGCAAAAAAACAAAGAGGCGCAAGCGGGGAAGTTGGGGAATGAAAAGTTCGATCTACCCACAAAAAAACGGAAGGTCCAATCCTCGAAGAAAGAAAAATTGGTAGACCAGGGAAAGAGGTGGAAGTGTGCCCCCAAAACAACCGGGAAAAAAGCGCCTCCGCGAACAAAGCCGACCGCCAGCGTTGCCAGGGGGAGAATTCGGGAGGAGAGAAGGGACAACCTGGGAAAAAAAAAATACTAAGGGGGGGGGGAAGCCGCGGTTTTGAGAAGACCGGGAAAGGCCCGAAAAAGTGCATCAAAGGGAGACGCTTCCCTTCGAAAGCCAGAGGTCACCGCTCGGTATCTAGAGGAGGAATAAACCTCTAAAACAAGGAAAGGGGGGGCAGGATTGACCGGCGGAATTTGAATGAATAGGAGTTCAGGAAAAGGGTCGAGGGGGGTCGGTTATGGAAACCCAATCAGAAAAGAATGTGCGCAATGGAGAACAAAAAGAGCGGAAAGGGAGAAAAATCAAAGGCCGTCGCCAGTGTGGTTGTCTTATCGGAAGTGGGTGAACCGCTACAGAACTCTGGAAAAAGAAAAAAACGGCAAAGGATGCAGGCGGGGCCCCCCACAACAAAAAACCAAGAGGGCCATATGCCGTACAAAAACCGAATGAACTACTGGGTGGAGGGGGGGGGGGTGTCCAACCCAAAAGAAGGGCCTAGCCAATCAGCGAGGAAAAAAGGGGGCGGGAAAAGAAACAGCATCAAAGGGAGGGAAAGGGGGCGCAAGGGGAGTTTGAAACATCGAGAGGCGTTTTTCAGAAAAACTGACATGAACCGCGCACGTGAAAAAAGCATCAACTTCTAGGGAGAAGGATGGGGACGGGAGAAAAAAGCGCGGGAGAATGCGAATAAAAAAAGAATTCGAGAAAAATGCAAAGGAGTCACCGCAAAACCACTTGGGCGAAGAAACTTGGGCGGAGTTCAGGGGGGGGGGGGGTTTTGGTGGGTTCAGAGGACAATGCTACGTCCATAGAACGAAGCCATCAGAAACGCGTTAAGCGGAGGAGAAATTTACCTCCACTGAGAGCTACCTACACTGCACGGGCAAGGAACTTAGAGACAAAAAATGGGCGCCCAGATCAGTCTTGAAAAAGACGCCACGTCTATTGTTAATAGAAAAAAACAATCAAAAGAGGGGGGCAAAAGGGAAATAAAATGCTCCCTCGGCGGACCACCAACGAAACCAAAAGACCGCGATCCCTTCTCTCTGACTGGAAAAACACAAACAAAAAAAAAAAGGGCCAAAAAAAACAAAAAAAAAACACCCGCTGACAGGACAAAACCGGGCGCAGGAAATCAGACCGCGGCCCTTGAAAACGATGCGGGAATGCCAAGGAAGAGGAAAAATGGGGAGAAAATGGGCAGAAGGAAGAAAAAATGAGGAGCAAACGCAGCACGTCTGAGTGCTGAAAAAAAAAGCGATTCAGTCGAGTTCAGTCAATATGAATGAAAAAAAAAGGAGCGAAAACGGGAGAAAACAAGGGGGTTTCTTTAAGACCAGCAATCCATGCGGTACCACTGAGCCACCGAGAAACGAAAGGGGGGGGCTGAAAAAAAAAAGACCAAAGAGCAATGAAGGAGAGGAGGGAGCTCGATCATAGGCAGGTTCCCAGGAGGAAGCACTTGGAATGAAATTGGTAGGACTCCGTCAGCATCACCTGAAGTCCAAGGACCGAGGAAACTTCGGGAAAAGAAAGGAGAAAACCGCAAGCAGCGGAAATGAGCACAGGGGGGGGGCACAAGTTGCGGATCGCATCCTCAACACAAGAGAAAAATAAAAGGGAGATCCGCAAGGGCAATAACGTTCGTCTTCACGGAGATATTCTTTGGGTAAGCTTTCGGTTAGGGACAAAGAAAAGGGGGGCAAAGAGGAAAAAGAGTTGAGACGGAACGGAGGTAATGTAGGAACAAAAAGCGGGAAAGGTCAGAATGCGATTGAAAATAAAATAAACGAAGGGAGGAGTCCCACCAGGACGGGGGGGACGCTGTTACCGGGGCACCAGGGAGAGACTCGTCCCTCGCAGAATTCACGCATGTACAGGGGGGAGGAGAAACGTGTCCTTTGTTGGGAGGGGGTCAATAAGGTGAGCGTCTGTTTTTTGTTTTGGCACGAAGGGGGGTAGGAGAACTCCGAGGGGGAAAAGACGCTTGGGAAACAAAAACAGCGACGAGGGGCACGACATAAAATTTTGTAGACGGAACAAAACCATAAAGGAACGCTGAAAGCAGCGTTCGCATCAGGAAATTGCCACTGAGACAGGGGAAAAAATACCGGGAGGCCAGGTGGGGGATACCAGCCATCTCTTAGGAAGACAAGGGTTAAGACCGAGAGGGATTGCTTTCCCGAGGGAGGCAAGCTGTGGAAAGTTGTAGCCGAGAGTCCATGGGGGAAATGAGGCATGAATCAGTAGTGCTCCAGTCACCCTCGTGAAGAGGGGACTATAATGGCCTTTAAATAATACTGCACCCTGAGCCCGAAAATGAATTAAAAGCCTTGAAGTATGCAGGGGCAGTTTCCGGTAAGCAGAAAAGCGGCCGCTCCCATCGCCTTGAAACCAATGAGAGGAAAAAGGGGAGTATAAAAGTGTGCCAAAAAGAAGTGGAGGACCGATCCGAGTAGATCATTGAAAGCGAAGAAAGGGAAACGGGTGGTCCGATCTAATTGAAAAAACAAGAGGTAAAAGTGCCGAGCTCATGGAAGGGCAAAAAAAGTTTTTCAAACCCACATGGAGAAGAGAAGGAGAATAAAATTGAAAAAACGCGGGAACCACGGGAAATGATCGCGGCCTGGGGGGAAAAAGGCCTTCAAAAAGTTGAAATGCCCGCAAAAAGACCCGAAAAGGAAGAGGGGCTGAGAAATTTTGTCACCGCCCCTTCGGAAAGGAGCCCGCGGGTGGAAAAGGGTGGACGAAGGGGGGGAAAAAAGACCAACAGAGTAGTTCAACGTACGGGAAGGAGATGGGAAAAGACCGCGATGAAAGAACGGAAAGAGAAATTTGGTCTGGCAGAGACGTCCGAAATCAACTATCGGCACACCACGGAATAAATGACGGAGAGGAGGGAATAACTTTCAATAGGGGGACTCATTGGGAGGCGCATTTAACGACGTTTTGGTGAGGTAAAAAAGAAAAAAGGGGAACGAAAACTTTTTTGAAAACCCGACAGAAAATCAGAATAGAAAATCAGACCGCCGAAATAAGAAATGGAACAAAGAGGACGGGGAGACTGCCTCGCGACAGAGATTAAAGGGGGACTGGGAAAGAGGGCAGGGAAAGAGGGGAAAAAAAAAGCCAAAAAACCCTTCCAGCTTCAGTGCCACTAAAGCGGTCGGTTTTTTGCCACCACTGAAAGAGGTTGGAAGGACTGAAAAAAAAGGAAAGCTGGAAAACCTTACTCTTAGAATCGAAAACTCAGACGCCAAAAAAGGAAACAAACCGCAGGGCCGGGGATTCGTCTTAGGAGGAGAATTGGGGGGAGAAACTGGGGGGAAAAAGACGGGCCATAATCGAGAGTAGAAATAAAGGGTAACGAAAAACAAAGAGATTGGGGTACTCCGGAAGATTTTCGCAAAAGACTTTGCGAAGGCCAACTGCAACAAACACGATGCCATATCATAAGGTTGATAGAGAGGGAAAAAAAAGGGGGGCAAGGGGCATGGCTGCGAGGTGCGAGTTGAAAACAAAACGGCTCCCAAAGATGGAAGCCGGCAGAGGAAGGGAGAACGGTTCAATCACCAAACAGAAGGGCGCGGGGCGGGGGGGGGGGGTGAGGCGGGTGGGGGGGGGGTGGGGGGGGGGGGGGGGGGGGGGGGGGGGGGGGGGGGGGGGGGGGGGGGGGGGGGGGGGGGGGGGGGGGGGGGGGGGGGAGGGGGGGGGGTCTGTTTTTATCGTCACTTCATTAAGTTGAAAGAGAAGATGGGAAGGGAAAAGTGTGCGAGCAGGCGCCCTCAGGTGGTTCCGTTTACCAGCGGTCAGCATTACAAAAGCGCAAATCCCGGGGAGAAATTCGAACAGGAAAAATCCGCGCTGCCACAATTGCAGCAGGGGGGAATCGCAAGTGTCAATGAATTAAAGAGCGGAAAGGTGGAAGGCCACAACGGTTTTTTTGGGAGAAACACCGAGGAAAGTGTCCCGCTGGAGGTGCTGCGCGGAAAAACGCATAGGGGTCGTGAAAGACCTTTGGGGGATAGGGTGGCGGAGCGATAGAAAACAAGCACCGCGAAGTTCCACTCCAAGGCCAAGAAAATGCCGAAGAATGCAGTGCGACAGCAACCGACGAGCAAAACATGTAGGGGGAAAGGGGAGAAGGAAAAAACAGAGGAATGCAAGAGAACAATTTGCGCAAGATAGGAAGACGAGAACGACAAAAAAGCACGTGAGGGACAAATTAGGACAAAGGGGTCACAAGGAAAAGAACAAGAAAAGAAAACTCGTTCTCAAAAATGAAAGATCCTCCAGTGTCTAAGCAGCAACGCGGTCCTGCTAAAAAAAAAAACAGAAATGGTGGAAACAAACGGCCAAAGACCTTCTGTATGGTGCCGAAAAAAAAAAGAGTGCCAAAGCGACAAATTGCCATGAGCCGGCCCGCCGAAGGCCGCAGATAGGACTCAAAAAAAGAAGGACTGAGGGGGAAAAAAAAAACCGGCGTGCCACCGACAAAGCGTGGGCCACTTTGAAGACTGGAAAACGGTTCGGGGTGGCCGAGACTGTAAGGAGGTTCGGTGCAATAGGCATTTCCCACAGGGGGAGGGTTGCGGACGAGGAAACATACTTTGAGGAAAAGAAGGAGAAAAAAGGGTAAACCAAGGAGAGCCTGACAGGTTCTCTTTCAAAAAAAGAACAATGCCAGAGGTTTTATTGGTCGGAGCCCCATAAAAAAAAAACGGGAGGAAAAAGAGAGGAGTTCTTTTAGTTTTGGGGGTTTGTTTGGTTGGGTGGAGGGGTGTCCAGTTAACGCTGCATAAAGGGAAAGAAAACCGCGCAATTCTCAGCCGGCGCTTGAGCGAAACACGAAAAGAAAAAAAAGAACGCCCCAGAACAGTAGGAAAGAAGACGAAAAACTCGTGGAAGAAATGAGGTCCCGGCAGGCAAAAACACGGAAAGGTGCAAAGCGTTGTTCCCAGCCACGAAACGGTGGCCAGAAAAAGGGAAAAAACGGCGGGGGACAATCGTGGGAGGTGAGAACAGGTTCAAGCTAAAGCGACCAATATGCGCATAGACGGAGAAAACTCAAAAAAGAGGTCGTGCTTTTTTGCATCGATTTGATCCTGAAAGAAGACCAAGGAAAAGGGGAAGAGAGGGAAAAACCGCGTGTGATCTTAAAAAGCTGGGGTAAGGAGGCGAACCGAGTTAGCTTCTTAGGGTGACCTGTGGGAAAAGGGGGTAGGAGAAGTGACGAAAGGCAGTCCGTCGATCAATCTGGGCCGCAACGAATATCGCCGACCATGAAAGCTCCGGACAGCAGAAGATGTTTTCTGAGAGGAAGGACTGACAGTCGCGTCGGGGGCCAGCATCAAAAGGCAATTCGCGGGGGAACTCGCAAAAAAAGGTGCTTTGGGTGGAGGCGTATGAAGGAAAAAACAACAAGGACCGGCGCAAAGGGGGCGCGGAAAAGTTCGTGTCACAAAAATACGCCGCGCAAACACGCCCGCGAATCAGAGGGAGAGAAGGGTGTTCATACGCAAACCGGAGCTAAAGTGGCAGGACGGACAAAGGTGGAAAAAAAGGTGCCCAAGCAAAACCGCCGCAATTAAACTGTAACCAGGAAAAGAAAAACTAATGATTTGGGCGCTGAAGGGTGGAGATTCAGCGGGTCAAGAGAACGTGGTGGGAAAATGTCAAGAAAGATGGTAAAAGAGCAAGCGGACGCCCGACGCAAGACAATGGGGCCGAAAAATACTTATACCTCGACCAAAAGGGGGAAAGACTCAAAAACAAACCGAGTTAAAGAAAGGTGAAAAAGTTCGTGAGTGTGCCGCACCGCCTCGTGAAGGAGCCGTGTTTTTTGAAAAATCACGCCCGCAGTTGCTACAGAAAGAGGGGACAAAAAAAAAAAGGGAGAGATAAAAACGACACTGCTCAAAAAGCGGTACTGGATTGGAAATTAAAGACGAAATTAACCCACACAATGCGAAACCGTTGAAGAAGGAAGGGGGAAAAACGCCCGCCAACCTTGGGGGAAAAAAAAACGATCCTCCCGCAGGACAAGCAGGCCGTGGGATCCGCGGAGGGAGGACGTCAGGAAAGATGAGATAGGGGCCGCGCTGGTCCTCTTGAAGAAGTAAAAGGCGGGGAAAACGCGGCGGGTTAGCGGCCCCCTGAGACGCTGGGAAGGGGGGGGGGTGTGTGAAGACATTATTGGGCAGTGCGGGGGGGGGTGGGGGTGGGGGGGGGGGGTGCGAGGGGGGGGGGGTCCAAGGTCACGGGGGGTGGGGACCGACCCTGGCGAAAATCAGAGCGAAGATGGATATACCGCCGAATAAATGCAGGGCGGCGGAATTGGGGGAATGAACGAAAAAAAAAAAAGTTAAGGGGTGAGGAGACGACCCCCAGACAAAAATGACCTGACGCAAGAGGGAAACACGAGACAACCGATACGCAAATACCAGAAAAATCAAGACTGGAAAAGCGGGGGTTTCTATGACCAGAACAGTACGACAAGAAAAGCGACGATCCGCCCGAGAAAAGGGAAAGTGGATTCGGAGAAAAGTGGAGATCACACCTAGGAAACGGTGTAGTGGAAAAACCAGGGACACCAAAAGGGTCCCTGGCTCCATCAAGAGCGAAAGGCGGGGACAGGGGGGAAAAAAAAAAGAAAATTCTCAAAACAAACCGCGGGCGGGTGGGGGGCATTTATAGTACAAAAGGTACGGGAAGGGCTAGAGGGAGGAATGCGCGACATGTTACGAGATGAAAAAAGAATCTTCCAGGAGAGGTCTTACAAGGGGTTGCCGGAAAGCCGAGTGAAACGCGGCGAAAGTGTCAAAGAGGAAACGGCGCAATTCCTCTCGACCAATGAGAAGAGAAAAAGGGATTGAAAATACAAAAAGTAAAAAGGAGGGGATCGTCCCAAGAAGGCAGGAACAATTAGAAACGCCAGGGAAGGAATCAAAAAAAGACGAGGGGGGGGGAATGAAAGAAATCTTTTTGGGGACCTCACTGAGACGGGGAGAGGAAAAAGCCGCAAA
>Ga0179593_1754966_pt1 | contig 14236 bp, 23 predicted proteins | sample CZODoug2_1_08_16_FD_185931 | JGI IMG/M metagenome (GOLD analysis project Ga0179593, IMG submission 185931) | Vadose zone soil fungal communities from Angelo Coast Range Reserve, California, USA - CZODoug2_1_08_16fungal (PacBio error correction) | ecosystem: Environmental > Terrestrial > Soil >...
AGGAAAGGAAAAAGAGGGGGGAAAAGGATCTTTTTTTCCTTTGCAAGGAGCTTTCCCGCGCGAAAAAAAAGGAAAGCACTGTTTTCCGTTCATTGGGAGGACTTAACTTCCACTACATGAAAGGAGCACCGTGATTGAGCTGAGGGGAAGTGCACTCGCTCTGCTTGCAAAGCCGGAGACAGAGAAGAAGGGGGAAGAAACCATGTTTTCCTGAGGTGAGCTTAAAAAGTTTGGACGTACCCAGAAAAAGGGGGGGGGGGAGGAATCAACGCCTCCCAACTCCGGTGGGAGGGAAAAAAAAAAAAAAGGTTTGCGTCTATGGCGGAGAGTGGCAGGAAGCCAGGAGGATGAAAAGAGGGAGGTGAAAGACCGTGTTCGCCCGAAATATTCCGAGGAAAGAAGAAAAAGACCGCATTCTACCCCACAGGGGGGGGAGCGATTCACTGAGTCTGCAAGGGGGGGGGGGGGGAAAATCATTGCCGCCCCCTATCCCAAAGAAAAGAAAGAGGGAGAAGAATCTCCTCGCAAAGGGGAAAAGATTCTTTCAACAACAAGAAAGAAAGAAATTTCCTTCCAAAGGGGAGAGGAACATTAAGCATCTTACCTTGGGGAAAAAAGCACATAGATAACGTCACATAAACGCTGGACAGAAAAAACAGGATCTTCTTGTCCTAATATCACGTCGGGGAAAAGGAAAGAGGGGGGGGGTCGCTTTTCTGGTAAGAAAAGGTGGGGGGGGGGGGGGGGGGGGTCCAGGTGAAAAAAAAAGAAAAACATTCTCGCTGGCGAGGAGGGGGAAAAAGAAAGGATTTGTTTCTTTTGATGGGGACGAATCAAATCAAAAAAAGTCGGACTATTTTGGAAGAGGGGGGGAGGGAACTCTTTTCTGGGAGGGGGAAAAGGGAACTAGTAGTGGAGGAAGCGGAAAAGGAGGAGGGAAAGAGTTTTTGATAATGCGCGAGAAGGAGAAAAAGGAAAGATAAAAGAGGTTTAGCTACGCAGGAGGAGGAAGTCCTTAAAATACTCTGCGAGGGGGGGGGAAAGGGAGCGAGTTTGTAGTTAGGGGGAGGGGAGCGGGCACGAGGATTTCCTGTCATCGGGGGAGTGACTGTAAGGAGAGAGGGCGCGTTCTCGTTTTTCAGTCCTTCGGAAAAAAAAAAAGGTGGGGGAAAAAAGGGAAGTTGGCAAAAAAAAAAAAAAAAGAGGGGGATCCTAGACTAAGCTAAAAAAAGGGCGAGGTAAACTCGAGGAATGGGAAAGGGAACCGTTTAAATTCCTCAAGACCGGAGGAGGAGGGGGGAGTAATAAAAGAAGGAGGGGGCGCGTTTCTTTTCACGTCAAGGAAAAAAAGAAGGGGGAAATTATGGGGGGGGGAGGAGCCAGTTAAAAAAAAGGGGGCGAGAAAAAAAAGGGGGGCAGTAATTAATTTCTTTTGCTAAGGGAGAAAGAAAGATTCCTCTTAGGGAAAGATCTCAACCAAAGAGAGGGGAAAAAATTGCACCGCACGATGAATCGTTCGACAGGAAGAAAAAGGGAGAAAATTCATTGAAAGGCGAGGCTTAAAAAAAGAAGAAGAAGTGAAAAAATACTTCCTCAATTGTATAAGGGAAGGGAATAAATTAACTCCTCTCTCCTTGGGGGAAGGGAGATGGATGGAAATCGATCCTCCTCTTCTGAGGAAGGTAAAAGAAAAATGCCTCTCTCATCTTCTGGGAGAGTAACGGCGAGATAAAGAAGGGGAGTCCCAAGGAGAGAAGGCCACTCTATTGGGGGGGAGGTGAAACTAAAGAACGAGAAAATCGCTCTTCCTCTGAGAATCCCACTTCATAGGGGAAAAAGCGTGGGGGGGGGGGGGGGGGGGGGGGGAATCATCTTGAAAGAACCGACCCCTTGAAAGAGAGAGATCGGCAGCGCCAGCAGGGGAAAAGACAGGGGAGGGACGGACGCAATTGCCGCCGAGGGGTAAGAAAAAGGTTTTCAATTCTCTGAGGGGGAGACGTAAAAGGAAAGAGCGGCGGCCATCTCAAAAAGAGAAAAAGAGAGGTCTTCCTCTTCCATCCGAAAGGACCATTTTACCAAAGAGGAACTCCACTCTTCCCCTCACAGGAAAAGGCGAACTTCTCAGGGAGGGAGACTTTGTTGGGCCAGGAAAATACTTCGATTCCCGACCGCGAAAGAGAGAAGGGGAGATTTCTTTTCCCGGAAAAGAAGCAGACACAGAAAGGGGACCATAAAAGCTAACCCAAATAAAGGAAAAAGACTTGGGGAGATGAGACAGAAACAGGAGAGAGAGTCGACATCGGGGGGGGAAGGGGGGGGAAAAGAAATTCCTACAATTACGCGCAGAGACATGGGGAGGAGGAAGAACATCTTCCGCTTTTATGAGAAGGGGGGGGGGGGTTCAATTTTTTAACTAAAGGTCGGTGGCGTAAAAGGGAGAAGAAAAAGCAGCGTCTCTTTATCGGTGGAGAAAAAAAAAAAACCATTAATTTCTTCTGGGGGGCGATCCTGGGGGGGACTGAAGGAGGAGGTGGGTTCTACTTCGGAATCTTTCGTGCGAACACCGGGAGGAAAAAAGAAAAAGGGGCCTCACTCCTGGAAACTGGGCTTCAAGGGGAAGACGCCATCTACCCAACCGGTGTGGGGGAAAACAGTTTTCACGACAAGAAGCCGGGTTGAAGGAGAAACAAGTCATGGCCTTCTTATCCATGCTACGGAGGAGGCGCTTCCTTCAGCTCCAGAAGAGGGGGGCCGGAGGGAGGGGGAGGGACTCCGTTCTTCTTGCACGTTGAGGATTCATGTCATCCTATTAAATCATCTGGGGGGGAATGGGAGGGTTGGATGAGGGGGAGGAAAAAAGGGGAAAAAAAGTGAACGGCGTCGGGGCCCGCGACGGTAAAGTATTTTTTGGAAGGGAGGACAACAAAAATCGCAACCGGGAGGAAAGGGGGGAGTAGGAAAGAGAGATATCTGAAAAATTTCGAAAAGGAAAAAAGGTCTGTTTTCATTTTCCCTAATGGAAAGACGGGGGGAAAAAGAAGCCTGGCGGGATTGCCAGGGGGGGAAGGGGGAGAACACGACATCCAACACCTTTTCTGGCGACAGGGAAAGGGAAAGGGAAAAATCTTTCACTTTCAACGGAAAAAAAAAAGAAATCTCGAAAAGCCGCTGCTTTCAGAGGAGGGGGGGGAGGGGTGTATGTGGAGTGAAACAAGGAAAAGGGGGGTCTTTTAACCATCACTGAAAAGAGGAGGAATAGAAAAAAAATCACGTCGCTCCAATCCGTGGGATGGAAAAAGTTTCTTCCTATTTCTCGTCGGGGAACTCAGTTCTATTCTCAACATCTTGACGAAAAAAGGAGAAAAAAGGGGGACGCCTGTTCGGAAAGGAAAGGAAAAGGAAAGAATGCTACACCAACAGAGAGATGAGAGGAAAAGGAGTTGGTCATCCCATCATTGGGGAAAAGGAAAAGAGACAGGAAGGGACCGCAAAGAGTAAGGAAAAGTAGTTCCACAATTGACCCCCGATTCGGACTCCATAGTCATCCAAAATCGGAAAAGGAGAGAATATGTCACTTGAAATGATCTTAATTGGAAAAAAAGGAACGGACAAATCCGCTTTTCGAAGCGATGAAAAGGGAAAGCCTTTTCTCATCATAAACGGAGGGGAGGAGGTGATTGGGGGGGGGGGGGGGAAGTTCTGGAGGAGTGCTCTTCTTTTTGAAACGAAAATGGAAAAAGAAACGGGTGGCGCTTCTGAAATAAAGGAGGGGGGGGGGGGGGGGAGCAGTACTCCATCCATCAAGCAAAAAAAGGGAGAAGATGGGGGAAGGGGGAAAGTGAACGCTTGGCCGTGGGGCGAAGATCTATATGGGGAAAAGGGAGTTGGTGTGAGGAGGAAAAAGGTGAGCGTATCGTGGTTTTATAATTCTCAAAAGAGGGGTTGCCGGAGAAAAAAAAAAAAAGGGGTTGAAAAAAGCGTTTGAGCGACGAAAAGTTTCTTCCTTAAAAGAAAAAAAAGGGGGGAGCCTTAAAGGGGGGAAAGTTGCGCCCTTAATGGGGTCGGTTGCACGGAGGGAACTTATTTTGAAAAAAGTTTGTGGGCCAAGAAAATGTTCAAAAGGAGGAGAGGTCGTAGTTCGCGTCCGGGGAGAGAAAGAGGTGGAACGAAGCAGAACAGCTGGAATCTCGCCGGAAGGGACCTCGCTAAAGGGGGAAAGGGAAGGGGGGAGGCAGGATGTTCTTTTGGAAAGTGACGAAAGAGAAAATTAATCAATTCTCTCGAAGGGGGTGAGGAAAACAGACAAAAGGGGAGAGGGGGGAGGCTAGAAAGCAACTTCTGCAGGGGGAGGAGCTCTCTTTCTAATTTGGGGAAAAGAGGAGAAAAAGGAGTGTGCTGCAATGAAAAAACTATACACACCCACAAACGTCTTAGAAAAGGGGGAAAGAAAGATGAACGATTAAATCGTTTCTTCCTTCACGCCAAAGCCAGAAATTTCCCTTGAAGAAAGCGAAAGGAAGTCTTTCTCGCCGTTCAACAAACTGCCCAGGGGTCCGCTTTTTTTAAGAGGAAAAACGAGCCTGTCGGGGAGATGGCAGCCCACAAAAAACGAAAAAGGGCACGCGTCTTGCGGAATTTTCCCGGAAAAGAAGAGTGCAGAGGAGGGAGGGAGGAAAGAGTTGCTCTGCCCGGAGTGGAGAGTGGGGGGAAAAAGACGGACTGTCACCCCGAGGAAAAGAGAAGCGCGAAAAAAGGCAAAAGAGGAACAAACGCTGCCTGCAATAGAGGGGACACCTAACCGAAAAAAAGGGAAGAAAATGAAGGGGGGGAAGGGCGCCGCGTCCTTTTCGGAAAAAGTCCGAGAAAAAAGTGGTCACAAACCGAGGGGAAGGGAGGGAGAAAAAAGGCACACGAGCGGCGCATTCTCCCAAAAAAAAGAATTCTTCTCTCTTCCAAAAGAAGAAAAATAAGTGGCCCGAGATGAAAAACACTCACCAGGAAAAGAAAAAGTATCTCAATTCGAAGGGAGAGGAGGGATGTGTGAGGGAAAAAAAAGAAGAAGAAGCGCCAGCGAGTCATGTTTGCTGAAGGGGGGAAAACCTTCACTTCCAAGGGGACGACCCTTTTTAAAAAAACCAAATCCCTCTTAATTCCAAAGGTTACCAGAATAAGGAAAGAGAGTAGGGGGGAGGAGAAAAAAGCTTGGATTTGCCGTGAGAGAGGGGAAAAAGACGCTTCTTCATGTTCACAGGAAAAAAGGAAAAGGGGGGGGAAAGGCAGAGGAGGGGAGGGAAATACATCGGGGGGTAAAAGTGGAGTTTGCTTCTTCGAGGGGGAGGAGGAGGTGAGGGGGGGAGAGGGGGAATGGGCCTGCCAACTAACCAGGAAGTCGGAAAAAGGGAAAGTATCTTTTTTTTTAGCCGTGGGAGGGGGGGGGTTCTGACTTAGGCAGAGGGAGGGGGGAGGAAGAATTCTCTTCCGCAAGAGGGGGGAAAAAAAGGACCTAATCTACTACGCAGAAAAAGGGGGATAGGGCTGACAAGGGAACGGAGAAAAAGGTTTGAGTTCCTACTGAAAAGAAAAAGAGTAAGGTGACCGGGAGGAGGGGGCAAGGAGGATGATTGCCTTCACAGCGGATTAGGGGGGGGGGGGCCTTCTATCTTCTTTCACGTGGAAGAAGGGCAGAAAGGGAAAGAAAGGGGGGGAAATGGTCGTGGAATTTCATTTCGAGAAAAATCCAGGAAACTTCTTTACTTCTTCGAGGGAAAAGAGTGTTGTTTTCAAGAGGGAAAAAAAGATCGGCACCTGCTTTTCGATTTCAGGGAAAAAGAAACGGATAAATATCTAGACGTAAAATTAAAAAGAAAAAGGGTACAAGTTTTCAAACAACGGGATGTACCCCGGAAAAAAAAAAAGGGAGGGAAAGGAAGGCCTGAAGAAAGGGAAGAGGACACAGACATCCCAAACCTTTGCTGACGCAGTGGAAGGAGACCTTTCTTTCAACTCTTCAAAGAAAAGAGGGAGGCAAAGACCTCGAAAAAAGGAGGGGGAGGCAGAAAAAGGGGGGGGAGCTGACCGGCCTCGCCTGTTGGGCTTACTATCATTGATCATAATACAAAGAAATCACGCGCGAAAAGCAAGAGAAACTCGCCAAAAGGTTGGCGTCGAGGGGGCTTCGTTTTCACAGAAAAGAAAGGGGAAGCGAAAAAAAAAAAAAAGGCAATGGACTTGAAAAAGGAGAAGAGAAAAAACAATCAAGAGATCAATCCCGCAGAGAAACAAAGGCGCGCCGCGCCGACTTCCTTGTAAGGGGGGGGGAGAGCAACGGGGGGAAGCCAAGAGTCGAAGAAATCTCCGACGCAAGGAAAATTTACCCCTTCTAGGAAAGAAAGAAAGAGGCGGAAAAGGGGGAAGAAGATAGGGGATATGAAAATTAATATCGTAATTTTCTCACGGCCGGGAAAAGAAAGGACAAATCCATCTTTTCTTTTCGGAAAGAAAAGGAAAAGGGAGAAGGGGTCTGGGTCGAAAGTGAAAAAAATTGATTTTTTTTTCGCTGGGAAAGAGCTTCTTTTGATTGAACAGGACAAAGAAGAGTGTTAATAATCTCTTTCTCGGCTTGAATAGGGGGGGGGGCTTTTTATTTCAGAGGAAGGAAGAAGAGGGAGCATAGGACGGTTGCTGGAGTGAAAGGGTCTCTTGACGAAGATCTATATGGGGAAGGGGGGGGGGTGAGATGTAAGGGAGGCGAGGGAGAAGGGCCCCCAGATAGAGAGCCGAAAACAGTATCCTTAGAAAAAAGGGGGAAAAAAAATGGTGGAGGGGAGACGGGAGAAGGAAAAGAACCTCGGCGCGATATGGGAGAAGGGAAAGGTGCCGTTTGCGAGAAAGGGGGAGGGAAGGGGGGGGAAACAGAGGAAGGGCCGCAGAGGGGGGAAAAGGGGAAAAGAGAGGCGAGCGAGTGCGGCTTTCCGCAGGAGGGGAGGGGGGGACTCTCCCACTCCTGGGGGAGGATAGACGAAAAGAGGGAAAAAGAGCGCTAATCTGCGGCTCTCCTGGGAATGAAAAGATCGAGATATTCGTGGGGGGGATGGAACTCGATACAAATGAGCAAGGCGGAAAGGAATGGTTTCACTGCAAGAAGGGAGGGGTTGTGACAAAAAAAAAAGGGAAAGAAAAGAAAGGGGGGGGAAGGGAGGAAGCGCGCTTTCTATTTGAAGTGAAAGGGGAGGGGGGCTTCCTTACTACCGGAAAGGAGAAGAGAGCATCAAAACAACGGGGGAAAAAAGGAGAGGGGGGAAGGTCGTCCGCATCACCAAAGCAAAGTCCGAAGGAGAAAAGAGCTCTTCCTCCCGGGGAAAAGGGGGGAAAAAATAATTAGCCAGGGGGGAGAAGATGGGGGAAGGAAAGCGCGGTCCTTTCTTCAATTTGGCTGGGGGGGGGGGGCAGAAAAACTCCAAGAAAAAAGAAAGGAAAGAAAAACTGAAAAGACCTGCCGTTCTTCATCGAGGGGAGAAGATATTCACCTCTTTTGCCGCTGAAAAAAGAAAGGGTAAGAAGGTCAAAACCCAAAGAAGAGACGCGCTTAAACTAATTCCCAGGAAAAATGCCGTAACTCCTCTTGCAAAAGAAAACGAAAATAAATGGAAAGATCGATCTTCAGGCGAAAAGATAAATTTAACTTACGAGAAGGAAGGGAGGTCGCTCCTCTGGGGGGGAAAAGGAAAAAGGAGGATCCTTTTTTTGTCGGGAAGAAAGGCTCATTCTCCACAAAAAAGAATAGGACGGATCATCCACAAAGTCCACCATATCGCTCTTCGTCAAACGCGAAAAAGCACTCCCGCAACCACCGGCAAGGGGGGAGCGGTCTGAGGGGGGGGGGTGGGAAGCACTGCAATCAAAACAGACAAAAAAAGCCTCTCCAGTCGAGCCATGGGGGAGAATTTCTTTGGGGGAAAAGCAAAAAAAAGGGAGCGCACTCCTTTTTCGGGAAAAAGACCTAAACCAAATAAGGAGAAGTTTATCTGAAAAACGAAAAAGGGAGGCGACCATCGTTTATTTGCCGTGATCGATGTAAAAAGACAATTACTCCTTCATGGAAAATAGGGAGGGAGGGAAAAAAAAAGGCCGCTTGGGATGCTACGAAACGGGGGTTCACATGGGGGGGAGGGGCTGGGGGAGGAGAGGTCTTTCCGCGGGGGGAGTTTCTTTCAATGAAAGAGGGAAAAGAAAAGGAAGTCTGGCCGAGGGGGACGAGGGGGGGGGTAACTTGCGTTATTTATCTTCATGAGGTTGGGGGAATCTGGAAAAAAGGGAAGCAAGATAGGGAGAGGGCGAATCGCCCTTTCTTTAAAACTCCTAAAAAGGTTGGTCTGAAGTTGGTTGGTATCTGCGTTAAGAAGGGGCTTCCTTCCTTTTCTTCTGAGGAATAGTGGACACTCAAAGAGCGGGGGGGAAGAACTCGTCCACACCAGAGGATTTACCGGAAAGCGGAAGGAGTGGGTCGATGTGGAAAAAAAGGCGGTGCACTTTTACTTTGCGGAAATTTCATCCTTTAAATCACTTCGAAGAAGGGTGGTCTGGAAAAGAAGGTGAGGCAGTGGTCGGTCAACTTCCTTGCGGAGGAGGGAAAGAAAGGGGGAAAATCTTTAACATTCCCCCAGATCAGGGAAGGAAAGTCTCAGGAAAAAAAAAGGGGGAGGAAGCACAGCAGTTTTCCGATATGGTGGGAAAGATTGTCAACCAACGAGGAGGGGAAAACTCGCTAAAGAAGGGGACTGGGTCCGGTCATTTTAGTTCCACGAAAAAAAAACGGGCTGTCGAAGAAAAATCCGTCTTCCCATTACCGGAGGGAAAAAAGAAGGTAGAGGCCAAGGAGAAAGGCAGTCCAATAAAGAGGTTTTTAAGAGGGGAAAAAGGGGGCCGGCCGGGGGGGGGCGGGAAGGAAGACCATTACATGAATTCGGAAATGCTCTCCCAAAAAAAAAAAAGGGGGGGGGGGGCGAAAAAGTGAAACTAAGGTGCGGGGGTCCTTCTCTTCTGTGGGAGGGAGAAAGGCGGAAAAAAGATGACGGAAAAGGGGAGGGAAACCGTTGTTCGCCCGAACTCTTAAGGGAAAAACCAAGAAGAAGAAACCACCTGATCTATTCTCGCCGGCGCCGACTGGGGAAAATCATTTCTCCACCAAAAAGGAGGAGGAAGCATAGTTCAAAAAGAGGACGAAGGGGGGACCCCTATTCTTTCGAAGCCAAATCTTAATAGAATCTCAGAAGAGAAGAAAAAGAGGAAAAGGTAGGGAAGGGAAGAAATCCACTTGTCAAGAGCAGTAAAAACCTATCGTCGGGGAGAGGAGGGGGGTTAATTGGGGTGGAAAAAAGTTCTTTAAGAAAACGGCGTGCACAGGGGGGGGGGGAAGGACCACGAAATTTTTTCTCAACATGCTAGAGGGAAGGAGGACGACGGGGGGGGGAGTAGGGTCAAAAAAGAGGAAAATAAACAGACTCGCGGAGAGGGATTTATATTAATCGGGAGGGGGGAAAGGGGGGGCCAAGGCATCTGGAGGTGGGAGGGGAAGAATTCTTTCTCTTAGATAGTGTTGAAAATACGTTCCTTTTATGCGAGAGAGCAAAGGGAAAAAGTGAGAAGCAAGAAAAAGGAAAGACCGGCGCGATATGTAAAAAATCTGTCTGAAAGGGGGAAAAAAAAGGGGGGTCGGGAAAGTCCGGCAGCTTTGGCCCAGGCGAGGGAGCGAGCGTATTTCGCTTTCGCGGGGGGGGGAGGGGAAGGGGAGCAACCACTACTGGGAGCGGGGGAGGGGGGGCATAGAAAGAGGGGGGACGCTTAAATCGCTTCCTTTTCTTGGCCGCGAGGAAAGAGGCTGACTATTGTTCTGTGGGGAAAGGGAGCAAGGCGCACGCAGGGGAAACAAGGGAAAGGAAGGTATTTTTTCACTTCGAGGAAAAAAAAAAGGAAAAAAGGGAGGAATCTCTCGGGGGGAAAGGGGGAGGGGAGAAAAAGTGAGGGTTCTGGAAGCTTCAATCGTGCAGCAAAGAAGAATCAAACAACAACACCTTATGATTATGGAAAAAAAGGGGGGAAATTCCGGGAGGTCAGCGAAGCAATTCATCCTTGCAATTTCCAAAAGGGAACTCCGCTTCCTCATTTAGGGGGAAAAGAAGGAAAAAAAAAAATATTAAACTCAAGGAACCTAAAAGTCTTGAAAATTAACGCGAAGGGAAATTCATTTTTATAGAGGGAAGAAAAGGAAGCCGCGTAGGGGGAATATTTCCAATAGGCGCGGGTCCTGCTCGCAAAGAGAGGGGGGAAAAAGTCAAGTTTAGGGAAACCTTATTTGCGCGTTTAAGGGTTCTCCGTACTGAAAAAAGAGAGAGCCGGAGCTGGTGAACTGAGAGATGCCGGAATCCATCGTGCCCGGGAAAAAAGGAACCCTTTCACTCAAACAAAGGGAGAGGCAGCAGTAGAAAAGTTACGACGCATTCAGAGGAAAAAAGGATTTTTTCAAGGGGGAAGAAAAAAAAAAAAACAGGGGGTTTGAGCCGAAAGGAAAAAGGAACAGTCTCAATCCCGCAAGAATTCTTCCGGATGAAAAAAGAAAAAAAAGCGGGGGAAGGGCCAGAGACGGCAACGCTCCCACGCACGAGGAGTATCTCAATGCGAAGGAAGGGACAGGGATTATTGTCCGAAAAAGGAAAAAAAGAGAAAAGACGTCTCTTCCCAAAAAACTTACCTCTTGAGAAGACAAAAAAACCGGAAAGGCTGCACAAGGGGTCTGGAAAAAAATCCATCGTAATTCCCCCGACCGTTGAAAATCCGTATGCTTGAAAAGAAAAGGGTGGGAAAGGGGGGGGTCGATTTGCCCGGAATCTTCAGTCATGGAAGAAGAAGGCCGCGTGAGAGAAGGGAAAATTGGTGGAACCAAGGGGCTATTTCTAGGGGGGAAGGGGGGTCGAGGTCGGGGGGAATCGGGAGGGCGGCCAACTACCAAAAAAAAGAGAGGCCTTCTCTAATCGGGAGGGAAAGGGGGTGGAGTAGGGGGGGTCGACTTCTGAATCTTTCGGGGGGACGATCAGTACTTCAAGGGAAAAGAAAAGAAAATGTAGGAAAGGGGAAAAGCGACGACGCCACGTACGCCAACAGAGGGATTTGCTCCATTTTAAAAGGGGGGGGGGAGCGTGGGAAAAGACGGATGTGATCATTCTCTTCCAGATGGAGCGGCCTGTCTCTTCCAAGAGGAAAGGGGAAAGGACCGACTGATGGAAGGGGCAAGGTGACGAGTTTTCACGCCGTCTGGAAAGCCATCCACTTTTTTTGAGAAAAAAGGGAGGGGGGGGAAAAGGAAAAGTGATCAATTCAAGGAGGAGTAGGGGAAGTGGTGGCCAATCTTTGAACATTCCCACCATACGGCAACCGGAAAAAACAACAACACAACTTATTATTATTAAAATATTATATCGGGGGGAAAGAAAAGGGTTGGAAGATCGGGGGGGCATTAAGGGGGGAAAAAAACTAGGGAAAAGAAGAAGGGGGGGGGAGGGCTTTTTTCTCGACCTGAAATCAAAAAGGGGGGGAGGGCTGCCGTGAAGAGGATGAAAGGAAATTCGTCAACTTTTGCCGAGCTCGGGAGGGGAAGGCTCGTGAAAAGGGATGCAGGGAGGGTAAACGTAGAGAAGGGAAGAAATCATACTTTACTATCATGTAATCGAGACAAGAGGCGCTCCAAACTCCTGTAGGAAGAGAAAAAAGGGTTTGTCGCTTCGTTCAATTGAAGCCCGAGAGAAGCTAATTCCTGAAATAGGGAAAGAAAAGGTGTTCCCAGAACATGAGAAAGAAAAAGGGGGAGAACAAAAAGAGACAAACGAAGCGATTCTCTCCTGCGAAAGAAAGGGGAAGGACCATCATTTCCTCCAACAAAAGCGCCGCCTGGCCAATAGGAGAAAGAAAAGAAGGGGAAAAAGGAGTTCAACAATTTTATTGACCACCCGTATTCTTTCCTCAAAGGAAGGAAGCGACGTAGATCGAGAGGAAAAAGAGGAGGGAAGGGGGGGAATCGAAATCAAGGCAAATCCACTCTGTTCGAAGCGCGACAGAAGAATTTTCGAATAGCAAACGCGGGAGGAAGAGGGGGGGGGAAAGGGAGGGTGAGGGGAAAAGGCAGAACGGGGGGAAAGAAAGATTTGTCATCAACATGAATAGCGGGCGGGAAGGGGGGCTGGTTACTTTGCAGCTTCCCGAAGAAAGAGAAGCATAAAAGAGTGAGGGGAGGCTTTCGTTTCGCGTTGGGGAGGGAGCATCTTTCTTTTTTGCGAAAAGGGAAAGGAAGGGATTGGGGGGGAAAGGAGCAAGGGAGGCGAAAACAGGATCCTGAATGAAGCGAAAGGGGGACTACTCTTCTTCAACTTGAGTAAAAAAGGGGGGGAGGCAATGAGATCTGGAGAAGTCTTTTTCGAAGGGGGGAGGTTTTAATCTTTCAAGGGAAGGGGAAGAGTTGTCAAACTAATGGAATTAGTGGAGGGTCGTTCGGCTTTTCAGTCGGCGGAAAATACGGGAAAGGGGATCTCGACCCTTGATAGAGAGGAAATGGAAAGCGCTCAAGGTTAGGGGGGGGAAGCGGGGAAGGCATACGCTGCGGTATCTATTTTCGTGGGTTGCTCTGAAAAGAGGAAAAGGGAAAGCCAAGAGCGCCAAAAATGAGGTTCAAAAGCGGAGACAATTTCTAAGTATTTTTTGAAAAGAATGAGTCCTGGTATTAATCTCTCTTGAGAGGGGGAGGGGGGGGATTCAAACTTAAAAAAGGAGTAAAGTTTCTCCATCAAAGAAAAACAAACACAACTTATTATGAAAGGAGGGGGGAGGAAGGATGATGGGGTCAAAAGGAAGAAACAGCAGAAAATAAATTCGCCAGCGCGCTTCCTCCGGAAGGTCTCGCCGTGAAAAAAATACTTCAGAAAGTGGGAAAGGGGAGTAAAAGCTGACGTGCAGAAAGGGGAGGAATGGGGAGAGAAAAAACGACATCGATCCTCGCGTAACTAACCCCTTCCTCTTCCCAGGAAGCCAGCGATTTAATCGGGTGGGTAGAAGGGAGAAAAAGATTCACAGCGGTTCTCTTGCCCCCGGAGGTGGCGCGGGGGAGAAAAAGTACTTCACCCCTCTCAAGAGAAGGGAGAGGAAGGATATTAGAGAAGAAGGGGGAATGGACAACGCCTTCCTGAAATCTCGTGCCAAAACTCACCTAACCCGGGAGAGGAAGAGGGGAGTTGCAGGGAAAGCGAGGGAAGGAAAAAAGTGAAGCCTCTTTCGCTCAACTCTTTTTTCAAAAAAGGAAAAAGATTTTCTCTCTCACCGAAAGAGGGGGAAGGGAGAAAAAGGTTGAAAAGAAAGAGAAAGCTTGTCCTTTTCCACCATATCTCTTTAGTAAAGAAGGGGGACCCAGCAACCTGCAAATATCTAAATGAGAAAGGGAGGGGAGGAACACTGAAGACCAAAGAAAGAACAGACGCGCCAGCTATCATTGGTGGCGGTTTTCTTGTAAGGAAAAAAGGTTAACAGGGGGGGGAGAAGCGAAACCCACTCAATGCGTAGAGAGACTTGCGACATCCTCTCCTTAATTCTTGAAGGGAAGAGGGAGGGAAGTGATAGATTGGGACCGGAAGAAGGAAAAAATTGAAAAGGAAGAAGAGTCGGACGAGCTTATATTCTATTAAAGGGGGGGGGAGACTTTCTTCCCTAATCTTGGGTAAGGGGGGGGAAGGCCTAGCTTGTAGAGAGGTAGGGAGGTGGCGGCATGATGGGCCTTCCACCTACCAGGAAGTCGGCGCCAGGGGGGGGTTTTATCTTTCTGAGGGGAGGAGGGGTCAGGGAGGGGGAAAGCAGGAAGGGGGGGGGGAGGGAAAGATCAGGATTCGCGGCCCGAGGGGCCCTTTCTTCCAAAGGGAAGAAAGAGCACAACCTTTTTTTCGAGTGCAAAAGAGTTTTTTTATCAGGAAGGGGTAAAAGGGCTTATAGAGAGTCAAAAAAAAACGGCGCTGCCGGTCATCTCCCATCGGCACATTCACCTTCTTGCTTCTATCAGGGGGAGCGGAGTGAAAGGGTTGGGGGGGAAACGAGGAAGCACGCTCCATCAACTGTGTTTGGAAGGGAAAAAAATTCCTGACCCATTGCGGGAGGAGGGAGGGGAAAGAGAGGAATGGAAAGATTGAAAAAAGGGGAGAATTTTCAG
>Ga0179593_1380594_pt1 | contig 14235 bp, 17 predicted proteins | sample CZODoug2_1_08_16_FD_185931 | JGI IMG/M metagenome (GOLD analysis project Ga0179593, IMG submission 185931) | Vadose zone soil fungal communities from Angelo Coast Range Reserve, California, USA - CZODoug2_1_08_16fungal (PacBio error correction) | ecosystem: Environmental > Terrestrial > Soil >...
CAGTCAGACATTGGCGAGGACAGGGTTGGGGCAACAGATCAAAAGAGACTTCAAAAAACGAAAAAATTGGGCGGGGAAAGGGTACTCAAAACATCATCACTTAAGGGGGAGGGTCGGCTGTGCGACATGCGTGTCGAAATTAAAAGAAATCGCCGTCGACTCAATGTCGAACTACACGGTGCGTTGGGGTTAGTGTTCGGCACAACCCTCTACTCATCTAGCTCAAGGCCAAGTCGAAGGGGGAAAGGGGGGAGATATTCCTCATACACTTGGACTAGAGGGTAGAAGGTCCCGGGGGATGGGAACAAAAACGTGGCCTGCTCTCGGAGTCTTTCCTTCAATCTTAACTAGGACTTGGCGGGCCAGGGAAGAATCCTGGACTACGTAATCGCAGCGACTAGAGAACAAGAGGCCGGGAAAGTGTATATCGCAGCACGGGAAGCTCACGATGTCGTGTGGAGGGACGTCGACATTCTCGTCCTGAGACCGCTGAGGGAAACGGGGGACCTTTAGGAGGGAAATGCGCGGGAGGGTGCCGTTCCCGTGGTGGGGACGTTCCAGGAAAGAAAGGCGCGAGAAATGGGGGGTGGGGGTCAATGTTTTTATTTCAAGGATTGAGCAACGGGTGGTCCTGAGGGGCCACGGGGAACAGACCACTCAAAACTCCGGGGGAAGGCTGGGGCGGTGGTTTCATAGCGGTGAAACTTTTCGGGGAAAGCTAAGTGGGGAGTGGGCCGAGGGAGTAGGATCGCGGAAGGGGAGATGAATCTCCGGAGGGAAGGGGGACGGACTGGTGTGGCAGTGCGGAGGACTTCTGGGCAGTTGTCCAGGTTAACTGGGGAATGGATTTCTCGAGGTGTGAGGGAGGGGTAGAATGTGAAGTCGGCTTGTGATCGAGGCGGCAGGCCGAGTACGGGGGGGCTTCACTTGTGGTGCTGCAGTGGACGTTCCATTCGGCACGTGGATACTCTGCTGAAAGGGACGAAAAAGGTTGCCTGAAGATATAAGTCCACATAATGGTACAAGCCCTTAAAGAAAAGAACCCGCAAAAAGGTTGATAGTTTTCAAGAGAACGAAGGGGTCACCGTTTGGAGGGACAGTCAGGGCCAGCTTGATAACCCGCAGATATGGGTGGCGGGTGGTTTGAGCAGGGGGAGGGGGGGGGGGTAACGCAACAAGAGTCGCTCTGTTCGACTGGGTGGCGGCTCCAACGGGGCGACTGCTGTCGACGGTACCTATTCACGATCGGGAAAGCTGATAAAGGGGGAAACAAGGGGGGGGAGGTGAGCGGCGGGGTTCAAATACACCCTAACCCACACCGGCCGGCCGTCGTGCGGGGGGGTGCAGCACAGTCATCGTAGGTCTCCGCGCAGAAGGGACAGGGAAAGGGTGGCAATGGGGGACCTAGAAAATTTTTTTTGGAGCGCGACGGCACGGTGAGTGAGAAACAGGGGAATGGGGAGACCAGAGGGGGGGGGAGGGGGGGGGGGGGAGTCACGGAGGGTACTCGTACTAATGAGACCGTGCCATTACTAGGCAACGTGGGAGGCCCCGTGGTACGAAAGCACATGGATGAAGGGGAACGGGATCCCGGGAGCGTATGGGGGGGAGAACTGGGGGGACCTATATATCCAACAAGGGCAGGAGGATAAAAGAGAAAAATCGCCGGGCCGGGAAACCATCCCTAGGTTGGGGGGGGAAAATCAGTATCCGAAGTTTCAGCATCAGAAATTTGGTACAGGTCCAGGGGTTCGCTGGCCCATGTGTGATAAAAAGTTAGCTCGCGAAACTCCACGAAAAAGGTGAGGCTAGCCAGAAACTTTATAAACGAAACTACAACAAGCGGAAAAAGGGAAAGAACTACTATCCCAATGTCGTATATGACTGGAGGCATAAACTGAGGAAAAGACACCATCCAAAAAGAGAAAGTAACTGTTTCTTGTGAAGAAGCTCAAAAACCTCCAGGGGGGGGAACAAAAAAAAAACGGGCTCGGGACTTTTCGTTTATACTACGGGGCGGGAAAATAGAAGTAAAGACAAAAGAAAACGGGGGAGGCGACCTTACTTTTTGGGGGACAATCTGCAAACCTCCTACTCCGAAATACTTCTGCTGGAAGACCTGGTAGTGATACAAAAGGCACGATCACCTTAAAAAAAAACGGGTGACCGACGTCCCCTGAGCACCTTCGGCTTAAATCACCAAAAAACAAAACAAACTCTACTTCAGGACAAGGAAGGAGAAGGGGAAACCAGCAGCAAGTTTCCAAGAAGGTGAGAAACTGACAATTACCGGGGAAAGGAAAATACACAAATTTCACAAAAAACCCGTCCGCCTACAAGAACCGCCTAAAAATGAACGCCGAAAAATACTCAAAAGCCTTCACTCTCACCCAGGAAACGGGCGAACTACCTCTCTGACGCTCTAGACAGAAGAAAAGGGGAAAAAAAGGATCACCTCAAGCTGAAACGAAGAATAAAACCAATCATCTTCCCCCGGGAAAGGGGGGGTCAAGCACCAGGTAACTCCTGTAAAAGAAGCACAAGGGATTCAGTTGACCACCTTTCTTCAAAAGAGTGACAGGCCCGGGACCGGGAACCATCAAGAGCTACACGGAAAACATAACAAATATCAGCGATCGACCCGGAGGGGCAAAACTATCGAAACGTTCAAGGCATGCGCAATTCCGTCATTTACTGGAGGCGAAGAGTAGGGGGGTCACGGGGAACGGGTAGGTAGAACGGAAAGGAAGGTTCAAACGCCTAACACAGCTTTAAGGACAAAGGTGCAGGATCTCTGCACAAGATTGACAGAGACGCAGAAAACGGCGACCGGGTGGCATGCAGTCCTCCACAGTCCGGAAGAACTGGCAAAGAGAAGGCAAGATAGAATATTGCAGAGGGAATCGCCTAGCAGGAGCCAACGGGGGTTGCCCCCGGAAGGAAAAATACCATCTTCTCCAGGGGGAAAGGGAGGAGCGCAGCAACCTAAAAGTCCTATTTCAAGCAGCATAATTCAAAAAAAACTAGAAACTACACCTCGGAGGGGGGAAGACAAGGACGAGACGGTGGGGGGGGGGGGAGCGTTGATGGCTAGAACGCGGTGACGGAACCAATACTCTCACCTGGGGGTACGGATTGATGTTTACAAGGTTTCCTCGCTGATGGAAAAACCGCTAAAGGCAACAGACCGGGATAGAGTCCCTAAGGGTCAGGGGGAGGAAGGAGAAGAGACAAAAACGTTATGTAGGAAAAAGAAAAGAGGCATCCCCGCGAAACGAGAAGAAAAGAAAGGGAAACATGAGGGAAACTCAAAACCATACATAACAACGGGAATGGGGTGCTTGGAGATGGGCTAAAACTGGGTCAGAAAAGAACAAAACCAACCACGTCTGAGAGGAGAAGGCCATAGTGATGTGGGGTGGGGCTGGGGGTTCTTATCTAAAGATAAAAAAAGGAAGGACCAGGCATACAAGTTGGGCTGACAGGACGCTGGGTATCAACGGGCGAAGAGGTCAGGGAGTGGAACAGTAAACCTTCTGACGAATAGGTCTTCAATGAAAGAATCTGGCGTGCAAATTCAGCGGCCGGGGGGGGCAAAATTGGAATACGGACCGCACGGAACGGGGACGGAACAATCCGTGAACAAGAGGGAACCGCACGGAAGTGGTTTTGGGGGTTTTCCAAGGGAAAAGGGGGGGGCAGAAGAGGGTGCTACCATGTCTGGGGCAGGGCATGACTTTCTGGGGAAGAGGGACGGACCTATCGTAATCAGAGGAAGCAAGGATGGAAAAAGGGGGGAAGGGAACGTGGCTGAAGTCAGTAAAAACGGAAGTCACGGCATGGTGCACGAGATCAGGGACTAAGGGTTAGAGTTTGTCCGTGGGGAGATAGAAAGGGATGGGGGTAGGGCGTGGCCCTGGAGGACTGACCTGGGGTTATGGGTCAGCAAGAAGGTTAAATACAAGTCTGCGGTGGGGTGAAAAGGAGGGTGAACTTGTGTGGGAAGGACTCGGGCAGGGCAATACGCGAGAGCGTTCAGCAGGGCGTGTGTCGGAATGCGGGCCGGGGCTGATCGACAGGGACGAGGGCGGGAAAAGCCCGGGGTTAATCCTTTTGTTGAATTGGGAGGGGGGTTTCGAGAGGGGGGTCGGGCAGGGGGGTAGTCGGCTTTTATCGGGGAATTAAACGTAGGGGTTTCTAAGGGAAACTGTAGGTTGCTGAAGGTACCCTGTCAAAAGTGGGAGACCTTTTAACCGAGGGATGAAAAAATGGTTGCTCGCCAAAGGCAATGACGTATAGGGGTTTTACGGGAAAAAAAGGACAAGAAGGTGTACTTAATTAGTCACCAGGGAAGTCAGGAAGGGAAAGCGCTGGAAAACGAATTCCATCTCCTGTGGGGCGGGCGGTGTGATCGCGGGGGCACTTACAAATCCCCCTAAACACAAGCTCGGGGGGTCAAATACTTTATTTGGAGGGGAACGGCGAGGGGGTCTCCTCCTATCACCGACACCAGTGTCGCGCCGTGTGGTCAAAAATATTCGTGGTGTGGGAGGGTTGTCCACAGACCACCCCGGCCTCTCGGGTGGAATACGTGGTGATAGTCAAAAGAGGACGGGTCGTCACCGGGCATATCACCGTAAGAGAAAGCGGTTGGCGAAACGGTTGGAAAGCTGGGCGTGGGGATACCCCCCGAAGGTGCACACTTTTTCGACAAAGTCTCAGGTGAGACTCTCGTCATAGAAACCGGGGAAATCTCATTGGGGGGAAAAGGGGTCGGTCATCTTGGGGAACATCCACAATCCAAAAAAGAGCCCACTTTTCTTTGATTTGGGGGGTGGCGGGGGAACTCGCTAAAAACCAACAGAAGGAATAGTTAGAAAGATACTCTTACCAGAATAATCTGAAAGACCTTGGGAGAAACTCAAAAGTGAATTGTTGGTCGACCCCGGCATCGGGGCCGCCTACGTTCCACCTACTCTTTCACTTTGGTAGATCAGAAGAGGGTAAAAGGGGGAAGGGGGAACACTAAAAATCAAATGGATACAGAACAACTTAAGGGGGTCTATAACCCTAACTAAGTGTGGAAAAAACAGAAAGACTATGACAATGGGGGGGGTTATCTACTACCCTATCGTTAATCCCAAGCTCCAACACACGTAATGTTGTGGAGTGACACTCCTCTAAACAGCATATGGAGACAAGGGAGGACTTTCACTTCTGGGGGGGGGAGGGCTGAGGAAAAAGCATACACCCTCACCGGGGGAGGTTAAAAGAACTAAAAGGGGCCTAATTTGCAAAACAGAACGGGGGGAGGATGGCACGTTTCTTGATCAGCGCAGTAGGGGATCCCTTCAACAAGGAAGATGGAAAGGGGGAAAAGAGACTTCGAGAAAACGTCCCTTCACCGAAACGGGCCCTTCCGAATTTCTCAAAAAAAGAAGTTAAAGAAGAGGGGCAGGATCCTGTTCCGCTCGTTCCCCTGCAGGAATACTGAAAAAAACCCACTCCAATTCCAGGGGAATGAAGCCAAAAACTCAAAACCGCCGCATACAAGGCAAGAAACATCTAAGAACCCAAAACTGAAGAGAACAAATCTACGGGCACTCCTACAGGACTTACTAGGGGAATCCGCCAGGAAATACGACAGTCCCGAAAGGACCGCCTTATGAAAACTAAGAAGAGGAAGAGAACTTAGGGCCTCACCATTACAGCCATGTGGCCAAAAGTACACAGAAACTCTTCTTCCCAATGATTCTGAAGAATTCCAAGATAAAATAAAAGGAACAACAGGAGCACATCCCCAGCTACCCAAAAAAAAAAAAATACAGCCATATCGCTTCGACTTCCAAATTAGAAGAGACAGATTCAAGCCGGAAAAGCGGGGTCATCGTCCTTCCTTGAGGGGGACGAGAAGAGGTGACTGCTTCAGTCAAAGGGGTAGAACACAACGCTCCGCCACGAGGGGAGGGAGCGAAAACTTCGTGATAAAAAGGAGATGGTATCTAGAGAAAAAACGTAAGAGAAAACGTGGAGGAGGGGATGTGGACCCCTTACCAAAGCTGGGAAAGACAAGAAAGGGAAGAGGAGATGGTCCTTCCCTTCTCAGACAGTGAGGCAGGAAAGGGGTTGTGCACATCATCTGCGAAGGCATAGAGGAAGTAACACCTCACGAGGGAGGAAAGCCTTAGGAAAGGGAGGGGGTCGAAGGGAATCGACTATCAATCACAAGGCGAGGGACTGGGCTCCCTACGAAATACTTCAGGGGTGGGGGGTTGGCTTCAGTGGAAGTACCGGAATACTCAGACCAAAAAAAGGGAAACGATAGTATTTTGGGGTACAAGGGGGGGCCTGAGGAAAAAAGTGGAAGCTGCTGGGTCAAACATCCTCTCTCTTAGGTACAATGTTGTATGTCATCTCCAAAAAAAAAATGAGGAACAGAGTACATTGCGAGCAGGGGGGTGTGAAAGGTAGATCTCTTCATCTGGAGGGGAAGGAGGGCATAACTGAATCAATCCTAAGGGGGGCCAGGGTTGCGGGGACTCGAGCGAAAAAAAAAATGACGTGAAACAAAGAACAAACAAGGAGAGATTGGCAGGTAGAGGCCCTCGGTCGTTTAGTTTCTATTTTTCTACGAAATAGATAAATCGGAAATCCGCCGAAAAACTGGGGAAAGGTGATGCTCAAGATGTGGGACTAAAAATTTGAAGGGGGGGAAAAAAGGTACGTTGGATGGGGGGGAACCGTCCATTCTTACTAAGAAGTCAGGGGCCAGTGAATCTTTTACGAGGGACAGGGCATCCTGGTGTTGTGGACTAGGGAGCCTCAAAAGTCGTCGCTGGGCGCCTGCTTAACCTGCGCAGTGCAGAAGGGAGAAAAATACTCATCCCGTGCCGAAAGGAAGAGGAGCGGGGCAGAAGTACGCATATGTTCACCGGGCGGAACACCTCTTCTGACTCAAGGAAGGAAACCGGTGAAGAGAAATGCGCCTTTTGTGTGGGGGGTGCCGTAAATAGTTTCTTATGGGAAAGGGGAGAGTCACTCAGGAAGATCGGGATGTATGTGGCATGGGGGAGCTGGGTGTGGACAGGATGTTCCGTATTTGTAAAGGGGGAATCCATGAAGTTATGGAAAGGGGAGCCCTCCAGGGGAAGGAAGGGGGGAATCTGCTTGTTATTCAAAGCGGGGGGAAAGGATAAGCTACTGGCCCTTAGCAGGGATACGCTTCATCTCAGCGAAATGAGGGCAGGGGGGTCGGTTTGTAGAGTGGAAAAAGGCGGTCGGAGGGGATCAACTGCTGGGGCTGCCCTTTTTATCTTTAAAAGGGGCGAATGGTTTTCTTATCTTTAACACGGGGGAGCAGTGGAGGCTTTCGAGGGGCCGTCGTGGAGGGGTGCTTGGCTTGAAAAAGTTTCAACGAAGGTTACCTGGGGGGGGGAACGGAGAGGCAAAATACTTACCCGCTTTATAGTCATTGTGCCAGAGGCCGGGCACCCTTAGAGGTAAGGAAAGTTCCGGGCCATAATTTTCAAAAAAGGGCAAGAGAACGAACTTGATGTAAGCATTTGGGCGGGGAAAAAAAGGACGGGGGCAAACAGTTATTGTGTTTTTAAATTTAGGGAGGGGTCCCACAGGCAAACCGTCCGTCCTCGTAACTTTTAGGGGGGGAGGGGGTAAGGCGGTCGCCGCGAGAAAAATGTTGAAAGAGGCAGTAGGTTGCATGAGACGTGAGCGGCAGTGGTCACACAAACCAGCACTTAGGTGCCGACGGGGGGGGCGGGATTACAGGGGGCTCTAAGTCCATCAACAAAACATACATTGGGGTCGGGGGTTGGGGGTTACGGAAGGGTTGTGAGTGCTACCGCACAAATCCTTTCCCAGGGAGGGGGGGCGGGAACGCGAGGCGACTCCGAATAATACCCCTGGAAACAAGGGCTGGCCACGGGTCTTGAGGAGGTGGACCAAAAAAGAGGCTCGGAAAAAGGGAGGGAAGGTTGCGGGTTCACTCGTATATAGCGAACCACACATAGGGGGATGAAAGTAGCCGTGAAAAAGCTCCCTAAAAGGGGGATCAATGCTGTTTTCTTCTAAAAAAAGGCCGGGCCAGAGATTTAAGCTGTCAGAGGAAAAAAGGTCTATTATCTACTAATGCAACCCGGCGTGAACGCCATCAAAGCCCCGGGGCGACCACAATTACAGGGCGTATACGACGAGAACAAAGAATCCACTTAAAAACAGCGGGGAAATGAACAACAATGGAGTTGATCTACTCGTCACAAACTCGTGCAAAAAAAACCATCACGTCTGTCACAAAAGAGAACGGACGGGGTCTTGTGATCTAAAAAATGGAGCGTTTCCAACTCCTCCAGGGGGGGGACCACGGGGGCGGTGAAACTCTTCTGCCCGGGCCTAGCCATGCCGATTCAACTAGACGACGGGGTGGGCAGTTACCCACTAAGCTCAAAAGGGTGAAGAGGGAAAAAATACTTAGCTTTCAGCCCCAGGAGTGGAACCTGTGAGCCCTCTCGGTTTAAAAGGGGACGGGGGGCTCCCCTGAACCGACCCACCAGAACTTGAGTGAGGAAACGATCAACTCGTTCTTAACTGAAAGGGCAGAAGGGGCCACACTTCCTATTGCTGCAAAGTTCCAGAAGGCTGTTGGAGGGTCACCCTGAAAGGGGGAACGTCATACCTACCGGGAATGGGGGACACAAAAAAAAGGAAGGAAAATGCACTGATCACCTCCTCCTACACCTCGAAGCGAGAAAAAAAAGCAACTGGGGACGAAAACCCATGCCTGTCACCAAGGGCTCACGACCTCAATTACCTAGAAAAAAGAAGACCTTAGGAGTCTAGAACTCGAGAAGCTGAGTGACCTCCTCCTTCCTCCGCTCAGAGGCAAAGGAAGAGTTCAGCCACCGGTAAGGGGGAGACCCCTTCACAATCAGAAGGAATGGAAAGGACGTGCTACCGATTCCAAACATTGTAAGAAAAACCGGCTCCATCGGACAGACCCTGAACGCAAAACTCCATCAGGCGGCAAACGGGAAGGGGATCCTCTGAATTCATCCACTATGCGCGGCACCGACAAGGGCATAAGACTTCATTTTCTATACGCCGAAAGAGGGGCCAAAAAGAAAAAGTATAAGAAAGAGGCCCGCGAATCAGGTTGGAAAGGAGAGAAAAGGGGAAGGGCGGGAGCTCCAGCTAGTGAAACTTTTTTCCTTCGCCAGAAAGATCCGACTGAGAGAAGTCACCCTGTAACACAAAAGAGCAAACTGGGCACGCAGGGAAAAGATAGGGCCTGAAGGAAAGGCCTCAAGTAGGAAAGGGGTCAAAAAAGAACACGGACCTTCAAAGAAAAACAGGAGTCTCCCCATTGTCTGGAATATCGCAGTCAGTCGGCCGATTCTCTTAGATTAGGAGGGGGGGAGGGATCCGAACCATAAAACACTACCAAGAAAGATTGATTCGGAAGGAAGGTGGGGTTTTGGAGGGAGGGGAGAACCAGGTGGTTCTCGAACGACCCATGGCATCTTCTTTGGGATGGGGGGAATTTTCGAACCGGAGGCCGCAAACGGCAGTTAGAGGGAGGGGACCTGGGGCCCAACTACTTCCTCTCAGAAGGAAAGGGGTCGTGCATAACAACAAACTTAATTGTAGAAAGATGTCATAAAAAAGAAATGGGTGCGGGATATTCAGGATTGAGCTCACATAGTCTCATTTTAAAAGGGAGAAAGGAAAAATCAATCCGCAGTGGACAGGGTCGGGGACGGGGGGGCGAAAAAGTCGTGTGGAACTTACTAACAAAAGCCGGAAGGGGTTTATCCTCGTGGTGTGATGGTTGAATGGTTCGGCCAAAAACATCAGACGCTCCGGCCGCATCGACGGAGCGAGAAAACTTTTCGTCTAGGGGAGGGTTAAAGGGATGGGGGGGGGAAGAAACCGGTCCCTTCCTGCGTCTCGCGAGGGGAGGCAATTCTGACTAGATCGGGGAAAAGGAGGGGAATTAAAAAGAATGGGGGGGACTGGGTGTTCAGAAAAAAAGCTGAGAAGAAAAAAGGAACTTTCAAAACTTAGGCCAAACAGGGCCGCTCTAACGACTAGGGGGAGTCAGTACGCTGGTCAGCCAGAGTGGTGGGGGGTCAAAAAAGAACGCGGTTCACTCTCGACGGACTAGGGGCGATGAGCCCTTTTGTGGAGAATCTCGGGGGCCCCCTTGCAAGGGGGGGTCCAGCTAGGGGCGGGGAAGGATGGTGTGCATTTTAAGCTGGCGCAAAACGGGGGGTCCTGACCTGTTGGACCTATTGCCTTTTATAAGGGATCAAAGAGTGCCATCCTCTTCCTGTTCATGTGATGGTTCAGGGGGAAAGAAGGCGACGGGCTGAGCGTAGGGTCAAAGGGGGGATGCTGGGGTATCGCCTGGTGATAAAAGGGAGGATGCTCCAGGAGCTTGGTTCTTATCCGGGTAGTAAGTCTTCGGGAGGGGGGGGCTACTTTGAGAGCTGAGAAGGTGAGTGTCGGGCGTCATGGGGGGCGAGGCAGGGTAGGGGGGGTCACTTTGTCACGGTTTGGAACGGTTACCTGGAAAGGGCAAGGCGCGCAACATCGACGGAGCGCTGAAGGGGGGAGCCATCTAAGGGCAGGAAGAGTTTAATTTTATTTCCAGGAGGTGCTATGTGAATCTAAAAGTCCGTGTGAGGAACAGGGCCGATCGATAAATAGGGGGGAAAAAGTCCATCGCCGATTGGAAAGGTCGTGTGCGAGAGTCAAAACGCCAAAACCGCGCTCTTTAAGGTTTTAATGAGGGGCACTTATCGGAAGAACAATCGGTGACACTACACCTGGTGCCAGGACGGTGGGACAAGGCTGTTGACGGTTGTAAAACAGACAAAAATCCTTATCTGAAGACGTTGTGGTCTGTAAAGCATCGGTGTAGCCCTGGAGGACTTAAGCAAGGGTGTCGAGTCTGGTTGGGGAATAGGCGTTTGAGGTTCTACCAAAAAACTCAAGTGGTATCCTGGGGTTTAATTAGAGGTGTCCTCGAGAAAGAACCGGGGCTACTCTTGGAAGGGGAAAAAAATCTTTGGGGTCTACCTAAAACAACCCCCCCGCCAGATCACCAAGTGGAGTTTTGGAAGTAACTGCGATCTCTCTCAAACAAACGATTTTAAGAAAGAGCTAGCCTTCAAAAACCAATCTCCCTCACAATGGCCCGAGCCCGGGGGGGGGAGTTTCGACCCACGAGGAGGAAGAAGAATGGCACATCTTAGGGGTATATTATCTAAGGGTGAGAAAGAGATGCCGCCACCATCCCGGTTACACGAGGACATTGTTGCTGGAGACACCCCCACCTAACGGAAAAACCGACTTGAAGAAGATGGTGATAAAAAGGGGTACCTCTCCTTAAACCATAAACTTAGAAACGGAGACCGGCGGTTTTGTCCGGGAAGCCCGCCTGAAAACTCCACGGGGCCAACGATGGCACTGGGGGGGGGGGGTTACTATCGCAAACAGCCCGGGAACGCCAAACCATAACCGTCTTCCCGCCTTATGGGTGAGGGTGACCAATAAAACCTACCTACGTGAAAGGAGCTAGGACTAGATAAATGAGACCTTATGCTCGGACCCGTGAGGGGTCAAGGGCTGGAAACAACTATCCCCTTAATTCCGTTAGGGGGAGGCGGAAGGGGGCCCAGGGGCGGCAAAATTCGTTCATAATCGTTCCAGGATCAATGGATTCAAAAACGGCCCTTTTCCCGGGGAGAATAAAGGTCCACGTGCACCAACACCCTGAGAAAGAAGCTAAAAAGCCACAGATAAGGGCAGGAATACCTCTACTCCCTCTACCCAACGAGAAGCTCCAGCCAAGGCACCCTGGCTCCGATGACCTGCGAGACAAAAGAAAAAAAAACCAAACTCACCTTGCGGAACTGCAACTTAAGGAAGCTTCGGAAAGATCTTTCCCAAAGACCTAGTTCAAGGGGAAAAAGAATCCTGTGTAAACCTTAGATTGTCCCAGGCTCACTGAAGGAGACCACTTGCTCAAATAACTAAAAGGAAAAAAAGAGAAAAGACCATCTCTATCTCTTCCATCAGTGAAAAAGGATCCAAGAATCAAAACAAGCAACTATCGCTAAAAGAAAACCTGCAGCGTTCAAAAAGCGAAGAGGAAGGGGGCGTGAAATTCAGTAATTAAAAAATCAGTACCTCAGGGGACCAAACCCTTCACTGAAGGGGGCCACTCTAATGGAGCCTCGCTCTAAAAGAAACGTGGGAGGGGGAGTATGGCCTGAACCAGATGCGACAAGAAAGAATACTCCAGCGTCTTAGAGGGAGAGACGAGAAAAGGACAGACACTTGTTGCCTCATCCCCCGGACACCTTCCACTCGGAGACCCGTGTCTGGATAAAGAAGCGTCGTTTTTCCTGCCTGGAGGAAAAGGTCGAGGGGGAAGACAGACACTGAAAACCTAAAGAGAGGAGAAACTGAAATTTTTTGTTTTTAAAGGGATACCGCATTTGTTCAAGAACCGACCATCTACAGCACCCTGCCCAAAGCAGCACTCTCAACGGGGGGGGACAGTTCTGACACTGGAGGGAGAGAGGAGAGCTGCAGGGGCAAAATCCGGACTCGCGGGCGTCCAATGCTTGGTGCTGAAAATCGAGAGAAAAAAACACTGAGGAGGTTAAAGTAGATATTCAGCACAAGGCATGGACGGCGACGGAAGAGTCGGATGTTGGGACCCGGTCTTCGGAAATCGGACTAAGCGCCAATGCTGTCCAAACATAATCCCGAAAAGGGGGGGAATTGAGCATGCAAGAAAACTGCGGGGAGAAAACGACGAAAAACCACCGCCGCCCTAGGGTACGGCGAAGGAAGCAGTTGAAGGTTTTATTTTGGAGTGAGATGAACTAAGACTACACTACGGGAGACATCCGGGGAAGCGGCTATGAACCCGTAGCTTCGGTAAAACCGTGGGCCTCTTCGGCGAAATCAGACAAAAAACAAAACCAGGAAAGTCTTACTATCTTTACTTTAGGGCCAGCGCGATCAGGTGGACCTTTTTATATAATTAAGAAAATACAGAAAGGCGCGCGGAACACTCGGGGACATCCAAGCATGTCAAAAAGAAAGGGAAAGATGAGGGGGGGACTGGCATGGAGGGGGAACCTTGGTAAGGACTGACAAAGAGTGCAAGGGAGAGGCAGTATCAAGGAAGGAGGGAATGAGGGCTGCAATGTCCTGTGCGGATGAACCGCCGAAGTCAAGGGGAGGGGCCAAGGGGCGAGAGGGGAGAGTGTTGAAGGGGGTCCCCTTATGGCTCCTGTCCCTAGGCAAAGAAAGGGGAATGGGAGGTCAGCTAGGAAAAAAGCGGGGCTGTGGGTTTCCCCTAGTGGCAAGGGGGGGGTTCTGGCTCTCACTTTCGGGAACAAGATGAGGGTCGCCTGATTCTTTCATCGTCGTGTATCTGGTGTCAGGGACCTGGTCTGGGGGAGGAAAAAAGGGTGTAAAAGCGCGCCTGACGGGGAAAGGATACTTGGGGTTTGTCTTATAGGGCGTGGGGGGAGGAGGGTATACTTTTCTCGTCCGAGGTAGTGTGCTGAAAGTTTCTCCGGGGAGGAAAATGAAGAAATCGTTCAACTTTCGGAAAAACGGAAAGTGTGACTCTGATAAGGGGCGTGGGGAAGGGCCATACATTGCCTTTCTCGGGAAGTGAAGTGAAGCCGAGGAATCGGTTCCGAGAAGAGGAGACTGTGAAAGGGAAGAGGGGAAATCTCTTATCAGAAAACGGGAAAGGCTGTATTTTGTACGGAGGGTTAAAGGAAGGGGGGAACCGAAAAAACGTCGGGGTCGTTGATGGGGGGGGGCTTTCAAGGCTCCTTAGGCCAGAGGAGAAGAAAACAGACACGTGCCCATAGGGACACTTAGGAGGTGACTTAACGGTGGTCAAAACCAAAACCACAGGAATCTAAGGTGCACGGAAAGAGGGGGGGAGTGCGGTCCGGCAGGGTCGCCGGTGTCACGGGAAGGTGTTTCAAGTTCACGTGAGATGGGTTCGAGACCAGGTCCGGGGGGGGGAGCCCGGTGGAATGTTTCTTCACTGCGCATTTTCCACGTAGGGAAAGCAGAGAACCGTGCAAAAAGACTTACCAGAGGAAACGGACGGGGGAAGACCAAAAAAAAGAAGTTCTAGAATCCCCCTTTGGAAGGGATGGGGCGGGGGTACAAAAGGCA
>Ga0179593_1575552_pt1 | contig 14234 bp, 18 predicted proteins | sample CZODoug2_1_08_16_FD_185931 | JGI IMG/M metagenome (GOLD analysis project Ga0179593, IMG submission 185931) | Vadose zone soil fungal communities from Angelo Coast Range Reserve, California, USA - CZODoug2_1_08_16fungal (PacBio error correction) | ecosystem: Environmental > Terrestrial > Soil >...
AAGGAAAAAATCGAGTGGGGAAAAAAAAAAACAATTCATTGATCGCTTGGGGGGGACCTTTCTTTAAAGAGAGAGAAGCGCTCTATGCGAGGGGGGAACTCCCCTTGAAAAGGAAGAAGTCGAGTGACACAAGAAGATGGGGGGAATCTGGAGTTTTTTTGATCAGAGGACAGCTTTCAACTTGCGAAGAGAAAAACCGTTTTCAGTGGAAGGGAAAGGAGAAGGACCGGAACCGAGAAGGGAAGCCAAGTTTAGCTCCGAAAGCAAGGGGGATGGGATTGTGGCAAAGGAACGAAGAAAAGGGGTACGTAGGTAATCCAGCACATTCCCAATTTGGGAAAAGGGGATCGCAAGAATCAGGAGGGAAGGCAGCGGATATCCCAGCGATGCGCTTGGCCAAGAGAGAACAAACAGAAAAAGTTGGATCGCCAAAAGGGGGGGCTGCACCCATTGTCCGTATAAGGAGTAAAGCCTTTCCATGGCCCAGGCAAATCAGCTGCAGAGGGAGATGTGATGACGGTGTTGCTGAAAGAGCTTCAAGCGAAAGAACAAAGGCAGGAAACACGTAAGAATACGAAAAAGGGAAATCAACCCACTGTTCCCAATGGATGGGCCCTGTTCAAAAGAAAAAAGATAATGGAGATGAATGGATCAGCCGCAAGAGAAAGTACGACGAATCTTTCGTGGCAGTGTTTGCCAACGGGAGAGGTGAGCAGCACACGAGAAACGGAAAAGCTGCAATCCAGGAGAAGTCAAGAGGGGTAGGGGTTTGCACCGGGGCGGGAAACTTCACGAGTGAAGCGTGAAGCAAAGTCTCAAGCACTTCGGAGAGCGAACCTTCGTCTCTAAAACCGAGAAGAGGAATTACGAAATTCCCCTGCGCTAAGAGACGGCCTCTTTCCTCCCAGGATCTTCACGAAAGAAAACGAACCGCTCAGGAGGCTTAACACCGTCCGCATCAATCAGGCCAATTATTTCGGAGGATAAGTTGGGGGGGGGAATGAAACCTGCATGCAAATAGACTCTCAGCACCCCAAGCTAAAAGGCTAGGGAGAGGAGGAATCGTTCCTTGGGCTTTCGCCGGGGAAAACCCGGCGCGCTCCACGCGCAAACCGTATCGGGACCTAGAACTAATCGGGGGGGGTTAGGCGCATCCAAAGTGTGATTGGATCGGAACCCGCGGAAAAAAGGAACTTCCTGGAACTGAAGGGACCAGAATCCCGCTGATGACGTGTGGTGGGGGAACCCTTCCGTGTGTGGGGAAACCTCAACAGAGTGCACCGCGTCAACCTTCCAGCAAGCGTGCCGTACCGCAAGGGGAGGATCGCCGCAAGGAAAAAGACGCCATGAAAAATACAGCAATCACCAATCATCTTGATCGAAAGGATCCAACCGCACGACTCAGGGGGGGAAAGTTGCCAAGGAAAAAAAGAGAACTTCAATACCGTTCGCTCGCCCGCTCACAGAGGATAGGTCGCAGAAGGAGAAAGGAAGATAGTACTTCACCCCCCGGGTTTCTCTTGATTTTTCGCATGAGAATTGTCGAACAATCTCCGGGCAGGGGGAGGGGGGCATACAAAAAACAAAGGTTTCCATGCAAGTTCTTGGCTTCCGATACGGCCCCATTCGAAGGTTTTCAGGGAAACGGAACAAACAAAGGAGGAGGGGGAAGAAGAATACTTTCGAATGGGGATAATCGGAAAAAACAGGGAACGGAGGTTGGGGCGCAGTGGTGGTGTCTGGACGAAATCAGCTGGGGGCGAGGTGCAGAAAGTAGCCCATATTTGCGCCAGTGAACATGGGGAGGGAGAAGCAAGAGGAGCTACCGGGGGGGGAATGCGCGGTTGGGCGCGGGCGAGACGATGGAAGATAAGTGTAGGCGGAGGGGACGTCAAGGGACGGCGAGGGGAGGAATCTGTGATCAAGAGCAGGGGGGGAATCACTTGCTGTAAGGGACCTAGTGGGGGAGGATTAGGAAAAAAAGGTCACCGCTGCTGAAGCCGCCGCGAGACTCATGTCTTGATCGGCAAAAACATGAGCAAACAAAAGGGAAGGGGAAAATTCTGGCAGTTCTGAACGCCGTTTTAAATTGGGAAAGGGAAATGAGTCTCGGGGGGAGGAAAGAACTGGGGACGGCTGATTCGATCATACAACAAACATTTCGGGAAGCACGATACGGTGAACGAGCATCTGCGTTTGAGACAGCCATCAGGAAACGCACTTATTTCCAAAGGACAGAAACAAACAGGAAGGACGGTTGGGTTGCTGGCAGTAAATTTGCTTCCTGCAGAGAGAAGACTTCAAAAAACATTGGTATGTTGGAGAAAGAAAGAGTAACGCTGAAACTATCGGAGGGGGTTCCGACAGAGGGGGAATGAGTGTTACTTTCGGAAAGAGTCCGGGTGGGAGGGAGCAAGACCTGCAGAGGAGCAGGGGACAGTGGGGAAGGGCAGGACCGGTAACGCCGGATATGGGACTGGTCCTTGAAGAGAAGAGGTGCGCGAAACCGGGCGCCCTGCTTAAACACTCCGACTGAAAAGGGACCGAGTTTCAATCCAAAAACGCGGGCATCGACAAAGGAGTGGCACTTTATTTCTTTCAAAAGGGGGATTGAATGCGTTGGAGCTCTGGGGGGAAAAAAAGTGGCAAAAACTGGAGGAGATTGCGTGCCGAATTGGTGGTTCCTTCGAGGAGTTGAAGGTAGAGACGGGCGAGCATTACTCAGTCGTCGGGGAAGGAGTCAAAGAACTCAGGGGGTTGCATAGCGGAGGGGAGAAAAATTGTTTAGCTTCTTACAACGGGGCGGCTAGGCGGCCTACTCTGCCAGGTTCTTTCGCGGAAGCTCAGAGAACACAACCGAATCAAAAAGGAGAAGGTGATTGATCGCGTCAATGTTGAGTTGTAACAGATCCCAGGCCACTAGGCCAGGTGAGAAGAAAGGAATGGGATCCGTCCACTCCCTGGTTTTGGGGAGGCGACCGGCGCGGGGGGTGAGGAGATTGATCGGACCGCTTCCATCTGGGCACTCAAAGAACGATGGTAAAGGATGGAACAAAGGAAAAACAGTTGCGATTGCCCAGCTATACCGGAACTTCTGAGCTGCAAAAACGCCGAGAGGAAAGTCACTCGCGCAATTATCACACTTGATTGCTAATGTGTACTTCCAGAAGAGGAGAAGAGTAAGCTCTCAAGGGGAAAGGAAAAGAAAACGATTGTTTGTTCTCTCACGGCCCGGGGATACTCTGGAAAAGCTGAAGAGGGATCAAAACCTCAGAGAAGGTGCGCGTCCTACTACGATACTGAAGGAAGGTTGGGAAGTGGATTAACTCTCGCAGAAGGGAATCGGCGCTGAGTCAAGTCGGGAGCAAGCCGATCAGTGCTGAAAAGAGATAGATGCAAGGCCAGTATAAGGCACAAAGGAAAAAGAAAAGCGAAGAGAAAAAAGCCACGCGAGTTCCGGGAACTTCGCTGGGGGAGAATGGCTTGACGAACGCGCGAGACGGCAGGAGACTTGAAGAGAGAAGACCATTGGAACGGGCGGATGCGGCCAGTGGACAGGAAAGGAAGAGAAAGAGGGGGGGGGGAAGTGATTTTTTGGATAAAGAGGTTCCTGGCGAAGACGACGGTCGAAAAAACAGCGGTTGACTTGCACGTAAGGGGGAGGAGGGGCACGAGGCGCCGACGAGAGACTTACAGGCGAAGGGGAAAAGGAGGGGTTTCAGGAACCTGCCGTGGGGAATCTTGATGATTCGGTCTTGGACGAAATAGCAACATACACTGTGTTCGTAAATAAGGTTGTGAACAGAGATCCAGAGGTTGGAGGGGACTCTCCAGCAATGGGGGAACCTCGGTGCAAGGAGAGCAAAACGGCCTCAAAGTCCAGAATCCGCCAAACGCATGTTGGCTGAAAGAGGGCGTGATGTCACGGCGCAGCAAACTTCCGGGCCGCTGTATAGGGTGACAAGCTCCCGCTCGGCAATGCACGGAGAAGGTTAAGTCGGGTGATTTGTGACTGAGGCTTAAGAAGGGGGGAAAGAAGAAAAAAGGGGGGAGCAAAAGTCATCGCACGCTATTCAAAAAATGATCGAGCAAATACGTACCACAACAACTCTAAGGAAGAGGAGATGGCCGAGCTAAAAAGTCATATTCGCTCGACCAAAGAAAGGGCACCGCACATGAGGCTAAAAGGTGTTTCACCGGGGAGCTTGTTCATCGCCTCAAGAGGAAGACAAACAGATCACTTCACTCCACAAGGGGAAAGTCGAAATAAGATCTCATTGAATGGGAAAGAGTCGGGCTTAAATTACGGTACTTTGCACTGAGGAAGGCGCGCGGTGCGCAAGCCGTCTAGCGGTTTCACGAAAGAAAAGAGGAATGACGTCCATTACTGGGCCACTGGGGAGAGGAAGGAGCGCCTTGCTTCCCTCCAAATCTTAGATTCGGCGCGACCAGAAAGGGAAACAAGGGAAGCATCAGCTTCAGCGGTTTCAAAAGCTCTGTAGGAAAAAAATACACTGGGTGGGGGAGTCAAGAACTGACTAATCCACGCTCAAAAAAAGCTCATCACACAGCATTCCCAGTTTTTGAGTCTCTGTGTCAATCAAGCAGCGTGTGCATGAAAATTAACCGCGCGCGCCACGCGGGAAAGCGAGACCCGGAAAATTGGAGGTGTAGTAGTCGGGCCCCAGTTGATTAAGAAGGCCGAAAAAACCGACCAAATGGTCAAACGGAGTTCAGTGACAAAGCGCGGTTGCCCCTTAAACAGGAATTTCCGCTCAAGAGCGGCGGAGAGAGGAAATCTTCCCAGCAAAAACCTGTTTGGAGAAAACGTCTTCAGGTAAAGACCAGGTCAGCACCGCACAATCCAATCGCGTCTTTACCGTGGGAGGCAAAACCGCAAAAGCCTCAAGAAAAAATATAGTTAAGAAAAGGGAGGCTCGAGCCCACCGCGTACTTGCATCATCTGTCTGCTGACAGACTGTGCACCCACAAAAAAAAGGGTTTCACTGGCTAATTGTGGGCGTCTTTTTAATGCGCAAAAGAATCAAAAAAATCTCCTTTGAAGGGCAGCAAAAAAAAAAAATTCAACAGGCCGGAAGGATGAAGGAAGGGCCAACACGAAGTTTTCGTCTTACCGAATCTTCGCGGGAAAGAGAGAGAAGGTAGAACTTTCGAATGGGCCTGTCGAGGAAACTCCGGCAGGGAGTCAGGTGGGGAATAAAGCAAGCCAGGTGGGAAATGGGAGCTTGTGCAGCATTAGGAAAAAGAGACATTTCGCAAGTGAACATCGTCCCTGTAGTCGGGAACACTTTATCGAATGGGGCCGGCATGTCAAGTGACGAGGTCCGTGCCTTGTGAGGGGGAGAAAAGAGAGGGGGCAGGTCACGGGAGGCGGCTGCGCACTCCGCAACTTAAGCGATGGGAGACGGCGGGGAGGGGGGGGGACCCTGCGGTTCCGGACTATACTCGGAGGAATTCTAACATGTAAAGGACATGTCTGCCACTGAAGCCGAGAAGCTAAACTGACTTGTCACTCTGTTGAACCCCGAAAAGGAAAAACCCAAAGTGGAAGAAATGCAGTGCAACGGAAGTCGGTGAGTTGTACGCTGTTCGGAGGGAGGCTTCACAAGGTTGGGCCGGCGGAGTGAGAGATAATACAAAGTTTTTCCATGGGGGACGATATAGAGGCGTGGAGACCATCAGGAAAGCGGCTTGAGGACAAATCTCGAGCAAAACGAGCCGGGGCCTTAGGGGGGGGTTGATGACAGGAAATTTGCTTTTCGCAGGAAAAAAGCGGAGATGTATGTGTTTTTGGCAACACCAAAGCCAAGGAGGAACTGAAAAGAGACGGGGTGCAGGGAATTCGGGAGCAAGGAATGGAAATACTGTCGTGAAGATTCCCGGGAGACCGCAAGAGGGGAAAGTTCAAACTTTGAACCGGCGTACGCGATATGATGCGTTCGATGAAGCTAAAAGTTCTGCCAGAACGCGCGCATTGAACCCGGCAACTGGGCAAACGTGCCGCAAGTTTAGCCGACGCGTGCGGAGTGGGGAGGAGGTTTCGCATTGAGGGCAATGGAAGAGAAAAAGTTAAGAGTAGGCTTACAGTCACAACTGTAAAGCCTCAAAAATATCGGGGAAGGAATGTTCAAATTGCTTCAGAGTGAAAGGAGGGGGGTAAACGGCATCCCGCTCGTCGAGTGTTTTCCGCGTGGAAGGATTAAAGGATGTGTCTGGTGTTAAGGCGGGGGAATAGTGGGCGTTCGGGGGCTCGGCAACTAGGCGTGGACAGAACTTCTATGTTCTGGCGGAGGGAAAATCAGACAAAAAAAAAATGTCGAGTGAAAGTTGACCGATCGTGTGAAGGGGGTCAAGAAAATCGGCCACTGGAGTTGGAGCTGCGCTGAAGGGTCAAACATTGACCATGGTAATGGGAACCACGACATGTTGCGGCGATTGCTGGAACGAAGGGTGCGGATGCATGTGGAAATCTGAACCAGAGGTACGGGAACAATCACATGCGGCTTCAAGGCTGGACCCTTTCTCCTAAGGACAAGGGCAAGAGTCGAAAAACACGACGTGCAAATGGCGTTCACGCAAGAGAAAGCAAGTTTCGCGAAAGCAATTAAAAGGGCTTCGACTGCGAACTTCTTACTCTCGCGGAAGGCGATCACGCGCCTGTGTCCAGAAGGGGGGTCTCTCGACCCGTCTTAGCAGACGTGGATGAAAAGAAAAGGGAGGGTAGGCAAAGATGGCGCGTCCTTAGTGCGCGCCGGCAACTTCAAAAGTGGGGGTAAACGCTCCCGTGATAATCGAATAGCGAGGGAGGGACAAAAAGGGAGGGGGGGAGCAATCAATGTGCTGCAGGGGCTGCTATTGCCACGGTCGTACGAATCTCAAAGAAAGGATGAGTAAGAAAACGTTGCATCGGTCATCAAAAAGAGTCTTGAGCAAAAAAAAAACAGAAGCTCCGGGCAAGGAGGTGACAATCCGCACTGCGGAAGTCGCCGTCCGAGTGACCTACCATCGCAAATAAAAAGCGGGGAAGTTTTGCTCAAGGGGAAGGGTCCACTGTCGAAAGGGCTACAAGTTAGAGAGAACAACAATCGTGTTCGGGGGAACGATCTCGACTCGGGGAAGGGAAGACAAGTCTAGGATCCGGGAACAGTGGTTAAGAGGGGGGTGCAGCGAGACTACGGAGAGACCAGCACAGTTCCGGGCGTATAGCTTGGGCAATCGCAACCCTGTTAAGAAAGGTTGGGTTCCACAAGGGTCCCGAAGCACCATGATAGCCATCGATGACGAGTAAAGAACAGAAAGGGGAAGAAAAGAAAACGTTCCTCCCAATCGCGCACACATTTAGGGGGGGCTGCCGCCATCCCCGGTGAATCTTCACGGCGCGATTAAAACGTGGGAAGGATGAGCACTCAAAAAGGGGGGGTCACTCACTCGATTGATTCGGTTTACAGGGATTTCCTGAGCTGTAGGAAAGATATGCAGTCAACTCGAGAAAAAACGGGAAAAAAGGCCGAAGTTCATCCGCCGCTCATACCCACTGAGCGCTGGATAAGTGAAAAGACGAAAAGAATGGAGAGGCGATCTAAAACAACGGCAAACATTCGCTCAGAAAAACAGGGGTACGCACGCCATCTTGAGGGCTTACAGTTGTGTCCACCGACTTTCTGTCTTCAACCTAAACTATCCTTCACTCCTTGCATGGAACTGGGGGGAAAGTCAGAATAAAAAAGCAAGTTTTCAAGAATTTCCAAGGAGGGGAAACTGAACACGCGTGCAGCAGGTCCGTGGAAGCATTAACGGGGTGTCGCGAAATAGGGTCAACGAAACGAACGCGGAGAAGCATATCCGATTTAACGCATTAAGATAAAACGAGGGAGGAAGCGGTCCCTCGGGGGAGGGAGGGCACGAAGTAACGTCCGTCATTGCGCTCCATAAGTTAGCTTGGCTGAACAAAAGGGGCCAGAAAGTGAGCGTTTTTCCCGGCTGACTTGCGGGGGCCAAATAAAATTGGGGGGAAGAGGGTCGCATTTGGAAAAATTCAAACCAGGGAGACCCCATAAATAAGTCACAGGAGTTTGGGCTGCGCGTCTGCATCAAGGAAGGGGCTTGCGAAATGTGGAACGCCATCAGCGAGTCAAAGTATCGGTAGAGAAACTGAATGAAATTGCATCGGGGGTGGCCCTCCGCCAAAATTGGTGGCATCAAAAGAGAAATGTCAAAAAGTTCCGTGGGAAGAAAAAAGCGCTCTTGCACGTGGAGGCCAGGGTGTGGCCGCGCACAATGCAAGAGTAGATCTGCCGGTCTTCCACAAGGCCTGCATGGAAAAAGGGGGGTGTCTTTAGGAGACCGAACGCCAGAAAATTCCACATCTCGAACAGGTTAAGGAGAGGAGGGACAGCGGTATGGGAAAGCGGGGAAGGGGGACATAAGAATTTAAAAAAATCGAGAAGCCAGACTGAAGAAAGGGGTCGAGGCCAAAGAGAAAGCAAAAAGGAGTACCCAGACATCAAAGGAAATGCTTGCAGAATTAAGTAACAAACAACCCTATTTCACTTGAAATCGAGAGATTTTTGAAGCAAGCAAATCGAGGGAGCACCAAGAAAAGGGAACGGTCGGTGAAAAAAATTAAAGGCCGGAGTTCTGGCGATCCGATAAATTCGAAAGTTTCGCTTACCGGGAAGACTCGATACAAGAGGAAAGAGATGCCGGTAAGAAACTTTCAAAGGGCCGTATCGGAAACCAAAAAAAAAGGGGAACTCCGGCATGGGTAATTGGGAAAAGCAAGACGGAATGGCTGACGAAGCTATTGAGGAGCATGCGAAAAGAAACTCAAGGGGCATGAACATCGTTTCATTTACTGGAGGTGCTAAAGCCAAGACCTGGAGCGACCTATGTTAAAGATGTCAGTACGAAAGAGACGGTGATGGAAGAGGAGGGAATGGCGGGAGGGTAATGAGGCGGCCTGGCGACAAGTACAGAGCTTTCAGAAGGGACATGGAACCTGGGGAGCGCGAATTTCGGGAAATGAGAGGTCCGGACCTTAGAATTGCGGTCTTTAAAAATGCCATCAGGAAAAATATGGAAGCCGCGAAGGGCGACGACGGGTGCGGGAAAAGTGGAAGGGGCAAAACAGGGAATGAGCGATCTGGCCAAACCCATCCAAGAAAGGGGGGGGGGGAAAAGTGGTCCGCTGGCAAGGGCGAAACTTCACTAAAACAATTGGGAGGGGGGAATATCCTACAGGAAAGTTGGTTCAAAGGGAATCTAATACGTGAGGGGAGCGGGCGAGCGGTTAAAAAAGGGCAAAAGGACTAATCGGGAGACAGCAAAACTGGGTGGCAAGTGCCGTATGGATGGGGGTGCTGGGATAAGGATCCATGACAGATGAGCCGGAGATTCACAAAAACCGGTATTTGTGCAATCAATAAAGAAGAACGAGGGGGAGCGGATGCGGACGGTGTGCAAAGAAAAAGGCAACTTGAGAGGGAAGAGACGGTTGAATGGGAGTAGGGTTCCCTGGAAGGAATCAGGAACACCCGGGCGCAAGTGAAAAACAATTCGGTAACGCCGGATATACTCGTTTCGAACCGGGGAAAAAAGGCGACGAGAGAACTCGAACCGTCGCGCATTGATTCACTCGAGGCAACAAGCTAAGATTTCAAGCCCCAACGCAGGGAACACGGAAACTGGGGGATGGAGCTATGCTGGCAGGGTGCATTGGCAAATGAAGGAAAGTTGGATACGTGAGAAGCTCAGGTGGGCAAATGTAACCCTAAGGGATGGGGAGACCGAAGTGTAGTATGGGGACTAGCGGAATGAATTGGAAAGTTTTTAGTTTGAGCTTCTATTGTAGAGGAAGGGCATACATTGGTATCAGGTGGTGGAAAAGCGTGCGAACTGGGGTGTTCGGCTGGAAAAAGGGGAGGTATGCACTAATTGGAAAACTTCTTTGAACTCATGAAAATGAACAAAAGACAAAACAAGCGGAATTGTGAAATAAACGGGGGGGAGTGATTTGTGCCCGATCACCAACCAATTGTGAGTGTGTCTCGGGAAAGAAGGGATACGGGGGCAGCAACTCACGGGGGCCGAGCCGCGCGTTTTGAGGTAGAAACCGAGGTCCATCTGCTGGGAAATCACATCGAGCTGACCTGAAAGATGAAAGGGACTAACGACATCAGGAGGGGGGGCAGCTATTCGACGTGGAGGGACTGCGTCAAAGAAGACCCCCCGGAAAGGTTAGCGAGAACAATCTTGGGGTCACCTTGGGGCGCTAACTTTGGAAAAACGGTGGGGTTCTCCCATCTGAAAGGAGGGCCGGCAAGAAAAAACTGGTGGGGGTTCTCCGAGCGCGTCGAGAATCTAGAAAAGGGCTCAAGAAATTTGACACACGAAGACGGACCGATTTGCGCGGAAGGGCAGGGTGGAAAAAGACAGTGCGAACAGAATTTCCACAAGAAGCCTGAATAAAAGGACGATATCGCGAGTCAAAAGGTTGGAAAAAAGAAGTCAAGTAAGAAACGGCAACGGCGGACGAGAAGGGGGAAAACAAGGAAGGAGGGGAGAGCGTCCGCCCGTTGCAAGGGAAGACAAGAAGGGGAATCCTTGACTTTCTTGAAAAGGGGCTGAGCGGAAAAAAAAGCCGGAGGAGTGTTCCCCCTCCCACCTTGGGGGAACTGGTCGGGAATGCAACGGTGACACGGCCAGTACAAGGGATGGGTTGTCGGGCAACTCGTGGCGCTAAAAGGGGTGGGGGGGGGGGGGGGGGGGGGGGAGGGGGGGGGGGTTACGAAGAAGGGGAGAATCGAGGAAAACACGTAAGGGATGGAAGTAAACTAAGCGCCAGTCCCAAGAGAAGAGAACTGAAACAAGTTTATCTAATGCCAAGTGTGAATGGTATTGTGCAAATCACGGGGCGTCGGCTTTAAGTTCAGCAAGTTCACTTTAATAATAGCTACAAGAAACTGGTCGTGAAGGTTGTAAGGAGTCGAAGCACTCAGGGGAGTCCCATCGGGGGAACTGGGGGGAAAGAATACTTAAAGAAGAAAAACCCTGCTTCCTGTGAATCGAGAAGCAAACCTGAGTGGATGACGCCCATTGTCCGGATCAAGTTCACGGCGATTCCACGTGGAGAGTGAAAGCACGCCACATTGAACCGCGGTCAAAAGTGGCATCAGGGAGGGTTAAGTGGCGGTTTTCCGGAAAAAAACGAAAAAAATATGACAGATTAGGAACAGCCATCCCCTGTGGGGACGAAAAAGGAACTCGAGAGTCCAAAATGATCCAAGGTGCAATTTGAAGAAAAAAGAGCGGGGGGGAAAAATGACCGAGCTAAAAAACAAGGCAGGCATTCGAACTAAGGGCCAAGAGGAAAGGATCGGTCTATGTTACAGTGTTTGAAACCGGGACTTTTCAGCCTCAAGAATCCAACGTCAGGAATCCTTGCCAATAGTTGAGGCAAATGCTACTTCACTCAAGGTGGGAAGTGCCCGAAAACTGCGGGGGCACGCGGTGAAGCGTTGGGATGGAGCATGAAGGGAGGGTCAAGAAATTGAAGAAGCGGTCCAAAAACGGCTTAGAAGGCCGGAGGGTAGCAAGGTTAAAAACTTACCACCTAGACGCCGAGGACCCTTGATTAATCCCCTTGAGGAGACGTCTCCTTCATTGCAAGCAGGGAAGTCTCTATGCCGTCCACATCAGCTAAGGCGGGGCCTTTCGGAGGCAAAAAATAAACTTGTTTTTGGGGGGACATAGACGGGACGCAGATTCGGGAAGTAAGCATACAGTCAACCCAATGCGCAGAGTGAAAACAGGCATTCCCATTTGCGCGAATAGTTGAAAAGTCCGCGGGGCATTGCTGCATGGGCGCGCCTCATCTGAGGAAAGAAGGAAACTGGAAATTACTAAAGGGGACTCCATCGCCGCACAATGGAAACGAAAGCCTGACCGAGGAAACGATGACGGGAAACACAGAAGGCAAACTTGCAAAGGGTGTTTTTGCAAAATTCAAACGTGATGTCAAAAAGTACAAAGGTCGAAATTTACGCAAGGGAAAAAGGAAAATTGCCCCTGTTTTCGAACAAAGAAGAAAGTTCTTCAGTCCTAAAGAGGAAATTCAAACACAAAATCCACGGGGAAAATTCGCTTCCAAAATTTAACGCCCGCGGGGGGAAAACGAAAGAAAAGGGCCTTGACTATCGTCCAAAATATCGGGGAAAAGCGACCACCGCGTTACTTGGCAGCGCGGACAATAGAAAAACCATGTCGGGGGCTTCATAGAGGAAGGCACCCGCCATGTTTCAGCGAAATCAAGGGGAGCTTTCTTTGGGCTGAGGAAAAAAAAAGGAAAAAAGGTTCAGCACAATCTACCTTGAGAGAAAAAAACTGCCGGGCCATGCCGGAGTGCTTGTCGAAGAACCCATTCGAAAGTTTTCAATTAAAGAGAAACACACAACTAAGGGAGCCGGTAAAAAAAAAGTTCAGAATGGGGCCTTAGTAAAACCCATCCGGCATTAAGGAAGGAGTTTTTGTATGGAAACGTGGAATGAGGTAAGAGGGGGTCTGCGTTTGCGCATGCCTGAAGGGAAGAAAAAGAAGGTGGCAAGGGGTGAAAAAATCGAAGGGTACAGTCTTAAAGAAAAAAAGTAGGAAGAGAGGGCAAAGAAGAGGGGGCGCGGGCGAGAACGGGTGGCGGTATTGCATCTGAGGCTCTCTGGGGGGCGGCAACTCAGGTAGAACAAGCGAAGGTGAACTGGGGGGGAGCGAGGACTTTAAAGAAGTTACGAACATAAGAATGGGCGGCTTGTCGAAAAAGGATGCAGGAGAAAGAGCTGAAAAGCAAACGAGGAATATGGGGCGACACATCACGTTTACGAAAAAAAAACGTCAATAGAATTCTGGGGGAAAGGAACGGCCTTAGGGACGCGGAAGAGTCGACCGCTTCACTCACAAGTTGGGAGGCGGATCGATCTCTACAAGGAAATAAGTCAACTGGAATCTAAGATAACGGCGCGGCCGTTCAAAAAAAAGGGAAAGCAATTGCTCAGGGACCGATCGGAGCAAAAACTGGGGAGGCCGGTGCGAGTGGGTCTGCGAGAATTGCCAAAGGAAAAAAAAACAGTCGACTAAAGGGTTGCATCGAAAAAGGGACGAGATGCGGACTTGGAAAACAGATAAGTCATGGCGAACTGGGGAAGGGAGGGAAGAGGGCATGGGGAACAAGTACCAAGGAGGCAGGCAGTGGACTGGCGGGTACGCAGATGGGGGAGATTCGAGAAGAGGGCACGGGAAAACTAATTGGAAGGGGAACCAAGCAGAATGCTTCCAAAACGCCGGAAGACAACAAAAGCTTCAATAAGAAGAGGTTCATTCCCGGGACAGGAGGGACTTATATTTCTTATATTCTAAGGGGAAAAGGGAGAAAGGGGGCCAATATGGGGGAAGGACTTTTGAATGACTGAAGGGGAGAGCAAAGCGACTCTCCCTATAGGCCGTAAAGGGGCCCGAGAACTAAAGGAATGGGGGACATGCTCTCAGGAAGGAGTGTGGGACTCGTTGTATTAAAAAAGGGAAGACATTGGGAAGTGGTTGAACGGTTGAAATTTTTTCGGCTGATAGGAGGGAGATAGTAATCTGCATAATTCTGGAGAAGCTACAAAACTACAGCAAGAAATGAGAGGGGAAGAGTTGGAAACGGCAGTTGAAGTGATGGTCAAAGGAACTGCAAAACGGAGGGAATGTGGGAAAGAGCTAAGGGGGGAAGACTCACTGGTTGTGCGCGAGGGAGAAGTGTGAAAGGCGCGGTCCTCTTGGGAGCAATCACTGCGTGCTCGGAAGTTAAAAAAAAACCGGTGGCGCAAAGCAAGGGGGGAAAAAGGACGCTATCGACCCGAGCTAGTGGACTTACAACGAGAGAACACCGTCAGGCTAGCCGAAACAACTAAATCACAAAGGGGGTCGCGAGCAAATTTGGAAGAGGGAGCGTCGATCGACTGCTCGAAAGGTTTCCCCCGATAAAAAGAAAAGGGGAGACAAAGTCAATACTTCGTAGGACGAAGAGTGGATCAAAAAGAGATGAAGAAGGGAGAGTCCCCAGTGGGAACGCCAGGAACTCCGGTTAAAAAGGGGAGTAAACTCTCAGCAGAAAGGAGGTCGAATATACTAGGTCGTCAAGCAGTTGGAAAGAAGAGACGACTTCAGAAATCGCTGACGGGAGA
>Ga0179593_1687322_pt1 | contig 14234 bp, 12 predicted proteins | sample CZODoug2_1_08_16_FD_185931 | JGI IMG/M metagenome (GOLD analysis project Ga0179593, IMG submission 185931) | Vadose zone soil fungal communities from Angelo Coast Range Reserve, California, USA - CZODoug2_1_08_16fungal (PacBio error correction) | ecosystem: Environmental > Terrestrial > Soil >...
AAAAAACTGGGATAGCCGGGTGCATAACACCTTCTTCCAGCCGTTCGACCCTCGTTCCTGGGGGTCAGGCGGAGGGGGAGGAGGGGAGTCGTTTAAATCGCAGTGGGGTACTCAGCTCGGGAGAAATAGTCTCCGAAACGGCCGCATCGAGGCGGACGCACTTCCGGTGATGAGGGTGGTTGGTGGGAAGCAGGGAACCGAAAAAGAAGAAAATAACACCTCACTACCACGCGACTTCAGCAGAGCGGTGGTAAAAAAGGAGTCGGGACAAACCGAGGGCATCAAAAAGCCGGCCGCTCTGAACTGAGGATGAGGAAGGGGTGCCCGTCCTGGGGAGAAGCGCGGCGCCGGCACAAAGAAAAAAGTCAGAACCGGGGGGGAACGTGAAACTCTCAAAAAAAGTCGGAAAGTAATTGGCTGACCGTGATGAAAAAAAAACTCGAGGGAGCAGCAAACGGGCAGACGATCCGAGGATGAATAAAAACCGAAAAAGATCAGAACGGAAGGTTGAAAGACCGAAGAACATCTGCCAAAGACGCGAGTCTTCCAGTCAAGACTGAGGGGGGGGGGGGGAATCCCTGTCGCGCATCTTCCTTCGAACGTATCTGGAAAGGCATTGCGGGGGTCAACCGTCAAAGACCTGTCACCGCAGAAGCTCCTTGGTGGAAGGGTATTAAGGGCATACATGCAGGGAAAAACGTGCAGCGTTGAGCCGGAGCAAAATTATTTCGACATGACCGGTCTAAGTAGGGGGGGGGGGATATGTTCCCGGGGGGGTGTTACGGAAATCGAGTTCTAAAAAAAATCTGGAAAGGGGAAGTGAGGGGCGCTGACGACTCATTACTACAAGATTAAGAGGGAGGGGGGAGGGCTTGGCATATTCTAGCATAGGGACGGGCCTGGGGCGGGAACAGGGAACCCCCTCAGGAAATTAGGACGTCGCCCTGACAAGGACCGAGAAACAGCATCACCAAGTAGGAAAGCGGGAAAGGAAACACCAAAACCCAGTCGAAGGCGCAAGAGGGTGCGGCGTCTAGTGACCAGCAGCAAGGGGGCACCGCGACACCATCCCAACGACACGTCGACAGACCTCGAGGAGCGGAAAAAAATTGAAAAAAACATGCTCGTCACCTTCACACTAAAACGCGTAAGGGAGCTAAAAGGACAAGGAGTGCGCGGTGGGCGTTTCAAGATGGGCAGGGGGGAAAAGGGCAAAAGGGAAAAAAAAACGGAAGGTCCCGTACGAATCACAAAGGAGGTGGAAAGAGGTGAAATCGGAAGACTCTCTGGGAAAGAACGATCTAAAGAACGTAGGGGGGACAAAAAGGGAAAAAAGCCATGGTAGGCACTGCTAGCTCCCTCAAAAATCTAGTAAAAAGAAAAAACTTAGTTCGATACAGAAAGACAACAAATAGAGGAAGGGAGAAGAAATGGCCGTAGCGTCCTGCGCCCAGGATAGTCGAAAGGAAAACAAAGCGGGAAAATAGTCGCTTCGATAGATAGTCAGGTAGGAAAAGGTGGAGGAAAAGCGCATTTACCTGCTCTACGTCCCTCTCCTGTAAATTCAAGCGACTTACAAAGGACGTTGGCCGGGGACCGATAACTCATGGGAAAGAGGGAAGACTCCACCAAGCCTCGATTCGGACCAAGGTTATGAAGAAGACGCGAGGGTTCACCTGTAAAAGTGGGAAGAATAACTGCAAGTGAAGCAGAAGGGGGCGAAGGGCTTGCGCCGACGAGTTAACGGCGGGGGGAGTTGGATGAACTCAGAAATTTCTATGTCCAATGGCCGCACCCAAAAAAAAAAAGGAGAGGTTAAATGCAGGCTGCTAAAAAAAGCTGTGGGAATATGTCTAATGTCGGCCCCCTGCACGTCGCCCTGACCGGCAATGTAAAAAGACCGGAAGGGAAGAGGCCGCGGACGCGGGAGCGAAGCGTTCCAAGCAGCAACAGGCGATATCCCGGAGGAATACGGGGGATTAAGTAACAACTCGGACGGGGCCCATTACTTTAGGAAAAGAAGAAAGGGGGACCAGTCAGTATCTTGACCATCGGGAAGAGTCTGCAAATCCTCGATCCAACGAGAAGAGAAAGTACATAAGGTGCGAGTCACTACGATCTTAGGGAAGAGTGGGCTCCCAAATGGAGAACTCATTCCAAACCCTTAATCGGCATATCCGGGAGGCAGAGCTTCGGCTGGTTTGCATCAAAAAGCCGTCGCGCTCGGCGCATTCGCGATAAATTTATTAAGAAGGGCCTGGGGGGGCCGAGAGGGGCAGCTCTCTTAAGGTCATCTTGTTCTTTAGTGAGTGCGTGTATCTGGCGCGTTTGCAGAGGATCAAAAAGGGTCGCGGTTCCCTGGATTTAAATCTAGAGGAAGAAAAACGTTCATGCCAGTGAGGTTGAACCGCCGAAAAAAAGTAAGGGAAGAAAGGTCATCGAATTCCGGCGAAAGGCGCCGCAAGGACGAAGGGGTCTCGAGTCTTCTTTGTAAGGAGAAACAGACGTTGCAGGTCCGAACTATCTTAGGACGACGAGGAGGTGAGTTGGTGGTTCATGCGGTTACCGAACAAACGTCGTGGATGACCAGCGAGGAAGAAAATCTAGGGGGGGGGGGTGCGGAGCGCGCGGCACTCGAGCTCACGTGCAAAAAAAAACAAAAAGGGGCCACGCGGTGATCACCGTGGCCGTTGGGAGAAGCGCCGACCAGCCCGGAAGGGGGGAGAAAGGTAGGTAGGGGCAGAGTGAAGTCGGGACGCGTAACAAGAGAAACGACTCTACGGGGAAAACAAGGAAAAGGACCTCTAGACTCTGTCTCCAAGTCCTACTGTGTGAAGAGGGACAAAGGCGAGATAGCGTAACGCGGGGGGGCCTGTTATATCCGAAGAAACGGGAGGAAAGCCGGCTCATCTGAGAAGTAGACGCTCCGGGTTGTTGAAGTGGACAACTCGGGAAAAGAGAGGGGTCGCTCGCGGTGGGCCAAAGCTAAAGGGGGCTTCTCTCAACAGAGTTCGCCCGACAGGATCGCTCGAAAAACGCGCTCATCTGAGAAAAACGTCAAGGGGGAAAACATGAGAGGTGGGTCTGGGGGGGGGTGGGGGGGGGGTGGGGTTGAAGACGGATTCAATCTCGGGAGAACTCTCGAAGAAGAAGGAAAACAAAAAAAAAAAAAAAAAATCGCCGCGTCCCGATCTTTCCTGTAATAATATTAGATCAAAACCAAGCGTCAAAGAAACAACACAACGCCCCTTGCCTGGAGCGTGGAAAGCCTTTCCCTTAATGTTGGAGGAAGGATGGAACTCTCATTCTATACTAGTCTTCGGAAAAAAAAACTCAGGGAGTCACAAGCATGGCAGTCCAAGATAAATACACGTAACTTTCTTCTCGAAAAGAAGCCTGGAAAAAGAAAAGATAGCCTCTATTAAAAACCCGAGCGACCAATACCTCTGCACTGTTGTACATGAAAGCAGCACGATTTACTTCGAAAGGGTTAAGTCTTGAAAAATCCCTGCGGAGAAAAAAGGGTGGCGGGGTCTGCCTTAAGAGTCTGTTAAAAGGCGAGTTCAAAAGAACGGGGGTCACCGGCGCACCTAAAGAAAAGGCGTGGAAAAAAAAAACAGGTAGCCCACTCTTCCCTTACTAGGTCGGGGACCGTAAAACAAATAACGGAGTGCGGACCAGGAACGGACGTGATCTGTCGTCGGGAGATACACGCAATCGCCCTGAGGGAGAACAGCTTCTGTCATTGAGGAATCACTGGGCGGGTAAGGCTAGAAACCGCTCAGATGCTTTCGAAGGGGGGGTGGCTTTAGAAAATTAGAGGTGCGGGGGAGAGCGGTACGAGGTCAACGCCCGTCCGTCGCGCCACATTGCCAAGATGAAAAAGGGCACGACACGATCCTTCACTCACCAAGGGGGAAGAAAGAAGCGCAAATGACCAAACGCACGCCGGCGGCAACACAATTGTCGGGAAACCACAAAAATGATGAAAACACAAAAAACCTCCTGCGCCACACTCCTGCCAGCTAACCAGACGTCATCGGAGGCAGGTGGGGGTTGGGGGTTTTGTTGATCACTTAGCGAAAGAAAACGTGAAAAAAAAAAGCGTCAAAGATAGACCGACAACTCGAAGGGGGGCTTCAGGATGGAAAAAAAGGACTTCACCAAAACCAGACCAGGAGGGACCGCTTAATCACCGGTGAGGGGACTCAAAAAAAGATAAAAAAAAAAAAAAGGGGAAAAACGACTCGGGACATAAACAGCTCGCTCATACTGATTAACTATTTCACTGAGAGGATGCTAGCGAGCGAGGCACCTGAATCGAAAGTGCGGAGGTCTCTCAACACAACAAAGGGGAAAATTAGAAAAAAAAGAAAAAAAGTTCAGGAGGGAAGGGAAAAAAAGAGGGTCAAAGTCCGGACCGAGAGAGTCTTGGGAGTCTAAAGTCTTCAGTGTGGAGACGCGAAAACGTCTCCAGCCGGTTATTCAGCGGACGGCCTTAAAAAGTGGTATGGTTGGGAAGGGGTGAAGACTGGTAACTCCATCGTCTAACAAAAAAAAATCGGGAAGGAGAGAAGCAAAAGCCGGTAGGGTCGCCGGGTGAAGGGGTGAAAAGGCAGGGGCCTTCAGGAAAGCAGGGCCCGGGAACGAACGGGCGCATTGTGTAACCCGACGAACTGGAAAAAAGGACATAAAGAAAAAAGAGAAAAGTTCCCCTCCCCTCAGAACGGGGCAAACAAAGGGAGAAAAAAAAATCTGAGGGGGGAGAAATGAAGACATCTTGGGGGCTGTTCCAGGATCTCGTCGTAGGAAAAAAAAAAGTCGGAAAAGAATCAGGACGGCAATGTGCGGGACCGGGATTCTACCCAGCAGAAGGAGAGGCAAGGTCGAAGATAGGTGCAAAACCGAGTAAGAGTAGAAAGGGAGGGGTGTCTTCGAAGGAGGTACTACAAGGGATGCCCAAAAGCATAAAGAACCCGCGGGGAGGTCTCCCTTCATTATCCCTATTACAAGGAAAGCATCTAACGTCATAGAATCTGTCATTAAGAAAAGAAAAAGGGGAAAAAAGCACTACGAGAAGGTCAGGGAGGGAGGGAGGGTGAAAAAGGAATGGAGGATCAAACAGCATCTAGGGAGGGGGGCAGGCCACGCATATCTTTCTCGGTTTAAGAAAGAACTAGAAAAAAAAAAAGAGCGAGGCAAATACAGGAGGGTCTCTCAAAGGGATTTCACGAAGGCCCAGGACAGTCGCGAGGCATTTGCAGCGTTTCCTCGAAGAGATAAAACATGTATCTGGACTTGGTGAGCTCGAACTCGTCGAGGGAAAGAGGGAGAACTTCAGCTTTCGAGTGCCCTCCGTCTCGTGAAGAGCGAAAAAAAAAAAAAAAAAAAAAAAAATCGATGCCGCCGAGGGGCCGAGGGAAGAGGGGTAGCAAAAGGCGAGCGACTTCGGTCGTCAAAGCACGCACGTCCTTCGAATTAAAAACGAAGAGGGGGGAGTGGCATAGGAAGCCGACCGAAGAGAAGACGAGGACGCGCCTTTTGGGGTGGTTCTTCTATAGCGGATTCATATCATTCAGGAACCCTAAGGGTTAGAAGTGGGGTTCACCGTGAATCAGGAAGGCGACAGGGGAAGGAGAAAAACTCAGATTTTACCGATTCTTCGAAAGAAAAAGGAAACGAAAAAAAGGGGTGAAAATCTCGACTCCGCGGATGTCATCAGGGTTCGGCGAAGGGGAGTCGAATCAGGCGTACGACTGGTTATCTCTCCTAAAAAAAAAGGTAGGAAAGGAAGGGGGAACCGTCGAAGCGTAAGCATCACTCTCCTGGGGGGGAACGTGAAACCAACGGAAGAAGGCCGGAGGGTCGTTCCATCTTAAGAGTGGAAAAAAAGGAGGACTCAGGGAAAAAAGTCGCGACCTGCGCGCGGGCATTGGGGAGGGAAAGAAAAGTACAACGAAAGCACGCCGTGTTGAAGCTACAAATCTCGCGGCGCGCGAAGCACCGGAGGAAAATAGAAAAAAAGTCCTGCTTGGTCCTCATCAAAACTAGGGGAGGGCATCAAACGTGACAGCAAAGAAAGCAAGCGGGCACACTCGATTCTTGTCCCAGACCTGGACAGAAAAGGGGAGGCGCCGATACAGTCGGCCTCGCCTTCATAGAGGGAAAAAATGCCGGAGGAAACGCACGGGGCAGAAACGTAACGTGCTGACACGAAAAGAATGAAAAAAAGGAGCTCTAGAGATCACCACTCGAAAACCATATCCAAAAAAGACCCAAAGGTGGGAAGAAGAGGCAAAGCCCACGGGAATCGACGCATTTCCTACTTCGGGGAAGGAAAAGGGGCTCAAAAGTAAAGCAAAGAAAAAAACAACCGGGTCCCCGGGGGGGGTTATTCTTCGGAAAAAAAATCGAAAAGTCAAGAGAAGAGTAAGGTTCAGCGGCTTGGAGGAAGGCATCCATTCGGAAGGAACAGAAAGAGAGGATATAGAGGTGTGACCGGGCCACCATACTAGTTTGGGAACGGTGGCTCTGTGACGGCTTATTTTTCTATGGAAAAAACGAGGGGGTCCTCCTTCCCGGGCGGATCGTTCATTGACCGCCAAAGAGCGCTCCTCTGGACCTATGCATTAAAAGAAAAATTCAGAAAAAAGAAATACTTTGCTTGGTGCTGAAGGAGGGAGGGGTATCACATTGTAGAGCGCGCTGGACGACCGCAATCGGGCTCGCAGGACCGGGAAAGAATTGAAACCTTCGACTAAAAAAAGATCAAGTCACGGGGAAGAAAAAGAGGTTCGTGAACCTCGATCCTGCAGCGCCTGGGGCAGCTTGGAGGTACCCTCAGAAAATTTATTGAGGGGAAGGGAAAGAACCCTGCAAACACGCCCGTTCCGCAAAACTTCAAAGGACCTCTGGAGGAGGGTCCAGAGGGACAAAAGGAGAAAATTCAAAGTCAACTCTCTTCCGGGGTATCGAAAAGAAAGAAGAAGAAAAAGGCGGAGGTTCTACCGCCTGGTCGGGGGGAGGTTCTAGGGGGGAGGAAACCATGAAAAACGAGGCCGGAAGAAGGTCGTCAGGGGAACTTCCGCCTTTGAAATCGCTGAAGAATCAGAAAATCGACAGCCGGTCCTGGCAAGCGGCACGGGGGGGAGCTGCATCGAAGAAGAGAAAAGCCGGAGAGAACAAGGAGGATGATGAAAAGAGAATCCTCCTGCGGTGGGGACCGAAGGAAAAAGGAAAGGGCGGAGAGACGAGAGTTGCCGAAACGAGTCGCAGTTTCCTAGTGAGAGAGAGGTAAACCCAGCGTAGAAATTCTGCTGAGGCTCGTTCACAACCTCACCTAAAAAAGGGGGAAAAAGACGGTCAAGGGTAGGGCGGCTTGGGGTTAATAACCACCGGGAAAAAGAGGGAGGAACGCCCCAACTATTTGTCCGTCTTAGGCAGGGACGGTGAAATCGGACATGGGGGGTGGGAATCCAAAAAGGAGCGCCGATGGTCTAGGAACGTCGTGGGAAAAGAGTAAAAAAGAAATCACCCTCATAAATGATGGCTGGGGAGGGAAGCCAAGAACGAGAGGGGGGGGGGAAAGATTGCTAAAATCTGGGGTTGGAGATCGATCAATGCGCCTCTGTCAGAGTGGTGTCAGTCAGCTCTAAAGGGAAGGGAAAAGGAAGGGACGCAGCCTGAAATCGCAAAGGATCGGGAAGAGGTACACCGCAGAGGATACTTTGTAGGTCTAATGCGTAGGACTAATCAGAAGACCCAAAAGAAACGCTACCTTCATCCTGCTGGGTAGACCAGTTCAAGCTTGCTCTCCGGGGCCATCATCCTCGATCAGCTGCAAAGAAGATCAGGCGGAGGTTTCTCAAATGTCACGGATGGGAGGGGGCATACAGCCGGCCCCTTCATTACCCAGTAAAGAAAAAGAGCGCATGACGTTACCACGCAGATAGGCGTTAGATGGAATCAAAGAGACACGAAAGGGGCACAGCTCGTCATGCAGAAAGCGAGAAAGGAAAAAAGCTCAGGGATTTAAAGACGAATAGGTAAGGAAGATACAATGGGTACAAAAATGTGGGGTGAAGGAGTAGGGAACACACTGGAAATGTATTGGGGAATGTGTTTGTATTCTCCGAAGTATCTTCGCGAAAAGGCGGCCTAGGCAGCAGCGATTTCAGACGGAATTTGAGAATGAACAAGGCTAGGGGGGGTGATATCCAGGGAAGGAGAAAAGAACCCGGGAGAAGGCCGCCTCTTGCCTTTCTATAGGGTACGAAACCAGGCCAGTGGTAGGCGGAACGGGTTTGGCGTCAGTCCTAAAAAGGGGAGAAGGACAAAGACTAGGCGGAACGCTCTCTTTGTTTTAGGTGTCGGGAAACACACCAGCGAGCCGCGCTCACAACGGAACCAAAAAAGCCAGAGGGGTCTTTTTCTTTGAAGCTAGTCGTGCAAGGGGACCAAAAGGAGAGCCAGAGCGGGCGACTCGGGGTAGGAAAATATCCGGGAACTGAGGCCGTCGAGAATATCGAAGTAACGACGGGCTAAAAAAACGTACCGCGAAAATCGTTTCTACCGAAAAATAAAAAAACTCCAATTCACCTTCCCTGGCGAGTCTAAAACAAAGAGGGGGAGAGATAGATCTAACCTTCGCAGCGGCAGGATTCCGGAAAAAAAAAGTCAAAAGAAAGGCCATGCGACCGCGATGACCGAGTAGGTCGCAGAATGGGAACATCTGAAGGAGGACGCACAGTATCGGTCCACAGAGGGGGGTGTCCCGACCGATCGGTGTGGAGAGGGATTTGCAGCTTAGGAAAGCACCTTAAACGAGGTGGGAGGTTACGGGCGCGAGTCCAAGAGAGAAAGAGTCAAAGAAAAAGGAAATACCACCCGCATAAGGTAACCTATTTCGCTTCAAGAACCGGAAATTTCCACCTCACCTCGCTCTGCCTTGAAAGCTATATGAAAGCCGTTGGAAAACGCTGCGCTAAGAGGAAGCATAACATCACTTCGCCGGCTCGGGAGGGATAACACAGATCCTGGCGGAACGATCAAAGAAAAATGCGGAGATAGGTAACTCCTGGTAGACTATCTCATCTAGCTCATCAACGAAAAGACATAGCATTTTGGGGCTGAAGGGAGGTAAAACCTTATGAAGTCACCGCTCATTTACCTCGGGGGTCTGAAGGAATATGGAAGTCCGCATCTTCTCCTTCCTAGGAGGGGGAAGGGAGGTCCTGGGAAACTGAACAAACAGGGATGCTTTTCCCGGAGCGAGCTATAAAGGGACTGGAAGGGGTCACATCATCTTAGACAAGAAAAAAACCCTGAAAGGAGTGACAGCTCCGGAAGGGAACAAAAAAAAAAAAAAAAAAAATGCCGTGATCTGGGATGGGTTTCTAGTTGAGAAGCAAGTGGAATCGGGATAAGGGAGGAAGACGTCTTGGTTCTAAGGACGAGGCGCCGGCTTGACTCATGTCTGGACAAGAATAGGGGGCTTGGACGCTGGAAGAGCCAGGAGCAATCGCTGGCAGATAGGGCAGAAAGGGGGCTTAAACCGGGGGGCGCCTTCGAAGACGTATCAGGAAGGAAATAAGGGGGAGCAGGAGTTACCAACTCCTAAGCCGCGCCTAAGGGGGGGGGGAGCCACGAAAAGTGGTGTAAAAGGGCCTCGACAACCCGGAAACGAAGAGAAGCGAAAGAGGCTCTGCCAAAACTTTCAGGGGGGGGAAGGGGGGACAACCGGGCAAGAGAAAAGAGAAAAGAGGGCACGGGGTTACTCGATTATCTTCTGCTGGGCTGGAAGAAGAAGGGAGGGTCTGGACACAAAAGCCACGAAACCCGGGAATTCCTTTAACTGAATAGTGGACGCGCCAGGGGAGGAAACACTGGTTCCGTAATCTCTTTACAGAACTCTAGAAAAAATGGGGAGAAGAGGGGTCAAACTTCTGGCTCGCTCTAAGTCGCCGGGTAAGAAGGGGAGCCTGCGATACACACAGAGGGAGAGAAAAGGGAAAAGAATCCCCCTCTAGAGGACGCCTCTTAAGGCCGCTCGGAAAGAGTTGCAAAAAGGGGAGAAAGAAAGCGGAGAGAGTGGATGTACCGGGACGAAAAGGCGGCAGTTCGGAACCTCCACCTGTGATACTTACGAAAAAAAAGCTGAGGAAAGGGGGTAAGATAGAAAGAATTGACTCTGGAGAAACCCGCCAAACCGGGTGTAAGGTAGATTAAGATACCAATGAGTGTTTTAAATGTTACTAGTTGGGGGCCTGAAGAGAGAACTCGAGGCTTCGCGGGGGGAGGGAAGAAACGTCAGGGGGGCTGCAATAAATTTTTCGGCGGGTCCGAGGGCCCAAAAGGGAAGAAAAGGGAAGAAAGCGGAGCACGAATGCAGGGGGGCAGACAAACTTGTTGGGGGGCCGGATAGGGAGGGAGGGAAACTCAAACGGAAAAAAGCAATGGCAATGTTTCGGAATACCTGTGGAGGTCCATCTCCAAGGGCTCTCTTCTCCAATCAGAACCCGGAAAAGAATTGAAGGTCTTGGAGAATTCTTCAGAATCATGGAAGGATCGGGACGATGACCTAAAGAAAGGGGGAACCAGGCAGGGACGATTCCAGATGCAGCTCAAAGAAGAAAACACCATCATAATCGATAAACCGGTAAGAAAAATCAGCTCGGCAGTGGCTGCCTGTAAACACAATCGGAGAGCGGGGAGAAGAAGGGAATAACTTCCTTGACCAAGAAGAAAGGAATCAGGCGGGATCAAATGGACCACGCGGATCCAGGGAAAAAGGGGGAAACAGCAGGGCCTCTCGGAGGAAGAATGCGGGAGGGTATTACCATACGGTAAGAAATCGAATGGGCATCTTTGTGAGGCCGGACCAAAACCGGACGTGTATGGAAAGGTTGAAAGAGAGGAGTAGTGCCCGCGGTCAGGGACGTCGAGAAAAAGTGATCAGACATTTATGGGTGCGGGGAAGGGGCCGAGGTGAATAACAGTAACTCTAGAAGTGAGAGAAAAAAACGGGGACTGGCTGGAAAGAGGCGCTTTAAGAAGGGCAATCTAGGGCTAGCAGCCGAGCGGTTCGGTGAAAGGGGGAGAAGACCGAGAGGGGGGAAGGGAAATAAGTATTACGATCGGGGTAGCGAGGGGGGAGGCGGAGAAAAGAGAGCGATAGGGGGTTAGGTCTCCACCAAACCCACCGAATCAAGGGGGGTATATTTTTTTTCCTTTAATCTGGAAGAGAGGGAAAAAGCAGCAAGTCGGAAGGAAAAAGGGTAGGCGGAGCAGGGACTCGGAACCAATCACACGATCGCCAGATGGACACGTCAAAACTCCGGAGGAGGGGGGGATAGGGGGGGGGGGGGAAGAAAGGGGTGCATCAAACTCGGCGGACCTAGAGGCCGAGGTTAGATATCACAACACAACGGGGGTGGAGTAAAAAAAGGGAGAAACATAAGAGAGACGTTGGCCGATGCATTCACCAGGATAGGGAGAATGGACCAGCAATTGAGGATATTCGGGTAGTAGTGGATACGGAGTGTCCTCTCTTCCTCCTCAATATGGAGGAAAAAGAGACTGAGGACGTCTACATCTTCAAAAACAAGGGGACGTAGGGGGGAGGGGTGCGGAATTCAAGCCGCGTCTGGGGAGAGGGAACACCTGAAGCGGGATAAAACTCATCGAAAAGGGACTAAAGAAGGACGAGGTTCAAAGGAAAAAAAGCAATCAGCCAGTCTTGCGCTGCATCTCGGGCCGAAAGTTCGGATAGAGGCCGCAATTGGTTGATTTTGCCAAAAAGAGCATAAACTGTTGAAGACTCTCTTAATCCGGAGTCGAGCAACTATTCTGGCGGAGTCGACTAGAAACCGAACGGAAAGCAGGAATAATACGAGCTCACAAGCGGCCAGACATACAGGGGGAAGAAAAAAAATCGCGAAGCGGATCTGACCCGCGCCATACAGGGATAACTGGAGCGCCGGTCGGGAGGAAGAAACGGGGGGGATTATTCAACCGGGCTAAAAAGGAATGAAGCAAAGCGCAAGAGGACTTGAGGAGGTACTGGGGTTAAGGGGGGGAAAAAAAGCGACAAACTTCCTCTGGTCTTGAAGGGAAACCGAGAAGGTCGGCATTACCGTGCGATTGAGAGGGAGTATATGGGGGGCACTCTGGGGGAGACGAGGCCACGGAGACAGCTTCGTGAAGTTATATAAGGGGGGAAAGTGGAAAAAGGTAGCCTTAGTAAAAGCGACATTCTGGGAATCCTGATATCGGGGGGTCTTCACGCTTCTAGAAGAGCGGACGAGAGGATGCTCTTGTACTCATCCAGCCGTTCAGGGAAGTGGCCAGTAGGGCTACTTTACCTTGAGAACGAAACGCTATCAACAACAGAATAAGATTTCTCAGGGGGAAGAGACCAACGCGATCGGAGGACTTCAAATGTCCCCCAGCACATTTATGAGTGTTTGCAACAAAGACGCCGGGAAAACGCAAAGTGTGCCGACTCTCAGAAAATCGAGTGCGCGGGAGAGGGGGGACCACTGCAATTTACCCCCGGCGAACCCTATCTCAGGGAGAGAGAAAGGGCCACGGAGGGGAGGGAAAGCAGTGTCAAGGGGCTCGGGTGTTTCTTAAACAGAACGAGACCGGGAGAAACTGAAAAAAAGATGGGGGGTAAGAGAAAGGAACTTCCGCCTTTTCAAGACGCTGTGAAAGCATAAAAGAGGGGGGGCGAACTGGGACGGCAACGAAGGCGCCTACGAAAAAAGGGAAATACCGACAGACCCGGCGGTCTCTAGAAAAAAAAACAACCGGGGGGAGTAAAAGAAAGAAAACCACGTCTGGCCGGGGAGCGTCGGGCCTCCTTGAAGGGGGAGAGAATAGGGGAAATCGAAGACCGGGTCATCAGTCTGAAGGATAGCTCTTGAGCCCCAAACGGGAGATCATGGGAATCACTTAGACGTACCCTCCTCAGGGAGAAAAGAGGAATCTTAAGGGGGGGAATTGGAAACAAGATGAACTAAATGCCCAGGCTTGCTAACTCCGCAGGCTCGATGTTAGAAGAGCTGAGCAGAGGGGAGGTGAAATGTTTACGAAGCAGGGTTTCCGGAGAAAAAAGGACCTCAAGGGGAGTCCGGAAAGGAAAGGACTTGTGGACAAGGTGTCGATTAAAGATTTCCAACCTAAGGCTGCAGGCAACGCCCAGAGGGGAAGAAGCGGCGAGCTCGTTTTTCCACAGGCAATCGTCTAAATGGTGCCGGAGCTGGGACGTCTAGTTCGCAAGGCGCCGTGCCTAAGGTGAAAAAGAAAAAGGGGGGGAGGGAGCAGCAAAAAGAGGGGAAAAGTATAGCGAGCAGGGTAGGGCAGGAAAAAGCAAAACATGGAATATTTGAGGATTCTTGATTCTACTATGGCGCAAGGGCCGGATCTCTAAAGGGAAAAGGGTTGTCCACGGGGCCGCGACCTCTTAAGAAGTCACATATAACAAAATACGAGGGAGAAAGGGGTTCAATAATCCTCGGGGGGGAAGGGCTTCCGTTCACAAGAAAGGGGTCTAGGGGGCTCCGCCTAGGACCCTTGAAGGAAACAGCAAGAAAGGAAAGGCGCGGCGCACACGCAGACGAAGTGAAAACTAACAAACAGGCTCCTTCATGCATAACATAGGAAATTATAAACAAGAGAGGTACATGCCTCAAAGGGGATACTGTGGGGGAAGAACGGTCCCCCCAAAAACAACGTAATAAGGATCTTCGAAGTTGTTGGGAGGGCGGCGGGAACGGCCGTCGGCAGCGTCGGCCATTCAAAAAGATCGTACCGTGTCCCGCAGGGGCTCATGACCCACTATCCTAGAATGGGAACTCGGGGAAGGAAGAGAAAAAAAGCCGGGGGGGGAAGGGGAACGAGGAGGAGCGAAAGGCAGCTTCGGGGATTTTGGGATAGCCGCAGTCTTGTATTAATTACAAACAGAGGGAGTCACGCGTGGGGAAAATGATTCTGCGCTCCTCTATCTGGGCATAAGGGAGGAGGACCCCGAAAAAGCGACGGTTTGTTATCCGTTACCCGGAGGTAGGAATGCAGCCGAAGAACCATACAGGGACGCCGGGGATATTATGAGGCAGAGGAGTCGTAAAAAAACAAAGACACGGGAAAGATGAAACGACGCCCGATCCGCCCGAATGTAGGGGGAAGAGGGATGGAGTTGTTCATCTTCACCACTAGGGGGGCCTGCAAGAGAA
>Ga0179593_1357213_pt1 | contig 14233 bp, 15 predicted proteins | sample CZODoug2_1_08_16_FD_185931 | JGI IMG/M metagenome (GOLD analysis project Ga0179593, IMG submission 185931) | Vadose zone soil fungal communities from Angelo Coast Range Reserve, California, USA - CZODoug2_1_08_16fungal (PacBio error correction) | ecosystem: Environmental > Terrestrial > Soil >...
CCATTTGACCAGGATTGTAAGACCGCCGCCGAAAAGAGATTTTGGGGAAACGGCAGTCGCTCAGGAAAATCTCTCTAGGACGGGGGAAAAATGTCCCATGCAAAAAGCAAGAACCAACTCTTGGCGAGAGGGCGGCCGGTGATATCTGGAGAGTTGGACGCGAAACAGTTCCTTCCCGAGCAATGTAAAGATTTTTGTGGTGTTGGGGGGCAGGGAACCATTAAAGCGAGTGGGTCGAAGTGCCGGCAGTCTTTCAGAATCACCCGTGAAAAAGTGGGTGGAACTATCGAGCACAGGGACGGAATTCCAAAACGAAAGAGGGCGCAGGGGATAGGGGTGGGGAAGTCCCCGAGATAAAGGACCTTTTTCGTCAAAGAACCCACTCACCAGAAGATTGATGGGAACAAATCGGCTTTTGACTCGCACCTTTTGGGGGGGGGACTCTCGGAAGAAAGTTAGTTCGCTCTCAGGCAAAAATAAAATTCTATCTCAACGAGCCAGGCTGCGAGATCCTTCACGAGGGGGCCGCTGCACAGCCGAGGCTCGGTCAGACTCTCTGTGGGGAGCCCTCAAACCGGCTATATTTCTTCGGAAACTTTAGTAAGGAAGGGTCTAACGAAAGGGCGACTGGAAGGAGAGCGGCTTATCAAGAATCGAACCGGAGGCGGCGGTACGGAAAAAGGATTTCCAAAAGGGGAGAAGGTCTCGAGTCCTGACTAATAAGGACAAAGCAAAACGAGACGCCGAAAAGAACTCAGGATTTACTGGGAAGGCGGGAACGTGGGACAGGGGGCCCCTCCACCATCCGTCGCCGAAAAAAAGAAACCCTCGTCAAGGGGATTTGCGAAGGGAAGAAACTTGTGCTTTGCATCTAATGATTAACAACAAAACCGGAGGAAACGGGCATACGAAAAATCCCATCTAGAGGAGGTATCAAGACCCAGTACTCAAATAGGTTGCCTCTCGAGAAAAATAAAAGTCCTCTATAAGTCAACGCCCCGAATTGGGCAGGTTCAGCATATCAAGGAACAACCTTAAAACTGAGGAAACCCTTTCGAGGTGGGAAGGGGAAAGTATACTCCATTACTCTGTCGCTGGGACCCCCACTGTTTAAGGAACGTAAGTGAATTTTATATAAGGCACCACACGCAATAAAAATGAGAGGATGATTTATCCTCGGTGGACGCATAAGAACGTCTTCTGCGCGGTATCCCTCTCTATGGCAGAGTGTCCGCGCGTGGGGGACTAAAAGAGAATCTGTTGAAAAGTCGAATCCGAAAGGAAAAAAGGGAGGTAGGGACTGAACTGTAGTCTCGCACAAGCTTGAGACCTCGGTGATCACGTGCAGGTTCAAGGATGGTTCGGACATCCGTTGGCTTTGTCCGCAATGGAGTGAAACTCGGAAAAAAACGGGTCATCAGTGCGAACAGGGTACGATCGAGAGAAGAAAAACAAGATAGAAAAGAGAGAAGCCACGAACGAGAAAGAGAATAGTCCCGAAGATGCAATTTTTTCTGTAGCAAAAACCGCTGTGGGACCAAAAATTTCAAGAGAAACGTTGATCAAAACAGATGGTCCCAAAGACCCAAACGAGTCGCAAGAATGTTTGTTGGGGGACCTTCGGACGGCTAACAAGAGGAGGAAGCGCAGCCCGCCCCATATCAAGAGGGAGAAAGAAAGTACGAGAGACATGGAGAGCATTCTACGGAGTCAAGAAACCGTAATATTTAATGGGATCAGGGTTTTCATGAGCCAGTATTCTAAAAGCCAAGGACGAAACAAAAGAGGCGGGAGGCCTGCGACGTACAAAGAATCTTCATGTGAGGGAGAGAGGGGGGACAAGGCTTGACCAGGGCGAGCAGGTGTTTCTCCTTTCAATTAAATGGGTTTAGCAAAAAGAGGGTATCGGGAGGCCTGTTATTCTCCACGAGAGTTAGGCCCGGGCGAGTCGGAAGGTAAGTCAGGGAAAAAAGGGTGCAGTGAAACAGAGTGGGGACGCATCTCTCTTGGCGGGATTTCCCTAAACGCCAGGCCTATCGGGTGGCGTTTGGGAAATTCAGTTCGATGAAGGAAGCCAAGAATGTCTACATCCAAGCGCGGCGGTGATGAGTCGACAATACAAGGTGCGAACGCAAGGTAAAAACCGGTACCACGTCCACATATTCTTGTCTTTCCGACGTCATCGAAGGGGAGTCAATTCTTCGACCGCGTTACCGGGGGGGGAATAGCCGGAAAGCGACTACTGTGGCAGCAAGAAAAGTGAAAGCAAACCGCCGGCCCGCTCGGGAAAGGGGCAATGAGTTCTCTCCTGATCTTGGGCCCCCAACGGAAGGCCCCGGTCCTCGCCGAGACCGGGGCAGAGGAGTTGTGCCAACTGGGGACTAGACCTGGCCATCAGCCAGGTCCCGTACGATGTCTCAAGAGAGAATAGGAAAGTCTGACTTAAAGCCAGACACCTCGATTGAATCACCGCGAGCACACCGATCCCGTTCAAAGAATCTCGGAAGAGCTGGAGAGGGACTAGAAAATATCGAGGACCGTTTGAGCTCCCGAATCGAATACCGCGTGGACCGGAGATCTCAATGCTATACTTAAAAATACGGAAGGGGATCTACGCTAAGGGACCCACTTAGAGAAAAAGCCCGGCGGGGGGAAACGGAGAGGTTTTTTCAGACGGGGAAACTGGAACCTTCGGCCCAACGGAAGCCGTCGTTATCTCGGAGCGCGTGACCATGGCTGGGGTGAAAAGGCCAAGACCCACTGCGCACACAATCTAGTTTCAGGAGGGAGACCACTCAGAAACGAGAAAGTTTCGCAGGGGATCTACGAGGGAATGATGTAAGTATTAGAGAGACAAAAAAAAACGAAGATGTTCAGAAAGTTACCTACATGTCGAGTCCCAGTAACTGGGGTGACGAGTGCGGGGCGCATAATCGAATGAAGCCAACCTCGAGAAGTAACTGGGAAGAATTCAATGGGAAAACTTATCGCGGGGTCCCTCTAACATAATGGTCTGGCTCGGGTTCTAGGCGGCGCAAATGTCAAAACCCGGGTACCTAGAGGAAAGCGATGTTCAAGAAACCGGGCGGATAAAAAAACGACGAGCATTTGACGCGGGGGGGGCTATCGCAGCCACGACAACCGCGTCGCTCAGGCTCTAGTATGAGGCACAAAAAGATGAGGGTCAGAGATCAGGCTGGGCCAGACCCAGCGACAGACGGCGCGGAATCCGTGGGGAGCCAGAACGGCAGTTCAGCTTTGGAAGGAGAGAGAAAGACATTTTGGCGAGAAGTCCTCGGATCGAAAAAAAACCGCGTTGGGGGAAGACACACCAAAGCTTGCCTCCGCGAGAAACGACTGACCATCTCCTCTGGAAAAAGGGGGTGGTGGGGGGATTTTGCTGGTGTCAGGTTTCCATTCGGTTGATAAGGGCAGGGTGGTGCCGAAAAACACTTCCCATAGAAATTCTGAGGGAGGGGAAAAGAAAACATGCTTTTTCTGTCAGAGCAATTATGGAAAAAAAAGTGGCTAGTGATAGGGGGATTTACCTATATTGGAGCGGATGCAGAGAACGAACTCATCCATGCAGAAATGAAGGTGGAAAGAAAGAACTAATGGTGACGGGAAGGGAAGTAGCCCACATTTACCCAAGAGCATAAAAAAAAAAATACAAATAAACCGCCGGGGTTGGTGGCCTTGAGATGTTCACCTCAAGCATCTATTAAACCATCCCCCCACGGTGGGGCTTTCGTTCCACCGTCAAAAAAAGAGAGAGAGGAAAAGCCACCATAGTAAGCACGTTGCAGCGTAAAAGACTCGAAGGCCGAACCTGCTCCGCACCGAGAACTGATGAAAGAGGAGAAAGAGCTAAACACACCGCGAGATCTACCCCCCAGCGAGGTTGGGGTTTCAAGGTACTGACCTAATACGAGTTCAAGGAGCGGTCCGTAACGTGGGTCGATGCCGTCGTCCTGGAAGGGGGAGATAAATGCCCATCAAATCAAATCGAATCAAGAAAAAAATCGGCGTAATGCTATAAGGGAGTGGGGCTGCATCGCGCTGAATCGCAGGGAGGTGGTGACTTTGTCGTCTGGGGTGAAAGGTAGACTAAAGCGAATCTTGCAGGTCGCAGGAAGTCCTACGTTCAAAAAAACGATCGGTCGCTACAATGGGGGAGTCGGGCAAGGAAAACTGATCGTCTCGAGCAAGCGTGGCTAAGACATTTTTAGGACAATTCGGAAGAAAAAGGAAGGTCTTTCGGGAGATTCGGCATCAAATGGTTGGAAGCTCTAAAAAAAAAAAAAAAAACAAACGGAGAAATGAGAGAGAGCGGAAAGAAAGCAAAGATCAGGAAAAGACGAGCCCGAAGAAAAGAAATTTGCTGTCAATCTGAAACCGAAACGCTGAAAAAAGGGAGACCAACACTATCAAAGGGGGGGTTCCGAAAAGGTAGCAACACCACCGCCTAGGTCGGGGGTGTGGGAAGGAGGAGAACTCAGCTTACGGGGGAGGGAAAGCACAAAAACGAACTCTAGGGAACATCGACACAGTAAGCGGCATGGACTAGCAACGCCGGGAAAGCATACTCTATCGGATGGAGGGAGAATGGGAGGGAGTCTACACTCCATGACGGAACAACGAGGGCTTGAAAGGGTGTCAAGAAGGAAAGCCGGAACGCTCGAATCGAAGGGGCATCTTACAAAAACCTCCGCCTGACCCGCAAAGGGGTCGAACCCTACGGGGCGAATGGAAGGTCTAAATCTCCCACCGGCGAAGGGCGATCACCGTGGGTCGCAGTTTGGCCGATGAATAAAAAAAAAGACGTGTGCGTCAGCGTCGTGTTTTATGCAGAAGGAATCGAGGGCGTCCCCTAGGACGGAAGATCAGACAGAATTGGTTTGAAGGGATTTCACAATAGGGAACCAGGGCGAGATGGCTAAAAATGCGGGTGGGGGAGGGGTACGCCAGCGTCCCGAAGATCACACGTCCCCTCCGGGCTTGCGGAAAAAGGGACCGCTATTACAAAAGCGTATAAAAGAGATAAAGGAAACACTGTTTGTAAAAACCAAGACTGGAGGACGCACACTCAGTGGGGGGGTGGGGCGGCGGGGGGGGGGGGGGGGGGGTGGAAAGGGGGGGGGGGGGGGGGGGGTGTGGTTTGGGGGTGTGGGGGGGGGGGTGGGGGGGGGTGCTTGCTGGCCGGCGTGCTGGTGGGTGCGGGGGGGGGGGGGGGGGGGGGGGCGGGTACTGGGGGGGGGAGGGGTCTCCTTCGGACTTCGTGAAATGACTCAACCGGGGCCGTGCAAAAAACAGAAAGGAACCCAACGAAAGAGAATATCTTGTATCAGGGGCAACAGCGAGAAAGGGAGAGACATTGAATTTGCTGAGGGAAGGCAACCTTGAAAACGGCACGTTGGAAGAGGGATCTGCCCTGCTAGAGCACACTAGGGGAAGGATCACCACATCGGATAGTGAAGGGCAAGAACGCGAGAAGCGGGGTATGTGTCAGGGCGAAAAAAAAAAAAGATGCTCAGTAAAAACGGAAGGCTCCCCTCGATGGACCTTAACCGGGTTTCCAGTATCCGCGATACAGGAAAAACATATCTTGGGCGATCTCGCAAGAACATCCCAAAAAGGTACTTGGAACGACAAGGGGGATCAGAAGGGACCCGAGAGTTGGTTACAAACAGGGAGAAAGGTCCTCGAATAAGCACAGCGCGACCTCTTTCTCCACAGTAAAAAAGAAAGCGTGACATGGAATAATTCGAATCCAAAAAAACTTTGGGGCGGAGCCAGCCGAAACATCTCAAGTTAAATGACGATGAAAAAAATGTCAAAGACAAAAAGACCAGTATGAATGAAAAAAAAGGGGACCATTCGCCCTCCAATGAAATGAGAAGAAAACAGTGGGCAATAATATGTCCTCTGGAACTCTTCACCATGGAACACATGTCTCCCGGTCCAGAGATCGGAAACCCCTCTTTGGAGGCATGAGCGGGGATCTTAAGCTTCACACAAAAATCTCCGCAGCAAGTCACTAAAAAATTCAGGAAAAGCGTGAAAAATGAAAGGACTGGTGCCAGAAGAGGGCGAAAACAAAGGAAGAAATTTACCTTATCGTCGAGAGCTTAAAAACGCCCGGGGGTCTTGGGGAAATCGATAGCACTAGAGATACCCCATGGGGAGCAAAGACAAGCCGCGTCAAAATCGGTCTAACAAAACGCGGCACTCGGGTGCATCGGGTCTCAGGGAGACCGTGATGGAAGGAAAGTTCAAAAAGAGCTCTCGAAGGCGAGTCTCCATAGCCGGGGGAGCAAGACCTGGAGCTTCCTCTTTCGGCGAGCTGCAGAAAAAAAATGGACCCCGATAAGGCTAGTTCGGCGAGGGGCAAGCTTGTGCTAAGGAAGGAAGGCGGCAAAAGGACAGAAGAAAGGGATTGAGGAAGGGCCATTCGGTCGGAGGCGAAAAGAGGAAAAAAGAACAACCGGGATCTCGTCGATCCCTTTTACGATATCGAGTCGAAAAAAGGCGACGAAGGGGCAGAAGGAGGACAGCAACTACTAAAAGGAGGGTGAAGAATGGAGAGGGCGTACCGCAAGGGACTCCCTCCTCTATCACAAGAAAAAGCATCGCCTTGGATGGGCGGTAATCTTTTCGAAAGGGGGGATCGGGAGGAAAAAAAACCAATCCACGGTGAGGAGATCCTCTTTCTTTACCCACAGAAGATCAGGGGGAGAAAAAACAGACGGAACTAATGGGCAAAAAGAAAAAGCGACAGACCTGACTCAGTCTAACTAGAGCCCGCGGGGGATAAATATCTAGGAGGGGAACAAGGTATTCTGACACCGGCAGCGCGAGGTTGGAATTTTTTCAAGCGGCGAAACCTCCAATTTAGAGGCAGAAGTCCGTCAAAAAAAGGATACCGTCCGGCGTCCTGGAAGGGGAGAAAGAAGATCCATGAAAAAAATAACAAACTCGACATCATCACGCTGATCTAAGGCAACGACAATTCTCGCTTAGTCGACTCTCGATTGCCAAGGGGGGACCGTCTGCCTTTGGGACGAGGAGGACTAATTCGATGGTCAACAACCACGAATCGGTCTCTACCCTGGGGGGGGAGCGGAGGGAGCGAACTGCACTCAAGGGGGATCACGTGGTCAACGACAGGTTCTGGACAAGCGCCCTTAAAAGGAACGTGGCTGCTCACTGGTCTCTTTCTCTTTCGTCCAGCGTGGTCGTAAACTCAATCGAAACAACAACGGAGTAAGGGAAAAGATGGAAAAAAGGAAGAAACCAAGATGAAAAAAAAAAGACCCCGAAAATAAAGCGCAAGACCCAACCCAAAAACCCAACCCCACAAAAAAACACACAGGGAGGAAAGGGCAAAGCTGCACCTCACATTCTATAAATGTAAGCAGACAAAAACCGTTCGCGAAAAGGGTTTTTAATTAGGTCGAAAGAGTCTTATTAACGTACCACCGGAGAAAAACCATATGAAACGAACGCTCCTCCGCTATAAAGAAAATGAAAAAGACTAAACTGAGGGCATGGAGCAGGTATTTCTAGAAAAGGAAAGGAAGAAGGCACTAAAAATTCAGGACAAAGCTAACGCCGAAAGAAACGTCATGGCATTGCAAACTTAGACCATCTTGGACGAACCGCGAAAAAAGTCGCGGAAAATTCCGGGGGGGGGAAAAACTCCTTTAGATTGCAGGACTGGGCGCAAAGGAGGAGGCTTCGAGAAGGAGGGGGAGTGTGGGGAAGCCTTTATATCCTCAAATCCGTTGAAGAATAAGAGGGGGGGGGGCTGGGATACCTTCTCTTTGGTTGAGGCCCAGCCGAGCTCCTAGGGGAGGGGGGTCAAGCATTTAAAAAAAAGATTAGGGCGCTCGTTTGTATGTGGAGTGGAAAATGAAAAAAGAAAGAAGGACTCACCTTCCAACAAACCTCGTCCTGTCCTCAATCATCGCCGGGAGGGCAGGAGGAGTGAGGCTAAAATATCGACAAGGAGAACGACACGTTGCGCTTGGGGAGAGGGGGAAACCTCCGGACGAGGAGAAGAGGCGCGCATTTGAACCCCCGGGAAGGCACCTTCCTGGGAGAAAAAAAACCAAGGCAGGAAGACCGACGTTCAGAAGGCTCAATGGGCCAGCGGATAAACTTGTCAAAATTCTTCAGGATCATATGGCGCACTGGTTGAGAAAATCGTTACAAGGAACAAAAATGGCTGGATAGCACCACAAAAAATGGCTTGGAGTCCCAGCCCACAAAAAAAGAAGCCCTCTTCCTTGAGGAAGTGGAGAATGAATCTACCGAAAACCACCAAAGAATAGGGAGGAAACAGAGAGGGCGACCGGGTGGCCGGTAGATAGCCGGTAGTAAAAGCTCAGGAAGTTGGGGGAAGCTGAAAAAATAACCAAGTTAATGGAGGGGACACATCCTATGTTAAGAAGGGCATCTTTACCTGGGAGAGACATTACCTGGGGGGTGATGGACCTGCGGAGCACGATCTACCTACTAGACGGAGCACTGTGACCGCTGAAGGACGGGTGTCATTCCTCAAGAGAATGACGAGAAACGAACTCTCAAAGATTCTCACGGAAATACCGGCTAGACGGAAAAAAGTCATGTGGAGCCATGTGTTAAAAAAATGGTCGGGGGTCACTCAACAAAACTTATGATTAGGGGAAAAAGGAGAAATCGTTATACAAACATGTGGACGGCACGAATCCAGCCAAAAACTGGAACGGGGATCAGTTAAGAGGAAAACTCTCCGTCGAAAAAAACGATCGGCTCTCGGGCTTGGGGGGGAAAATGGGCTGGGAAAAAGGCCCAAACTGAGGGGGAAAGAATCTGAACGCGGGGGGGGTGTCTCGTTCGGAGAGGCGAAAAAAAAGGGAGGCGCAAAAAGATTACGGCCCAAGAAAGCCTATCGCGAAAGGGTGATACCGAAGGGTGGCGCGCGAGAGGTCGACCAGGCTGGGGCAAAAAGAAAAAGACGGGGGTCGGCTCTCCAGGCCAAATTACATTAGAGGGAGACGTCACTTAGGCTATACAAAAAGGGGACTTGAAGAAAAAAAACGCCCTCTGAACGCGGGGACGCTGGACGCAGGGAACCCGGGGTGGGTCGACGTTGCTCGGCCATGGGAGGGGGGAAGCTCCTTAAATCAGAAACGACAGCCTGGAAGCACCGGCATCCAACCCCCACCAAGGAAGAATGCCATAGCCGGAGAGAGTTCTCTCGCTGCAAGGCGAAAAGGCCCCCGGCGCGGTTCGTCTAGGGGGTCCCTGTCAGTTTACGGAAGGGGCATGCGGCAGGAAAGAAACAATGAGTCTCATAACTCGGCTGAAAAGGACATCTCAGAGGGGTAGGGTCAACAAAAGGCGAAACACGTGGGTACCCTCTTACTCGAGCAATATGCGGACTAAGACGGAAAAACGCCGTAGAACTTGAAAGGAGAGTAATGATGACGGAAAAAAGTGAAAAAAGGGCTCAGAACATACAGCACCAAACACTAAACAAGCCTCGCAGAAGGAGTGCTAGACGTTGCCAATTGCTCGAAATCCAATCCGAAAAAGGATGATCTCCTGGTTCGGGAAAACAAAAGAAAAAAGGGATTATCAAAAAAAGACTAGGACGAAAAGGCTTTCCCTCAGCGCACTAAAAAGAACACGACCCGCCAAGAGGACGGTTGTGTAAAGAAAAGTACTGGGACTAAACGGGGGGTTACTCTACCCCAGGTTGGGATTGTTGAAAGGTAGAACCGAAAAAGCCGCTGGCCTTCTTCGTCCTCGACAAAAGAAAAGGAAAAAAAGTAAGTTTTTAGAAGCTCATCTCCTGGGAATCCGTAGAGGCTGCTTATCTCGGACTAAGGGTTAGAAAAAAAAACGCGTCCCTGAAGACGGGCAGGAGGGGCATGTTACATAAACAGCTGTTGCAGTACATCCACGACATAGGGGGAAGCGCTTGTTCTGATGGAACGGCTGGAGAGATGCACGTGCTTTTTCAAATTCTGGAAAAAGCAGGCCAAAAAATTTCTCTTGAGGGGGGCGAGGGACGCTGATCACGTGTCGTGGCTAAGAGGAAACAAGGAAAAGAGAAGAAAGCGGAGACAGAGAACTACTTCCCGAGAAACATCCAAAAAGGGGGAAAGGTCCGAAAAGGATGGCCAGAAAAATTTCTATAAAGAGAAGGGGGAAGAGCAGCATGTTGCAGTATAACCACCTCTCTCGCGGGGAGGATTCGCTAACGACACTTCGTGGAAAGATAAAAACCGCGAAAACAGGAGAAAGAAGAGATGAAAACCCTCTCGCATACTCTAATGGCGAGAAACGCGAAGCTGACTCCCAACTGAAGGATAGGATGGAGGCATGGGAGTAAGAGACCACACTTCCATTACTAAAAACCGGAAAAAGAAAGTCTCCATTTTGCGGAGGAAGACTTCGGAAATACGAATGGGGGCGGAAGGTTGATCCAAACGGTCCTTCCGCAATCCTAGACGGGGTTTGAATAACCAAATCCTACTGCAACGGAAAGCTGGCGCGGCGGGGAGAAGGGGATGAGGGTTTGGGGCCGGTATCCGGGCAAACAAGGCGTCAGCAGAGGGGGTGTCCTCCGGTAGAGTGCGGGAGGGGGAAAGCTAAATCCTAGCCTCAAGAAAGTGAGTTGGGTTGGAGAATGGGATTTACAGAGGGCTAATCGCTGGGTCTTTAGTCAAAAAAAGTGTGTGAGGTTTCTAGATCCAAGAAGTTCAACGGACAATTCCCATACCTTACGTCCTGTATAATGGCCTCTCTTTCTGAACCGCCAAGGGGGAGGGGGAGGGCGAGGGATACCAATAAAGGGACAAGGGAAAAGAAACAGAGACACTTTCTCCAAGCCTTTCTCTGCAGGAAAGACAACTCCGGGATCGTATTAATAAGGGCAAAAAGAACCCTTGATAGGGAAAACGCCACGTACACAACCTCCAGACCGGAACGAGAGAGGTCAGTGGGCCCGCGAGGAGAAAACTAGAGTGCTGGAAGAGGGGAAGGGGAGCTGAAAGGTTCTTGGAAAATCCTACGTTTAGAAAGAAAGTCGGCCTACAGGGAAACAGTACGATCAAATAAAAAAAAACGACAAGAAGTTTCGGTGAACAAACCACTAATGCGCCAAAAAGCGTGGCCTCCCAAGCCCTGGTCTAGTACGCAACTGACGGCTAAACCCTAAAAGAGGAATGCAGTGAGGTGGAAGGGTATAGTCGTAGCTAAGGGAATCTTACTGGGTTTCGATCGCGAGCTCCACCGAAAGTAAAGAGAAAAAACTCCTGGGAAAATAGTTTGAAGTTAAAAAAAGGGATGCAATTTCGCAATCTTTAACGAGATCAACGATAAAAAAATATCTCAGACAAGGGTTGCAATATGGATGAGGTAACATCCAAGTGCCTAAATCTATGAGAGAGATGTTCGCTGGCTAACGGCAACCTATCAACTTGAGGAGGATAATGTGAGGTAAAAACTATGAGATCCTCAAAACACAACTTCGGGAGGGGAGAGGGATGATGGTAAGGATGTGTCTAACCCGCGCTACACGTAAGGTGCTGGAGCGCGAAACGCATTCAGAAGAAGAGAGAGTGAACGACCAGGGAGTCCCATACCAAATCGATGCCCCCAGGTCCAGGACTTTCGCCGGGTGTAGAGTGGCTAGGAATGCGAGCCCATTCCAGCCTGACTAAAAAAAGTCGGTCATAACGATCCGTGAAATAAAGCCTTTGACGTGGCTCAGGGAAGGACAACTTCCGATGCTACTCGGAGCGTGCTCCGGAAACATGAGGACAAGTAGACACGGCTGGTCAGAGAGACTTGACTCCCTAGCGGAAGCAGGAAATTCTCGGAGACGCTGGGTAGGGATTTCGGATGGTGTCTTAAGTGGGGAGCCAAAGGGAGGTGTTCTTCGAAATAACGGTCAAAGGGGAAGAAAGCCTAGCGGCGAAGAAGAACCGGTCATCAAATTCGGAGTGCGCTCCTGTCTCAAAACTCGGGTGCTCTATTAGGGGTCTGTGTTCTTTCTTGCGAGACGGGAGGTTTCAGGAGGGAGCAAAAACTAAGTCGCCGCTAAGTGAAGAGAGCCTGCGAACAAGGACTGTCCACAAGGGTCATCCGCGAGTCTACTATATCTGCGGGAACCAGAAAAAAAGAGACCAACAGCATTAGGGAAAGAGAAGGAGGAACTTCAGTTAACGTTACCCTGCGTACTCCACCATGTCCTAAAAAGGCCAGAATTAACTAAAAACGCCGGGGAGAGGTGGACTTTAATAATGGATCAACCAATCCGAAAAAATTTGGCTCGGAGGGGAAAGGAAAAAGAAACAAGTCCAAAAGCAAAAGAATGATTACAAAACCGGGGGGCCCGGCGTACAAAAACGGACTCCGCGACACTGCCGACGCGCGCCGGAAAGCAATATAATAGCCAAAGAAAGAGCTGGACTTCCGTTCTCGCTGTGGGTAGGGAGTTCACCGATCTGATTACTCGTTCGGGATAAGCGTGGGCACGGAGTCCCTGGGGAAGGTGAACTCTCAAATGCCAAACAGAATCCATAAGGGCAATGAGCGGATAAATAAAAATTACTCAGGATAGAGCGGGGGGACCGATAAGGAGTTCATTAGTGGGTTGATTCCTAAAAAAGCTGTTGCCGTTGGCTGAATCCTACTTAAAAAGGATCTCGCGAAAAAAGGGGTGGTGAAAGTGGACGGACAAGAGTGAGTTGGGGTGAGAGAAGGGAAGCACTGGTGCCTTTAATGGCTTGTATCGGAGGGGGAGCGGGCTGATATCGGGTCCGGGGGCATTTGTTCTAGTATCCGCAAGCCCAAACAAAGAAATATGAGAGAGAGAGAAGAGGGGACTACCATCGAAATGAAAGACCTAATGGCAAGATCCACCAGGGCCAGAACCAGTCGACGCCGCCGGGAACCTGGACGAAAGGGGCAGCAAGAACCGCGGTAGAGCACTTTCGGGGGGGGGAGTAGAGGAAGGAGAAGTAACCACAATATTGAGGTTTAAAAATAAAGCTCACCAGCGCGCACCCCATTAGGGAATCGATCTGCTCTTAAACATAGAAGGAAACGCAATTATCAGAAGAGATCAGATGAGGAGGAGGAGTATTTTACATTATCACGGTCTAAGTAGAAGAAAGGAAGGGGAAATGTAGCAGTGGGCGCGGCGAACAGCCAGAAGCCACAGAGGTAACACTTAACAGAATCCCTGGGGAAAACAACCAGGGGGGTGCCAATGTGCTTGATTCAGTTGGTTCTTCAGCATCGTCGCGGCGGGAGAAGTGAGGGGGTTTTTCTAGGTTGGAAGGCAAAACCGCATCCGTCTTGGGTACTCCTCGGCCGTGTGGGGGCCCACAGAAGAGCAGATACAAGAAGTTTGGTTTGGAAAGGACGAGGCAAGGACAGGAAAAGACGCAGGGGGAAGTCGTTTCTGTGTAGTCGCTGTGGGAGGAAAAAGCGGATAACCAGGCGACCGTCAATCTCTCAGTAGACATCTGCCCGCTGGAATCTGGGATCATTCAGGAAGGAGAAGTATCGGATGGAAAGCTCTATAAAAGGGGGGTGACACCGGGAGAAAAAAGACCAGAGCATGTCTACTCCAAGAGAGTGGCGGGTCGTGCTCGCCGCAGAATAAAAAAACTTCGAAAACGAAAGGGGTGAAACAAAACAGCGAAAATGGACCGATACATGGCCTCAATTTGAAAAAGAGTAGACGGCTGCAGCGGTCGAGGAACGACCTGGATTCAGAAAAGAGAAGGCCGACGTGAAAAGGGGAGGGCCGGCTACATAGCATGGGATTAGGAACTCTAACATCTACAATCCTTTGATGGGGGCAAAAAGAGGAGAACCTCGTCGTCCGAAAAGAGGGGGCGCACCCAATGAAGAAGGAAAAGAAGGGAACTGCTCAACGAGAAAACCTCTTAGACCGCACGGTCAACTTATAAACTCTCTTACTGGTGCGATAAACAAAAAAGCCTAGTTCAAGACCGGAAGAAAAAGTTCTGTGGGTTTAAGCGCGGATCGGAATGGGGGAACTTCGAACGGGAGCAAGGAGAAATCTTCTCGAAAAAAAGAGGTGGCACGGGAATCTTTCGATTGGCAAACCATAGAACGGCCCCAGCTCTTTCGAATCGGATCAGAGGAGGGAAATTCACGAGCCCAGCTTGAAAGTTACCGGGAGTCTACAATGTCAAAAAGTGAG
>Ga0179593_1393590_pt1 | contig 14233 bp, 26 predicted proteins | sample CZODoug2_1_08_16_FD_185931 | JGI IMG/M metagenome (GOLD analysis project Ga0179593, IMG submission 185931) | Vadose zone soil fungal communities from Angelo Coast Range Reserve, California, USA - CZODoug2_1_08_16fungal (PacBio error correction) | ecosystem: Environmental > Terrestrial > Soil >...
AAAAAAGTTGCCTACTATGTTGCTGTTTTTTAAGTAGTAATCGAATACTCGGTCAGGAGAGAAAGAAGGAAAAAAAGACCCGCAGGGAGAAAAGAGTAAACTTATTACAGATTTAAACTTTAGGTGCAACAGAATGGTAGAGGGACGGAGAGACAAAGCGACTGCATTCGGCAAGGTGCGTGTAAGTAAAGAAACGAAAAGGGGGAGAGGGACTGCGTTTCGCAAGTGGCGACCTCACATTAGATGAGGGGAAGATCAAGGGATAAAGATAAACCGTCGCCTGGGTTAAGGTTCTCTGGCGCAGTCCGAAAAAGAAAAGGGGGAAAGACAATGCCCTCGAACCACGAATCTATACAAAGAAGAAAGACACAGGCGTGCAGGTTATAATCCGGCGGCCATTGCAGCAAAAGCATATAAAACGGGGCGAAAAAAACACGGGGGGAGTAGAGGAGTCATCGTGTCCAGTCCTCTCCAGCACATTCCTGACCTTACCCGCTGAGGAATGGGGACAAAAAAAAGGCGATTGGCTTTTACGTCGCGAGACATGCTCAAAACGGAGGGCCACCATGGGAAAAAAGGACGGGTGTGTTTCGACTTTGCCGTCATCCCGGGTCCCCCGAAGGGGTTTATGCGGAAAGATAACAGTCGATGTTCTTGGGACTTCTTTCCTCCATTCACGCTCCAGAGAGCAATCCGGGTGGGAGGGGGGGGACAAAAAAAAGGGTACCTTCGGCAGCCTTCCCAGTCTGAGGGGAGAGTTGAACTAGAGGAAAGGGGAGAAAAAAAACCAACTCTCTAGCAGCTTAACAACCTTCAGCAGAACAGGAAAAGGGTCAGAAAAAGTTGGGGCAAGGGGAAAACAAAAGGGCGATGAATTTGGCTGCACCCTGCAGGCATAACAGATTGGAAGAGGAGGTTAACAGGAAGGGGGGGGGGGGGGGGGGGGGGGGGGGGGGGGACCGGTATTTGCAAACGCAAATATGTCGCGATTTCCTGCAAGCTGACTCAAAGGGAGATACGAAAGGAGGAGAAAATCAAAAGCTGAAGGGCGAAGGGTGCATGACAATCTTGGATAAAGAAAAAAAGCGTCTATGGTTGGAGACATTGAGGGAGGGGGGAAAACATAGCCGTTACGCAGCTTGAACGACTCAAAGCTGCGATTTAGGCCGTCCATCGGTTGGAGGAAAGTGTTGACAGAAAGAGGGGGGGATAAAACCGATGGACACATTTCTGTTCGGGTTGTTTAGGTGGGTAAGGAAAGAAAAAGTCAGCAACATCCCGATGCCCTTTTAAGAGAGAAAAAACACAAAGGAAACTCAAGAAAAGAGAAAGGGGAAGGGTCCGGCAGCCGCTTTGAATCCAAGGCTCGATTTTAAATTGATAAAAACAAAGGAAAATAAAGAGGAAAGGAAAAAAGGTCAAACCAGAATTGGCTGACTTGGCGAGGCCCTCTTGGAAAGGACCTGTCTAACACAGAGAGAAGGGGGGGCTTGTGGGGTTGGTGCCGCTACTACGCAAAGGCCGACTTAAGATTAAAAAGGGTACAGGGGGGGGTGGGACAAACCCCGGCTTCCACCAAGGGCAGGTTATTGGGCCAATTGGTTCAGAAAGCGAATTTGAAAAAAGGGAAAAACGCCAAAAAGCATCTCTTCTCGTAAGGGTTGATAGGCGGATCGCACTGGAAAAGAAAAAAAGTAGGGAAAAAAAAGAGGGGAAAGAAAAAGATGGCACCCAAAAAAGTTTCTTCTAGGACCTTCTGCGGTGCCACGTAAAAGGAAAGTGGGAGGGGGCAGGGACGAAAGGGGGTGGGGGTGCTTGCGGGGCTTTATTTTTCGTCGGCTGTCGAAACCCGGGGGCGATAAAAGGAGGAAAGACTCAGGGGGGGGGAAAAAATGACAGTAACCTTCCCCGCAATCGGGGGCGCCAAAAGAGAGCCTGGCAGAAGTCTATGAAGAAAACGTTAAAACAAGCAAGCACGGGGCCGCCTCTGGCAGCAAGGAAAGCCAGCCCGCACCTGGGAAAGTTCCTCGACGGAGTCATCATTTGAGGGTAGAAAAGAGCAGAGAATGGGGTATAACGGGGGAGGGGGAGAAACAAAAAGCGCTTTGAAAATCACGAAGCGTTTTTTGGAAAGGCAGAATCCCGCTCAGTCGGCAAAGGAGAATTGAAGGGAGAAGGAAGGGGGAAGAGAAACTGCACTCTATTCAGGCCAGTTATCCACGGCATCCGTTCAATGGGGGGAAGAAGGGACGGGGGGGGGAGAGATAAACTGTTCCGCGCCCCTTAGCAAAAAAAAAAAGAAAATGTGTTGTTTTGACCAGGGTGTTCGAAGTCGATCATAACCAAAAACAAAAAGGACTGGGGGCGCAAAAGGGAAAAAAGGAGTCAGAAACGAAACCGTGCCCAAAAAGCCACGACCCTGAAAAAAGGACTTATGGGAAAGGTTAAAAAACAAAGGGTGCAAAGAGGCGCTCATCCTCAACGAAGGCCCTTCAAAACCCACGAAAGAAGGGCAAAGGGGGGGGGTTGGTTGGTTGGTCTCAGGGATGGGTACGAAATGGGGGCAGGAAAAGAAGAAAGAAATCTTCGGTGATCCCTACGGGGGACATTGGAAAAAGAGGAGGGGGAAGGGGAAAAACATAAGTGTGTTCGACTCAGCCGAGCCTCCTCGAAAATTCTGAAAAAGAAAAGGAAAACCAGAAAAAAAAAAAAAGTCGCTACTTCCTCTGATCGGACGGCCGCGATGACGGAAAGAAAACAGGGGGACTCAAAAAACATTGGGGCCGAAAAGAAAGGCTGAGATCGCGCAAATAATATGCGCCGAATTTTAGAGTTTAAAGAAAGGAAAGAGAACAGAGGAGGGCCCTCCTTTCGCCTCTCTTTCGACACCGAGGGAAGAAAGGAAAGTAAGAAGAAGGTAACCAGTCATTGCATGGACCGCGAATGTGGGAAAGGGTGAAAATAAAGGAAAAAAGGGTGAACCGATGTGGTCGGACATTACTTCGAGGTGACTCTCCTTCCCGCCGGAAAGAAAACAAAAAAAGGGAGGCAAGGAATGGACCACCCGTCATTCAAGGGATGGTCAAAGAATTACAAAGAAAGGGGGAATAGAAAAAAAAAAAAAGTTCAATCCTTCGCAGGGCGCCCGGAATTACCAGGGCACATGACGGGGGGGAGGGGGGGGGAAAAAGGAAAAGAAGAGAAAAAAACAGGGGTAGGTAGGCCGACTTCATCCATTCCCTGGGGATGCAAAACGGAGGGGGTGCGAGAGAAAACAAAAAAAACAGGGAAAAAAAAAAAAAAAGTCTATTCATAAGATGAGCCCTGCCGCATCAGGGGGCATGGCAAAGAGGACCGGAAAAAAGCAAAGGTTCTGGACTTGTGCTTGCCAAACTTTAGACCCAAACCTCGACCGGGAAAAGAGGGAAAAAGGATGGAAGAAAAAGAAAAAAAAAAAATCGTCGAATTCCGGTCTGGTCCTTCAGTCGCACATCCCGGAAGGGAAAAATGCAATAAAGACAGTGCCGGCGGGAAGCTCGTCAACCGAGAAAAGGGAAAAAAAAAAAAAATCAACCACAAATTCTTCGATTATCCATGAAAATCGTCAAAAATGAGACATGCGGGGCCCGCGTCACGACGGTCCGTCGGCCGAAGGGGCATTCCCAGAAGAAATGCAGAAAAAAGGAGGAAGAAAAACGAGTCGGACATTCCAGTCAAATCCTTCATAATAGAGCATAGCTTGGGGGAAAAGGGGAAATCCAACAACCCGGATCGCAAAAGCTAGCAAGGGGGAACCAGGGGAGGAGGAGCAGTCAAGAAAAAAAAGTAAACTGTCGAACTGCGGCTGACGTTTGGCCGGCAAAGAGGGGGAGGGGGGGGAGGTTGGGGAAAATAAAGGGCCCTCGGGTAGCCGAACACTACTGGTCTAAAGACCAGGGAAATAAAATGGGAATGGGAAGGGGGGCACCTGATTTCTTTCGCGCCGGCAGAGAAAAAAAAGGGCCACAAAAAAACGCGCAGAGCAAAACAAACTAACCATTGGACAACGTTGGGGGGGGAAACTGTAAGGCCTGAATCTAGCGCTCCGGCAATTCCCGGGGGGGGCTGGACAAGAAAAAGGAAGAAAGGGGGAGGAAGACGTGGAAAACCTTCGAGATACGTGGCGTGACAATGGAGGGACGCCCGGGGAAAAGACCTGAGGCGGAAATTATCGACTGGAGGGAAAACCCCTCCAACCAAAAGGGAAAAGGGGGCAAGGATTGAAAAAAAAAAAAAGAAACGAATTGTATCTCCTCCCCGGCTCAAAAAACAAGGGATGAAAACACCCTGACGGAAAAGAAAATGAAAAATACGGCCGTGCTACCCCCCCCGAGGAGGGGGGGAAATGACGAAAAAAAGACATAAGCCCGCCCATGAGGCCGCATTTGCCTTACCTGGCAAAAACGAAGAAGAAAACACGAAGGTGAACGATTGACACGCCGTCCAGCACGCGAAAAAAAGGAAAAAAGCGAAATAAAAGGGATCCACCTGAAAATGCCCATGCCTCCCTTGGCAGGAAAAAAAGAGGTGCAAGGCGAAGGAGGAAACGCGCAGGGGAAAAAGAGCCTTGGACTTCTGGGGAGGAAAAAAAAAAAATGGGAGAAGGAACGTCTTCCGGTCGCTCTCAGGTAAAAAGGAGAAAAAAATGGAGCTGCAGAGGCAATAATCCTAACACTGGTTAAATCAATCCTCAATGGGAAAAAGAAAGGAAAAAGACGAACGAAAAAGGGACACAAGCAACGAACCAAACACGGCGACAGGGGGGGCCGGAAAAAGCAACAGGACAGAGCAACGACCAGAGGCGTAAATCCAAGAACAGAGACCACTACATCATGAAGGTGGCTTGCCGGGAAAGATACAAAAGGGGGGGGGGGCAGGGAACGAAAAAAGGACAAAACGCCTATCAAACCCTTTTACCCCGATCCGAGAAATGCCTTGGGGCAGCAAGGAATCGAGGAGACGCGAGCTGACGAAATGTCCAAAAATCAGGGGGGGGGAAGAAGGAAGGAAAAAAAACGAAAAACTGCTTCCCCGATGGGTCTCAGGGATAACGGGTAAACAAAGGGGGCGAAGCAACAACCCCAAGAAAGTCAACTACCGTCAGGACATGTGGTCAGCGAAGGATTTGGACAAAAACAAAACGGGGAACCTCGCCAGTACAACAGCAGAAGGGGGAGGGGGAACGAGGAGGAATCTGGTCCTTCGAGAATCATGGGGGGGGAAATCCGGCCTCTGAAAAAAAAAAAAAAAGGAAAAGGGAAAAAGGGACCGATTCGCGGGTCTTTTTCAACTGGTTGGGGGAGGAAGGAGTACAACGGAAAACCCAGGGCTGCCTGCTTACGCGAGGGGGGACAGCCGGATGGAAAAAAAAAGAAAAGAAAAACCTAAAACCGGGTCCATCAGTTTAAAAAAGCGGGGAAAAGTGCCAGCAACCAAACGCCTTGGAAGCCCTCAAAAAGACGGGGAGAGGGAAAGGGAACAAGGAAGCTCTGTCCGTCACGAACACAAAGATGGGTCAGGGTCAAACAGCATCAGTAGAAAAGATGCGATTTGTGTGTCAGGGAAAAAAAACAAGAGTCAAACAAAAGGAGCCCCCTCCTCATGAAATGGGTCTCAGACAGATAGGGGAAAAGGCCGGAAAAAATAAAAATGCCCCTCGGACCAAGACAATGATTTGGGGGCGAAATAAAGAAATAAAAAAGAAAATGAAACATGAATCAGACAATTAGGAGGCTTCAACGAAAAAAGGACATCATAAACTAAATGCATCGCCTCAAAATGGTTCTGTCGGAAAGGGAAAGGGGGACCGGAGGGGGGGCCCGATCACGCGAGTTTTGTGGTGATGAACAGGGAAAAAAAAGAGAGCAAAAACACCAAAAGAAAGGCTGCCAGAAAAAAAAAAACCCGTACCAAGAAAAAAAGAAAACCGAAAGAGGAAAGGTAGCAAGTGCCCCTTGCGGAAGCCGAAAACAGCAAATACGCTGCATAGGGAAGGTGAAAAACATACACCAGAGAACCGGAGGGGAATATGAAGGGAGAAAAAGGGGACACATTGTGCCTGCCGCGGAACGGTCAACGAAAAACGCGGTCAAAAACTAAGAGAGCCGTGAGAACGAAAGGGCAGGGGGGGGCAAAAATGGACCAAAAACCGGTGGCACGATTCAGGCAAAAGAGGAAAACGCGAACGCACGTTTGATAAGCGCGCAAAAGTCAACAGCTCGAAAAAACCAGGAAGCGGGTCGCCGTTGTTAGAGATCGTGCTCACGAAGAAAGCGGGAGGGGGCAACAGGAAAAAAAAGCAAGCGACCCCCGAGCCCCGACTCAAAAAAAGGCGAACGGTTATCGGGGGCAATCGGCCGCGAACCAACAAGCAACGAAAAGAGAACCGAAAAAAAGGCAAGAATCAAGAACTTCAGACTGCAAACGGAAATGTCGAAAAAAAAGAAAACCCTTGGGAACCTGAAAGCAGGATATAGTCGAACTCCTCAGACATCAGTGCACACCTCAATAGGTGATCGAAGGGGAGAGGGTCTACAAAAAAAACAACAGGGCAAGGATCGAGCTACCCGAGAGTCGGCCGGGGGGTCAAAAGCTGAAAAAAAAAAGCCGTCGCAAATCTCTTCCTCACACAAAAAAAAAAGAGGGGGAGGAAGGGAAAGATGGGGAAAAAAAAAAAAACGGCGGTTCTGGGGTGTTGGAAGAAAAAAAAAGGGCGCGGACCGCTCCGATGACTTGGGGGGAAAAAGCGCTGGAAAAACAGAAGGACCTATTCCGCCAGTTGGCAAAACTAGGTGCAAAGGGGAACCGGGGGGACGGTTCGAAACGATCTTCCCTTGTACAGGGAGGGCAGGGGAGGTGCGGCCAAAAAGAAACGGAAAAATCCCTCGTGGCGATAAAGAGTCCGGGGTAGCAAGGTAAAGCCAAGGAGAGGGGAGTGGTTTCGAGGAAACGAATGCCACCGGAAGCAAGTGAGCCGACCGGGAAGCTGGGTACTCCTAAGGAGGGAGAGGGGGAAACTTGTTCAGAACGCGCTCGAGCACAGGATCATACAAAACCAGGAGGAACCCCGCCACAGCGGAGGGAAGGCCGTTGGTCGAAGGACAAAAAACGCATTCGCTTCTATAAAAAAGGCGGCAAAATGTCTCGTGCCCGGTGGGGAAAATCGGGAAAAATTCACTCGCGGCACGAAAGAAGCAAAAGACCACTTAAAAAACATTCCACTTATATTAAAAGGGGAGCAGAAATCGTCGCTAGACCGATCAGGTCAAAAATGAAAAGGGAATGGGCTTTTTTCCAGAAGGGCGAATTACAAAAGCAAAAGGAGGGGGATGGTTTCGGAAAGATCATGCAAAAGGAAAGGGGGCTGGTCGGATTACCTCCATGGAACGCCTCATAAAAAAAAGGACAAAAAGGAGGGGGGAGGGGGATGGAAGTTTTTCCCGCAAGCCGGAAGGAGGAGGAGAATTAGACTCCGAAACTTGTGGAACAGAAAAACGGAAAAAAAACAAAAAACCCTATCTACGGGCGAAAAAATGTCAAAACTTTCTTCTCCAACGAGAACCAGGGAAAAGGGGGGGAAACAAAACCAGTTTCACATGCGATAAAATGTAGGTCTTCCTTCCGAGCAGCCTATTGTGCACAGGGGAGGAAAAGGGGGGGGGGGGGGAGTGACCGCCGAAGGCAAAAGGGTTAATGGGCGCACTAGGTGACAAAAGACGGGGGGAAAAAGTGCCCAACAAAAAAACAGGTTAATCTACCATCCGTCCCCAAAAGAAAATGCATGAAGGGGCCTGAAGCTATGTTCTGAAAAGGAGGGGGAGACGACCAACAATCCGGGAGCTTTTGTCGCGAAGGAGACTGGGGTGACCGGGAAAAAAGTCGCCGTGGGACAACAATAAGGAACGCACGCTCAAAAAGATGAAGGCTGTGACAAGCTTTTGATGGCAAAATTTCTGCAAAAAAAATGAGTGACCAGTCTTTCTGGGGTGTCGTATCGAAGCGGACACAAAGAGGGCAGCAAGAAAAAAAAAGACGTGTACGAGAAATCCACAGGAACCGCACCAAAAAAAGGAAAGAAAAGGGGAAACTGGGGGAGGGGTTTATCCGGCAGCCACGCTGGTCCTCGAGGCTCCTATGTTAATGGAAGAAAAAGAGAACTGAAGGCAGAAACCCCGTGGCTTGTAACTGGGGGGCAACAAACGAAGAAAACAAAGGAGGGAAAGACACGGACGAAAAAAAAAAAATAAATACACGGTGAGAGGGTGCGGGGTGTCCACTCGCGCAACGAAAGGGGGAAAGGGAAATAGAAAAAAAAAAAGGGTGTCGTTGCCTTCACACAACAGTCGTCAAAGAAGGAAAAGGGGGGGGGCACCCATTTCAAGGAGAGAATTGGTGCTCACGGCAAAAAAAAGCAACCAAAAACCCGCCAATCGCGGCTCGGGAAAGGGTTGAGAGAAAAGGGAAAAAAGCACGCAAAAACGGCGTGATAATTTCCCCGCAAGTCAATGTGATGGGAACCGAGTTCCCTGCTTACCAAGTACCGAGCGGTGCCCGGGGCAGGGGGAAAAAAAAAAGGGGGGAACTTGCGAAGGGGTCACCGCAGGGGTGGAAGTGGCTTTGGTGGGCAAGGTTAAAGGGAGAGCGGCAGAAAACGACACAAAAAGGGCGCCGCAAAAGAAAGGGGTGTATCTTTGGACAAGGTGGGGGGGGAAAGGAGACCCTAATAAACGAATTCATCTTTCGCCAATATAGGACCGGAGGAGTCGAAAAAAAGGAAAAGATCAGACACCACACTCAACGGAAAGGAAAGAAAAAAAGGTCAAAGTCGTGCTCACCTAACACACAAGAGGGGACAAAAGAACTTAAAGTGGCAGTTATCCCTAGTCTAACGTGAAGAAGGGGCTTAAGCCTTCGCCTTAAAAAAGAAAGAATCGAAAAAGCGGGTTTTAGGGGGAGAGAACAGAAAAAAAAAAAAAGCTGAAAAATGCTGTAATTTGGGAAGTGGCCTTCCCCTAAAGAAAGGTGGGGTGGAACCGAGGAAAAAAAATCTATTCAGAAGGATTCACTTTGGCAATCCCGGAGGGTGGGGACATTGTATCTGTTCAGCTAGGACGGTGCAAGGGGCTGAGCAAAAAGAACACATGAAAAGGCCGGGGGGGGGGGAGGGGTGTTCCGAGTCCTATCAGTAACCTCAAGACAGGGCCCATGGAAGCGCGAAAAAACAGACCTGAAACGAGAGGAGACTCCCGGAACGCTACCCCGACAAAGGAAAAAGGTGTGGAGTTCAAAAAAAAAAAAGGCAGCCAAAATACTTGGCAAGAGGAGCAAATAGGCAAAAAAAAGAGAAGCAAGGTCCAAAAAAAAAGGCCTTCGTTTGTGGGCCTCTGATTGGGGCCGGAGGAGGCACGAACGCAGCAACACACCTCAGGTGGATCCTAACTGTACAGGGGAGTAAGAGAAAAGCCAAAAGTTTATTGTTGTGAGAATACTCCGGACCTAAATAGGGAAATGGAGTTTTCACCCAAGAAAAAAAAGAGGCCGGGAGGAAAAGGTAAGGACGCAGGTCTCTTATACGGACGGTCCCGTCCTCTTCAGAAAACGGGCGAAAGAGGGTCGCAAGAAAAAAAATAGTCGGGGCAAGATCTTCGCTGATTGCCGGTAGTAACAACGAATGGACCTCGGTAGCAAGGAGATCCACCACGTTAAGAATCACCTCTTTGGGAGAAAGAAGAAAGTTAACTAAAAAAGAGCCGGCCGCAGTTACATTCAAGGAAAAGAAGGAAAAAAAGTTAAGAAAAGAGAATTTGTGTGGATTGACTCCGATGTGGTCCACGGCCAGTAGAGAGAGGGGGGAAGGAGGGAATGCATTCGTTGGCAAAACAAAAAAAAAAAAAAAAGATACGGGTATGAAAAAGGGGGTTCCCCTCCGGAATTGAACGGGATTGGACACGGGACAAGACCCCTGGTCTCTCGAGATGTTCCTTGTTCAAGGCGTAAAAAAAAAAAAACCAAATGACGCAGGCAACCAGGCGATTCGGGGCAGAACGGGGAAAAGGGGCAAGGAAAAAGGGAGGAATACCGGACCTACGTTCAATCAATGAAACTGATCGCAGGAGCGGATCAAAAAAAAGAGAGAGTAGTAAAGATAGAGATAGCAACTTCCGTCATCAGGCATGGTCAGGGGAGGGAACAAGAAAGCAAAAACGCAGGGCGTTAAAGGGCCTTGCAGTGAACGGTTAGAACCAGCATCACCAGGAAAGGGGGTATTCCGGTGCGATGACGAAGCATTGAAAAAAGAAGACGAATAGAAGGATTCCTGTTATGGTCAAAAGCGGAAAAGAAGAGTACGGGGGGGAAGAGAAGGCAAGAAGCGAACGTTCGCGGAAGCGGCGTAAAAAAAAAAAAAGAGTAAAAAATGGCAAAACCAAAAGAGTGCATCCAAACAACGAGGGGTAGATTAGAAACAGGCAGGAGAGGAGGGAAGGAAAGCACCTCTCTACGGTCCGGAGGCCCTCACTGGAAACCAAAAAAAGAGAAGAAAAAGGAGAAGATCCGGGCCGAGACTCAGGTAGGGGAACCAAGGTCAAAAAGTCAAAATCACTCAAGCACGCGCAGATAGGTGAAGGTACGCGTGATCTAAAAAAGTCTGAAGAAACAAATTGTTTGCAACCAGAGAGAGGGAAGGACTCGCTAAAAACAGGCGGCTACGGGTGTCCACACAAAAAAAAAAAAAATGGAAGGGGGGGGGTTACAGGAGATTCTCTGAGGGAGGTCTGGAAAAATACCATGGGAAGGGGGAGAAGGGGGACCATCTCCGGCAATGTACCGGAGGGAAAAAAAAAAAAGCCGGAATTTTTTGGTCTGCACGGGAACGGCCAAAAAAGAAAAAAATACAAAAAAAAAGACGTAGACAACACACGAATTGCCGGTATGCGGGGGGGGGGGGGAAAGAACGGGGTTTGGTGGGTCCTGGGAAGAAGGAAGGAAGCCGAGGTCAAGGATTTGCTGGGGCTGAATCCAAAGGCACTAAATGGTGGAGGGGCGAATGGGCACACAAAGGTCTGAGAAAATCCGATGGTCAGTGCAGGGGGGTCAGAAAAAAAAGGTAAAAGGGCCCTGCTTTTCGTTAATGATTAGACTTCTGAGAAAAAAAAAAAACACAAAAGAAGGGATGGTCCATGTGGTGAATTGAAAAAAACAAGAGGGATCTGAGAACCCCTAATCAGTATGACAAAACGGCAGTTTGATTTCCCCAAACGTGGGATAACGGTGCTGCACATCTGTACCAAAAAGAAACTAGGGGGCAAAACACGGGCTTCGTGGCCGAAAAAAAAGATAAAAGGCATTTTGAAAAAGCCAGGACGGGGGAAGCCAGAAAAAAGGACGATTAGCACCGTGCAGCTAACCCTCCCAAAGGGACACAAAGAAAAAAGGGGTTATCCACCTGACACTTAGAAAAAAACTCTCCGATGGACTGAAAAATGGGCGGCAAGAAAAAACTAAGTCGGCGAGCTGCCTGTGGCGGAAAACTGGGGGGACTGACAGTCAGGCATGAAAACCTACATTCCTGCCGTCAAAGGAGGAGAAGAAGGGGAGGACGGGTAGATGCAATAGGGGATAAAGGAAGAAAAGAAGCAAAGGTAATGATCAAGCATATTTAGCAACGTCAAAATGGAGACGGAAGAACGACCAGGGGGGAAAGACATAACCAAACCAACGGAGAACCTTCTAAAACAGACGCTGGGAAAGGGGCACGCGAGGGGAAGAACGGGAAACGGGGGACCGAAAAGGACCGGTGGGGGGGGCTTTTCACAGGAAATGATCCCGGGACTGTTGGGAGAAGGAGAAGTCCAAAAAAAGGACACCGTTTCCCGAAGCACGAGATGCGTGTGGGAGCTCGAGGAGAAGAGGAGCGAGAAAAATCGCAAATGGCCCGCCCGGATGTGACGCAAAAGGGGACGGGGAAAAAACAACTGCGTCCCGGGGAAGGAAAAAGCATTAATTACTTCGGAAAACTGTGGGACGACACGCAAAACCCCAAGCCCTACACGGAGGGATGTGGGAAAAAGGGGAGGGGGGAAGAGCCACAATCTTTCTGCGAAAACATGGACATCCCATGAGGTGGACAGGGAAAAACAATTCACGGTCATCCACGTGGCCACGAAGAGAAAGTCATGAAATCGAGCCTCGAAAAAAAAAATACGAGGGGAAGGGGGGAAAAACAAAAAAAAAACAAGCAGTTGACCGAGATTCGCGGGGGTCTGGGAAGTTGCCTCCTCTTTTACAAGCAATAGGTAAAGGGGAGTGACTGGATAGATGGCAAGAGCTCCGATAAGAAAAAAAAAAAAAAAAAGAAAAGACAGGGGCCATAAGGTTAAACCATCTGGACAGAAAGGGAAAAGCAGAGGGAAAAAAGCAACTCATCAGAGAGGGAGTCACTGAAGCATCGTAACTGGTAGATTGGCCAAAAAAGGAAAAAAAGAAAGGGCGAACAGAAAAAGACGATGGGACGAATCGAAAAGATTTGGGTGCAAGAACCGGCCCTTAAATAAAGGATGAAGACGAAGAAAGAGAAGTGCAGGAACGGGCAGGCCCCTCGCCGAAATATGGTAAAAACGGCCCAGATAAACAGAGGCAGTTTCCCGCACGTGAACGAAAAACAAGAAAGAAATAGTATTGCACACAAACAAACGGGACAAGGAAAGAACAGAAAAAGGACAACGCATCGACATGAAACTTGTTCAACAAAAGAAGAGGGGGGTAGACTGAAGAGGGGGGGGGGGTATGCCCAGGGTCAAAAAAATGCCAAAAAAGAAGCCAGCAGCGGCCTGTGGGCACCCAGGAACCTAACCCTAACATCCAAAAATCCATAGAGGGACTATTGAGGGCAATTCCAAGGTGGAAAAGCCTACATCGAAAATCAGGGGACAATATCGTGGCAGAACGATCAAACCTTGAGTACACGCTTTGGATCAGGGCAGCGGAAAAAAGGGTTGTCCATGGTGCCCGCGCGAGGGAAACAGAATGCGGACGTACAAAACAAAGGAAGACTGTAAGAAAGAATCAAATGTTCACATGGTCAGTATGTGGGAAAACGACCGGCCACGGAGAGGTTCAGAGAGGAACAGGGAATGATAGGGAGGTGGGGTGGGGGGGAAGAAGATCTACTTACCACCGCAGAAAGGTTTTCGCTCATGTCCCTCCCGAAATAGAAAGATCATCATCACGTGCGGGTACACCTACTTTTTTATATATGAGGGAATAAAGTAAAACAGGGTTCTGTCACAGGGGGAAAAAAGGCAGAGACGCTATCCCCCGCCCCTCAGCTACGGTATCGTTGGGCAGATGGACGCCTAACCCCATCATCGGGGGGACCTGGTAACTGTTCCGACACTAGAAACCTAAAAAACCGAAAAGGATCTAAGCGCACGATTTTAATTTGTGTAAGTCCTAAACCACAGTTCCCCGAAAAAAGAGGGGAAGGTGTAGATTACTGACCGACGCTACAAGGACTAAAAACGGGAAAAAAGACATAGGTTGAAGCTTGAAAATATTCGCTGTGTTCTCAAAAAGAAAAAAGAGGAGGGGAATGATAGAGGCTACCAAAAGGGGGACCTCCAAATCCCTCCTTCCAACAAAATCAACTCGAAAAAAAAAGAACGGAGGGGAGACGAAAGGATAAAAAGATTTTGTCCCTGAAAGGTCGTGTGCTGTTGGACATGAGGAACAGCACGATAAGAAAGAAAGCAAAAGTACCTTAAAAAGCGCTGTAGAAACAAAGAAGGGGGTTTAGAGGGAAAATAGTTCACGATGTCGCTTCCTTTATAATCTTCAAAGAGAAAAAAAAAAAGCCAAGGTGCTGTTCGTGCGCTAAATCCAATCGTGGGAGGGGAACAGGTGGGGTTAGCCACCGTGGCGAAACGCACCGGCGAAAAGGTCAGAAAAGAGGCCCGATGCCAACCTATTAAAAAAAAAAGAAGAAATAAGGGAAAGCGGGGGGTGTCTCGGACGCATCACCTGGGGTACAAACTTGGGAAGAAAAAAACCTCAGCAAAAGATCGATACGATCTCAACACCGGATACCCTCCTTCAGGAGGAAAGAGGAAAAGGGAGCATGTAAAACCTTCGACAGTGTCGTACCTATTCAATTGAAAAATGGCATTGAAGTCTGAGAACACAAAGAAGGAACCATAAA
>Ga0179593_1442945_pt1 | contig 14233 bp, 16 predicted proteins | sample CZODoug2_1_08_16_FD_185931 | JGI IMG/M metagenome (GOLD analysis project Ga0179593, IMG submission 185931) | Vadose zone soil fungal communities from Angelo Coast Range Reserve, California, USA - CZODoug2_1_08_16fungal (PacBio error correction) | ecosystem: Environmental > Terrestrial > Soil >...
AAAACCTTGAGGCTGGGAGAATCCTGAGGAACGGGATGCGAAGGGGAAAACCTCTTGTTTCTGCCAAGTGACTGGAAAGGGAGAAAGTGAGATGATTAAAGAGGGGTGCTGTTAAAAGATAGCATTCCAAGCAAGTGTCCGATTCAATACTCAGAGACAGCCGCAAATTTGAAGAGGGGTGCGCTTTGAACACTGGGGGTAATAAAAGCGACATTGGAGGGAAGGAGGAGAAACCCAGGGAGTGTTGCTTGAGCGACAGAGGAGAGAGAACTTGGGAGATAATAGAGGCCTATCTGAGAGGTCATTTTGTTTAACGAGTATAGGAGCAAAAAAAGGTACGGGAGAAAAAAATTATCTTCACGAGAGAATAGATTCGTTCGGAAATAAGAGAAGAATCAACTGTGGGTTAGGAGTAGAGGGGAGTCGGAGAAAAAGGTAGCCGACTGTCTCTTTGGGTACGAGAGGGACGCCACAAAGGGTGAGAAATAGTTTCAACAGATTGGGGAGGGAAAGAGGGGATGTCGATCACTGGGCTGGGACCTTAGAAGAAGGAGGCGGCGGTTAAAACCTTAAGGAGAGGACGGAGGGTCATAACGATACCTTCTTTTCTGCACGCGCCAGGACGTATCAGGGAAAGGGAGGGGAAAAAATGAGGGAGGTTTGACTGAAAACGGAAGAGGAAGGAAAGGATTGAGAAACAAAACTGGGAGAGCGAATCTCAGGGAAAGGGGAAGGGTTCAAAGCGACCTCTCCGGAAGCATGAAAAAATCCAAAGTAGAGGAAGGGTCAGTGGCATAAAAAGCGAGAAACGTAAAAGCACTTCTGCTGAAGGAACCTCGCCCGCAAATTGAGGGACTACATTGGTCTCGACTGGGGGTATCCGGCGAGAAAAAGGGAAGGGAGGGGGAAAGAGACAAAACATTGAAAGGTTGAGAGCGTATAAGGGAAATAGAACATCAAAGAACCGAAGCAGGGCAATTGAAGAAGTCGAAAGTGTGTAACACCATGGAAATTAAAGGAAGATGGTTGGACAACGGGGGGAGCTTCCGCATCGAAAAGAAAGGGCCGCAAGATGTAAGGGAGGAGGAAACTCGCCGCGGAACTCAAAAGCTGGTTAATAGCGATCCATGGTGGGCGGGGAGGGGCAACGTTTACCGGGGGGGCTGAAGAAAGGGTTTACAAAAAGTCCAGACCGAGAAGGATGGGAGAATGGAAGACCTCTAAGAGCGAGAAGGGCCGAATTTGTTGTCTAAAATCAATTGTAAATCATAACGAGCGATGTGGTGGGGGGGGGCGCCCGCCTGAAAGTCGAAAAAAAAGGGGACACGGGAAAAAGAAGGGTAGGGTGAATAAGGGAAAAAAAAAAATCACCGGGCGCGCCGCCGTTGGAGGCACAAAAGTCCAAAAAGAGGTCCGAAGAAGAGCACGAAGAGAATCGTTGCCTATTTGAGGACTAAATTTGTCAAATTAAGAATTTAAAAGAAAAAAAACGGAGGAGATAGTTATCATAAATTTGAGAAGAGGGGGGGGGGGAGTAACGCCTGAACCCAGTAGCAAACAAGGAAAAGCGGAAAAACCTAACACTCTCGCGATGAATTTGAGGGGCTTGAGAAAAGGGGGTTGTGTGTTCATTCCGTTGGCAGAAAAGGCTTCAGTTTGTGTCAAAAAAGGTATCGCACCTAGGGGGGGTTAAATCACTCGGGTGGGAAGGTCCTAAAAGACCGACAATCCCGGAGAGAAAATAAAAGAGATTTATCTATTTTCCGGATCAAGTGGGGTAAGTAGAGTCACGCTGAAAAAGGGGACATGGGGGGGGGGTGCAGACTGTTTTAGGTAGCTGTCGCAAAAAGGGAAAAAGCGAGGGACGCAAAGGCCAAATAAGGGAGTGGACCGTGTTAAGATGTCGGAAGGGAGAGCTAGGGGGGTAAGGGGGGGGGACCGGCAAAACCTGAGAATACACTTCTGAAATTTCCCACACACGGGGAAAAGGCGGAGGATTTAAAACCACAGATGACCAGGGAAGAGAAGAGCAGAAGGAAGGGGGAGACAGTAGTCGTTTTTGGGGACGTACGCAAAAAGAGAACCACATATCTTTGCTTCGGGATAACCTTATGACCACAGAAGCCTTAAGGCGAAAGGGGGATGGAATCTTATAACTAGGGGGGCCGCGTCTGTTTAAGAAAAAAGGGAAAAAAAAAACGTCAAATTGGGTGAAAGCGGACGACAGCTGCTCAGTGTGAGTGGGCAGTGGAAATGAACCAGGGGGGATCAGAGAGCATTTTGGAGGGGGAAAAATGTCCTGAGGGAGTCAAACGGATCACCGCATTAAAAGAAAAGAGGAATTTTGAAGTAGCTTGGATCGGATGACAATTAAAAAAGCGAATCATTGTTGAAGGCGGAAGCGATTCCCAGAAGAGATTAGGTTGACCAGAACCCAACTCGAAAAAGGGAAGGTCAGAAAAGACTTTGGTTAAGGATGAACGAAACTCTAAGAGGGAGCACGTACTAACTTTTGCCGGTCAAACTGGGGGGCGTAGGGAAGAAAGCGATTTTAAGGTCGAAGTTAGACGCAAGCAAAAGAGGAATTTGAAGTGTTGGCCGGATCAGAAAGAGATGAAAAAAGTTCGGGGGGTGTTTGTACATGCGAAGGTGTCAAACAGGAAAAATGTATTAGGACCGGTGCCAGGATTAGGTTAGAACGCGGAGGGAACTGCAAGGGGAAATATGAAGGGGAGATTGGTCTAAGGCAGCGGTAAATCAAAAAAAGTCAAGCACAGGCTTTAATTAAGGGGCGGCCCGAGGACTTCTTGAGTAAAATGGAATCGAAATTGGGCTTTCCAATTTCTACCGACTGGAACGCAGGGTCCAACGGGGTTGAGAAGGATAGGGGGGTGGGGGCTGATACACAAAACTTTGTCTTTAGTAAGGGGGGGGGGGGCACGTTCAGAGTTCAACTATTGAATTGGGAAAAAAAAGTCGCGCTGGTTAGGAACTGAATTCCGGCCCGGCAGGGGGAATGGTCTTATCAACGACAGACTTAAGAGCCTAATTGAAAAGGAAGGACCTTTCGGAAACTAAATTGCAAGGGGGAAACAGTTATTAGTCTGGGAAGGCACATCAAAAGAAACCAGGAACGTACCGTAGCGGCGTAAGTGTGGGGGAAATAGTGCGAATTCTCACGATGTTCCGTGGGGTCTGTAAAGTCCGAGGGATAATGAGGGAGTCAAAAGGTCCTTGGGGAAGGGCTAAACGACTCGCCTGGGAAGGGTGTTGGCGGCGGTTAACGGTTTCCCGGAGGGGAAGTACAAAAAGGCAAACTACAGGGACCAAGGGAACAACAGGTGGCTCGGAGATTCGTAAATAGGGAAGGGGGAAGGGTAGCATGTGTACAAGGGGATGCAAACGGGAAAAGGGGGGGAAAGGGACGGGGAAACCGGTAATGCTCAAAAAGCATTTGAACTAACGCCTTGAAGAAGACGGGGGTATTTTAGAAAATTCATTAAAAATCAAGGGGTCATCACTCATCTAACGCGGTCGAGGGAAAAGGGGAACTTTGGAAGTTGTTGGTATTTTGCGAAAAAGATGGAAAAACCACGCGCACGTAAAAAAAAAAAAAAAAAAAAAAAGACAAAAATAATTTCTTGGACTTAAGGGAAAAAAAGGATAATCCACCACCTGGTTAGTTGGAGAGGGAACAGAAGGAAGGTGGGGGCTAAAGCAGTTCAGGGGAACGGAGAAGGAAAAACAACTCAACAACAACGTATTGGTAAACGGAAATAGAGAAGAGGTTGACTTCCGGAACGGATTTGCAAAGAACCGCGGCAGGGACCATTTTAGAGAATTTGGTTGGGGGGGCACTTAGGAAAATAAGAAAAAAAATTAGAGAAAGAGGAGAAACGGGATATCCAGCGGTTTGGGGAAAACCACAACTTCACCAGGGCTGGGGAACTAGTCGAGGACAGCCATAAAGCTGAAGTGGAGCCCCTCGGCAGTTCCCGGTGCCATGAAAGATTCCGAACAGATAAGTCTTAATACGTTCAATTCGGCGGTACCTTCAGGTGCGAACCGGTGAGAAAAGTTTTGGAGACAAGTGTACGCAGCAAAAAATTAGGCAGCTGGGAAAGGGTCCAGTATCGCCGATTAAAGGAAACTGCTGGGAAAACGAGCCTTGGAGGGGGGCAGGTATTCCACCACAAAGGGAGGGAAAGTGGGCCCCCTCCTCCATACAGGTACTAAATCGAGGGGAGGAAGGCTTGAGGAAACTACTAAGGACTAATTACTCAAAAGAAGTAACAGACACGAACAAGGAAAAATCGTGAAAGCATGGAGTATCTACGACATAAGTTGAAAAAGGCTCTGAGAGAAACTTTCCGAAATTCCTGTCTGGCGCGGTCTTTGATGTGCCGGCCCAAACTAAAATGACGAAAGAGCACATGGAAATCAGAAAGGAACGGGGTAACTTAGAGGGAATCTTGGGGAAAACGTTTGTTCTGGACGACTTCAACAAATAAGGGTCGGGAATGACATGTTCCGGAAGAACCACCGACGACTTGTGGGCACTTCCACTCGGTTGACCACTTCTTACAGGAAACTGCTCATCCCGCAAAGTGATGTTTAGGAGAGGGAGTTTCAGCAACCAGAGTCAAAAGACTCAAGTTCTGGAGAAGGAACTTGCAGCCAAAAAGGTCAGAACTTCTTGAAAAAAAAAGTAGTCAATGAAATCGGCAAAGTATAAAGGTGAAGGAAGAAAGGCAGTGCGGGGAGATAGGGGGGAATGTCCTCTGTTCGGGGGTTCTATTCACTTAAGGGTAGAAAAGTGGCGGCCGGGACAGAGTTGAAATGGGTCGGAAAAGGAAAGGAAAGGGGGGGGAAGCACCTCGAGGAGAAAAAAACAAAAGACCGAAGAATCTTTTCATGACGAGGTGAGAAAGCCAACTAACTCTGAATCTTGGCTTGGGTTGATGACTGTCAGGAAACAAAAAGGACAAGCCGCTGAGCGAAAAAAAGCGTGAAGAAACATTGTCAAGAAGAAGATTTTCAGGTCTGGACGGGGACGGAAGCGGAAACCTAATCTGGCCACCAAGCAAATTGATAAGAATAAACTGAGCCTAAGGGTGGGAGGGGGAAAAGGGGCCCCGACTCGGCGCTTAAGGGGGGAATAGGCGCAGTATGCCATAAAGTGATTTTGGGTGGTGGGACTGAGAACATAGAAGGCAACATCAGGTGAAGAGAGGGGCGCGGACGAAAGTAAAGGAGCAATACATTGCGGAAAAGAACCAAGGGAGATTGCAGGAAGAGGGTGACAAGTTTCCTGGCAAAAAAGTCTACCGATTGGGACGACGGGCACAAAGGAGGGACAAAAAAACGTTTTAAAACAAAGAAGCGGGGGGTGATTCAAAACTTCCTATTAAGTAATAGATAGTTTCCCGGAGCATTGAAGAGGGGGGGGGGAAAAGGTTATAAAAATACCTCTATTTGGGGGGGAGCGCCTGGTTTGCAAAGGTCCAAAAAAGCGACTGGACACACAGATCTGAATTTCCAGTGAGACAAGCCGTAAGTCATGGGGAGGGTGTTTTCCTCTGGGTGTCAGAAGCAGCTTTAACGAATGGGCTGGAGGGAACCAGAGGGGGGGTGGAGCGTAAGAAGGTTAGCAGCTCGGTTGGACGTTCATCAACCGGTAAGAAAAGGAAAGAAAAGGAACATAAACCGGTAACTAGGGAAGCAAGGAGTTGGGGGGACCGGTGCGTCTCAGGATGAAAAGCGACAGCTACCGACAAATTCTCATCTGAATTGGAGACAAGGTTACTCCTTGACGGTTGGCCTCTGAGATAAAACTACAACAAGGGAACGTATGCGGAGAACGACCTTCCAAGAGATTTGCGACGAACGGGAGGGTGCAGTAGGGAGGAGCCGCACGGTTATTGTCAACCATGAAAGATCGTAGGTGGGAAGGGGAACCAAATCAAAGAATGGAAAGCCAACTGAATATACAACCACAACCCTTTGTGAATAAGGGACTAAGTAATAGAATACAGGGGGGTGGGGGGGGGGGGGGGGGGGGGGGGGTGGGGGGGGGGGAGGCGGGGGGGGGTGGGGGTGGGGGGGGGGGGTGTGTGCTGGTTCTCAAAGTTCAGGGGGTTTCTGCTATGGGTTAGGAAAACTGCCTTACTCCAATCTAGGGGGCCCGGACAAGTTGATCCCAACTGGAATTTTGGTAAGGGAACTGAAAAAAGGAAAAGCTGCGTCAAGTAAGGGCGAATTCGTTAGCACTCAATCGTAAAGCAGGGTCAGGACTATGCGCGTCATAAAAACAGAAGGGGAAACATAGTTGAAACAGGAAAGGGGGGCCAGGCAGTTTTGGGAGAATCAAGGAACCACTGTGGGGCAAGGTTAAAAGGAGGTTTGGGCGTATGAGACCGGCCGGGAACAACAATCAGGAGGAGGAGGGTCAAGACTTTGATGAACAACCAATTCTTGAGAAACCCATGAGCGTCTTTGTAGGTGGGAAGGAGGAAAATCCGTTGACTGAGACTTTGTCGTACAAGTTATGTTGAGCCGAACACTGTTGCCCTAAAGCAACACAAAAGAGAAAGATTAAAAACTTGATTCCAGATGACGCAAGAAACGAAGATGAATCGGAGGAACTTTGGAGAAAGAAGAAAAAACGTAAGCGCAACTCTACTAGAGGTGAAAAAAGTAAATAAGCACTTGGTTGTAACACAGTCCAGAAGAGGGACTTTCGATTAGAGTGAGTGGGGGAGGAGACTTCCTCAATGTCTCTAAGAGTACCAGAGGAATGGTAGGAGAAGGGGAAGGTACAGGCTCCCTTGGTGCATATGGAAAAATACAAGTAAATTAAGGTCCAAGTGGGAATGTTTATTAGGTGGACGGATCTGGGCTACGCTTTGTAGGAAAATGGGATCCTCAAAATCAGGACAGCTAAAGGCTGGGCTTTTTTTGGCGCGGCGGCGCGGGGGGGCGCTAGGCTTGAAACATTGGGGATATATTCAAGGGATCTGCTGACATTGGGGGGGGGAGAATGCGGGACTCTTAAGACGCTCAGCAAACACTCCATCTTTCTTCACCCCAACCATCCCTCGGAAATCCATAAACAAGGTGGTCTGCCTGCAGGGAACACATCATAAATGGACAAAACGGGAAGCGAGGAAGACCGTCGCTTAAGGGGTTTCAAGGGAGGGGGGGGCAGGGCCGTTGATTAATTGGGTACGCCAGAAGCGAAAGATCACCAGAGGAGAGCTCAAAACCGCGTCAAGAAAAAGAGTTAAGGAGATAAAAGCGAACTGTACTGGATCGAAAACGCCCCATGACCTCCTTACCCGTCGTCAACAGAAGTAGGTAGGCTATATGAAGATCGGAAATACTTCTTGCGCGAAAGCAAAGGAGAGCTCCGTACGTTGCACAAAGAGGGAAAGAAAAATAGGTCCTCTGATATATCAATTGATAAGCGGAGGGCATCCAAAAAATGGAAACAGAGGGGGGCTCTGAAGGCTCAACAAGAGCCGTGATCTCTCAGGAAAAACAGCACAGAAAAGGGAAAAGAGGATATTGAACTCTGTCTGAGTCACGATAGAAAATGGGACTAGTGGACTTTGAAATGCGATATTAAAAGAGGAGGGATCCAAAGGAAAGGAGAGCTTTCTAAGAACGAGGAGGGCGGTCAGGAATGGTTTCAGAAAATGAAAGGGCATCGGATAACTAAGAAAGACCTCTCTCAAAGAATCAAGTGTCGATCGAGAGAAAACAAAAAGGAGTATTAAAATATATAGGGGCAAATTTATTCTGATGAGCGTCAGCTCATTAGATATGACAAGGTGTCTTAAGAATGACGAAACGAGTGGGAGGGGTAGCCAGGCTCTCTTGAGACTCTTGAAACTCATGGAAAAAGAAATTAATAAACTCAACGAAGCCAGAGGGGAAAAGGATTGGCTGACGAAAATGAAAAAATGGGTTGGGGCACGACATAAAAAAAACATTGGGAGTTGGAGAAGGCGAGCCCATAGAGGGTTGACTGCTTTATAGGAAATCTACGAGCCGCCATTTATATAATCTCTGAATATATGAGGAGGGGTGCAGAGCTGTGTGGGGGAAATGGGGAAGGGTAACAAAGACTTGAGCGCAATAGGGGGGAATACGTGAGTGGGAGAGGGTAAAGAGGGCGTCGACTACATATTTGAACTACTTTTTAAGTACAGGGCTTCTCGAAAGGGCCGAGTCTATTGCAAATAACACATTATTCGCCCGCTTGGGGGGAATAAATGGTTTTGTCACCTTGTGGTCGGGGTAGCCCGAGAGGAAAAAGAAAAGTGCCGGGGGTAAACCTGCAAAGCAAGAAGGAAGGGTGGGGAAGTAATTCGCGTGAAAAAAACGGGGAAGAAAAAAAAGTTAAGGTCGGCAAGGCCGCCGTGCCAAGCGACGTGTCCGAGGGCGGTTTGGGAAAAAAGAGGGGGGCTGATTTTGCGGAGATGCTCAAGAGTAGAAAAAACAACCGAAAGAATCGGCTCGAACAAGGGAAACGGGAACCGCGCCTCGAGGAAAAAACAATTACCCAAATAGGTGTTTGAGGAAAAAAGGAGTTTACTAAAAACGGAGAACAGGACAGGACCACGGACGCAAAAGCAAGAAAAGGCAGTTACTGACATGGCGCGAAGTAATCGGGGCGAGAAAAATGGAAAAGAAGAAAGAAGGGAAAGAAACCTACCATTTGAGGGAAGAGCTAGCGGAAAGGGGGAAAAAAGCTAAAAAATCAACTTCAAAGCCGAATCGCAAGGACGGAAGGGAAAAATTGTTAAAAAGGATGACAAGAAGTTTTCAACAAGTAGAGGGAATCATCGGCAAACTCCAAAGTTCCAGAAGAGGGTCTGCGCCCTGCGGAACAGACATCTGGGAAGAGAGGCCTTTGGGTCTTGAAGAAGTGAAACAGGGTAACGTGGAAGTCGTCAGAAAGTTTTGAGAAAACCGTAGACAACTTTAAGTTTATCAAGAAAGAAAAGCGCTGTAATGGCTCGCAAGGGGGTTGTTCAGACCAAAGGGAATTTGAACAGAACTTGGGCTTCCGTCCGGACCGCGTCAGGAGATGAGCAGAAGGAAGGCGAGATGAGTATGGGTGAGGGAATTGTCACTGAACTGCGAACAAAGAAGGGGCCGTTGAGCCACTCTGGTCCGAAAAAAATTAGGGAGAATGCCGACGCAGCCAGGGCGTGAAAAGTAGCAATGAAGTGGAGGTACTCAGGGAAAACCGAAAAACGCATTCTGAGAAGGGAAGAAGGTCCGAAAAGGCCCGAGTGGAGTATGAAAGAAAAGAAGAAGGCAGAACACCGGAAAGGTAGTACGCGAAGAAAACACAGGTCCCGGCTAGGACATCGGCCTTTAAAAGGGGGGGTGTAGGAAAGGTGGATTGGTTGGGGGAATGAAAGCAGCCTCAAAGGGGGTGTTAACACGGGCCGGAGCAAAAAAAAAAAAACTGGTCCGCACCGGCCCGTGATATAAAAAAGAGTAGGGGGAGGCTTTATCTATACTGGACGGAGACAAGGGGTAGGACATAAAATCAAGGACCTGGAAAAAAGCGATAAAAAAAAAGAACTGTGGTGGAGATCAAAAACCAAACGCCGGACTACCCGAGGACGGAACAGAACAGCGAACAACGTACATGGATTGGCCGACCGTTGCCAAAGGTAATGCGTAAGGAAAGCATGGGTGGCTACTGTGGTGAAAGGGAAAAGGACAGAGCGATAATAGGAGAGTCCACAACATGAGGGGGGAGCCAGTCAGAAGGAGAGATCGGGGACGCTTGAGATGAAATTGAAAGAGAAGGTTTCCAAAGAGGGAGGGGAACTTACCAAAAAGTCTAGACAAATAGCAGCGAATCCCAGGGCTCAAGTCAGAAGAAATCGCCACTGTAACAGAGAGAAAAGGACTATTGTTTGGAAATGAACAAGAGGAGGGGGGAAAGGGGGTCGCCGCCTTTTTTTCAAAGGAGGAGTATAAAAAAGCGGAAGACTTGGGAATAAGGGGGATCAAATTAAAAAAAAGTTCGCCAGGAAAAAAAGGAGAGAAGTCCCGCGTCACCGTAATGAAAGGGGAAGTGCTGGAAGAGTCTGCAATTGAAAAAAAGAGACATCCCTTTATGGAGGAGCAAAGAGAAGCGGCAGAAAGTTCTTGGAAATACCAAAAAGAGGCACAAAAAAAGGGAGGAGGTCAATGGAAGAAGTGTCCGGGGAGTTTAGCGATCGTAAAAGAATCAAGAACCGTAATTGTGGGGGGGGGGGAGGAACGCGCTGTTATTTCTGAGGATGCACAGGAAAAGAAGGTCCATGGGAAGAATCAAGCCGGAGGGGTGGCCGGATCGTCAAAGGCTAAAGGAACTGAAAAAGAGCAGTTTTCGTTTTTTTTTGAAGGGCGAGGAGTCCCAAAGATAAAAATTGGGGGGTCGGAAGGGGGGAAATTGTAGGTTCTCAAACCGAGAAAGAAAGCTGCCGCCCTAGATGAAGGTCGATGGGGGAAGCTAACAGCTAAATATAGAAAAAAAAAAAACTCACATCCTGAAGAACAGAAAGGGGATGGACACCTTTCCTAATTCGTAGATGAGATAACTGGTCAGGGCGCAAGTCGAAAGGAAAAGAGCTGGTTTCCTCTGGGGTCTTAAAAGGGGAGATGGAGATACACATCACTTTGCTGTATTGGAGGAAGAAAATTGTTTGCCGTGCACAAGGTCAAGGGGAAGCGGGTACGCTTGGTAATTAACAGGAAATTCACTGAAAAACGGGTGACGAAGTACACGAACAATTGAGGGAACGAGAATTTAAAACGCATTATTAGCCGTGACTGGCAGGAAAAGGGTTGCGAGGCCGCATTCTTAAAAAAGAAAAAACTCCAACAAGAACGACCGGATAGGGGCGTATGTCGTTAGATAGATGCTCACGATGTCAGGGTCGGTGTAGTTTAGCCTTGCGTAATGAAGGATCTCTCGTAGGAGTTGGAAGGAGAAACAGCAAGAAAGCGTTACACTTGGGGGAGTCGGGGCACGGTCAAAAAAGGATTCAACACTGCCCAAGAAAAGCTCGGTGGAAAAAAACCCGTTTCGCTTTACGCAGGATTGACTAACGGAATTAACGGGGCCAGAAAGGATAGGAGGAAAAACATTTAGGAAAAAAGACGGAAAACTTAAAGGACGCCACGCCTTGAACAAAAGGAACGCAGGGGGAGGGTATGGGATCTGCGGGGAAGGGAAGCAGAGTTTCTCAGCAGGGAGAGCACTGGCGGTTACACACAAATGTGAGTTGTTGTAGGCTGAACCACTCTTTAGAGCAACTTGATAAGTCCAAAAATGGGGGGACTTCAGGAATCGGAAAACCGACCGGAGAAAAAAACGTGGTGTGACGGGGGAACGGGTTTCAGGTTTTGGTTCTACTCAGGTAAGAAGGAAAATAAGAGAGCAAAAGGGAGGATTCAGCGATCCGGAAACTGAGTGAAAAATCAAAAAGGGAATGAATCAAACGACAAAGTTGGGTGGAAGCCGTCGTGGTCAAGAGGAGAAAATGGCTCTACGTGACAATTTATCCGCAGGGATTCCACAGGAGCAAACTACCAACAAAGGCACCAAGGGAGGTGGAACCTTCGATGGGCAATCCTACAACGCAACGCTCGCTTCCCGACAAGATTAAACCCACAACCGGAAGAGGAAGAAACCACGTTCGTTCAAGGGGAAGGGTTTCAGAAGGAAGGGGAGGCCGTCCCTTTTTGTGTATACCCGGGTGGACGCAATGACACAATGCGCTTACTCATAATACAGGGAGGAAAGAACCTATTAAAAGAGGAAAAAAGTCTTGGAACGCGAGCCGGAAAGGGAAGGGGGGCAATCCATCGGTCAACCCGTTCCAACGAGCAAAAAGAACGCTTACAGAAGCAAGTTTAAGCTTTCGTCCTAAGAACTGACAGTATATAAAAAGGATTAAGTAACCTCACGAACAAAGAGGGGGAAAGTAAGAGACACAATATGGGGTTACGCTCGCTGAAACGAGTCCTTGCGGGGTCAAGGGGAATTTGCAATAAGAAATTGGGCAGAAGACACTCACAAAGTAAAAAAGGACATTAAGCCGCGGTTCAAAGAAGAAGCTCTTAACTTTGAGGGGAATCAGACCCAAAAAAAGGCCAGAAATTAAGGGGAGGGACATCCGATTGGGGGAACTCAAAACTCGGTTGAAGAAGGAACGAACAACATCTGCCTCAATCCGATTGAAATTGGGGAAAAAGAGATACGTGATCACCAGAGCAACAAGGAAGAAAGAATGGAAGACTACTTTCCCAAAAGGGAAGAAGGGAGGAGACGCATTGACCGGAAAAACGTAAACTTTTGAAATCCAGCCGTGCAATTGCGGAACAGGTTTGGATTCCGAGGTACAGTTCTATTCACGGGAAGCCTCGTTCATTAGGAAAAGGGCAACCAGAAAAAGATCCTGGGCACGAGGAAGGACAATCCAGGGGGCGGGATAAAACAAAAAAGAAAAAAAGAGGGGAGGAGGGAGTGGTCCGGACGATTGGGGGTCCGTCCAAAAATACTGAATCCTTTGGTCTTTGAGTATGAAAAAAGGTCGACAAGCCAAAATAAGGAGTATCAGGGGGGAAAAGAACGCGCGTGAAAAAGGGGCGACGGGACGATTTTCGAGAAGAGGGGGGGCAACGCTCGCAAACCTAGAAAAAAAATCCTTGATAGAAATACCTTGTACGAAGCGGGGGGGGCTTTGACCTGGGTAAACTCATTCTGCGCTTCCTGTGGGAGATTGCCGCCTACGGCCTACAGGAGAGGAGTTTTAAATTTCTACGGTATCAACAGTACTTCAACATCTGGTATACATAGAAAGGGGGACTGACGGGGCCGTGAGAAGGACAGAACCATGGCTCGCATAATCGGGGGGGAAAAGAACTGCCAAGACACCGTCCTCCATTGAGAAAGAAAGAAGGGAAAAACTTCGGTGAAAACAATGGCATTGAAAAAAAAAAAAAAAGTTCTACAGGAAAACTCCATAGTACGACGATAATTTACAGTAGTCATACAGAGGTATGGAAGAAATAAGGTGTAAAGAACGAGTGGTTTAGCGCAAGGGGGTCAAATTTTAACAAAAGAGACTACTAAAAAAAAAAGGGATCTGCATTTCCTGGAGACAAGCCTTGCTGGAACTCAGTGGTTAGACCGCTTTATAACTAAAAGAAGGGGACTAGTCACCTCGGTGTGGGAAGCATAGAAGAAGGGGAAGCGCTCGTGGCTAGGAACAGTCGCACAAATGATGCTACGAAGACGAGGTGGGAAAAAGGGGGAGGGAAAAATCCATTCTTTGGGAACAGGAGAGAGGAGTGAACCGAAGATCCAAAAAGGAGGAAAGGAGCCTTTGAGACCCGGTGAAGGGAAAGTGGGGGGAGGGGGCTCTGAAGGCACGAACACACTTTATCCGGAACTAGAAGAAAGAAGCTACAGAGACAGGGGGGGGGGGGGGGGGGGGGGGGGTGCGGACAGGGGGGGCGGATCCGAAACGTTTCGGAATCAACACCACGGTTTAGCGGGTATGAGTTCAAACAAAATCCACCCTTGGGAAGGGACCAAGGAAAAAAAATGTAAATAAAAGGTAGCGAAGTGTACAGGCAGGCTATTGTGGGGAACTTTTCCGTGGGGGAGAAAGAGGTTCTTCAATAAACCAGGTTAGATACTCCGAGCTTCGGAATTATGAGACCTAAAAAATGCGAGAAAAGGTTGGGCGGGTGGGGAAGGCCGCACTACAGATTCACTGGCAATGGAGAAAAGCCAATCCGGCAAGATAAGGGAGGGATGGCGCGGCATGCGAACATAAGGTGGAGACCATATTTGGAAAAAAACAGAGAGCAGCGGTGCCCGGAGTGAGTTACGGCAACCGCCAAGCGGTGTCACAGTGGTTGCGCCACCTAAAGAGGGGGGGCGGAAAGCACAAGCAAAAATCATCTGATTTTTGGGGAACATTTGGTCTGAAAACCAAATTCGCAGGAAAAGTAGGCGCTCTAGGCTTGGAACGCTTAAAGGAATCAGTGGAGAATTTGGGGGAAAATCTTGGTCCTGCCGACCTAAAAAGGAAAGTTGCCACTTCAAGAAAAAGAAAAGAAGGACCAAGCTTGGATTGGCCGAGGGCTCAGACCGAACTTAAAAGATTGGGATTGCAGGGGAAGTCAAAGGAGAAGCCGAGGTTACACC
>Ga0179593_1503591_pt1 | contig 14233 bp, 15 predicted proteins | sample CZODoug2_1_08_16_FD_185931 | JGI IMG/M metagenome (GOLD analysis project Ga0179593, IMG submission 185931) | Vadose zone soil fungal communities from Angelo Coast Range Reserve, California, USA - CZODoug2_1_08_16fungal (PacBio error correction) | ecosystem: Environmental > Terrestrial > Soil >...
GGCGTGCTAACTACGGAGAGAAGGAGTGATTTTGGAATTGGAAAACCTGAGAAACGACCAAAAGACGCATACGACAAATCTAGTGAGCACAAAAAGACAGAAAGGGGGGGGGATAAAAGGACTCCGGAGGAGGGGAAAAAAGGTGAAACGCAATAACCATGAGAAAAGATTATAAGCCGAGAAGGGACTCACAAGCCGACCAGAAAGAGACGTAGGGGGAGACCCAAAAGGACGTGGAGTTCACTGGAGAAGGACATCGCGATGAATTCAAAAATAAAGTAAGCTGGAGCATTGACGAGGGGAGGACAGAGTCCAAGAAGTCTGGTAGAGGAGACATAATCTTAAAAAAGGAGTCGAGAATAGTCAAAGGGGGTACAAGGGGAGGCCTGGTCTTCACTACATGGGCTTGTGCACCAGGAGAGGGTGGGAGGGAAAGCTTGAATGGGGGAAACCAGGTTCCGGTGGTTGGGGGGGTTAAAAAATTAGAAAACGAGGGGGTTGGAAGTCTGGTGGAGACAAAACATGGGAGTACCTTTGTTCCCATGCTACGAGCGCGGAAGACATTGTACACGGGGGGGAAAAAAAGCTCGATGATGTCTGGGTGTTGGTTTACTTCGAAAAAGACTTGGACAGGCTGGACGGAGGGGCCCGAAGAATTTGACGAGGGGGAAAGAAACCTCAGGACAATCGACCTGAAAAAGGGAACGGTGAGGTGATAACGAGGAGAGTGGAAACTAGGCATAAAGCTTGAAATTGTGCGGGAACTGGTAAAAAGGGACCAAAGGTTAGAGGCGACTGGCGCGATTGGAAAAAGAAGGAAAAAAGGTTCTTAACTGTGGGGGAAACGAACCTAGGCACAATGAAAAAGGGCGAGAAGGGCTGACCAGGAAAATCGGAAACAAGGAAAGTTTTTCAACAGCGGACGTGGGAAAAAGGTGACTGACGTGTAAAAACGAGGAAAGGAATCAAAAAGGTCTTTCAACGCAAAAAATGAACAGGATGGAATCGAACAGAAAAAAACGAAAAAAAAGAAGATAAACTATAGACACGTCAAAAAAAGGTGTCCCAACGCACAGTGGAACCTCAGGCCAAACCCAAAAGGAGGAAGGTGAGGTCAAGGCTGAAGATCAGTCAAAAGATAGAAGGAGACGCCCGGGAGAACTTTTCAACAAAAAAGGAAGAAATAAGGAATCAGGGAGTGATCGCCCAAGAAAAAAGAAAAAAGGCTGAGCGCTCGGAAGCCGCTCGAGGAATGAGACAGGCAGACCAAAAGACAATCAGAGGGGGTCAAATAGACAAGGCGAACAAAAGGGGAAAAGAATAAATTGCTGGATGGGACAAAAAGAAAAAGGAAAAAAAGGAAAGCGCAGCGAAGGAACGCGAATTGAAGAAAACAGGAAAGGAGAAATCTCTCTCAACACCAAAAATGAAAGGGGGAGAAGGAATTCTCTAAAAATTGAGGTCGGGACTATGAAAAGACGCAACGCGAAGCGAGGAGAGTTGGGCAGCATTTTCGCATTTGCAGAAAAGCAAGGGGGTTAAACAAAGAAGGGGTGGCTCGGCTGAAGAAGTTAGGGAGCGGACAGCGAGCGCAAGCGGACTGTTCTTGAGAAGGGTTAAGAAATATTCAAAGCGATGAACGGGAGTTGGATGACCAGTAGGTTGCAAGCCTCCTGCGTAGACTTGAGAATATTGGATAGTTCCTAATCAGAAATCCCCAGAGAGCCTGAAAAACATCAGGGGTGCGGCGGGAAGTGCGGGTAAAACTCGTGGATGGGTGGGGATGGGAGGAGGGAAAATTGGGAATAGAGGGGGGGGGGGCAGGTTTCGAAGAATTCAAGGGGGAGTTTGTATAAAGGTGCTGGTAAGATCGGAGATCCGAAAAAAAAAATTGCCGAAACGCACGAAAGAAAAAAAACTGTGTTAAGATGTATAAAAAAGACTTCCCTCGAAAGGGGAAGGACCGAGGGAAGGGGTGTACAAAGTCAGGATTCGGTAGGTCCGAATGCAAGAAAAAAAAAAAAAAAAATGCCTGTGGAATGGAACACAATACTAACCGGGGGAAGTCCGAAAAGGAAGAACCCTGGCGAGAGTCATTGTTTCGGGCTGGGATAAAGAAAACATTTTCCAATCTTTGGAAAAGTATTCGAAGACCACTGAGAGTAAAACATGGGGAGTATTCGGGAAGGAAGGGGCAAGAAATTTACCAGCCACTCCAAAACAAAATGACAGTAAAGAGAGGGGGATACCCTTAGAGTACAGAAAGGAGACCGAGAGTGGGGAAGTTCCCACAGGGATAAAAGAACATGGGCAAAAAAAGAAGGGGGGCAGGCCAAAAAAATCGTTAAAATTGTATAAGCCGTCAATTTAACAAAAAAAAAGGGGAAGAAGTTACCGTACAAAGGAAGCCACGTAGGATCCTAGGTAGGAAAAAACTGTAAATCGGAATTAGAAGGAAGAAATTATGCAGAGGGAAAAAGCAGATAAAAAGGTGGCAAAGAAAGACGAGGGAAGGAGATACGTCTCGCTTACGATTCCTGCAAAAAAGAGACCTCCACGGAACGGTTTGGGGGAACACAAGACGTGTCACGATCAGGGGGGAGGAGGGGGAATCCTGAATGGGGAGAACCTCGGAAGATTGAGAACACTGAGTTGTTAAGCAAAAAATATTAGGGGGCTTGCCAATAAGAGGGAAAGTGCGGAATCCAAGCAGCTAATAGGGGGGGGAGCATAGGGACGTAGTCTGAAAGGGATCTTCGGGGGTCTAGGTCAGCCCGCAAAACAAAAACCACGATCAAGGTAGTAGAAAAATGAGAAAAGGAAGGAAAAAAAAAGAGGAAAAACGGCCTTGGTTTCCAGGGGGGAGAGCTACTGGGGTGCTTGTTGAATTTAAAAAAAATGGTAGAACGCACCAGAAGAAAGACCAGTCGCAGCGGATATAGGCGAAAAAAGAAAACTGCATGGATGCGAGAAAGAATTGCAAGACCTTTGGAGAGACAACTAGGGAAAAAAAATGGAATACTACAACCGACCGCTAGAGAGTGAGCACAGCAGGCGGGGGAACGGGACCTCATGACCCGGAGAAAGGGGGGAGGAAAAGGGACGTGGTTGACAGATGGCGGCTGTGCCCGAAGCTATGTAGCTGAAAAGGAAGGAACACCCTGGCTTCCCAAATGAGCTGCTTGAAGAAAAGAAAAATGAAATGCGAAAACCTAATAACGCCGTCAATTGGGACGCACCGGGTCTGAAAAGTCTTAGGGGGACTTACAAAAAAAAAAAAACTGGGGGAGGCTTTCTGTGTCCCCGAAACTGGTGAGGGCGGAAAAAAATTTAGTATAGTCGGGGAGGATAAGCTTGCGAGTGTTCGAAAAGGGAATTGACAACAAAGGAGAAGCAGTCCCGGGGCTCAAGTCGACGCCGAATTGGAATGTGGGGTGGATTGAGGGTTTTGGGATGTACTGGAAGTCTGTAGGCAAGGGCCCGAAGAAGAAAAGTTGCAGTGGGTCTGAATAAAGGGAAAAGGCCCTTGAGAAAAGGAAAAAAGGGAAAAAGGAACACTGGGAAGAATAGGGACATCAGCCTAGAAAACGTGTGAAGGTTGGGGACAAGGAAGAAAGAAGGCTTTCTCAATCGATTCGCAACGAGAGGAACGGGTGCACAATCGAAGAAGAAGACGTGCAGGCGAGGGGAAGAAGAGCTGTATCTGAAACAAAGGGAATTTGGGTCTCATTCGAAGGGGAAGGTCGGGGATTCCTCAAACCGAAAAAAAAAAGGGGAGTCAACGACAACGCAGAAAGGATACCAAGAAAAACCTCTACAAAAAAGAAGAATACCAGCGCACCCAAAAAAACACAGGCCGGGCATCAACAAAAAAAGCCGATAAAAAGGCCATACGAGCGAGGGGGATCGAAGCTGCAAGGATGAGGAGGATCAGTCGAAATATCAGTCTAAAAAGTGCCCTCCCGGCGAAAAGATACCTTCAGGAGCGGGGGAAAAAAAGGAGACACAAGAACACAGAAGAAAAAAAGGAGTGAAAACCAAGTCCTCTCCTAATCCAAACAGAAGGAACCAACGAGACCACTTCAAATATGTTTTCAATATAAAATAGAAGGGAAAAAACCCAAGAAATAACTAAAAGGGGAGGGAATGGACAAGATCGAGAAAGCTCAAGCGGATGAATAGAAAAAAAGTGGAAAGAATAATCGACGCTCAACAACGGGGAAAGAGAAGAGGAGACGATGAAAGTGTAAGTTCTCGTCTCTTCATGCGGGCGAAAAGAGGAGACAATTACAAATTTTCGCATTCTCTCATTCGAATATATCTTGTATGAAAAAAGGGAGAAAAGGGGCTCTGTATCAAAAAAAAAGGACGGGCGCTTGGGCGAACTCAGAGGACAATGGGGAGGTGGTATGGGAAGGGAGGTTACTCCGTGATAATAGGAAAGGAAAGTTGAAAGGAGTTTTGAGTAAGAGAACTTCGTAGGAGAAGTTTGTTGGGGGACAAGACACATCCTGAAGTCATAACAAAAACATCGAGAGGATGGAGTTGGAGGCGGGATATGATGAGGGAAAGGAACGGTTGGTACGTGGAAACGTTGCAGAGGTCAAGGGATGAGGGGGAGAGTTTTGGGAGGGGGAGAATATCGGTTCAGACTGGGGTAAGAGTGGGGGAGATTCTGCGAAGCAAAGAATCCGAAAAAGAATTCGAAACCAGGGAGGGGTTGAGCACTGGACCTACGCAGAAGGGTCTTCCAGCCTGAACGGGAAAGAAATTCGAGTTGACAAGGGAATATGGAGCTGTCAAGAGAAAAAAAAGAAAAACAAGGTGTACGTCAGGGAAAAGACCGCAAATGGGAGTTACGAAGAAGGGAGGGGAAGAAACCCATAAAAAAGAAGAGTTTCCCACTCCCCAAGGCCAAAATGTCAAAGGGGATTGGTCAAAGGGACGGGCGTCCACATAAAGAAAAAAAGAAGTAGCCTACGAACTGCAAGTACACAAAAGCAAATTCCATGTACCTAAGTGAACACGAACACGGACCAAAAAACCAATGCGGTAAAAAAGGACCAGTCCAATGTGACTGCGACGCCGAGAGAGGTTAAAGGAACACAAGAAAGGGGGGGTGAACCTAAAGAAATCACGATTGGGAAAGAAAGACCTCTAGTTACGAAGGGGGGGTTCAGAAAATCAACAACAAAGAAAGCTCCCGGATCAATATCTTAGACGCAAAAGCCCAAGCCGGAAAAGATAAGGCACCCGGCACAAAGAAAAGAAGGGTAGGAGGCGTAAGGCAACGTGGATGGTCAATCAAAAAGCAAGGTTCATGAACTCGGGGGGAAAGATCGAAATAATAGGTCGCCGAAGAAAGAGAACACACGACCGGTTTTGGAGTAAAACACCTAGACTCAGCGAAGGGGAAGCGGGGACAAGCCTGTGGGGGCCAGGAGGGTATAGAATCAAGGAGGGTGAAGTTGGTCATTAGTCACACTCCGATTCATCCTCCGGAGGAAAAAAGAGAAAAACATCAAGGGGAAAAGTTTGTGAAAAAGAGATCGAGGAAAGTGTATAGTTAAAAAAAGCAAGAAAGGAAGACACAAGATAGCCATTGTAAGAGCGCAAAATGAAAAAAAGTCGGATCTCGAAAACAACCGGGGAGATAAGGGGTGGTCATCATGGCTTGAGTCAGAGTGTATGATCCGGAAGATCGGAAACTTGCCGAGACGTCCCAACGCCACAAAGAACTACGAATAGAAACAACTTCCTGAAGGGGGGGGGAAAAGATCACCGGAGGAAATTGAAGGGGGGAGAAAGAGGGAATAAGATAAACCGATATATAGAATGTAGAAGAAGCTCCAATCCAAAACAATAACATGGGAATGGGCGTAGGGGGAGTGGCAAACAAAAAATTTTCGTGGAGTGCTTCTGGTCGGCGGGATACTCTGCAGCGAAATATTTGAGCTCGAAGCGGGCCTTTGATCAAAATGTAGCTGAGTGAGGTCCATCCAAGAGGGAAATTCGAAAAAGCATAAAGTCGCCTATAGTCCCAGTGGACGAGACGGGTCAGAAAGGGGACGAAACGGGCCAGGGAAAGTGTTCTCAAAACGGATAAGGGATTTTAACATGCCTTTGGTTCAATGATGGGGAAAGAAACATAAAAAAGGGTTAGGAGGTTCGATTGAATCGCAACGTTCTGTACCTGTGGGTGCTCTCGGCGTAAGCGAAAGGTACAGCTTTAAAGGGGATCACATCGCGAGGGGAGGGGGGTTTTCGTTGAAGAGGTACATTAGTGCCCTTGCGGTCCCGAAACGTTCTTTTACTTCCAGGGGAAAGCAAAAATAAATGGACAAAATGGGGAAGACTGGAGAGAAAGGAAATAGAGAAAAACCGTCATTCTAAAAGGCTTGATGTATTTTTCGGTTAGGGGGGGACGAACCCATTCACGTTCTTGGAAGAAACATACACTAATGGAAGATAACGGGAACAAACTAACAGGCCTGAATGCACAAGGAGTGGTCAAGTCTTCTCGAAATCTCACCAGGCCAGGTTCACATGACGAGGAATCGTCAAAAAGGAAAAAAGAAACAAGTCTTTAACAAAAAATGAGGAAATGATAGAGGAAAGCAAAACCTAAAAAAGAAGGAGACTATCATCAAACAGAAAAGAAAACGCCGTGTCCCCCCCGCCCCAGTATCCCGCCAAAGAAAACCGAGTTTTACTTAGGGAGGGACTTGCAGATTGAGGAAGAGAAAAAAGAGCTCTACGCTAGGCCAGATGGGGCCAAAAGAAAAAAAAAAAAGATAACATTCATTCCTGCGGACATCCCGGCGAAAAGGTGACTGCCCTAACCCAAGAACAAAGGAATCAAAACGGGGATGCTCGCCAAGCCGCAGAAAAGAAAACTAGCACACCCGAGCCACCCAAAGAAAAGGTGAATATAAGAAGATATGCGAACACTGAAAATGGAAAAAAAAGGGGGAATCTTCTCAGACGCGCAAGAAAGGAAAAAGGGGGAAGACACAGCGGAATAGCTATCCTCTCAACAACAAAAAAAAAAGGATAAAGCCTCTTCAACTGTGGAGGGAAGAGACGTTCTCTTAATCTCGCCGAGGATAAGCTTTACCTAGAAAACCTTTCGCGTTTGTGCGATTCTCATAGTCGTGAGATTGAAATCTACCTGAGGGGGGGGCTCGGTGGCTTATGGACGTGAAAAAGGGGGGCGAAAGTTTGATGAAGGTGTTCTTGTGTGGGAATTTACGTCCGGTTCAGCTAACGTTCCTTTGCAGGCTGTGACTAACTGGCGGCAGGAAGAATAAGACGAGAAGGGGGCGAAGGAAAGTCACATTAACGTCAAGAAGAGAGGGGGAGTGCTTCGTGTAAATAAAGTGGGCACGGAGGAGGGGCTGTATAGCCGCATGAAGGGTTGTGCCGGGGGGGCAGAAAGAATGAGTCCTTGTCACTGTTGTAACGGTTTGAAAGGGGAGGGAGACGAACGAAATAAACCGCAAAAACGAACTCTGAAAAAAAAAAAGGGCCTGGTGGTGAGAGATCTACGATCAGACTGAGAAAAAAAGGGCAAAAACGTTCGCAGGGAGGTTTAAAAAAGAGGGATAGTGCAGAAGGAAAGACATGACGAAGAAATGCCTGGGGGGGCTCCAATGTAACAACGCCCGAAAAGGTGATGGGAAAGGAAAGAAGAGGTCTCCACTCAGCGGAGACGGGTTCCCTCTAGTCCACATTTGTGAAGAAAAAACGTCAACCTGAGAGTCCAAGAACATCGAAAAGTCGTGGTCCTTCAATGCTGCCAGAAGGCAAGTACATACACAGAAAAAAGAAACAAAAATGAATTCCACATAAGGGGGTACCCTTCGATGGACGTTTGATGCGGAAAGCCTGGCCAATCAAAAAACATTGAAGGAAAACCAAAATTGCATAATGCCTATTGGTATAACTTAAAATTCCAAAGAAAAAAATCAGGACACCGAAGCTCGCAGAGTGAAATGAAATAGAAACTGGAAAAGCACTCTTCTGTTAGTTATGAAGAAAGGGCAGCCGTGGCGGAAGAAAGAGGGAACAGGATGGGTAGAGAAATCGACTCAGAGGAGAAAGAAAAAAAAAAGAAGGGCTGGCAAAAAAAACACACGAACAAAGGGTGGTGGGTGCAATAACACCTACGTCCAAGGAAGGTAAATGTGTAGGCAAGAAAGAGAATGATTGTGATATTCTAGGAAAAGGGGAGAACCACACGGCTTTTTCCAGGATTGGACTAAAAACCATCCTGTCTGCGCGCTAAAAAGTGGTTGCAGACGTAGTTCGGAAAAAAAACGAAGTGGAGGCACTTGGTCCCGACGGGGGAAAAAGGAAAAATCTCTCACCAGTGTAAGTAGGAAAAATAAAGTAAGGAATCTAAAAGAGGATTCAAGATGGGAAAGGGGATCTTTAATCTACAGGGAAGCGGGGAGGGTTGTGAATGCGTACAAAGAGCGAAAAAAAAAAGAAATACATAGGGGCTCACACAACTTAAGAAGTGGACGAGCATTCTACATAATAGGGGAAAAGAAAAAATGGACAAGAAGATAGGAAAAAGACCGATGATGGAAGACACATCAGGCTTGATAATGGAAGAAAAAAGAGGAACTAAGTGGAAGTCCCAAAAATTGGGAAAAAGGATTTTCACTTCTTCGTGAAAAAAGAGAGGAAGCGATATAGGGGAAGGGACATTACAATGAAAACCCTGGCCGGAACATGGTAGCCTGCAGGGGCGCCTAAACAACGCGGGAAAGGAAAAAAAATAGAACGAAAAAGGCCCCGGAAAAAGAACGGAGTCCGCTTTGACAGGGCTGTGAAAAAGGAGCTGTACTGAAGGCTGTTCCGGACCTTTTGCCTGTGGAGTTGAAGGGAGAAACAAGGACTCGAGGGCATATAAAGGGAAATGTTTCAAGGACCGCACCAATGTGCGTTAGGGAATTGGAAAAAGGCAGAGAGAGACACGGGGGGGTACATCTGGAAGGGGGGGAAAAAGCTCGAGGAAAATTGGAGGGGGATTGTTTGGCATGGGTGGACTTGCCGGCGATGTACTGGCAAAAGAACTTGACGTCGGGAAAACTCAGTGGACGAAGACAGACTGAAATGGAAAGTGACGGAACAAAACTGAACGCGCGGGGAGGGGGACTATCCCTAGGCTTGTATAATTTGCGGGTAGAAGGGGAAAAACTGGGGAGGGACAAGGAAAAGGAGGGAAGATAACGGCGTGAAATTCGCACTTAGATACTTGAAAGCCACTGTGATACCAGGGTAGGGGGGAAAGTCGGCGCGTAAATTTTAAACCCATGAAAAGGTTACATTTGGGGGAAAGTAAGCGTCGGAGACACAAAAGAGGAAACTAACAATGCAAATAGAGGAAGCGAACAGCAAACCTAAGCAAAAGTTATACAGATAACAAAAAGAGACAACGCCGGTCCACAAAGTGAAGAAGAAAGCCCAGATCCAACTCCAAAAAAAATACTTAGTTACGGTGACTTACAGGAGGGTATCATCCCCAGATCTAGCTACAGGGCGACCTGGTGACACAAAAAAAAATATCCTTCAAGTCAAACAAAGAGCCCTAAACAAAAGTCAAAAAAAAAAGTCTGCGCGTCGCAAAGAGAGAGATACGATCCACAGGAAGGGGAAACACCGCGAAAACCACACTTCAGTCAGATTTTTTAAATATAAGAATGCGGAACCAACCACAAGAGCGAAAATTGCGAAAAGAGGAAAAAGAAGGTGACCAAGGATGACTAGACGCTTGAATAAAAAACAGCAAGAAGAGGAAAAAGCATCTCGCTGTGTCGGTCAATTTCTCGTTCTCTGAAATCGGCCGGCCGCGCGGGACTCTCGCAGAGGTTCAGAATTGCACAATTTTCACATTTCGGAAGGGAAAGATCAAGTATAGAAAGAGTGACCTTTAAGGCGCAAGGAAGTCAAAGAAGAGACTTTGGCGATTTGGATGACACTGTTCTTGGAAAAAGTGGAACCGTGATTCGCTAATTGAAGGACTTGCGTGGTCTGGAGGTGGAAAAACTGGCGTAGTGACGGGAGGACTGGAGAATGGTTCCTACACAGGAAAAAAAAAAAGTCAACATCAGGTGGGGGGGGGGGATGCGGTAAAGGGAGAGGGGGAACACGCGTACGGGGGTTTCGGGGGGGTTATTAATCTGTAAAGCAGGGGGGGATTGTTGCAAGTCGAAGTATTTTCCGGGAATTGTAGTTGGTTTGGATAAGAGGCGATTCCGAAGAAACACGAATGCAAAGGAGGGGGGGGGGGAAGAGAAACGAGTTCTTCCGCCGGGGGGATCACAGGGGGCCTTGGGAAAGTGTTATAGTTGTGGAAAAAAACGCCAGACGAAGCGGGCAGGTGGTACGTCAAGGTAATAAGAAAAGGTAGCTGACTAAAAAATAAAGACTAGGAGTGATACATAGAAGAATTTCCCTGAAAGGAATACCCATTGCCATTCGTGGTTAGGGGCTGATCGCCATAAAAGAAACATCGTGAAGAGAATAAAGAAAAGACATGAAAAGGCAAATACATACCAGCAAAACCAATGACATGAAGAAGATAAAGACCCAATGAGTCGACGGAAAAGGGGCCAATTCCCCAGAAAAGGAGTAAAAAGTCGTACTAAAAAAAAAAAGAAGCATAATGCTGCCTCTAGTCGGGTCTACTTACAGATCAAGTCAAAAAAAAGGAGCAAGACAGCTTCCAAGTCCACAGGGAGCGAAAGGTGCACAAGCCCATCCGGAGGGACTAGGGGCGTCCCCTGGACAGAGGAATCGGAGGAAGAAGAGCGTGGATGGACGAAAGAAGATGAAAAAAGGAATCAGTCAGAGGAGAAATCGAATAGCGGGGCTTCAGATTCTGGCAACAACACCAGAAAAAGACGAACCTTTTTGGGGGGGCTGGAAAACTACCGCAGCAGTCAGGGTGACTCGTCAAGAAAGGATTTGGAAAACCTTCGATAAAGCGGGATGAGGACGATTCTGGGGTCCTGAGTGGGAGAAAAATCCTCCATTATGGCTTTTCAAGTCCAGAATCCCGAAAACATCTGGGAGAGGGGGGGTAAAACGCCCTATAGTTCGGTATGCGAAAAAAGTGGTATGCTGCTGGTGCAACCGTAGGGCAAAAAGGGACATGAGAACAGAGCATCCATTGTACGGAAGATCAAGCCATGAGGAAAAAAGGAGAGAAACAAGAAAAAGAGATCCTTACTTTTCTCATGTTGAAAACAGAGATCCGGGATGAGGAAAGTTTCGATGGTACAGAAAAAAAAAAAAAAACAATCGGACATCTACTAAATATCGGGCGGAAAATCCTAAGATGGGGTGAAAAAAATTAAATTCTTTGAAGACATAAGGAGGAGTGGAGAAAAATCAGGAAAAGAAGATGAGAGAACCAAAAAGGAAGGTAGGGAGGGATCACCGAGTGACCTTGCCTACAATGGACCTGGGGAGATATGGTATTAAAAAAAAAAAAGGGGCAATGGAGTTTCCACTTCTGAGCTTGTATGAATCCGCGGGGTGAGAAAAAGGGAAAGCATAACCCTGAAAAATTATCTTTATAGAGAAGTCTTCCTCAAAAAAAAAAAAGGAAGTACCGACGCCCGGGTCGAGTAGAGGCCCGACGGCTTGGGTCCGTCTCAGATCTTGAAAAAGCGGGAGGGAAAGGGGGGGCGGGTAGTTCTGGGAATGGGGATGTAAGTATAATCGTGCCAGCCAAATGCGGGTTATGTTAGGTCGCCAAAAGGGTCTGGAAGACAAGGGGAGTGGCACCAGCAAATAGTTCGAACAAAGGGGGGACATCTGGAAGCGCTCGATTGTGAAAGTGGGGGGGATGGTTAGGGGGGGTTAAAGAAAGTAGCTTTGGTACATGTCTTAAAGGCCCGAGGATACGACTATAAAGTTACTTGGGAAGAAAGCTTCCACTTGAAAAAAGAAGTGGACTTGGAAACACATGACGAGACGAGAAAGGGGGAAAACAAGAGATTGAGACTTACAGGGATGGGAGGTTAAGGGGGGGGAAAAAAAAAGTTCAAGTGTTCAAATGGTGAATTCGCACCGATAAAATATAACTTTGACCAGAGGAAGGAGAATGTTAAATGGAATTGAAAAGAGAATCGTAAAAAAAGACAAATGGCCAGGGGTGCGCATTTCCGGGAAAGGTAGGAATTGGGCGGCCGGTACCTAAAAGAGGAAGAAAACCGTGAGGAAAAGAAATGAAAGGAAATGGGGCAACCTCATGAAAAAGTCCCGATAATACCCTAAACGAACGTCAAAACGGGCCGCCGGGAAAAAAAAAAAATCCAAAAGGACCCCGAGAAACGCCCAAAAAAATGGTTGAAGATTAAGTTGGAAAAGTTAGAGAAGAGGGGTAATTCCATTGAGAACTGGCACCTAAAAAAACGAAAGATACCTCAGTCATAGAAGAGAAAGTCAGAAAGAAAAAACAGGGCGGAAAGCGCCGAAAAATCTCTCTCCGAAGAAAAAACTTTATCATCCACCGACCAATTCAAGGTTCAGAAAAAGGTATATGCAAAAAGGGGCGCAAATGCAAAAATGGAGATAGGTAATATGCGAGGTTACAGAGGGAAAGAGGGGAAAAAAAAGAGAAAGAAAGAGAAAAGTCAGACGCTTAGAGGCTAAGCTCGAAAAAGAGGAGGAAAGAGAAAGCTTGGAGGAAGGGGCAAGCCATTCAGAAGAAGTACCTATCCTCTTTGTCCTATTTTCAGGAATCGCATTTCGCTCGTGGTTATATTGGATATTGAAAACAAACTGGAAGGAGGGGGGACAGGAGACGGGAGAGAGGCAGGGAGAAGCAAGGGAAACAATGTGTTCTTGTGGGGCGATCACTGAAGGTCTCGTGAGGGAGTTCGAAATTTCTCCCTAAGGAAGGCGTGATAGGAGTAAGAAAAAAGATGGACTAATGTGCCAAGCACAGGGCAAAGTTTAGAAAGGAAAGCTCGTCTTGGATTTTGCTCGGCGGAAGGCATGAGGGGACTTGGGACACGAGCGGGGGTGATTCGGAGTGGGGGTTGAGAGCAGGGAGTTGCTGTTTCCGAAAGAACATTTTCTTGTAAGTGGGTAGTGAAGACCAGTTTTGGGGGATGGAGAAGATCGAAGAAAAGCGCAAATAATGTTTAGGAAGACGATACTTTCAAACTTCCATGAGTGTCACAGGAGCCTAGGGAGGAGGGGGAGGAGCGGTGAGGAAAAAAAGCAGACCCCTGCCTTGAAAAAAAGAATACCTAAAACTCAAATGTAAAGCTTACTATCAAAGAGAGGAAGAACCCGAAATCTCGGCGAAGGGGGAAAGGCTGCTTCATCAACACAGTCTGAATATTCGGCAAAACGAGAGTAAAAAGAACCGTCAATAGTCGTAAGGAGAAAAAAGCCAATAATTCAAGGAACATTTCCCCAAAAGTCAAAAGAAAACACCAAGAAAAGACTACCCGTCCATGTCATGGGCCACAGAAGAAAGAAGGGGGGGAAAATCCAGTATAAAAGAAATTTTGGAGAAAAACGAACAGAAGACAAGGAAAGCGGGGCCGAAAGGGGTCCCAATTATCAAATTCACGAAACCACAAAGGCAAAGGGCCACAAAGTGAAGACAGAGCTGAGGCAACGGAACAACAAAAAAAGAAGGGGATATTACTGTCCACTGGGGACTAGGGGCGAGAGATGCAGCCGATAACTCCAGCTAAAAGCAGGTTTGAATGGAAGATATAATCTGATCTCATATACTATAGCGGAGTCAAGATTCTGGGAACCCAAAGTGAAACTCCACGAACCGGGGGGTGGGGAGAAGTACCCTACCCAGATCATGGGTAGGATAAAGTGAAAGGAATGGAACTCGATAGTCCGTTCTTGGGAGGAAGAAGAGAGGAACATCAGGGGGTTGGAGACCACTCCTCCATTATGATCAATCCTCCCACACACACAAAAAAACACCCCACACCCCAAACCCCCCCACAAACCAACAAAAAAAAAAAAAAAAAAAAAAAAAAAAAACAAAGACCCACCCAACCAACCAACACCAAACCAAAAACACCACACCCACCCCCAAAAAAAACCAACCATACGAAAAAAAATGGGGGGGTTGCCACTGAGAACGGTAGCTGCGAATTGGATAGCACGTCAGGGAAAGGCAGATTCCAAACCTCATCTCCACCGGTCAAGACGTGTGAAAAAAGGAAAGGAAAAAGGG
>Ga0179593_1259946_pt1 | contig 14232 bp, 24 predicted proteins | sample CZODoug2_1_08_16_FD_185931 | JGI IMG/M metagenome (GOLD analysis project Ga0179593, IMG submission 185931) | Vadose zone soil fungal communities from Angelo Coast Range Reserve, California, USA - CZODoug2_1_08_16fungal (PacBio error correction) | ecosystem: Environmental > Terrestrial > Soil >...
TGTGAATGAGGACTGGCTGTTGACTGAAAAAGGGGGTTTAAACCTCACCAAGTCAAGCAAAGACAGCGATAGAGAGCGGACAGGGGGTAGGGGGAAAAAAACCAGGGAAAGGACTACAGCCGTTTTTAGTGGGTCAGCGACCAATCAAGGAGGGACCGGCTAGCCCGGAATAGAAGAAATCCAAAGGGTGCCGACCGAAATAACGACCCGGTACAGGCCTCAGGGTGGAGAAGTTGTGGTCATGGGCCCAACCAGACATGCAGGGGGGGTTCAAAGACCAAGACCTCAAGGAGACTCCCAGGACCATTGGAAAAAAAAAGGGGGAGAATGACGCGCAAACGACAAAAATCAATCTGAAGGGAAACCTCGGAGGAAGTGCCCCAAACCTCAAATCAAAGACCGCAGCACAGAGGGGGAGGAGCGCAAAGAAAGATCTGCGATGAAACGTTGCAAAAAAGGTATTACTTAACGAGAAATTCGAAACGGCACGACGAAAAAATCACTACGGTGAGCGGAAGAAGAAAAGAAGAAGAGAAAACTCCCTTGGCAGGGGGGAAAAAAGTGCAGAGTGTGGCTAGCGACGACCCAAAGCAACCTTCAGTGGGCACAACAAATGGGCGGGGGGGGGATGAGGAAATCTCTGGAAGAACCAGCACTGGTCCGAAGCCCAAGGGGGACGCACAGGCCGGTGGAACAAAAAAGGGAAGGAGCCGAACGAAACGGGGCCCTGGGGCAGTTTAAAGAAAAACCCGAGTGGCAACCGGGCAGAGGGCAAGCAGGAAAAAGAGAAATCGGAAAGGAAGTGGAACATCGCAGCAGGACTCCATACTCAAGAAGGTTTAGAGGAGTTAGGAGACTTGCTCGTGGGTCGCTGAAAGCAGTGGAGGGAAGTTCGTGGCCCATCCAAAAACAGTACCCATGGGGGAAAAAAACAAATTTTTTGGCGTGGACTGAAGCAGAAGAAAAGAAACAGTCCACCAACGGCTCAAAAAGCACAACGGGGTATGTATGAAGCATTCGACCAGGGGGGAGGAGGGGTTCTTCAAGAGGGGGGGTTTCTGGGCGCAGTGTGAAAGTAGACAAGTCGCGGGGCAAGGGGGAAAAAAGATAGGACCCAGCGTGGGGTAGGGGGTGGGGCGCCGTATCCGCAGCGAGGGGAGGCGGCCTACCGTCCGCGAAGGGAAAAAGCAAAACACGAAGTGCGTGGCAGAAGACCCGAAACCCCTGGTCAACAACCAGCGACTGACTGGACTTTACAGATTTCGACCCACCTGATGGGCCATACGGGACCGGAACAAGTAAAGAAAGCTCCGAGAGTCACAAACCCTGGGAAGAAAGGAACTGCCGGCTACGTGGGGCAAATTCAATGTGAGAATTTTGAAGGCGCCCCGGCATAGAGGAGTCCAAAAACCCTGGAGACACCGACCGAAGCACCAAGGGCTACAGCCGAAGGGGACAACTAGCCTTCCATTAAGAAGGAAATCATCGGAAAAATCCGAAGAAATAAGGCAAACCCAGGCCCAAAAAGGGGGGGGGGACAACATCAACATGGTGAAAAAAAAAAAAAAAAAGTCTCTCGCCAGTGGAGGCTAACCGAAAAGGACTATGAGAAAACAGAATCTGGAACGAAAGAATAACACAAAATAATTCTGTACCGTTAAGGAACCACGGGGTTTCGCGTGGTCGGGTCGGGGGGGGGGTTGGTCCAATGGGCCGTGGGTTAAAAGGTCGATGCAGATAAAACAAAAGCTGCCACACGAGCTTCTTATACGCAAAGGTACCAGTTTGCCCGGGCACTAAAGGCAAGAGATCAAAGAGGATAATTTAATGGCCCTGGCCGGGACCGCGGCCCGGGCCCAGACAGGCGTCCTAACCTTCAAAGCCCGGATCTCCCTCCGAACGGGGGAGAACAATCGGAAATGAAAAAAGGCCTGAAGTGAAACAAACATGAAGAAACCAGCCACCAGGAAACAGCCAACTTGACATGAAGGGGGCCATCGAAACCAGTCGCTCAACAGTGGACAATAGGCACCCCTTGCACTGCCGATCGGCCACCGGGGAGACCACGACGCATAGAGGGAAAGGGGACAGGAAGGCCTGAGCTAAGGGGACGGAACGGGGTGGCGGGAGGAGGAGGGGGCTCGTCAAACCCAGTTCGGCTAACGCAATGGAAGGTGGGAGGGGGGCTGTGGGAGCTGTAACCAATCAAATACCTCAGAACGAGTCACTCCAACTACTAAAAAGGAAATTCCGTGGTTGAAGTGGCGCGAACCGGGAAGGCGGGCCAGGAAAGGGGACCAAGGCCCTAACGGCCCGGCCTCAACAAAGTCGGGGGGGAGGGGAAAAGTAGCTGAAACGCGTGACCACCTTGGGGGGGAGGTGCAAATCGTCACAAACGTTCAAAGGCAAAATGGTTAGGGGCAAAGGGACGGAAACATTTTGGCCACCTGACAGAAGAAAAAATGAGGGACGGTTTCATCACGCAAAAAAGGCACGGATAAGGGGAGGGAATGCCGGCCGATTCAATCAAAAAATCTACTAAAGCGCCAACGAAGTGGGGGTGGAACGGGGTAGAGCTACGGAGGAAGGGTTCAATCAACAGCACCGATGTCACGGGAAGGAAAATATCCACAGGGGAGGAAAATGGGGGGGGGTTTTAGTCCGAGGCCCCAAAACGAACCATCCTGGTGCAACAAAAAAGGTTTCCGTTTAACCTAAACTCCACCCGGGGGAGGGAAGGACGAAGGGGAGACGGTCTATCAATCCCCGAATGCACACCGCGCCAAAAGAAAAAAAAGGGAGGTTGGGGGAGATTTGAACAAGGTGCGGTGATGGAAACGAAACAACCCTCCCTTTGGGGAACCCCATCGCTGATCCGCCAAAAAAACCCTGAACGAGCCTTTAAGGATTTCGGGGAGGGGGAAGGTACAACTCTACGCGAGGGCAAAGGGATGTAAGTGGAACATCGGGGGACGTCTGGGGGAAGACCAGGGGAAAAAGGAGGAACCACTGCTTCCGCGGACAAAGACAACACTCGTTCAGAGAGAGAATCCTGGGTGCTGCGATACTCCGAAGCGAGAAAAGACAAAGGGAGCCAAACAATGTAACAGGCAATTCCACAAGGAAAAAAGGGGCACCAAAAAACACGACAACTCCCAAATCATGATGGCGGAAGGGGAAAAGGGACTCACAAAATCACTCAAAGTGCGAGGTTTCTGGGGAAGGAAGGAAAGGGGGAGCGACACGCCCTGAGAGGAAAAGAAAAAAATCCAAAAAGGAAAAAAGAAAAGGAGCCTAAAAAACTTGCGAATTAACGCAGCCAAGCCAAACAAAGGTCCGGGAACAATGTGAGAAAAAGGGCACATGAAAAAAAAACAGACGTCATGAACTGGGGGGTGCGACGAGGTGACAAATACAGGTCTGCCAGTCTTCCGGAAAAACAGTGAATTGTTAAGGGGGGGGGGGGTGGACCAGGACCGCCGAATCGGGTTTTGCCCGGGAAGGACAGGGGGAAAACTGCTCAATAGGAACCCAAACAGTAGAAAAGCACCTATCTCTAGTGAAAAACAACAAACACAAAAGGAGAAGAAAGGAAATGTTTCATGAAAAACGCAAAAAGGGGGTAAATGCACCAGGAACCAGCGGCCCAATCCTTAACGAGGGAAGGGTGACCAGAAGAAAAACGCACGGTTTTCCAACAGCCCAAACGTGCAAAAAAAAATAGGGAGACAAGCAGGAAACGTCGGGTGCCAAATGGAAACGAAGGCATGCGCAAAAAGGGGGCGACCTTTGCTTCTGGCCCGATCGTAAGGCAAAAAAAAAAGGGAAGTAGAATGAACACACGTTCGGTGTCGAAAGAAGAAAACATTGGGGAAGCCCAATCAAGCGCCTCCCTGCACTCGAAACCCAAAAGGGCGCCAACTGGATGACACAGGGGGACCGGGCCCAACAAAAAGCAGAAAAAAGGGGGTTGGGGTGCGAAGCGAGGGGGGCATTTGAGGAAACAGTTGATTGAAAAGAAAACCGACTGCAAAAAATCAAACCCCAGCCTACGACTTCGAAGGACACATTTGAAACCCTCCTTGGCCCATGCCAAAAAGGGGAAAAGAGCCGCTGGACGAGACGGAACGAGGGGTTGTTTGATGCAGCAAAGCGACGACCAAGAAGTGAAAGGGGGCAGAATACCTAAACCCTGAAGAAGAGAACATAGAGGGAGAATAGGGGGGAACGAGGGGGGACGCAGGAATGTTCTTAAATACCGGGTGAAAGGAACCAGCGGAATCACAGGGCAAAAAATCGGTCTGCCATGCGGCTGGGCGTTTACCCAAAAGAAAAAAGGGGCAAGCGCAACATTCCCACCGTCCCATCGAACGCGAGAAAAAAGAAAAAAGGGAGCAGAGGACATTGTCACCATGAGTTTAGGTGGCTGCCCGCGAGAACCAGCATCTCCGGTGAGCGTCAAGGAGGAAGGACGCCGACTTGGTACGGTGAAAGGGAGGGAAGAAAAAACCAGAAGGGGCGTAGAGAATGGAAAGGAAAGGGGTCGAACAAAATCCTCGGAACCTGAGGAAGATTAAAAACCACACATGAGTGGTCTTAACCGGTGAGGCCCAAAAGTGCCACCCGTCCGGACAAGACCCTGAAAAAATTAAATCGATTGTCAAAAAAAAGGACAAGCGCCACTGGAAGCGATTGGAGGAAAGGAACGTTAAGCGGGGGATGGAGGCGGAAGGCTCCTGCCCCATCCCCCAAACGGCAGCGTAAAACAGGGCACCAGCAAAAAAAGTCGCACGGTCAAACGGCATCAACAAGGATGAAGGGAAAAAAAACAACACCCACACAAAAAGGGGACGGGGGGGAAAACTGGTGGACTACCAAAAAAGGAGAACAACTCAACCAAAAACACCGGCCACGCGCGAAAGAAATCAGGAGCCAATACCCGCAGCACGGTTGCCGCAAACAAGTTGGGGGAAGGGGAATCGCACAAAAGGGCAAGGGTTGAGCACTCAAAGTGCGTGCCTCAGTCGCAAAGGGGGGGAGGATGGGCGTGGTGAAGGTGGTTAAAACAACAGGGCACATCCACCTTCTCGGGTGCCGGGAAGGAAAAAAGGGACCCGACGAGCGAGGAATTCAAAGGAAAAAGCAACGCCGGGGTAAAAAGCGCGAACACAAAAACGTAATTTAGGGAAGCTGGGTCCCCTCAGACATTATAACAAACGCCTTGGGGGGAAGGGAAGGAAAAGCGGGAATTCCAAAAAAAAGAGCGGCCGTTTCTACCTCCGCCCGAAGAAAAAAGGACCATAAAAAAAAAAAAGGGACCTCCGAACGGGACCCGTGAAAAAAAGGGGGAAAAGAAGCAACGTTCATAGGGAAGGAATGTCAAAAAAGTTCGTCTACAAGCAAGATGGGGGGAAAAAAGATCACTCCGAACGCAATGGCGTAGTCGACGTGCTTCACGGAAGGGGGGGGACGAAAGGTTTGTGTAAAAGCGGGCATGCTTCAGGGGGAAAAAGGAAATACGGAAGGATCAAAATGGAGATGTACAGCACAGGCCGGAAGGGAAAGAAGGAATGCCCCCAATAAAAACTTGACTCATGGCCTTAGGAGGGAAAAAAAAGAGCCAAATAAAACCCCGTATAGGGAGAAAGGGAGAAAAAAAGGGGGAGAAAAAGTGAAGTTGGGGGAAAGGACGAACCGCCGAGCCAACCCAAGAAAGGGGTCCAGCATTGATTACCCCAGCGCGATGATCTGACCAAAAAGCGAAGCTTGTTTCGGAAGAAAGACTAGAATAGAACGTAGTGGGACGTCGGGCGAAAAAGAAAAAGCAATCAATGAACAAGAAAAAAGATGACTCAAGGAAGGCACACGATGCAACAAGCACCGAAAGGAAGAAAAACCTATGTCATAAAAAAAAAAAGGGAAAAAAAGACGCCCCCGCACACGAATTACCTTCAAAATAAGGGGAAGATTGATTCGGGGAGGTTAAGGATAGGAGACCAGTCCCACAAGCCGGACTTAAAAGTCCGTCAATGTGGGGAAAAATGGAAAAAACCTCCAATCTGAAATTGCTCCCACGCGCAAGGCGCGGGAAACACCGGTTCTCACAACCAAGGAAAACGCTTGGGTGAAAAAAAAAGGGGGGAAAAAAGTAAAAAGGGAGGGACGCGCATGGTACCACTTCTTTTCGGAAAAAAAAAAAAGACGAGCAGGATTATCCTTGCTCGGGGAAAGCAGGAAGAGGTGGCTGGGTCGCCAGTAACCAAAACCACTACACCCGGAGCCGCATAAAACATACAGAAAAAAGGTCACGTCGGGGGGGGGGGGAAGGAAAAAAAACCTCGGAGGGGGGCCCAAAAAACAGCTAAGACAAGCAAAACCATTTTGGGGTCCAAAAAAGGAGAGAAGGGCAAAAAAAAGGGAACGGGTTGTAAAGGTGCCCGGGAGAGGCAACGATGCCAGTGAAAACCTGGAAAAACTGTCTGTAAAGAAAAAAGAAGAGGGAAAGGCACCCCAACAGCTAATTTCTCCACAAGGGTAAACTTGGGGGTAAAAATGCGCCCTGATGCCGCAGAATTCTTCAGGGGGACCAAAGGGGGGGGAAAAGGCCAGCGCTGAAAAGCCAGGGAACAAGTTTGGAAAACACAACGAGAATAGGTAAGCGTCGGGGCGATGAGTACCGAAAAACAGGGGGGGAAGACACGCACTCAGTTAGTGAAAAAAAACCAGGGGAAAAAAAAAAGTGTCCCGCCAACCAAAAGGAACGCAAATGCAGGGGGTGGCCGGACCCAACCGGCCCTCCCCACACAAGGACTGAGACCCGGACGGGCGGAAGAAGGTCAAGAAACGTCCCGGGGATATGAACAAAAAAAAAGATGTGCGGGCAGGGCGAAAGGAAATAACGGCCTTTCCGAAAAACTTGGGGGGGTGCAGAACCAAAGAAACTGCCCGCGCTTGCGTCGGAGAAAAAATCTGCACCTGGGGGGGAGAGGGGCCTCAGACGACGTCAAAAAATCTAAAGAGAAAAAAAACTGTAGGGAAGAGTGAAAATAGGGTGCAGGGGAGAGAAAATCAACAAACGCCTCCAGGCGCGACACAAGAGGGAAGAGAGACAAAAAAGCAGGAGCGGAGGTTGACTGGGGGGGGGGTTGGCAAAAAGTCCCACTAAGAAAACTGGTCCCCAAGAAGGACCAGAAAAACGGGGTTCCACTCAGGGAGAGCACAAGATGATCGGGCAACAAAGGGACGGGGACAAAAAGGCGGACTTCCATGGCCCGAAGTGTGGGAACCCAAAACCAAATCAAGGCAGGACCTCACAGGGTCAATAGTCTCGAAGGCGAGCCCAACAAAAAGGATGCTGAGGCGAAAAAAGAAAAAGGCCAGCACGAGGAGAAAACAAAACTCGGGCCCGTCAAAAACGGTTTGGTAGCCAACGAAACTTCCAGGGCAACACATCAAAGATTGGAGGGCGCCGCACAAGGGAAAAAATCGCGAAAAATTCTCAAGTTTACATAACAATGGGGGGTTGCGGAAAGAAAGTAGCGGGGACGCAAAAAATCGGGAAGGTCAGTGGGGGAGGACTCCGCAAGAACAGCCGAGAACCATTCACACCTGGGGGGAGGGAAAAAGCTGGGGAAAGGCAACAACTTTCTCTACCTTAAAGACCCACCCCGCAAAAAAGTTTCGCGGAGCGACTCACCCCAAGGGGGGGAAATTGACTGAAAATTCCCCACTGGAGGAAAAAATAAGGGGGGCAGATTCCCAGGGGGGGAAAACCGCCGAAGCTACGCCGATTGTTGAATGAGAAAGAACCACGACCGGGATTGGGCCAAAGCATAACAGTCCAGCTCATAGAGAAAAGGAAGGAGTGGACAACATAGAAGCGCCCCCGGACCGCACTGGACCTCAAAGAAGGTGGGAAAAAACCAAAGGGGGGAAGAGGAAAGCTTGCGCGGGCTGCAAAAAGGGGAACCGCAAGTGAGTAAGGGGAGGGATCCGCGTACATGACGGATGGTGAAAAAACGCTGGTGGGAAACTGGGAAAACCAGAAAAAGCTATCAACACAACGGAAAAAAAAAAATGGCCATCAAGCTCAAAAGGGGGGGGGGGGATGAAAAAAAAAAAAAAGAAAACACGCTTAGTCAAGGGGGGTTTTCTTCTGACATCGGGTGATTCTGAAGGAGCGGGGTGCATCACGGGGGGTGGCAGCGGATTATCACGGTTAATTAACAACCCTTTTAATGGTCGAGGGATCTTCTGCAACGTCTCCAGTCAGGAAGAAAAAGGAACCTCAACGATATCGTTGGGGAGGAGGGAGGGGAACTTTGACCGCAACAAACACACGAGGCACGCATGCACAGCTAGTAGTCTGGACTGTGGAGACCCGTTGGGGGGGGAAGAAAGACAACGAGCCGCCGGCGCGGTGGGGTGCCCGAAGAGAGGGGAACCAAACTTCAAAACCAGGGAAAACGCCCATGATTGCCCGGGGAAAAACACTAGACGACAGGCATTGAAAAAACAAGTGTGGGATTTTGGATTCATGTCACCAGCCAGGACATCGAAGGGGGAAAGGGGAAAAAAGGACCCGGAAACCCCGAACGAGCGGATAAAAAGGGAGAGGGGCAAAACTATTCTGTGATCCCCGACCAGCCCAAGCGGGAAAGTGTAATCCCATAATCAAGAAAAAGAAAAAAACAACATCCGAAACCAAAAAAAAAAACGGTCAAAAACAAGGGGCGGTCCCCAAAAAATGCCTATGTCCGGGGGGGACAACCAAAAGCTGGGGAAACTAATTGAATCACATGACGTGCCTGTCAGGGTCAAGGAAGTGGGGGGCCCCCTTGGGGATAGGGAGACTTTTTTTGTCACATGCCCGGGGGTGGAGCGTGGGAGGAGGCAGAAAAAAGAACCCCCCAAGACCAGCAAACACCGGGAATGATCCGAGGGTAAAGCAAGGGAAATGGAAGGTCCTCAAGGGCGGGGGGGGGAGGGACTCGACTGGCGCAGTAAGAGGTACCAGGGGGGGTACCAATCAGGGGGAAAGGCCCAGGGGGGTCCGTCAGGTGAAAAAGAACCATGCGGCCCCTCGGCGCCATCACATCGGGCCCAAAGAAGAAGGCGAGGGACCAAAATATTTAGGCAAACAACCATCCTAGCAAACATCCCAACAAATCCCACTCCCACAAATGGGGGGGAGACGCTGGGCGAGGGGGAAAAGGCCCAAACTTCGGTTTGGAAATAAAAAAAAATGCCGTGGGCAAGGGCAGAATCGCACCAGTACGCGGGGTGAAGAAGGTGGCCATCTGAACCTGGGACAACGCGAAGGGTCGAAAAAAGTGGACGGGGAGGTGCCAAAACCGGGTGCAGGGGGAGTAAAAAAAAAATTTCGTTGACCAGGCGTGAACCACTACACAAGTTTCCTTCACCACTGCAGCAAAGGGGTGGCTTGGCAGGTTGTTCAATGAAGTCAAAAGAAAGGAAAAATGGGTTGAAAAGTGCGCAGCACGGGGGGTGCCTGCGTGATCGGGGCGCCAGGAAAAACGGAAAGGGGGCCACGGCAGGGAAGAATGCACCGTCCAAGGTCAAGGAAAACGGGTCGCGGGAAACAACAGGGGGAGGCCGAACGGGAAAAATGGAAAATCCCGTCCTGAACCAATGGGAAAGCGGAGGGTAAAAAAATTTGCGCAGTCAACCCCAGGAACCCGAAAATGGGCGGGAAAAAAAAAACTTGGGGGGATCCAAAGCGCGGGGAGCGGGGGATGATGCAGGGACAACTTGGATGAAAGAGACGGCCATCCATGGGGTTTCGGAACAAAACTCAGGGGAAAGGCTCCGGCAGAGACGAGCGCTGGGGCAAAGTTCAAAAAGGCGAATTTGGTGTCCTAACCGAGGGCCAAAAACCCGACTCGGTGCCCCGGGGAAAAGTTTACGGACCTGACCTGAGAAAATTCCTAGATATTCACAGGGATTGCCACCACGGAAAAAACGGGGGGGAAGGGGGGGGAAAGGAACCTGTGTTTTGAAGCAACGCCCCCGCCCCCCCGCCATGAGCAAAAGAAAAATAGGGGGACCAAAAAAAGGACGCAGGGGACGTGAGGGGCCGAAGGAGGGGCGTAAGAGAAACCATCCGAAAGTTCATCTCGTTAAGGATAGGGGGCAGGGGAAGACAGGGGACCATCATGGGGAAAAAGAGGCCCGGGAAATTCAGACCGGGAAGTTTCGGAGCATAAAAAAAGGATTCGGGGGTTCCAAATCGACAGCGGAGAATTCCCACTGGTGGAGGGGGGGCGGTTAAAAACGAAAGAACGCGAAACAATCTCGCAGACCGGGAAAAAAAAAGGGAGGCATGTGGGGGGGGCCAGCAAAAGGTTACTCCAAAAGCCCACAGGACACCGCGCAATTCTCCCACACACAAGAAACAAGGCCCGGTGACCAATGTGCTAAAACTGACAATCTTGGGCTCAGTTCAGAAGGGGGATAGGGCGCACATGAAAGTACAGGACTCACAATGACGGAAATAAAAAAAAAGTGAAAAAATCCTATCCTGAAAGAGTCCAAGGGACGGCCAGAAAAAAACGGGCCTGACAAGGTGGAAGCTTTGAAAAGACCTCAAAGCAACCTACGCAGGAATTGCGACAAGGTGTGACTTGGACCTCGTCGACCTATCAATCCTGAAAAAAACTTGGGAGGTTTTCCAACGTCAACGAGAGCTGTCCCTATTAAGGGAAAAGAAAAAGAAATCCCTCACAAAAAGGGAAAAGGATCAATTCTCAAAGCAAAAAACAACTTAATATGTGTGAAAAATATAGTAAGACCAGGGGTAAAAAAAAAAGTGAACTCATGAAGCAGTTCAGAGGGGGGACGCGCTGATGGGGAAAAACCATAAATTACCAGGAACACTGTGGGGTCCGATCGCTAATCCTCGAAACCGAGGGGAAAAAAAGCAAAAGGCGGGTTTTGCGTGGGATGGCCGAACGCGTGGGGAGTCTTGGGACGAAAGAAAAGCCCGCACTTGGGCATATTTTCATCTTTGGCCGTCGAAAAAAAAAAAAAAAAGCAAAAAAAAAAGGGGAGGCTCAGGGGCGAACGAAAAGACTCGCCCTCGGGGTGCGCTGAGCACGGGGGGAAAAAAGGGGGGACGCCCATCATGTGGGGGGGGAAGAAGCGGGTGCGGGGAGGGAACAAGTTTCGGGATAAAAGGACCGGACAAAAAGAAAATTCGAATAACCAGTGGTCGAGCATTCGAAGGTAATTTGAAAAACCTTCCGGCCCCTCAAAAGCAAAAAAGGGGAAATCCAAAGCCGCGGTCAGACGGTAAGATGGCCGGGGGGGGGAAAAGGACAGGGGCGAAAAGGGAAAAAACCACGGTAAACGATAGAACATTGCAAACCTGTCATCACTTTAACTAAGAACGGAGGAGTCCGCTGGGGAACGCAGGAAGGTTCACTAATAAACCTACGAAACCGCGCCAAACCTGAGGGTAACAGGGTTGGAAAAAAACAACAGGAGGCGGGGGGAGTTGAAAAACACCGCGCAAAGGAACCGTTCCCAACGCCCAAAGCGCGCCGGGACACAAGAGGATATAGTGAGAAAAAACATTGAGAAAGCAGGGGGCCAAAAACCAGCGTTTCTGGGCGCCAGCCAAATAGCCGTGAAAGGCCCAGAAGCCGCGAATGAAAAAACGCCGAGGGGAAACGTGGATTCGGAAAAGTCGCACCACACTGGCATATGAAAGGGAGAGAGAGAAAAAAACTGCATCATCTCAAAAAAGCGGGGATTTGAACAAAAACAGAATCGTCAGGCATGCGGGAAAAAAAATTCAAACGACGCCTCCAAAAAAGGGGGGGTCCGGACCGGAAAAAAAAAAAAGATGGGAAAAAAAAAAAAAAAAAGTGGGGTCCGCAGAAAAACTGCGTCATGACGAGACGAGGGCCGGGAAATAGACGGGGGGGACTCCCGGAAGAGCGAGCACAGCAGCCGAGAACCACTTCAACCATCCAATAAAAAGGGAGGCAAGAACAACAAAAAGCCAAAGACCAGGAATGTCGTCTGGTGGTAAAAGGGACGACCCACAAAATAAAGACCGGGCCTCGAGAAGCTAAATCAAGGGTCCTGAATAACCGGCAACGATACCAAAAGAGAAAAGGTTGGGGAAAAAGACCAAAATAAAAAACGCTCAGATGGAAAAAAAAGCAAGTGGGAGAGCAAGGGAAGCCATTTGAGGATGGTGTGGGGAGGGGAGAGGGGGGCACGGGGGGGGAAAAAAAGACCTGGGGCATAACAAAAAGGCGATCAGAACCTCTAGCTCCGAGGGGGGATAAGGAAAAGCGCACCAGGGGGAGAAAAAGGAGACGGCAAACGCGAAAATTCGCAAGAGGCCTCGAGAGAACGAAAAAAAAAAAAAAGGTGGGGGGCTAAGGGTTGAGTACCAAAAAGGTGGTCATCGCGTGGAAAGGTTTGGAGAAATCGAAAAGCTCAACGGGCCCAAAAGAAACGACGGCCACAAAGCCCACAAATGACGTGAGATTCCCGGGAAAAGTTTTTTAAAGTTAGAACGAAAAAAACCTCTGGGGTGAAAAAAAAATCGCCGGGAACCGCAAATGGGCGTAGGCAGGATAGGGGGTCTTCCAAGGGGGGTGGGAGGGGTGACAAAAAAAAAAAAAAAAGGAATGGCCCAGATCGGAAGCAGCGGAAGGACGCAAAGGGGGGAAGAAGATCCGCCAACCACGAGGGCCGAGCGATGTAGAGGGGGCAACACAGATACTGTAAGAAAGAGGAAGGGCCTGAAAAACTGTCTGGATCTCCAAAGATGGAGCCGGCGGTAGAAAAGACGAAATGCCAGAAGGGGGCCATTGGTAGTTGGTGACGGTCAGGGAAAAGGGGCACACCCTTCAAAGGGGGAAAAGCGCAAAATATTACCCAGCGAAATAGAAAGTAGAAATATGGACAAAAGCGGCAAGAAAGGTGGGTGCGGGAAGAACTAGGGATAAAAATCCGGAAAGGGGGGAAAAAAGACCCAAACATCACGACCGCGCAACAGAGAAAAAGAAAAACCCGATGAACGACCTAGGGCACAGCGATGACAACGGACTGAGAAGACACCAGATTTTAAAAAAAAAGGGGGGAAACACCCCCTGTACGACCGTCGAAAAAATGGGGGGTGAAAAAAAAGCTTGGGGAAAGCCAGGTGGGGCGTTTGGGCGCAAAAACCAAAAACCCAACCAAAAAACAAAACACCAAACAAAGGGGACTGGGTAACCATCCCACAAAGCGCGGAAAAGGAAAAAAAATCAAGTAACGCTGAACAACGACGGGAAATCAAAAAAAGTTCGGGGACGTGCGAACAACAAACAACACAGATGGGGAGGGAACCCAATGACAGCACAACCCCTAAAATTGAAAGGCGGGGAAGGCGGGAAATGGTTTAAAATCGTGGGAACTCGATACGGGGCCCTTGCGGGGGGGAAAAATGGAGGCGTGGGAGTCGCCATGACTGCCCCACAACAATCCACGCGCTCAGGACCGATTCAACGGGCGGGGACCACAGTGGCTCGACAGATGTTCAGGGCACAAGGTCTAAGAAAAAAAAAAAAATTGGGGGGGGCAACGGTGCTCAATCAGGAAGGCGTCCTGGCAGCGATGCAAAAAATGGAACTGGGACAAAGGGGAGTATGAGGGAGTTGGCAACGGAGCGGGGAAACGGAGGGGGAAGAATGGGAAAACAAGGCCCAATCGCCGCCACAGAGTTTAAAAGAGCAAAGGGAGTCCCGCAGAATCTTTCTGGGTGAAAGGGACCGCCCTCCAACAGCCGAGGAGGGTCGGAACTGGACACGGGGGGGGAGAAACACGTAAAAGAAAAAACCACAAAGAATATTCCTAGAGAGATGATGAAGACCGTTTGGGGATTACCAAAGCTCGACATCAAAAAAAAAAACCCAATGGTGGAAAGGGTGTTAAAATCTTGTGCCACTGCAGGGGAAGAAAATGCATGGTGACAAGGAAAAACCGGAAAAAAGACTATCAGCCGACCGGGAGGCCCCACGGGTCCCCCCAGGTGGGCGATAGGCTGGGAAAACCAAAAAAAAAGCCGACGATGACGCAAAAAGGGGTGAACGAAAAATCCCGATTCGGGGAAGGGGGCGGGAATGGTGGAAAAAAAAAAAGAAAAAAGCTGCTTGAAACTTATCCGAGAAGTGCCGCAAGGGAGCCAGGAAAAGAGATAACGACAAAAATTCC
>Ga0179593_1385256_pt1 | contig 14232 bp, 25 predicted proteins | sample CZODoug2_1_08_16_FD_185931 | JGI IMG/M metagenome (GOLD analysis project Ga0179593, IMG submission 185931) | Vadose zone soil fungal communities from Angelo Coast Range Reserve, California, USA - CZODoug2_1_08_16fungal (PacBio error correction) | ecosystem: Environmental > Terrestrial > Soil >...
GTGGGGGAAAACTGAACCCAACGCTTGCCACAGACGAATGCGGAGTGTGCTACAAGACCGGCTTCCAAAAACAAGAAAAAAAAAAGGGCCACTGTCGAAAACTTCCTCTCAATCGGGGGAGGGAAAAACCGAGCCTTGGGGTACTCGATTGCCGCAAATGAATAGAAACCAACCCAAACTTACGTAAACAGCGTGCATATTCCAATGGACCCCAATCGCGAGAAAGTGCACACAACAACCACTAGAGAGGAAGCAAGACCGCGAAAACAATCCAAGACAAGGCAGATGATGCTCCCGAGTTGAATACATTAGGGACAAAGCGAATACATTTGGACGGCCAAGAAAAAAGAAAAAGTTTGGATGACCGCATGGAAACTCCGATTCGAACGACTGAACATCTTTACGACAAAACCAAAACTCCCTTTTGGACGACTCCGAGGTTGGCACGGTCAAATAGGGTGAAGGGGCCGACAAACCCTGGAAAACTTAGAACCTTCGATCTACAATAATAAAGAAAACCAAAAATCAGATTCAGGCGAAAAACAAAGGGGTAAAAATATTGTTTCAAGGGGACCCCGAATAAAAAAACCGGTCTCGACGCAGCCTTTCAAAAAAGACGTTTGGTTAGGAAAATGGGAAAAAAATAGAAGACGTGGGGGAGCTCCAAAACAGGGCCAAGAAACAGGCGATCGACCACACTTGATCGAGCGTACGTAGTGGTATCCCCTAAATGATAGAGTAACAGAGAAGCCTTGAAAAAGTGAAGTCATACGGATGCCCCTGGGCCAAGGTTGCTTGAAGTAATCGAAAACAACAACGAAACCTACAGCATCACCAGAAATCCCCAAGAATTTCCTCAAAAATTAGCTAAAACCAACAGCAATGAGGACAACACCAAGCTATAACAAACACCGATCAGCCGTGAGCCGAACCGTCGCCCAGCAAGGTACAGGCGCCACAACTTTCCAAAGCCGTGTATCCGGGACTCGCTAAATAAAAAGGGGTTGAACAAAATCGCAAGTTAAATCCTCAAGGAGCGAGCCGGCAACCGCGCTGCAAACCACAAAAAGGGAGGAACGAGAATACCTTACAGACTATAAGCCCACCACCACCCCCCCCCCCCACCCCCCCACCCCCCCACCAAAACCCCCAACCCCCCGCCACCCAAACCACCCCACCCGACCCCCCAACCCCCCACCCCCAACCACCCACCCACCAAAACCCCGCACAAGATTTCCGGAGGGGAGGCCCACATTATGGGCGGAGCGCGTGGCAGCAAAAAAAGTGCCCTGAAACGGCGTGCTAGGGAACCGGACAGAAATTTCGACAAGGGTGCGGGCAGCGGGCCCATGGCTAAAATGGATTTAAGAGTGTAAATAGAAGGAAAGGGGGAACAGCGGGGCTGCTCCAAAGAGGGCCCCACGACTGATTTGGCGAAAAATGTAAAGGGAAAGTGGGGGGGAAAAAGGAAGGGGGGGGAAGGGGGTGCACGGGCAGCAAGGGAAATACTTACCGTTCCAGAATTGTTTTTAAGACAAAGCCCGCGACCTTGGAAGAACAGGCCAAAAAAGCCAAGACGTGGCCGACAGGTGACAAACTGGCACCAACAAATGGGAAACTCTATAAGATGTCAAAAGGAGAAGGTGTCAAAGTAACAAATTATCCAAGGACAGAAATCCCAGGGGGTCATGGAAGAAATCGGGGCGGGGAGAGGCTGTTGAAAAATACAAGGCTCACACAAACATACAGGTTAAACCAAGATGTTAAAAGCACACTTATGAGAGAGGGGGAGGGAACGGCCACCAGGGAAGTGGTTCGAGGTCGGGTTTTAATTCACCAGAATCTCCGCCGAGAAAACCTGCCTGGACAACGTAGGCCGTGTGAAAGCAATCCCACGCTGAAAACGGGGTAAGAAATCTCAAGTTCCACAAAAAAATGACAGTTGGGGGGGGGCAGTGTTTCAAGACAACAGAAGCAAAAAACGAAAAATGAAAAGCAAAGTCAAAAAAGGCGAACAAAGGACGGGGTGGGTAGGCTTTTTTCCAAACCGGCCTTGCCAGAAAAACTCGGAACTGTCCGTAAAGGACCAAGAAGCAGAAAATGTTTCGTGTTGTGGAAGCGCTTCCTGCGGAAATTTTTCCGACCGGGCCCTATCCAAAAAAAAAAGGGGGCCAAGAAAAGAAAGCAGTATGGGCGACGGGGTAGCTAGGTCTAAAAAGCAACCGTATTTCGGCCCCAAGTAATTGGCCCCAAAACCGGAATAAGGGAGACCCACCATACGCAGACATATGATCTGCTCCCAAGTGGGGGCAAAAAAAATCCCAAAAAAAATGCTCCAGAAAAAAAAAAGCCTGTTTAAACTCCATTGGGGGGTGCAGGAACAGGTCGGTGGGGGGGTAATGCCGCCTCCAACTCACGGAATCCTCGCAAATCAAACGCTTGTAAGACTGGTCTTGATGTAGGGTTCCCAAGTGGGCATGTTCACCAAAGGCCAGACGAAAAAAAAAAAAGACCTAAGCATAAAAGATTTGTTGCAGAATTCAAAATTATCCTCTGGGCGACGGTCCGGCCTCACCAAAGGAAGAGACGGGCGAGGAGGCAGGGTGTTATTTCCAATGCCCGTTTGTGGGACTCGTAGACAGGAAGGGTCAAGATGGAAGGAAGCAGGGATGGGGTGGTCAACCCGCAGTACTAAAAAAAACGACTTTAGAGCCTTTCCAGAGGAAAAAGGGTAAGTGAATGACACGATGGGGGAGAGGCAACGGAGTGAGACCGAACCTCGATACGCAAGTACCAGGGTCGATCTGTCAGGGAAAAGGGGGATGGGAATAGACGAACACACACACAGCAAATAACATTGAAAGAACACCTGGTGGCTAGACATTCAATACGTGGGCAAACAGCCCACAAGGCTGGTGGTCAAAGTGGAGCCCTTAAGGTTATGGGAAAGGGGGGTATAAATGGATGAACTACCGGTCTGCCTCCCGTCTCAAAAAAAAAAGGGAAAGGGGAAGCCACCAAAATAAAAAAAAAAATCGACCGACAACCATACGCTTTGGGGGAACGAGGACGCAGCTTGGTCTTAGGGTAAGGGGGACGGGAAAAAAGCCACGCGGCGGTTGGGCAGGGCGTCAAGTGGCAAGGGGGGGTGTGTTGGTTTGTAGTTGAACATACTGTGCGTTCTGTCCGGGGAAAAAAGGGGAACGGCGGGCGGAGCCATGCGCCTATTTGGCCTGGAGTGTGTACGCCTTTCCAGGAGAGGGTCAAAAAAACTTGGGGCGGGCCTGCTTAGAAGGCGGTGCCGGGACCCAAGAATAGGGGGTGGAAGGGGGTGTTTTTGGGGCAAGTTTGGTGTTCTAATCCTCGCATTTAGCCGCTCGAAGTAAAATTAAGGGGGGGGGAAAGAAAAGGGAAGAAAGGGGGGGGGGTTGCGCTAATCCCGAGGCGGGTGAGCAAAAAAACTTCCGTCAAGCATTCCTTGTAAATGGGGGGGGCCAAGGGAAGGGGCCGAACTGAAAGGGAGGTTCGTCTAAAAAAAAAAAGGAACGGAATGAGGCGTGGAAAGAGATACTACCCTGGTCCAAACGGAAAAATGTTAACCACGAATGACGGGGCTAAAGCCTAAAACTAGAAAGACGGCCAACTCGGGGAAATTCGGCACCATTCATAAGGAGGGGACAGAACAGAAGGGGGGGGAAGGTAAACTTAGTATGCACAATTGCAAAAAACCGGAAAAAATGGGTCATGAAAAAGTGAAAAAGAAAAAGAAACGGAGGAAGACCAAAACGATCAGGGAAAAAAACAAATACAAAAACCGAAACCGCCATTCTAACCGCTGTTGGCTCCAAACAGGCGTCAAAAAAAGGGGATGGGCTTTAATTAAAAAGGAAAAAACAAAGTCCACATAGGGACCCAGGAAACGCCTGACCTTGGGCAACGGAAGAATTTAAATTCACGCCCGGCGGGGGGGGGGCGGGGTGAGGAACCTATTTTTGACTTGATGCCAAGCGGAAACGCAATTTGTTCCGTTGGTCAAGTGCGGGTACGAGAGGAGTAACCGTAAAAATCGAGGAGGGGAAAAGGGACAAATAAGGAGAAAGTTCCACGTAAACCGTCATTGGACGACTCCACGCAACGCGCAGGTGTTTCAAATGGAAAAGGGGAAAGCCCGGGTGTGGGCAGGGGGGGGAAGTGCAAAGAAAAAACGGTAAAGTAACGACAATGAACTGTTAGAAGGCGTAGGAAGGTTCGGTCTTTCAAGAATTTACCACTGGGAAAAGGGGAAGGGGAAAAAGGGAAAAAGAGGGAAACTGGGAAAGAAATTCGTAAAGTGGGAATGGAGGACACCATCCGTCCGAACGAAAGAACATCGTATATAAACCCAACGGTACAAAAAAAAAAAAAGGAAAAACTGGCATAAAGGAGACCGAAACTCCAGCATAGCAATCCTCTCCATACCGCCTTCCAAAAGTATGGAAGAAGAAAGGAGAGGGGGTGTTTGTTGAAGAGAGGAAGCTGTATGTAAGCTATGTATATGGAAACTTAGAGAGAAGTATCCACGGCGGGAATAAGGGAACAAAAGGGGAAGGAGGAAAGAAAAAGATGCGGGGATGACTGACTCGGGCCCAAACGGAAGAAGACGACAGATAGGATAAGAGTCAGGCTGAGAGTGGGACATCAGGGGAAAGTGTTTAAAGACCTTCCGAATAAGTTCTCGAAGAATGGGGCCTACCTCTGTCAATAAACTTCTGACAAGGGTGAGGGGGGGGGGAAAAGGGAAAATGTCAAGGGACCAGAGTTCGTGCAAATAAGGCGCATTCAGAAAGAGAAGTTCTGGAATGAGGGGGGGAAGTTTCAAAGAAGTTTACACGAGTTCCAATGTTTTCGCAACAAAACGTTGTTAAAAAAGAAAGGGAGCAAAAGAATACGTGTCACTCGGTTGCGCAAAGCACAAACGTACTTCCTGGAAAAACACACCGAGGAAACTCAAAAAGGTTGGGTGACAGAAAGCGGGAGAGCTACCAGAAGGTTTCGCGAAGAGGGACCTGGGCTAGATTCAAAGAAGAAGGGAAGAAAAAAGGAGGTTTGTGAAGCGGGACGATGCACTCACTCCAGTGGCCCGGACTCCCAAAAGAGGATCCTAAGAAAAAAGTAATGGGGGGTGAGTCAAAAGAGAAGATGAGTGCAAGCGAAATGCTGTTCCGTAGGGAAAAAAAGAAAAAAAATATGGAGAAGGCAGGAAGGTAAGACGCACAGCAACGTGCAAAAAACTTTCATTAGCTGGGCAAAGGGGGGGGAAACCAAAGAGGAGAAGAGGGGGGGGAAAGCGGGAAAAGGCGCCTCTACCCATAAATGTTTGTGCCAAGTCACCCCGCTGAAGGGAGCCTTAAAAGGGGGGAAGAAAGGGGGACTTGCTGTTGACAGAAAGGGTGCGTCCGTGGGGGGTATGGGATTCCGCAAAAAGTGGCTAAGTTTGAAAAACAAATAAAAGGGAACAGACCGTGTGACTTATCAGGGGCAGAGGCGAAGAAGATGATTGTTAGACTTGGACGGGGGGGGGGGGGATGAAGAAAAAAGGGGGGTACAATGCCTCCAAAGAGTGCAGAAGAATTACGGACATAAACCGGTAGTTCAAAGGGAGCAAAAAAAAAAAGGGGGTAGAAGGCTCACTAAGGAAAAAGGGGGGCAAATCAAAAACGGAGAAGAGAACGCCTCAGTCAGAGCATCGGAATCCTGACCAGTTGGGAAGAAAAAAGAGGAAGGGGATAGACCAAAGACTTTACGGGGGTCAACAGCAAATGTCTTAAAAGGGGGGATGGGCACGCCGCAATGGAAGGAAGAATAAGCAGAAGACAGCATGATCAGGAGAGAGGGGTGTTGGAAGACAAGGAACTACCCCCGCCCCCACCACAAAAAAAAAGAAAGATCAAAAGGGGAAGATCTGGAAGGGGATCAGGTAGGTGGGGAAGTAACTGCGCAAACGATGCAACGTACCGGAAAAGAGGGGGGATCAAGTGAGTGAGGGGAAAAATACGAGGGGGGTGACAGAAAAGAAACCAGAAAACAGGAAAGGGGAAAAAGGTGGGGGGGCGCAGTTTCCTAGGAGGCAGTGGAGGCAAATTAAGTGGAAACAGTAACGAAAAAAGGGGGGGAAGATAAGAAAAGAAAAAAGAAAGTCGTCAATTGATTCCAACGGTTCTAGGAAAAGGATGGGAACCGGGAAAGAAAATAATAACAGCCGCGCAAGAAAAGGGGGAAAGGAACAAGGGGGGGAAAAAAGCGTGAATCGATGCAAGGACCATTTTAGGAGAATCTTCCAAAATCCAAAAAGGAGAATAAAAAAAAAAGGAAAAAGAGAAACCAACAAAAAAAAAAAAAAAAGGCAGAAAGGAAACACCAGCAGGAAGAAAAAACAGGCAACAAAAAAGGAAAAGGGGGGAAAAAAAGTCCCCGAAAAGAGACAAAGGAAAGAAAGCCAGAAAGGGGGTGCCGGGTTGGAAGACTTAAAGAGAGGGGGTAAGGGGGTCGTTCGAAAGGTAAAACGAAATGAACCAGCGAACCCTTATTTTGAAAATGGAAAGAAGAAAGGACGAGGTTTTAAAAAGGGGGAAGGAAACAAGTAAGCTTTTGGTTTGCTGACGCGTGGGCAGGGGGGAAAAAAGGGGGAGTCCTGGGAAGAAAAAAAAAAGGTACTTGATTTGTCAAAAAAAAACGACAAAAAACGTTTGGTTTTGTACGGTGGGGGACTTGGGGGGCAGAAAATCCTGGAGTGGTCAAAGAAGGGGAATAGTAAAGAGTAGGGTCGGGAAAGGGGGGGGACTTAGGGGGGGGGAGCATCGGTTTTCGGCACAGGTGAGAAGGGGGGAGGAAGGGGGATTGGTAGGAGCTGGGGAAGAGGAACAAAGAGTGTCAGGTTTTGACCTTTGGTGGGTGGGACAGGGGAGGCAAAAAATAGGGAAAAGAACTAATGTTTGGTTGACGAAACATCAATGTGGGGGGGGGGCAAACCAGGGCCCCGTCTTGAAAACCGAAGGGACAAGGCCAGGGAGCAGGGGTTGGTCCGATTGGGGCAAACGGAACGTGAGACGGGTGGGATCCTCATCCAACCTATTGGAGAAGATAAAATAATAACTCAAGAGAAAAGGGACACAGGAAGGGAAACAAAATCTGAGGGAAAAGAATTCGTTACGAGTGACAAGGAAAACAAATTCGGGGGTAAAGGAACCAGAAGTTTCTCTAGAGGGAACCCGCTTGGAAGGGAAAAAACAAGCGGGGGGGAACAAGCAGGGGGACCAAACCAAAAAGGGAAAAAACCTAAAAGAGAGGGGTCACATGGTACAGAAAATAACTAAAGGAGGTGGGAGAAACTGGAAAAAGGAAAAAGAAAAGGGGGATAATCTAAGAGAAATGCTCGGAAACTCGACTCGGGAGAGGGACGATACAAAAGAGAAAGATAAAAAAAAAGGGAAGTTAGACCACTTATCAAATAAGGGGTCGGAAAAGAGACAAAATGAACAAACTTCTGTCACGATAACTGGTGAGAAAAAAAAAGCATTGAGAGGGAGAATACCATCCGGGGAAACATGGGGACAAATGCGAAAACAAAAGGGGAAAAAAATGGGTTGTTGAAAGGGCTTCGATGAAAAAGCCGAGGGGAAAAACAGGAAAAAGTCCATTTGGGGAGAAACAAAGAGGGTGCGAGCTGGGGGAGGACTAGGTCAGAAATTAGAAAGGGAAAAGGTAGGGGACAACGGACGGGGAATGAGGAACACGGTTGCTCTCTTACAAATAAATGAGAAAGAAGGAAGAAAAAGGAAAAAGGGAAGGGGGAGAATGGGCGTATCAAAGTTATGCGGGATCCATGGGAGAAGTGGCCAGAAAAAGGGCAAAAGTGTAATAAGACATTTCAAGGGGAGAGACTGGAAAGAGGGAAGGAGGGAGGGGGGAGGAATTGGAGGAAAAAATCCATCCGAGAAGAAACTGCTAGAAGTAAATAGGAACAAAGAATGGAACAAAAAGGAAGAAGGAGGAAGAGGGAATAAGGGAAAGAAATACGCTACCCATTACCATACAATAAGGACAAAAACCTATGAGAGGTCCAGAAGGTTGATGGGACGTAAAGAAGGGGGGGGGGGGAGACGAGAGGGGGAAAAAAGCCCTCAGCGTAGGGCGTGAAAGGAGGAAAGAGGATCCGGGAGAGGGGGAATGGAAATAAGCTTGGAAACAACAACTGGGTCGACCAAACTGAAAAGGAGGGGGAGAAAAAAAAATCGAATCGGAGGGCCAAGGGGGGATTGAAAGCGAAGGGATTGGCGTGCTCTTTAGACGAGGGGGGGCCCCAGAAAAAGGGGGGCACTTTTGGGGAAGGGGAGGGAGAGGTAAAACTGGGGGGCTCACGATACTGACTTTCAGAGCGCAAAGAACAGAGACGAGGGCCAGTATGATGTTGAGGTTTAAAGGGGGAGAAAGGAAAGCCTCATGGGGCTATAAGGAATATGATGGAAAAGGTGTTTAATTACCGTCGGACCTGGGTTTTAAAAAAAAAGGAAATCACTGGGGGGGGAAAGATACATAAAAAACCAAGGGCACAAATGGTGTTGCACCGGGGGGAAAAGATTCGAGAAAACTTAGTACTGTGGAAAAAAAAGTTGCACAAACTGGAAAAGGGGGGTACTAGCTATCACAAGGTGTCGAAAGTGGGTGGGAAAAAGAAGGAGGCTATAATGTAACGGTCACAGAAGTTGCAGGGGACTCAAGGCAACTCCAGAGTTAAAAAAAAGTTGGTTGAAAGAATTGCAGCTCAAGAGTGAGCGGGGAAGAGAGGACTCACAACAAAAAACAATATAGAAAAGGAAAGAGAAGAGGATCAATAGCGAAACTTGTCCTCGGGCAAGAAAAAGAGGAGACATCAAGGAGAGCACTGAAAATCACGGGGAACATGTATCTTCGGATTGTAGATCTAACTCAGGGTTTGGCAAAGAGGAACCGCTACTGGCCAGACGGGAAAAGACATTGGTTGGAAAGGGGGGCAACACCAAACTCGGCCACGTCCTTCCTGGCCTTGGACTTCAATTGCACCTTATACAATGGTAAGGGGTTAGGGGGACCACAGTGGAGGGAAGGGGTAACCAGGAAAAAAGGGAGAAAGTGGGCCTCACAGGAGCCAAGGGGAAAGCAATAATGTGAAGGGGGAAGCGCAGGGGGGGACAGCAAGCGGAACTATGTGATTTTTGAAGAGAACCGGACTGAGAATAAAGAAAAGAAACTGGACCAGGGGAAAAAAGGAAAAAGGACCAGAACGGGAGAAAAAGAAAAGCATGGCGGGCCAAAACTCCAAGGACAACTGTGTCGAGAACTAAAGCATTTAAGACGCCCGCAGTATCAGAGTCGTAATGAGAGTCCAGGGTGGGAAAGATAAAAAAATCGAGGGGGGGGGGGGGAGCTGAAACAAAACAGAGGGGTTAGGTTTCTATTTTGTTAAGGCCCAGATTTGAAGTCCAGACCTACGGAAAGGGAATCCTACGAAGAGAATCAAAAAAAAAAGAAAAAAGACAACATTTTCCACAAGAGCAGGGAGAATTGTCACATCAGACAACAAAGAAAAACAGGAGCAAATCAGGAAATTGGTGGGAACGAAAGGGCAAGGGTTCAGGGGGACTGTGAAGGACGCTATACTGTAGCTTGTCTCGAGTGGGTTTCAATATTCTGGTTGGGGGGGGGGATCAGGGGGTAAAAGGAGAGAAAAAAAGTCAGGGTAAGGGAATTTGGACGAATGAGGAGGGTTCTAAAATTGTACGAAACGGCATGGGTGAAGGGAAGAAAAAAAGGACAAAAACCTGGGGGGAGTAGGTGCAACTGGGAAGCTCTTGACCAGATCAAAAAAAGAAAAAAGTGAGGGGGGGGATAAGACCACCCTGATGAAAAAAAAGTGCGGTCTTCTTGAAAAGAGCAAGAAAAACAGAACCCATTAACCAAAAAGAGGACATTGGAAAAAGGAACAGCCTGTAGGCTGAGAAATGGCGAGCAGAAAGGGGACGAACAGTCAAAACACGAATAAATTGTGTTTTCCGCCGGAAAAGCGAAAAATGGGTTGAGGGGGGTGTGAGAGAAGCCAGGAAAACAATCAGTTAAATTTTTGGGGAGGGGGGTCAAATAAACCTCAAAAGAGTGGAGCAACTAAAAAAAAATTTGTTTCGAGGCACCGCAGTGGGGGGGGACAAGGGCAAGGGGGGGAAGGGGGAAGGGGAGGGGAGGCAGGGGGGTTGACGCCTCAACAACTGTAATAGGTCCTGTTGGGTGTGGTTGTGGGTTTTTGTGTGGGTGGTTGGGGGTAGGGTGGCACAAGTCACGGCTTTGGGGGGGAGGGTCTTAGGGGGGGGAGGCTGGTGCGAACGATAATGGAGGATTAAAATGGGGAAAGATCAGGAGGGGTTTAAATCAAGAAGGTGGGGGAGTGGGGCGTCCACCAAGAGAAAGGAGGAAAAATGAGGAAACAGAAGGGACGGGTTTTAAAAAGGGAGGCAGAACCGGAAGATATCGGGGGGACAAGGGCGGGAGGAACACTTATAAAAGTACAGGGGTCCGAAGGGGGTGGAAAAAGTGGAAAAAAAAAAGTTTGATCAAATCCTTCCCATCAGTCGGAACGGGGGGGGCAGGACCAAACTATGACGGCATAAAAAAAAAAAGGAGAAATGTAGGGGAAAATATAAACCCCAAATGGGCCCTAAACTATAGGACACAAAGAAGGGAGTTACTAATACCTAATCAAAACTTGCACTGGAAAAAAAAGGGAAAAACTTAGGTCGGGTTGGCCAGGTGTAACTTCTCAAAGGTACCAGAATGGACTCAAACAAGGGTTCAAAAACAAAGGTACATCTTTGGGGCCACAGAAAAAAAAAGGGGGAAGGACGGAGCAAAGAAAAAAAAAAGAAGATAAGTTGGGAAAAAAACCAAAACGAAAAGGGGCTTATTCGAGAGGTAGGAAAAATTTGAGAAGAAAGAAGGAAAAAAACAGGTGGGGACAGAAACTTGCACAGGGAAAACCGGAGAAAAGAGAAAACGGGGAAAAAAAAGGAATCAAAAAGAAAAAAAAAATAATTGCCTTAACAGATGGAGGGGAGGTGGTCAAAGGGGGGGAAATAAAATTGAGCCCACAGGGGCACAAAGGGAAAAGAAGGGATCAACGAGGGTGACAAAGGGTTGGAAAACAAGCTCAAATCAGGAATGGTAATTCAAAGAAAAGAAAAAAGATGACTATGGAGGGATGGGGGGGACTGAAACGTCAAGAAAACCAGGGGTTACAAAGGGTGGTTCAGTTCCAAAAAGTCGCGATGGGGAGGAGGCAGTGTTGGGGAACGCCTGGGAATAATAAAAGGGAAAAAGGGAGGATCAGGGCAGTTGAAGTCATGCCCTTCCCGTTGGGAAGCCGGGAGGGAGGAAAAGAAAGGGGGGGGGCGTGAGGATACCGAGAAATCCGGAAAGAGAGAGGGAAAGAGGGCCCATCCTCAAAAATACTAAAAAAAAAAAAGAAGCATGCTGCGAAAAAGCAGTGGAAAGGAAAACCCGGAAGGGGGCTACCCAGGCCTGGAACCAGAAAAAAACAACGGAGGACATCAGTTAACTCCGGGGTACGGTGTCCAAAATGGATGAAGAAAAGTGTGAAGGGGTAGCTGAACTGGTAAAAAATGAAAAACAGGAGGGGGGAAAAGGGGCTGGGGAGCGAAGATTATACAAGCTAATCAGGAAAGGGAAAGGGGTGCCCAACACTGGAGAAAAAGGAAGCGATGAAAATAGATCTTGGGGCCCACGATTTGGGGAGAAAAGAGGGGAAAAAAAATAGGGAGGGGGAGAGAGCTCGGGGGGCAAAAGGGGGAAAAGGGGGGAAAACACTAGAGGGGGGAAATGATGGATGGAACCGTCGGGCTCGATCGGGGAAAGGGGGGGACAGGAATGCAGGGGCAGTGGTGAACAAGGTACAAGAATAAAAATCAGGGAAAGAGAGCTCAATTTCTAGGGATAGAATGAAAAGGGTATGCCGGTTGGCTTTGCAGGCAGGGGGACAAAATTCATCACAGGAAAAAGTGTCAGGGTAACCAGGAAGTGGGTAAAGCCTGCCAGGGGGAATACGGTTCCTACGGAAGGGGGCGCCACTTGAAAAACAAAACGGGGAAGGGGGGATGCTAATAAAAGGAAAAAAAAAGAGAAACTGAACCGAGGGAAAACGCGAAAAAAAGGACAAATACCGTCGAGGGATAATTTGGAGAAGAAAAAAGGTCCAAAGGAGGAATACCGGTGATTAACGAAAAGAGCTCACAAAAAGAAAAGGGAGGACAGGTTGAAACTGACTCCAAAAAGAAACTAACAAGTATGAGGAAAGGGCACGGAAAAAGGAGGGGGGCGAAGACAAGACTTTACAAGAGTCTTCCTGCACAGGGTGCAGATAATAAATAAAATTTAGAAAAAACAGGAGGATGCTTGAGCAGGCGTTGGGGGGGGCCACCAGAGACACAAGCCGCATTGGTCGGACTCACGCGATCCAAAAAAATGTGTGGTATGGGGAAAAGGAACCGGGAAAGAGGAAAGGGGAAAACCGGGTTCGGGAAGGGCCGGCGGATGTGTTGGTTTCAAGTTGGACGGGGCAGGGAAACAAGGTCGTTGGGTCAAACAGGACCAAAAGAGCAGGAACCAAATTTCTGGAGGGAAAAAAGGCGAGTCGGGGGAAGGAAGGGTAACCTTGGTACAAAACAAAGAAGCATTTCAGGGAAAGATCTTCGGAAAAAAACAGCTTCGATCAAAGCCGGGGCCGGTCTAAGGGACACGACCAAAGGGAAACCAGAGGGAAAGCGGGGGACAACACTAAAAAGCCGACCTCCACATACAAGCTCAACAGAGGAGGCTTGTTTCAAATGGAGAACGCTGGGAAGAGCAAGAAAAAGGGGGACACGGTGCAAAAAAAAAACTTGGGGGGTACCGCATAGCACGTCGGCAGAAAGGGGGTAAATCTCCGCAGAAGGGTGAGCATTGGCCTGGAATTGTTTTGAACAAAGGAGGAAAGAGAAACAACTCGAGAAGAAAAAGGTAATGGCAAAAAGAGGATTGATCATGCGGAAATACTTTGACGAAAAAAAAAACACGGCCTTAATCTGCGGACCCGAAGGTTGGTTGAACATGGTGGTGGGTGACAGTACTTCGAAAAAGGGTGTGTCCAGATGGAAACAATAGCTGTGTTTAAATGAAGGTGAGGAACGCGACTGGCCTTGTAATGCTCCCTTAAAAAACTAGGTCTCACACATCTCTACTCACCACGTCAATGCGGTGGGGGGGGGGTCAGCTCACACCGAACATCAAGGGAAAAAAAAAGAACCAGTGTAAACTCTAGACTAATCAAGTAGTGGGGGGAGCCCTGTCTGCCATGAAGAAAAAAAAAACACTCCACCAGAAAATCTTTCATTGGAATAACACATGAAAAAAAGAAGAGGACAGGAAAAAAAAACTTTGGTAAAGAAAAATCGACGGTGTGGAAAGGGGGGGTTGAGGCACGGGGACAGAATCTATGTGGGCAGTGAGGGAAAAAAGTGGTCGTTAGACCCCGACGGCACTGAAAAAAAGGTGCCAGGAGGGGTGTCGCCCTGGTGGAAATCCGAAATAACCGAAAGCCGGGGGGGGGGGGTTGGGGGATTACAAACGGAAATAGGGGGTCTGAAAAATCAGGGGGGGAATTCGGTCCAGTGAAAGATAAAGGGGTAGGACTGAGGACGGATTTTCCTACTTACTAACTTTCAGGGGGTGTTTTTTGGGGTGGTGGTTTTGGACGTTTTCATACCTACCAGGGTATGTTCGGTGTAAGGCGGAGATGAAGGGAGAAACAGGGGCTACGAATGGTCGTTTTAAAAGGCCAAGGGGGGAGGGGTAGTGCAAGGAGTTTTAACCAAGGAGGGAGTGGTTCTACGGGGGGGGAGGGGTCCAAAAGGGGCTATGCCAGTGGGGGCAAATATGACCCGTGGAACACATGGGTGGGGGAACAAACTGACGGAAGAGGTCGGGAGCCAGGGGGAGGAAAGGAGGGAAAGAGGGGGGGGGGGACAACGGGGAAAAGAGAGAAGAGGGGGGGGAAGAAACGGTGACGCAGAAGAACGAAGGGGAAAAAACAACCGAAAAGAAAAGGAAGCAGAAGGGGGGTCCCCGTCTCGGGGGGCAAATAATTGTTTCACATCCCGTCAAAGCAGGAAGGGT
>Ga0179593_1425868_pt1 | contig 14231 bp, 8 predicted proteins | sample CZODoug2_1_08_16_FD_185931 | JGI IMG/M metagenome (GOLD analysis project Ga0179593, IMG submission 185931) | Vadose zone soil fungal communities from Angelo Coast Range Reserve, California, USA - CZODoug2_1_08_16fungal (PacBio error correction) | ecosystem: Environmental > Terrestrial > Soil >...
CCCCGGCACTTGACAAAGTGAGGAGCGTTCGCGTGGGAGACTAGCTCTGTGGACAGGCAGGAGTAGGCAAGGCAGCAGGGGCCAGTGTGTTAGTGGGCTGCGGAACGCCCGAAAGCAGGGAAACAAGGAAAATCGCAAGAAAAAAATTCACACAGGAACCATGCAGTAATAGACGGCACCCTGAGCAAGCCAAGAAGACTTGGTCAAGGGGTTCAAAGGATGTTTGCGTATGCGAGCTATCGCTAGCCCCGGAGGGCCGACAGGATCTTGCCGGCTCTAAAGCGAAGTTACAACCAATCGCTTCGGCATAAACAGGAGTCGGACACTGCACAATGTTTCCACAACGTCCAACAGGTGTTTCGAAGAAAACAAAAAAGAAATAGGTTTTGCCCAAGTAACGGAACAACGGAGGTGGGGACAAACGGGACACCCGAGCAAATGGATGTGCAGTCAAGCACAGATCAGATTTAACAGGGCAAGGGAGGAGCAGAGCGCGACGCAGTGGTCCCACGACGAAGCAGAACGCACGCGCCGCTGCAAAGGCGTAGACAAAACGTAAAAAGGGGAGAATGTCGGACATGCGACTATGACCCAAAAGACGGGGGCCGCCAAAACCCAATGGGCAACGACCGCCAAACCGGGAATCAAAAAAGGGAGCTGGGGTAAAAGTGGGACCAAAAAAAAAAAGGACGTGGCGGTATAGTAAGTGCCGGCTGGATGAGCGGTTATCGCGCAAACAGCACCATGGTCGGACGTAAATAAAGAAAAGAGAGCAAACTATAAGTCACGACAACCAGAGTTGTCGCTTAAAGATAGGCGAAAGGAGGCGAAGTAACGTGGCCGCGCATAGAAGGCGCGTTAAGAACCCGGAAAAAAACGGGCGGCGGAGAGCAGAATATGAGATTGAGCACTCCTTAATAAATCCGGTTTGCACCGATCCAAGTCGGAACAGCACTCGACTAAAGAGACCGATGAAAATTTAAAATATAAGGAAGCGATGGTATTATCAGAGCGATCTAACAAGGGGAAAAGTGCTTGCCGCACGACGTGTCAATATGAACACGGCGTGGTGGCAAACATAGGGCTGGGACGAACATACACGAGTACTGTGCGGCCGACACTCGCTGGCTTGGGGGACAAACCTCACGAGAAAAGCTTCGAAGAGCGCCACCGACACTGCGGTCGAAAAAACACCAATGCACCAAAACCCAGGATGTTGACAAAAAAGGAAAGAAATGGGGCGGTTTATTGGAATGTGAGGAACCCCTAAAGAGAGCCCGATGCGGCACATAACACAATAGGAACGATTCGTCGCCAACAGGAAAAACCCTTTCTCTCGAAACAAGTTGCGTGGACTCCCGGGAGTCGGGGAAAGGCGAGTCACGAAGCCGTGCGAGGGAACGGAAGCTAGGGCGTGGTGGGGAAGAAAAGGAAAGGGGGAGCTGAGCGCATCTGCCTCCTTGGATGGCCAGGTAGATGCTCACGCCTAAGCGATACGATACCATAAGACTGACTAAGCGGTGTCGTTTGAAAGGGCGATTTAGAAAAGACAGAAAAAGCTCTTCCTATTCCCACCCCACAGCAGCCAACCGCACAACGATTACACCGGCAATTGTTGTGAAAGAGACTCTGGGGTATAAGGTATCGCTGTCGGCGGAACTTCTCCCGGTGAGCACCAGATTCAATCTACAGAAACACAGCGGGAAAATTGGAAGGACTGCGAAAAAACTAGGGAAGCGAAGACTTCAGGACAGGTAAGAAAATCCCAGTCGCCGTCAGCTTCGTCTTACGCTGAAAATCTGCATTAAAGGAATGTGACAGGGCTGTTGGCTTGCATAGAAAAGAAGAAGTATCCGGGCGGTTCAGCTTGATAGTGGAGAGACATCATGTCGTCAATGTACAGAAGCGAGTATCACAGACTACACCGGAAACAAGAGAAGAAGGGAATGGTGCTCGAATTGAACGAAATCGTAAAAAAGCAGCAAGCAAAGCGGGACACGGCGCCTCCATCTGGGTTGCACCAAACAAATTCTAAATACAGGACGAGAATGCCTTGTAACGGAAGGGCATCAAGGCAGTGACCCGAAAAGGTACAAAGGGGGAATCGTATTCCAGATTGGCTTGGCTCCATAGGTTGGCAGCCCGGGCCCTCGCGAATGTTCAACGAGGTTATACCTACGGGACAGTGGGATCTAAGAGGGGGGGGGGGGGGGGGGAGAGCGTATCCGAAGTAGAAAGATAAGTGCACCGATCGGGGGGGAAAACACCTTCCGACATCTTCAGCAATGTTCGCAGGTCACTTAGGAGGCGGACCAGGAACACAAGGGGTCGCGCCGACTCAGACGCTGGTGACATGAGGGGGGTAGCGAATCCGGGTTAGGTGTTGACGCGCGTTTTTCGTTCAGATATCCTCACGAAGGGGAAAAGCAAAGTAAAAATGTTCAGGGGGCAAGGCCTTGGGAGATTGACAGTGGCAAAGGGAAACGCGGCGGCCATACTTAAAAGTAAGCACTGGGTATACCACGCGGGGCCTGACTAGGCGGGTGACCATAACGGTTGATTGGCCAATTCAAGCTCTAACACAGATAAGGCGCAGGTTAGGTACATTACAAAGGCACCAGAGCCGAATTTTGAAGCTTCAAGGGGCAGAAAAGAAGCAGGTACCATTGGTCACAACATTCGGACCACGTGGGCAAAGTCTGTCGAATCTACGACGCCCATCAATGGTCATAGCAGATGTAATCGGGATAAAGATCTCAGGATCCTTGTAGGGAAAGGGGGGGGGGAAGCACATGTTCACCGGGGTGCACAAGCGGACAAGCATGGTGACCCGGTCCAAAGAAAGGGTCATTATTAATCTCACAAAATCCAACACGAGGGGAGTGGGGGAGAGAACCTTTTATTTGACCGACGCTCAGGAGGCACCCGTGGCACACGGAATCTATAAAAAGGGAAAGACGGCCGTGAAGCACAATAGCCTGAGTACTCCCTACGTGAAGCAGGCATAAGGAAGGCATGGGCCGTGGCTAACAAACCCAGAATGGCAGGCCAACATGGTCTACACCGCTTTTCGCCGTGATCGAACGTCGCAACGCCACAGCGCCAATCGAGACGGACTGCAACCCCAAAACGTGGACGGTTTGCAAAGTAGGAAACCTAAACCGCATTGAGTATACCCGAACACGGCAAGCGTGGCACAGTGCAGTTCGTCGGTTCACGGCCTCATTCGGGTCAGCTCCAGTTCACAGGCTTGAAGAGACCGAAAAAGCGGATACCGACACACAGAAAAAAAGCTTCGTACTGGGACATAAAGAACGAGACGACAGGGATAAAAACTCCACAAGAGAGAATATACCGGGGAAGGCGAGGTGTTGAATAGGAACGATAACGCTCCAAAATAAGATCAACCCGCACTTGACTTCGGAGGGAGGGAACGCATCTTAGGGCCAGGAACAATGAAATAACTCAAAGAATGTCGTTGACGCTGAATAAGGTCGTTCCCAAGCGGAGAGACTGGCATCAGGAACCGAAGTGCCGGGGGTGCCAACTCATTCCAGGTTTATGGAGATCGGCCGCGAGGAGGGGCTGCCAAAGTGGAAGAGCGGCCAATCCGAAGATCGATAATGAGGTAAGGACGGCATGTGTCTCTGAAAGTCCCAAACCGCTTAGATGCAACTACAGAAGGTTGAGGAATAAAAGATGGGCGCAACGCCCGTACAAAGGGAGGGTCAAGGAAATCCAGACTTCTTCAATTTCACAGGTAGCCCTTTCATGGGACCGCGCGATTTACGATTTTATGCTCTAAACTCTATCCAGGGAAATTACGAACGGGGGGATTTGAGGGCCAAAGCCGAATCATCAATAAAAATGAAACTTGGAAGTCGCACACATACGCGGCGGCTGAGCAGATAGTGAAAAAACAACGCAGTACGGAGAGTTTTATCAGAGAACTCAGTGACAAACGTAACAGAACCCTAACACAGATCAGAAATGAAAAAAATAACTGTATCCACTAGTCAGCACAAGACTTGGCAGCAAATTGCCACTTCAATGACAAAACTGAGTAGGTTGGAATGGGGCAGTAGAAAACAACAAATACGGGAACAAGATCGGGGCTTGTCATTAAAGAATTAGGAACAGAGGAAACAAAACGACCGACAGAGAAATGGAGTCCATTCTGGTATCCTGACGTCGGAGGCGCCAGGTACAAATATTGACTCAGCAAAAGGAGATCAGGCGTACCAGTTCGATCACTAAAACAATCGTCGCGGGAAAAAACAAAGAAACGTAAACCAGTGATTGAAAGTCAGAACACGACGAGCTCTAAAAGGAACTGTGGTTAGACGCCGCACGAGCCCGACATTGCGAACGCAACGGACGTTCGGAAGCACGAAAAGGAAGGTCGTGCGAAGGGTCATTCATGAGAGTGGCCGCCATCGGTTGAGCGGTGCTTGTTCGCTGTCTGGAGATGTGTCCCTCACCGAAAGAATATAGAACACACAACTCAGTACGTTACCCTTGTGTGGGTTGTACAAGTTCCTGTGCCGGGGGGTGGGCACGGGGGGTGTTGCTGGGGCTCTAAAGCTCGGGGCCACGCCAGCTATCGGAGACTCGCCAAGGCGGCCTAGGTACAGCGCGTGGGGAGGTTGGCAGCGCGGAACCTGGGTGTAACAAACATATGCGCAAGAATAACATCCACGGAGGATAAACACACGAGCGTTTGCCATGGGGCTACAAAGGGAGACATCGCTCGGACTAATCCAGGGGAGTGGTGGGGGGGGGATACGCCGAGCAAAGACTGTAAAACGTCCCATGGTATCGATTCTGTTCAAACGGGAATGGTCCCAGAGGGGCGGGAAAAAAAACATTGGGGAGAAGTGAAATAAGTTCGTTCCGGGATCACTCAAGTGGAAAACGATGTTGAAGGACACGTGGCTGAGCTAACCTCACCGCCATAAAAACGAAAGGTAAGGCAACTGCAAAAAAAGATGAAGCACGGATGATTGGTCTGCTAGCGGTCGATGATTGAAGAAACGCTCTGACGACATACGGATCGAGTTGAGGAGGGTTCTGAGGCGGGACATCGGCAGGAGAAAATACAAAAGGATTATCCCTACCAGCAAGCGCAGGTAAGCGGAACCAAGTAGCGTGATAACACGTTGTGACCCCCGCTCAAACAAATGTGTCATTTAAGAACATGGGGAGCCGTAGATAGGCGGTAAAACTTATCGGGGGGGAGTCGAACAAGGTGCCTGGGTACACAGGGGATGGGCCGAACACACTCCTCTGCGAGACAGGTGAGTTTCGTACAGGCCAGGCACACTGCAGAAAAGTTAGTGCGATACAATAAAACGAGTGACAATGAACATTGACGAGACTGCTGGGGATCAAAAACCAAAGCGTGGGCCGGGGAAGGTGGTCAGTGGGAACCGCGCGCGCCCCAATCAAGTAAAGACTCAATGGCAGCAGGCAGACGGCCTGGGACAGGTGGTTAATGCGTCAGGTCCAGCACACATGGGGGGGACAGCGAGCGATTAAATCAGACATTAGAAGAAGAAAGGAAAAAAACGAGGGTCGACCAAAAATGGGACAGTGAATATCGACCCGCCGACAGCCAGATAAGGGCACACAGACTGCTACACCCTAACAAGGCAACGGGGCTGGGAGGGGAGGCAGACAGACGGTCGAGCGTCGGATACGGGTGACATGCTAGAGCCGGCGCTCGGGACACACATATTTTCTACGCTAACAAAAAATCACGACAGAGAGAACAGAGGTGATCCAGGACCAACTCAAAGATCGAAGAGGCATCGAGGGAGGCTGTCAGGGTGTCGCTCAACAAATCACGTCTGGAAGGGGTCACAGGGGGGAATCACGTTTCTAGTGGATAGTTGTTACATAAAAGCTCTACGACGCACAATTGCGTGAGTGCCAGTCGCGGGCACAAAACGGAGTTGGAGGAGTGAGGAATATACGTCGCACTGAACCGGGTTTACGGCGTTAAAAATCGGTTGAGGCTACAGCTCAAAAAGGGTGCGAAAATCGAAGTGGATGTGGCGAGAACCCCAACCCAAAAAGAAAAAAAAAGAAAAGGGATGAGAGCCAAGCGAGGAACAGGCATGGGCAAGGGTCGGAAATCTGTCCCCTGAGTACAGAAGGCCCACACGCCTGCATTTAATATGGAGGGTAGAAGAAATAAAGGAAACGTTCAGAGGAATCCGGATGTTTGGGAATGGCTAGGATTCCCTCCTTAAGTAAAGGGGGGATGAGTACAAAAAAGCCGTGGGACACCCGTCAGTTGAACAGAGGGAGAGACGATTCAGAGAGGAAATCGATTGAATCGGATAACTGGGGTCTGGACGGGACGGCCTTCAAACACAACTACAACTGGGGGGGCACATACAAGAACTATTTGAAACATGGACTGCCCTATTTGGCGATCGGAAGTAACACTCTGTTTTTAAGCATCAAGAAGCCAACGTCGTCATAAAGAGCTATAAGAGAAAGCTGAGCGTAACACAGAACGAGCGCTGAACAGCTGCAGGTCCGTAGCTCGTGCGATAGGAGGGGAGCCGGGCAGGGGGCAAGGGCGAAGCAGAAATGCACCTGGAGTCGATGACCGCCGTGAAAAGTGAACCACGATAGGCGGGGGAAAAAGGTAGGGAACCGATTCCGTTGCTAGAGGGAAGTACGTGATCTTACGAGCGTGGCAAGGCAAAATGGGACGTAATTAAACACAAAAAAGTCCACAGCGCAGAAAAAGGTTGTCTGAAAGGGAGGTGGAGCAGAGGTGACATGCGTGACGGGATTCAGGTACCCCAAAAATCCGGAAGAAGGAAAAGGGAGAGAAGATTACATCGGTGGTGACGATCTGGCCCGGGCAGGTGTGCAGCAGGAAACCACGGGGGCGAATGCAGTAATACCCCGACCCTTATTTATCGCGAACCACTAAAGTGGGGAGAACGCTGACAAGTGAGCGGTCAACGATGAATGGCGCAAGATGGCAACTACCGCTGAGACAGGGCGGACCTTGATGCGCCTAAAGGGCTGAGGAAATACTAGAAACGTCCAAGAAAATATCACCGGCTACATCATAATCGACACCGCGGGTCGGAAAATAAGAAACGGTCAAACCCAAGGGAGGCGTTGAACGGTGGAGAGGGAGGAAGAGGCGACCACGCGATACTAAATGAGCGCTCGATTGCGTGCTGACGTGAAAACAAGAAAAAAGTGCCCAACAACCCCTGATTGTCAAAGAACGACGGGGGGGGGGGGGCTTTTTTGGGATAGACCAGGACACGCAGCAAAAAAGGAAGCAAAGTACAGAGAGATAGAGCGAAGCGAGTCGAAAACGGGGAAGAGTCGAAGCAAGGGTCTCATGAACTACGGCAGTCAGGAGAACAAACCCGGGCATTTCAAGTGGTGCGCTCAAATCTTAATGTGGCGTCGAGACAGCGGGGAAGGAAGCACGGGGCAATTGTTCGACATAAGAAAACGGTCAAGGGAGGGTGATTACGTCGAAAAGCAGAGAGCGGCGACGTGGGCGGAAAAGGATCAAGAAATTCGACCTACAATAATAACTATCCCAAAGAACCTCCAGGTTATGACTTCAAGATGGGAGTACGTCAGCAAACAACAGCAACATCTCGGGCCGAGAGCAAAAGCGTCGCAAATGCCGCCACCGCCAAGGGCGCGGATTCCTGGAAACGGTTGGTCAAACAAGGAATGGGTGAAAGGGGCACAATAAGATGCAAAGTGTATAGGGCACTGAGGAAGCACGGTACTGGATTTCTCGAATCTTGCGTGGACATAAGTTAGATCCGTCCGGTCAACAGGCAGCAAGCACGGCAACCAGTGGCGTATCACACGGACAAGTCCGTCAGGGGGGATTCGGGCTATATGGGGAGCACTGGCTGATGTCGAACAGGTGAAGGACAAGGCGGTTCAGAGGTGGGGGGAATTATTGGACAGGGGTCATTCAATTGAGAAGCACAACGGTCAGGTGGTGACATTTTCCGGAAATGAAAAAAAACCGAAGGGAGTGCCGCGAAATCCCACCCCGGAGCGGGGCGGACGCCCATTACTTGCCCAAAAAAACTTCGTAACAAAAAGGCAGAAAAATCTGGCGCAGCGAAGAGAAATGGAGATACCAGCTAGGAGATCTCTTTCCACTTGCCGCAGGAGCACAAACTTGAAACAGTCAATCGCGCAGAGGCAACATAGGACGTTAGGATAACACGACATCGTAGAAAGTAGTGGTGCTCCGCTCAAAGCCCAATGAGCGACAATCGATTCAATCACGTCTCACCACGAAGGTAGACGAAGGAGGCCAACGAGTTCGAAATCCACAGGCAATCGCGTGCGGTACTAATAGGGCAGGTGAAACGTGATGTTAAGGAAAGGAGAGTGCAAAATGATGGAAACGGCGTAGCAGGCTCAAGTTCAATGAATTGTAAACAAGTTTTGCTTAGACGGGCATAGGCTTTTCAATCCGGGGGAAAAATGGGAGAGGGGCAAATGCAGATAAGAGGAGAATAACAGGAAAACAGGAAGGATGTGAACGCCGCAAAGAAGCAAAAGCGGTTAGGGTTTTGACGGAGAACATAATAGCAAGAAACAGACGTTCTTGAGAAGGATGGGGGGAATCACGCAAGAGAAGGGATGCCGGCAGAGCGAAAGAACGAAAGATTGAAGAAAACAGAAAAAAATACAAGTAAAGCTGAAGAGTAAACTAATCATTACAAAGAGCAATTAACCGGTAAATCCAGAGAAAACCATCGCAGGATCTGATGAATGGCCGGCAAGGTCCAAATTTCCAGGATTCACCGGGGTTTTCGACACAGCGCAGTAACCGCTGAGGGAGCTCAATTCTCCGAATCTAGGGGAATAAATCAGGCGAGGCTACGGAATCAACCACCACTATGCATATAAAAAAGAGAGAACATTGCCGTAGTAGATTGGACCGACAAAGCCTCACTGGGGCAGTAACAGGGGTGAACAACACCGTTAAGATGGGTACTGCAACCAATGACAAAAATGAAAGGAAATTCAAAGTATCCAACAGTGTGAATCTATGGGTCACTCGGATAGAGGAATTCATTGGGGCTATAGGGTGGGGTAATGAGTGAAGGACAGGTGCCGAATATGCTGACAAGCAGCACGAAGATGCGTCATCGCTCCAAGGAACAGAGCAGGATGGAAAAAAATAAAACGGAGGCCTGGGAACTCGGACCGACAGGAACAGTAACACCACATTCGTAGTTAGAGATGCGGAAGTGCCCCGGTGAGACAGGGGTCATAGAAATGTGGGTGTTTACACAGCTGGAAGTGACACTATCATAGTGTAAGGCGTGAACCGACTACAAGAATGTACACAGTCAGCGTAAGATTGAAAAGGAGTTGAACCGGGTACTACTGCAGAGCGAGAGATCGGGATAACAAAAAAGTCAAAACCAAAGACAGATGCTACGCCAACTATACTGGGTAATCAATGGTCAAAGAAGCTACTTCTAAGAATCGAACAAGGTTAAAGGACGGCGTTAACAGCGTTATTCGAAGAATGGACGAAGGCGCGCGGGCGAAACAACAAGGCACTAAGGGACTACAAGGGACGAATAGCTCATTAAGAAGGGTCACTGGGTCGACTCGCGGAAAAGGCTTTCGCAAGACAGTTCGGATGGAAATCCATCTGGAAGATCATAACCGAGCAGGCAGAATGCAATACAACATTTTCAAAGACGAAAATTAAGTAGTGTACCAGGTAAAACAGATCGGTGGCTACAGATGTAGGTGTTTGAGGGGTACGGAAACACAGTCTGAATGTGCGCATAAAAAACACTCCGAGTGGCTTTTATCTAGCAATCCTCCTACGTTGGGCGTTACGCGCCGAATGAGTAACAGCTAAAGTTGCAGGTCTCTAGTAAAATTCTAATACGCAAAACTGAACCGGGTCCAGTGACGCGGCGTCTGAAGGTGCAGCACAAAAAAGGAGATCTGAAGCGAAAGGAAAGGAGACTGATCTCTGTGCGTCGTGCACCGACACTGGGGACAGATGAGAAAACAGGACGATTTTGTTTGGTGGGGCATGACACCGGTTCTCAAACAGGGACACGAACAGAAAACCAGACAACCGAGGTGCAAGCGAGATGCCAGCAGAAAAAAGGAGCCGAAAGAGACAAAAGGAACAAACTGAGACAAAAAATACACGACACTGTAAAACTAACCACTCCCATTTGAATGGGCCACAGAGGGGGGGGAGTTATGCGAAGGTCTGCAAGACGAAAGATATGCATGGGAATTTACGTGAGTTGACTAATTTGATCAACAAAGCCAAGGTACAGATCCAACAACGAACAAACCATGGAAGACTTCGGGACAAGAGGCATGAAAAGTAATGACATAAACACGCCTATACTCAGCCCCGAATTAGCGAAACAAATCCCTAGAAGAGGGACGACGTGTACGAGACACAATGCGGACAAGGAGGCGTCTCGGACCAGTGCCATCAGAAGGAAAAAGTGTGTGCCAGAAGGGAAGACCACAAGAGTGGTAAACGGTCCGTGAGGCAATGGGAGAAAAAAGCAAGTTGTCTAATCGTCTTTGGTCCATCTACTATGAGATAGTCACGACCAATGCGGGAAGGTGTATTGGCATCTTCCGACTCGTGAGGAGGTCCTAACACGTAGAGTAATTGTGTGGAGAAACGGACAAAGACGGGCATTACAGACTCGATACCCGATTTGCACTGGACCATATCAGAGACGCGGGGACTGTCATAGTGGCGCGGCCACATATAGGAGGTCGTTGGGGTGCTTAGGGGGGCGGCAGCATTAAACACGGAGACAGCATTCTAGGGGACGAAAGCGAGGACGGGGAGTAGGGACGACCAGATAGAAGCTAACGGTGTCAAGCGCCTGTTATACCCGGACGAAGAGGATGGTCAATTCACCACGTTAATTGCGATAGAGAGAGCAGCACACCCGGTTCAAGTAACGGGAAGGAACCACGCCGAGGGGACGAGCCGCACCGGGAAGTGCTCATTTGACCACTCCGGACTAAAGTAACGGCGGGCGTATACCATGGAGCGAGAGAGGGGGGAAGTCAAAATACAGGGGACGGTGGATCTTTACGTGACAAGGCGTTGTAAAGGATATGGATATCGTCACCCGTATCTGGTGAGACACAGGACGAAGTAAGCTCAGTAGCTATTGACGCTATAGTGGGCATCAAACTCATGGGAACGAGTGGGAGTTTGAAGACCTAGGGTCACTTTAAGTGAACCACGGCGGCATAGAGAGGTGAGAAAGGGAGGATGACAAATCGGCACTCAATTTATGTGTGCAACAGCGCGGACTGGTATGAAAAAGGAAGGAACACGGACATAATAGGCTGAGTTTGGTAGGTGCGGCGTGGACAGGAGAGACAAAAAAGCCATAGAATAAAATGCAAAAATGTGCACGATCTTACTTTCAGGGCACGCTTACGGCAAGACTGACACTGAGAGGGATAAATTCACAAACACATGAAGAATGACCAGTCGGGGGCCAAAAATGGAGTGGGACGCGGGCACCTCACGAGAATATTTTCGTTTGAAGGGGAGCGGAAGGGGGGGGGGGGAAGTTCACTAAGGAAGGGCAGAGCAAGCGTCCTCCATAATTCTATGAGCGTCAATTGGGAAGGCAAAGAAGCTGGCTCGATTTAAGTCGGCGAGGTCACACACAGGTAAGCGTCACTACGCGACAGAACTGGGTTCACGCACCGAAACATCGTCGCAAAGGGTCCGGCTTGAGATACAACACCCGCTCGGGAGGAGTGTCAGGACATTCCAATAGTCGCCAATGAAAAATACAGGTTAAAAGCTTCAGTGGGCGAAATGTATTTCGATCAAACCTGATCTTATAATTGGAAGAGGGGCCAAGAAAATTCATGTTGGGATTCCGAAACAAAAAGGGAAAGGGTTGCGGCTGGCTAATATGGAGACCCAGAACGACGTCGGAAAGAGGGAGGCATGAGAGAAAAAAGAACACAAAATCCAAAGGTCCACCAACCTGCTTTTCAGGGGATGGGCAGGACCTAGAAGCGGCGGTGACCTTGAGTCATAGCGCTGAACAACGCGGGGGAACTATGGATTTTTTACAACCTCGAGGCGCTGCGGCATAGGGAAAGCCATGTACAAGTGCAAGAGCGAGGGACAATATCAGACAAAAAAAAGAATACCCCGTCAAAATCAACTGGGGGCCGCGTTGCCGTGAGCTAGTATACCACGATAAAACGCGTTGAAAGTGTAAGCAGCCGAGAGCGACGCTACAAGAATAAACAGCTGAGGAGTGGGAATCTGAGAGATACGGTCAGGCCAAAGAACAAGAAAACCACAGCGGGGCAAACAAAACAACAAACGCGGGCAAATTGAAGATCGGCCACGGTTCGCTAGCTCACATCAACATGGAGGGGCGGGCGGGAGCGCGCTTGGTGAGGGGGAGGCCGCCGCAAACGCGGAATAATGCCAAGGAAATCCTGGCACGCGGTCCCAAAGGTCCACTAGGAAAATTCTGCGACAGCAGCGATGAAGCCTTCGCTGTTCCCATCGTGCTAACGGTAAGGGATGGGGATCAGAGGCTGGCAGGGAGACTAGGCGGCGTCTTAAGGGTCAGTGGGTGACACTGGAACGGCGGCTCGAACGACGGAACAGAGGCCCATAAATTCCGCAGATAAAAAGTAGACACACAGAATGGGCCAGGTCCGGGTCCGGAACAAACATAATGGCGGGCGAGGAAGTCAGAACGCGCACAAAAAGTCACAACCGGCACGAAATAGGGGACTGGAGAAAGGACCAGTGGCATGTGAGAACCTCTAGACAGCAAAGAATACGATGGGTCGGATGGGTACGATGTAAGAGCTCCAGCCCACCCCCCGCACGCCCCCGGGGTTACGCATCATCACCCGGACTCCATATAATTTAAAGAAGGGACACGAAGAACCCGCGCGAGCGGAGAGGGGGACAAACCAACAACGTCCAGGAGGCCGGTGACCCCGCCCGGCGGGATAAGACAAACACCAGGAGTGCACACGAATTTATCAGAACGTGCGGCATCACAGAGGTGGCACTGGGATAGAGCACACAAAAAAAGGTGGGCACACGTTAAAAGCCCACCTATCTGGGCGGAGGCCGGGCGTAAAATGGGGGCCAATCTCATATATAGGGGGGACTGGGTATGTGATTAAAGCCAGAGCTCAAGTAGAGCGGCCAAGACGGACAGGAAATAAGAAGAGAATCATAAGACCAATCTATCAACACGACGGCATACTAGGGGTGTTCGGCAATGAATCAGGGGGGAATTTGAAATTCTAGAGACGGAAAAATCCCGACGTGGAGAAGAGTGCGATCGCGGGAGGTCACCGACCGTTGGGGGAACTTAGGGACGCGGACTGCTTGGCCGAGTATGAAGCATCGAACCGGGGATCGTAATCACTGAAACGTAGGATTTTACAAAGGACTACCCTCCGGGGGAACTAGAAACTGAAAAAAGCGGCAAGCGGGAAAAAGAGAAGGGGGAGGTAACAAACGTAGGGACCTTGTGGTCGAAAGAGATTTCATAAACAGTCCCTACTAGGGTACCAAACCGGTGGGTCTACCAGAAGGAAAGGCGGTTGGCTGGCGCATGTGGAGTACGGGTGCTAAAATAATACAAGCGTGAATAAGACCGCACCAAAGGACGTTCTCGCCTGCCGGAGCCCCCAGCAAGTACGAGAGAAAAATCGACTGCGTCCCGACACAAGATCAGTAGACTCAATAAAAACCCACAGGGCCGCACACAGAACAAGGAGTTTCCCACGCGGAACAACGACACACGGGGGGCTGTTACGTGAGATGTGTGTGTAATATGGATAGAGCATGTGGAACAAGACCACAGCTACCGATGGCCGGAAGACAACGGAAGAAAACCACGTGCCCACGGTAATGGACCAGGCTTACAAACCAACGCCTAAGCGGCGTGTGTTAACAATGACAAGTTGAGATGGTGAAGGATGTTGACGGACAACATGTGCGTCGTCGAGTCCGTGCGGACGCAACCCGAGTGTTATTGGTTGGTGACAGTAAGATACGGCCCCTCTTCATCGTGGAATAAGTATAGACGGAAACTGTGGTTAAAAGGTGTTAACCCGGTTGGGGACATAGGTGGGTCAGTACGACCGACGTAAAGATGCCTAGAGGCTGGAACAGTAAAATAGAA